>ENA-ORNQ01001868-ORNQ01001868.1-human-gut-metagenome-genome-assembly--contig:-NODE-1868-length-15338-cov-2.936269_pt1 | contig 15338 bp, 13 predicted proteins | sample MGYA00242116_ERZ509024 | MGnify/ENA primary metagenome ERZ509024 (study PRJEB26280, sample SAMEA2338697) | human gut metagenome | biome: human gut; feature: human-associated habitat; material: faeces...
ATCCTTGATGCTGCGAAGTGCTTTGACATAAATTTTTGTCGGAGCGATCAATGCTTCACCAAGCGTCGTTCCTAACTCCTCATGATAGGTATCTAAGGTCTTTTTATCCATGGAGAACACCTTGCGTACCAGTGAAAATCCATTGGAGTGTACACCGGAGGATGCCATTCCGATCAATACATCACCCGCTTTGACATCTTTACCTGTAATAATATCTTTTTCATCTACGATTCCTACTGCAAATCCTGCTAGATCATACTCATCTTCCGGATAAAAGCCAGGCATCTCAGCTGTCTCTCCACCAATCAGTGCGGAATCTGCCTGACGGCATCCGTCTGCTACACCACTTACAATTTTCGCAATTTTTTCCGGTTCATTTTTACCACATGCAATATAATCCAAGAAAAACAGCGGTTCACCACCGGCACATGCAATATCATTTACACACATTGCCACACAGTCAATACCAATTGTATCATGCTTATCCAAAATAAAAGCCAATTTAAGTTTTGTTCCTACACCATCTGTGCCGGAAACCAATGTTGGTTCTTCCATGCCAACAAACTTTTTCATCGAAAATGCACCTGAAAACCCACCGATATCCGTCAATACTTCCGGTCTCATAGTCGATGCAATGTGCTCTTTCATCAGCGATACTGCCTTATAACCTGCCTCAATGTCAACTCCTGCTTTTTTGTAATCCATCTTTGAAATTCCTCCTATATATTGTGCATATCAAAATTCATTGTACCATCTTTTGTACTATCGGTCAACGAATCTTAAATTTCATTTTTTTCGTACCGGAATAATTGCCAACACCTTTTACATAAAGAAGTGCCGTACCTTTTTTCTTGTTTTTCCGATAAGAAAGAATGTAATCTCTTTTTTTCTTTAACTTCTTTCCGCCAAGTTTCACCGTTACTTTCGGCTTAACAGCCTTACCGGTACGTGCATAAACTGCTTTCAAGCCGGTAACACTTGCTTTTTTCACAGAGGCACGGACAATCGTAAAGGAAGCCGCCAATGTACCGGAATAATTGCCTTTTCCAGTGACAACAATGCCAGCAGATCCACGTTTTTTATTGTTTTTATAAAGTAATGTATAATCGGTATTGTTCCTCAAAATCTTACCATTCCAAACAACCTGAATCAAAGGTTTCACCTGTTTTCCGGTATAACTGTATTTTGCTTTACATCCAGTAATTACCGCACTTGCCATTGTCTCCGGACGAATGGTAAAGGTTTTCGTAAGTGAATTTGTATAAACACCTTTGCCACAAATCACTACTTTTGCAGTACCAACATTTTTGTTTGATAAGTAGGTTACGGAATAATCCAAATCCTGCACAAGCTTAACTCCATTTAACGAAACAGTAAACGAAGGGGTCAGAGCAGTTCCGCTGTAACGATAGCTTCCAAGGGAAGATACTGTCGCTTTCGCAATGGAGAACTCCAATTTTGAAAGTGACGTCTCCGCTGTTTCCAATGTAGCCAGATTTGCCACATAAGCTTTCTGTGCCTCACTGAGCGCATCATATGCCTTTCTTGCACTCTCAATGCGGTCTTTTGCCTTTGCATTCACCGTACCAATCTGATTGATCAATGAGGATACACGGAGTGCTGCATTCATATTTTCTGCATCTAACTGCCTCTCAATAGCCTCTAACTGATTCAAATAAGAGCTTCCAAAATATCTCTTCTGACGATCCGTCATCTGCTCGTAGTCTGCGCGGAGTTTTTTCACCGTATCCTCATCTAACAGAGAATAACCGCCCTCTCCGCTCCGGAGTGTATCAACCTGAATACGCAGGGCACTTGCCACCTGTACATCGGCATTAATTTCACGAAGAGAATCAATATTATAAATAGCTGCCTGTTTGTCCTCATCCAAAGACGCATATGCATTTAAAAGACTCTCAATCTGCAATTTCTTCGAACACATTAAAGCATCTTCCGTCTCTTCAATCTGTCGAATACTTTTAAGCATTTCCAAACGGTCGGTTGCTTCATCCAGTGTTGACAGATTCGAAATCAAATCCGATATATCACAAATTCCGCTGTAAGAATTAACAAATAAACGATAGGATTTGTATGCCTGCTCATAACGTTTGGTGAAATCTTCAAATTCATCATCCGACGCTGCCGTACCAATATCTGTAATCTGTTTTTTTACTTCCTCACAGTTTGTATTTAACAATACGGCATTGTTCATCTTTTTCACAAGTTCCGGTGCCACCAAATCCTGCTCATCCGCAGTAAGTTCCTGATTGTAGTAGCGGTAAGCACGAAGTGCCGCGGTAAGTTCTGTTTTATTCTTCGGCGTTTCTGAGGTCAATGCAATCATTTCCTCAAAGGTCTCAATGTTGCGGTACTGAGTCAGCACATACTGAATTGCCTCTCCACGGTAATAGTCGTAAACCGAAAGTGAAAAATTGCTGGCTGCACCGGCATCTACTGCATCCTGCAATACATCCAGTTTTTCTTTTACGGTATCGTCAAGAACATCATAGACACCTAAATCATCATACGCCTGCTCAACGTCTGCGATAATATTTGCTTTTTCATATTTCTCGTAATTTTCAAACAAGGAATTTTTCATTGCTTTGATTAAACAGTCTGCATATTTTGTATAACGGCGGAGTTCTGCAAATTTACTTTCATACAATCCATAGGCTGTTTTTGCGGACTGAACATCTTCTAAAAATAAGTTATAATCACCGGCAGAAGCATCTGCCTTTAGCATTTCAATTCGTAAAAATGCGCGATCTGCACTGTCTGCCAGTTCCAAAAGTTCGCGAATCTGATTCAGTGCATTCACATCATCCGCATCCACTGCCGCTTTTATGTGGGCAGAGGCGTTCTCATAACTCTCTTTTGCCGTCTTGTAATTTTCTCTTGTTAAAGGTCTTGCTAACATGGCATCTACTGCTGTATGAATCGGTGCTGCCAGCTCCTCTAATGCCGCATTCTGTGCATCGGCATAATCCTGATAGAATTTCTGCACGGACTGATAACGGGTAACTGTCTCTGTTGTTGTCTCATCCTCTCCCGGTACCTCCGATGTCGTCTTTGTGGCAACATACGCATCCAATGTGTCAATCTCAGATGTGCTAAGCCCCGTTTGAAGTAATTTCCCTAATTTATCCACTTCATCTGCCAGTTCTTCCGAAAATGTGTAATCTTCCGGCGCAGGTGCAGCAGTCAATATAGTATCAATACAAAGTTTTGCCTGCTCAAGTGCCGAAACTTCTTCTGCCGAAACCGGCATCACCGGCAGAATACTTATCATCATCAATAGTGCACTCCATAAAGCAATCCATTTTTTCAATCTCATCATCCTCCATATTCCTATGCTTTCTCAACATCTGTTATTGGATGTTACAACAATATATTTTACCTTGTATTTGAAAAAATAGCAATAAGAAATCCTTTTCTTTCTATGAATTTTCTGATACAATAGGCAGGAAAGATAAAATTACAAAGGAGGTACACGAAAATGTCAAAGAAAAGAGGTTCTTTGCTTTCTTATCGCCCGGATATTAAAGTGGTAGATGCTACTCTTCGGGATGGAGGACTTGTGAATGATTTCCGTTTTACGGAAGACTTTGTACGTGATTTATACGCTGCGAATGTTGCAGCTGGCATAGATTATATGGAATTTGGCTATAAAGCATCCAAAGATATATTTGACCCGAAAGATTTCGGACCATGGAAATTCTGTGAAGAGTCTGACCTTCGCAACATCGTTGGTGACAACGATACGGATATGAAAATTGCTGTTATGGCAGACGTTGGCCGATGCAATTACAAACGTGACATTATCCCACGTGAGGAAAGTGTCATTGATCTGGTTCGTATTGCAACATACATCAATACCATTCCGGCAGCTCTTGATATGGTAAGACACTGCAAAAATATGGGCTACGAAACAACGATTAACATTATGGCGATTTCCAACGCAAAGGAATCAGAAATCACAGAAGCACTGCAGCTGATTGGAGAAAGCGAAGTCGATGGTATTTACTTAGTAGACAGTTACGGCTCTCTCTATATGGAGCAGATTGATGACTTATCTGACCAATATTTGGAGGCAGCCGAAAATACTGGTAAATTCACCGGTATACATGCACATAACAACCAGCAGTTAGCCTTTGCCAACACAATCACCGCTCTTACCAGGGGTGTCAGCTACTTAGACGCCACTGTAAATGGCATGGGCCGCGGTGCCGGAAACTGTGCCAGCGAGCAGTTGTTAGGATTTTTGAAAAATCCTAAGTATGATATTATTCCGCTTCTTAAGTTTTTGGAAAAACATATCGTGCCCTTAAAAGAGTCCGGTGTTGTCTGGGGATATAACATTCCCTATCTTTTGACCGGTCAGATGAACCGTCACCCGCGTTCTGCGATTGCGGCGACAAAGGAAAAACGCACTGACTTTCTTAACTTTTACTTAGAATTAGGAGATAAAGACTGATATCCGATTTCAAAAAGAGGCATATCCTTTGATATGCCCCTTTTTTTGATTTTCTATTTTGCTATGTGTGCCTCGACATTTTTCTTTGTTTGCTGCAAATTTGTTTCTAATCGCTTTAACTCCGTGATGGCTTGTTTTGCATCCTCTTCTGTCGTATCCTCAATCTTTTCATCTACCTTTTTTGACATCGACGTAAGTTTTTCTTTCATCTTTGCAAAATCGGCGTCTGCCTCGATGTGATTTTTCTGAATCATCGTCTCAATTTCCTTGTATAACGATAACACCTGGCTTTTCTTTGTCTGCACTTCTTTTTTGGTCTCCTCCGTAACAGAATCCGACTGACATCCCGTCACACTTACAACCATAAGTGAAAGACTCAATAAAAGACTCACCAATTTTCTTTTCATATCATCCATCCTTTCCTATCACTGCTTTTCCCAAAAAGTACCTTCTCTGGTATCTTTTAACACAATCCCTTTTGCCAGCAATTCCTCGCGGATTGCATCAGCTTTTGCGAAATCTTTTGCTTTTTTTGCTTCTTTTCTCTCTTCTATTTTTTTCTCAACATAAGAAACCAGTTCATCGTCCACATCTGCCTCTTTTTCTTCCCATGCTTTCTCAAGCTGCAAAGAAAGTACTTCATCCATGCTCTGCACTAACACACGTTTCGAAGCATCCGAAAGTTCTGCCTTTAACATATCATATAAAACAGTAATTGCCGAACTGGTGTTAATATCACGAGAAAGTGCCTCTGCAAATTTCATCTTCCATTCTTCGCACGCAGCCGTATCCACTTCTCCATCTGTTGATAGATTGGCAATTCTCTTTACTAACTTATCATACGCACTTACTACATTATCCAGTGCATCCCACGAAAATTCAAGCGGTTTGCGGTAATGTGACTGTAAACAGAAGAAACGGTATGCCATCGGATTATATCCTTTTTCCTCTAAAAGAGAAACTGTCAAAAATTCGCCCTTTGACTTACTCATTTTCCCATTCTTCGTATTTAAATGATTGACATGGAACCAGTAATTACACCACTTATGACCGATGTAGGCCTCACTCTGGGCAATCTCATTCGTATGGTGAGGAAAAATGTTATCGACACCACCACAGTGAATATCCATATATTCTCCCAAATGTTTCATACTAATGCAGGAGCACTCAATATGCCATCCCGGATAACCAACGCCCCAAGGGCTGTCCCACTTCAATTCCTGATTATCAAACTTCGATTTGGTAAACCAAAGAACAAAGTCTGTCTTATTTCTCTTATTTGTATCTTCTTCAACATCCTCGCGGACACCAACTTGCAAATCCTCTTCATTCTGAGAAGATAAAACATAATAATTATCCAATTTTGAGGTATCAAAGTACACATTCTCTCCTGCAATATAAGCATATCCTTTTTCCAAGAGCACCTCAATCATGTGAATAAATTCCGGAATACAGTTTGTCGCAGGTTCTACAACATCCGGACGTTTGATGCTCAACTTTTCGCAGTCAGCCATGAATGCATCCGTGTAAAAGCGGGCGATATCCATAACTGTCTTATGCTCTCTTTTCGCTCCCTTTAGCATTTTGTCTTCCCCGGTATCACCGTCACTTGTCAAATGTCCGACATCCGTAATATTCATGACGCGTTTTACATCGTAGCCAACATAACGCAGGTATTTTTCAAGTACATCTTCCATAATGTAACTGCGAAGATTTCCAATGTGTGCAAAATGGTACACCGTCGGTCCACAGGTATACATCGCAACTTTTCCTTCTTCGTTTGGCACAAACTCATCCACTGACTTTGTCAAAGTATTATATAAATACGTTTTGATATCCATCATTGCTCTTTGTCTCTCTTTCTAACTTTTTGCTTTTCTTCCATTATAAAAAGCACCTGAACATTTTTCAAGTGCTTTTTATGAATCTTATCATTTTGCCAGTTTTTCAATGCCTTTAAACTTTTTAATGATATCGTCTACCGACAATTTATCGACAAGGAAATAATCCATGCCGTTTTTCTCTACCCGGTAAAAGTTAATTCCGTCATAAGGCAGGTAACGAACGGTTACATCACGGTTATTCTCGTGGTAAACAATTGTGAGGACCGGCTTATTGCTCTTTGGCTTTACTTTATTATCCGCTTTTCCGGAATACTCAAGCAGATAAGCAAGTGAATACGGCGATAAGAAGTCTCTCTCATCATCATCTGAAATTTTCTTGCCATTTAACGTCCAGATGTTTTTCACACTGCTGTCCGTTACATTATTAACCGCAGTTCCACTTTCGGTTGCGGCAGCCGTCGGTGTTGCAGTTGTCTTTGAAGTATCCTTTTTCACGGTTTTACGTGTTACAGAAAGTGTTGTATTGCCGTATGTGACATCATATCCTTTTATGCTTGTCGCAAGTACGGAATACACACAGTGATCCATATTGGTATAGGCATCAAGTTTTGTAATCTTTTCAATCGTTTCCGAACTCATCGTATACACATTCCGGCTTCCTTTTTCACAGACGTAATACGAATCTTTTGTCTTTTTCCCAATCAAAAGATTTAACGACCTATACATTCTTTTGTTCTCCGGAATGATATAGGAAGCATCCGAAGAGGATGAGGACGAAGACGAACCGGACACCATAGCATTTGGTGTTGCCGTAGCTGTCGGTGTATAACCATCCTTTGGCTGGTAGAAATCTACCGTAATCGCAGAAGTTGGCGAGCCCAGTCCGTATTTCTTAAGGTTCTTGCAGTCATACTCCACCATTTTCTCATATTTCAGAACCGTAAAGTAACCAAGCACTCCACTCCGACTGACTGGTTGCCAGTGGTTTCGCATACGGTGCCGTAATATTCCAGTTCGAGTAAAAATCAACTTTTTCTGCATCCGTCACCTTTTTCGCTGCAAAATCATTGCCTTTTTTATTCTTTACAGAAAATGCAGTCAAATAATCATCATCAATTTCAGGTAGTGTATCCATCTTGATGAAACTAATCTCATCTACGTTAAATGCCGTAATCATCGCGGTATTCAAGCAGTAAATTTCATCATGTCCTGAACATTTTGCGTAGTAGCCCATATCTGATTTTGGCACCTCACTTCCAATCTGATACTGATAGGAAGCGCCGTCTTTTGTCTCAATCGCAATTGTAAATGCCGGTGTTTTCAAACCGTAGTCGGAAAGATTTCCGGATTTAGCTGAAAACTTCTGTGTTGCTTTCACAGGATTAACATTTTTTACCATAGAAGATATCGTCTCATCCGATACCGGAGCACTTTCTTTTCCGTCGATCTTCCATGTCCCCTTTTTCTTCTGGGAAAGTTTCCACGCCTGTTTACCTTTCTTTGTCAAGGTAATCGAAGAAATGTTATCAGACGTAATGGTATCCAATGTAATTTTTGCATTGTCCGAACCGGAATCCGTTGAGTTCGATTCACTTGTCGAACTGCTGTCTGCATCTTTGTCTGATGATTTACCGCGTGGAATCACAAAATAAAGGACCAAACAAATAATCAGTACCACCACAAGGGCAATCATCGTAATGGCATTCTTTTTCTTACTTGACATTATTTTTTCCTCCTTCGGTTCCAAATCAGGAATCCGCAAAGCAGCAGGGCAAGTGGAAGAACTACAACAAGCAAAGCTGTCCAGAAGGTAATATCACTGGAGTTTAACTGTACTGTCTCTTCTAAGAGGGAGCGGTCCGGAATATTTAATACTTTAATCTCATCTCCGCCATCACCGACAAGCCACTTCAGGGCGTTTACTAAAATTGCACGGTTATTGTACTGCTCTGCCATCTGGGTACCGATAATACTTGTTGTTGCGCCATAACTGCTGTTTGGCACATCCATAAAGGCAACGGAACCAATCGCAAAAATCTTCGTTGCATGGCCTTCACCCTTTGTATTTTCCGCATATTTATCTTCTGCGGTCATCGCCACACTAAAAGGTCCTGCCTGGTCACTGTCTTTTTTCTCCAAATTCTGTGTATCTTCTTTATCACTGATTTTGCGTGCATAGGATTTATCCGATGTCGTCAAAACCGATTGAACAGTCAATGTGCTCCGTACTTTCTTATCTGCCGTCATTCCTTTACTGTACCAGGAAAGAACGTCTTTTGTGCTCAAATCCGATGTCAAATCACTGTCTTTGCTTACCTGCGGTGTCAAAAGCATATAGGCACCGCTTCCATAGGAAGCAAAGTAATTATCCGGGTCAAGTACATAACCGGACTGGACATTAATGCCGTAATCTTTTAACAGCTTATTGTAGTACGGTGTATCCACTGTATAATTCAGCAAAAAGATTGCCTTTCCGCCATTTTTCAAGTAAGTACTCAGATACTTATACTCGTTTTCTGTAATATCGGCAGCAGGACTGTACAAAATAAGCAAGCTGCAGTCATCCGGTACTTTTGTATTTTTCGTCAAATCAAAGTCTTCCTTCTCCAATCCGTTTTTCGAGAGAAGTTCTGTAAAGTCATCATTTAAGGACTGCATGCTGTGACCGCCGCCCACGTAAACTTTCTTTGTGTTTTTTAATGTTACTTTCTGAATTGCCGACGTAACTGCCGACTCTAACTTCAAGGATTTTGGAACCTGCTCCATAGAACCAGAAGAAGTGTCATACGTCATTTCAATCATATCACTCTGAAATGACAAATACTGTGATTTTCCGTTTTTGTTATTCACCACAATCATGTCATTATCCTTCACACTCTCGCTTGTGTATTTTTTCGCAAAGTTCGGATAAAGAACCGGGTTCTTCTTTTCAACCTTCACCGTTCCCAAACCATCGTAAAGTTTAATGATATTCTCGACATTAATCGTCTTTGTATAAGAACTCGTCTGTGCCTCATGTCCATCTTCCACCAAATAATAAATGGTAATGTCATCCTTTAATCCTTTGACATACGAAATCGTATCGGATGACAAGGAATACAAATAATCCGAGTTCATATCTTTTGACCAGTTCATTCTGGCAATTACAACATTAACAAGCACTACTACGGCAAGCACAATTACCATCGTAATTGTCTGAAAACTTCCCATCTTAAATTTACGGCTTGCAAATTTTTTCTTTTCATTTTTATTCCTGCTCATGATATCCTCCTTTTCCACACATCCTAATTATAGCGTTGTTTCTTAATTCTCTGAATCGTAAAGAATACAAACAGAAAACTAACACTCACATAATATAACATCGCGCTCACATCCAAAATACCATATGTGAAGTTTGTGTACCGGTCCGTAAATGAAATCGCACTTAACACGTTGTACAGCAAACCATCAAAATGGGATGAGAAAAAGAAATACAAAACAAACAAGACAATTTCAGCCACAAGTCCAACAAGCGCCGAAACCCATTTGTTATGAATCCAAAAATTCAAGGCAAATGCCAGCAAAACAATTAAGGCTGCGAAGAAACATACCATAAAAATTTTGCTGGATGGAAGCATATTTGCAAGACTTGTCATCAGCATCGTGAAAATATTGATAACACCAATAGCAACGGCTGCAATCACCTGACTCTCCGTCAAAGAAGAAACAAACACGCCAATGGCAATGTAAGCACATCCCATCAAAAAGAAGCCAAGCGTGCTGCCATAAGCAACCGCATAATTTACCGTGTAAGAAGTACTTCCCTCTTCTGCTACGCTGTGCACTAAATTCTGTAAAATAATCGGATAAAGTGACACAATCAAAAGACCAATTGCAAATAATGTAACTAACGCTAAATATTTTCCAAGTACGACTTTATTAATCGAAATTGGTGACGTATATAACAACTGGTCCGTTTTCTGATGTTTCTCGTCTGCCATACTTTTCATCGTAAGTACCGGAATCAGGAGCAGAATAAAGAAAATCTCAATGGCTCCATAAACGGTAGAAAAGTTCAGCGAACCACCGGACAAATTATACAGGAAGAAAAACAATCCGGTCAGCACCAAGAAAAACGCCAGAAACACCCACGCAATGGCAGATGTAAAATAGGACTTTAATTCCTTTTTATAAATCGCTCTCATCTTATTTTCCCTCCTTTTTTCTTCTGCGGCTGTTTCGCTCCGCCATCTGACGGCTGCCATTTCCGGTCAGGCGAATGAAGGTTTCCTCAAGAGAAGGCTCCTTCGTATGCATTTCTAAAATAGCACATTTATTCTCAGCCAGCGCATAAAAGACCGTCTCACGGATATCTGAATCCGCCTCGGAAATAACTATGGCTTTACAGATTTCATCGTCTTCAGAACCGGTCACTTTATATTCTGTAATATGTTCAATGCCCGATAAAATGCTGCGGACTAATTCTTTATTTCCCTTAATCTCCATCGTCAGTTCATGCGTCTGCTCAATGTGCGCGGAAATGTTTTCCGGTTTATCTTTGACAATCATCTTACCTTCATTGATAATGATAATTTCATTACATACCGCACTGACTTCCTGCATGATATGGGAACTTAACAAAATCGTATGCTTCTCGCTCAAGTCACGAATCAAATCGCGAATTTCCAAAATCTGTTTTGGGTCAAGTCCAACCGTCGGTTCATCAAAAATAAGGATTTCCGGGTCGCCAACCATCGCGCCGGCAATTCCCACACGCTGTTTGTAACCTTTGGATAAGTTTTTAATCAGACGCTCCGATACATCCGTAATTTTCGCACGGCGCATGACTTTAGAAATCATAGCATCCTTCTTATCTCTTTTTACTTTCTTTATATCACAGACAAAACTTAAGTACTCTCTAACAAGCATATCCGGATAAAGCGGCGGCATCTCCGGAAGATATCCGATTTTTTTCTTCGCTTTCTCCGGCTCATCAAATATGTCTACACCATCTATCTCAATCGTGCCCTCTGTTGCAGAGATGTAACCGGTAATCATGTTCATTGTTGTTGATTTTCCGGCACCATTTGGTCCTAAGAAGCCAACAATCTGTCCTTTTTCAACGGTAAAAGTCAGGTCATCCACTACATTTCGATTACCATAACGCTTTACCAGATGTTCTACTTTAATCAACGTTTGAACCTCCTTTATGTTCATTCACCATAAGGGCTCACTTTATCAAACCCATACCCACATACTATACAATGTAAATGTTACGAAATTATGAACAATTGACACTTCCATAAAAAAGGAGTAGAATACACAAGAGTGAAAAGATGCAAAGGAGAATGAGAAAATGAGTTTCCATTATAAAAAAGAAGTGATCTCTCCGGAAGTGCTTCAGGAATTGTACTCCCTAACACCGGAGCAGAAAGAACAAAAAGAAATTCGCGATGCACAAATCCGCGCAATTATTACAGGTGAATCGGACAAATTTTTGTTGATTATCGGGCCATGTTCTGCTGACCATGAAGATTCTGTCTGTGAATATATTACCCGCCTTGCAAAAATGCAGGAAAAAGTAGAAGAAAAAATTCTGATTGTTCCACGAATTTATACAAACAAACCAAGAACTACCGGCGAGGGTTACAAAGGAATCGTTCACCAGCCTGACCCAGAAAAAGCACCTGACTTTATGGAGGGCTTGATTGCCATGAGAAAGATGCACCTTCGTTCGATTTCCGAAACCGGCCTTTTCTCTGCGGATGAAATGCTCTATCCGGAAAACTGGCCATACATCAGCGATATTTTATCTTATGTAGCCGTTGGTGCCCGCTCTGTAGAAGACCAGCAGCACCGTATGACCGTCAGCGGCATGGATGTTCCGGCAGGTATGAAAAATCCAACCAGTGGTGATTTTTCCGTTATGTTAAATTCCTGTATTGCTGCCCAGTCCTCACATACTTTCCTGTATCGTGGACATGAGGTAACAACAGACGGAAATCCATTGGCACACACTATTCTTCGCGGTGCCGTAAATAAACATGGACAGAATATTCCAAACTACCACTATGAAGATTTGGAACGTCTGCATGAGAAATATTCACTTCTCAACCTGCACAACCCGGCATGTATTGTTGATGCCAACCATTCCAATTCCGGCAAAAAACACTATGAGCAGCCTAGAATCGTGGATGAAGTGCTGCACAGCCGTTTGGTAAATCCTGCTATCGCCGAATTAGTTAAGGGTGTTATGGTAGAAAGTTATCTGCTTCCGGGCAACCAAAAAGTCAATGAGCACGAATACGGAAAATCCATCACAGACCCTTGTCTTGGATGGGATGAAACCGAGCGCTTAATTGATAAAATCGCAAGCCACTTATAAGATTTTCTTCATCAGTGGCAAATTCCATTTAACTTCAATCAGACAGGCAGTTATAAAGGTAAAAATCATAAGAACAATTGTGATTTTTCCTCGCTTTGGCTGCCTGTTTTCTGTTGTCGCATAAAACAAAAAAAGATATAACGGCGCCAGTAAAAAGACCTGTGGAATCAGACTGGCAAAGTAGACAATGACGCCAAATGCACTTTTGGCATATAAAAAAAAGACAAATAAAAAGCCGTTTCTTATTCCGGTATAAACGACAAATATCTTCTGACTCACCGGTCCTGCCGGACTTATTGCTAAAAGCCATATTAAGGCAAAATACTTTCCATGATTCCACAAAGAACGAAACCATTCCGTGAAAAACGCAGTTTCTTTTGTCCATGTCTTTGTATTATTTTCTAAAGTTGCCTGTAAAATTTCACGAAATGAATTTTGAAAACAGTAATAAAAAACAGCCCCACACAAAAAGCCGATTAGAAAACAGAGACTTATCTTTTGCAGAAATTCTCTATTTAACAATCGGCTGTGATTTGTTCGATGATGTTTATACATATGTCCACTCCTCTCAGGCAGTGCCTTTTACAAGGTATGTGGACAAAGCCTGTATTATTCCTGATTCTTATGTTTTAACATCTGATATGCCATAATACCGGCAATGGTTTTTCCATCTGTAATCCGGCCACCAAAAATCATCGCATTTAATTCTTCCAGCGAATAGCGTTCAATCTGAACAAATTCATTTTCATCCAAATGCTGCTTCGATGGAATTAACTTTTCCGTATAGTAAATCGCAATTTTTTCACTTGTATAGGCAGCAGCTGAGTGATAATCCACCAAATGATAAATCTCATCCGAACGATACCCGATTTCCTCTTCTAACTCTCTCGCTGCACAGACAAGAAAATCTTCCTCCAAAGAATCTCTTCCTCCTGCCGGGATTTCTAACAGCAAATCGTCAATTGCACCGCGGTACTGTCGTACTAAAATGATTTTTCCATCCTCATCCACCGGAATAATGGCGGAAGCCCCTTTGTGCTCCAACACATCCCAGTAAGCTGTATTGCCATTTGGCACTTTGAGTTCGTAAGTATAAAAATCCAAAATATGTCCATGATGTTCCAGTTTTTTACCCACAATTTGAAACTTTTCCATTATGATCCCCCACCTGCCAATATTCCTTAATTTTTAAAACTATGAATTGGTGCCGGAATTCGGCCGGTTCTGGTTACAAAATCATCGCATCCAAACGGATTTACCGGCATAATCGGTGCATATCCTAAAAGTCCGCCAAATTCTGCCTGGTCACCAACATCTTTACCCTGTACCGGAATCAGACGAACAGCTGTCGTCTTCTGATTTACCATACCAATCGCCATCTCATCCGCAATGATACCGGCAATCGTTGTTTCCTTCGTATCTCCCGGAATTGCAATCATATCCAGACCAACGGAGCAGACACACGTCATTGCTTCGAGTTTTTCAAGTGTCAATGCACCCTCGGTTACAGCATCAATCATTCCCTGATCCTCGCTGACCGGAATAAAAGCACCACTTAAACCGCCGACATAAGATGATGCCATAACGCCGCCCTTTTTCACCTGATCGTTAAGCATTGCAAGTGCTGCTGTTGTACCCGGTGCTCCGGCACGCTCTAATCCAAGGGATTCAAAAATCTCTGCAATACTGTCTCCAACTGCCGGTGTCGGTGCTAACGACAAATCAATAATACCAAATGGAACACCCAGACGTTTGGACGCTTCATGGGCTACTAACTGTCCAACACGGGTAATCTTAAATGCTGTCTTTTTAATTGTCTCACAAACAGCACTAAAATCTTTTCCTTTTACTTTATCCAGCGCCGTTTTTACAACACCGGGTCCGCTGACGCCGACATTGATAACACAGTCTTTTTCTCCTACGCCGTGGAATGCACCTGCCATAAATGGATTATCGTCTGGTGCGTTAGTGAATACAACAAGCTTAGCATTACCGATACTGTCTTTATCTGCTGTTTTTCTGGAAGTCTCAAGAATAATCTCACCGAGCATCTTTACTGCATCCATGTTGATTCCTGTCTTTGTAGAACCTACATTCACTGAAGAACATACAAAATCAGTCTCTGCTAATGCTTTTGGAATAGACTCGATAAGATACTGGTCTGCTTTTGTCATTCCTTTGTTAACTAATGCAGAATATCCACCGATAAAGTTCACGCCTACTTCTTTTGCACAGCGGTCTAACTCTTTTGCAATGCGTACAAAGTCTTCTGGCCCTTTGCAGCAGGCACCACCTACTAAAGCAATCGGTGTGATAGAAATACGCTTATTTACGATAGGGATACCAAACTCCTGCTCGATTTCCTTTCCTACTTTTACAAGATTCTTTGCTTTTGTTGTAATCTTGTTGTAAATATTCTCACATACTTCATCAAGAGAATCACTGACGCAGTCTAACAGGCTGATACCCATTGTAATAGTACGAACATCAAGGTTCATCTCATGAATCATCTTATTAGTTTCAATTACTTCATTTATGTTTAACATAGCGGGCCTCCTAGATACGATGCATCATTTCAAAGATTTCCTGGTGCTGCGCCTGAATCTTAACACCAAGTTCCTCTCCAATCTGTTCAAGCTCGCTTGCCATAACAGGG
>ENA-ORNQ01001890-ORNQ01001890.1-human-gut-metagenome-genome-assembly--contig:-NODE-1890-length-15164-cov-14.847839_pt1 | contig 15164 bp, 8 predicted proteins | sample MGYA00242116_ERZ509024 | MGnify/ENA primary metagenome ERZ509024 (study PRJEB26280, sample SAMEA2338697) | human gut metagenome | biome: human gut; feature: human-associated habitat; material: faeces...
TGCCGCGTCATCAAAGGGTATGCAATGCCTGATGCGATGACGCGGCACGCCGCGTCCCTACATTCAAACGTTTTATCGCCCTTGTTTGTTATATTTTGCCGCCCTCAAACACGCGCTTGTGTATGCGGCGGAAATTGTCGTCGGTTGCTATCAGCTGGTCGGCGCGGCTCTCGTAGTCTGCGCCCCAGAGGCTCGGAAGCAGGTCGGGGATGTAGCGGTGCTCGCGGTCCTTGTCTATCGCTGCCTTGACCAGGCGGTCTATCGCCGCGCTGAAACCGTGCGCGTCTATGGCGGCAAGATAGCGCGCCGCCGACACGACAAACTGTCCCGAACGGTCAACCTGTATCATGTTGTCGACCAGACGCGATATGTCAAGGTCGTCGTCGCCTATATGGTTGGCAATGTATTCATAAGTGAGGAGTCCGTCGGCATCCTTGCTCAGCCGCTTTATATCGTCTTCTGTCATATGCTGTCAATGGGGGATTAATGTAAGTAGATACAATCTCTCATGATATATAATCAATGCAAACTTACTAAAAACTCCTCACATATCCTAATGCCTCTTTGGCATGGATGGTATGTTAGGCATCTCCCAATTTTGTTTGCTTAACGATTTATTGTGTCAAATCGAAGGAATAAGCATGTCGTAAGTCCCGGAGGGACGAGTTTGTGCTTAACCGTGGATGAGGATATGGCGTAGCCATGACGAGTCCACGGAGGAACGAAGCGAAAGATGTGAGTCCCGGAGGGATGGAATTGTGGTGTAGACGCTACCATAAACTCGTCCTTCCAGGACTTTGTCTTTAGAGTTCCTTAACCGTGGACTCGGACGGCTATCGCCGCCTCTCATCCACGGTTAAGCACAGGCTCGTCCCTTCGGGACTTCCACAGCATGTCCATATAGAGTCGGTAGTGTCAGAATGCAGTCAGGACCGCCTGGTGGGGCGGTCCTGACGTGGAGTGTTTCGTATGTCGTGACAGCATCAGCTGTCGGTTACATCGGGAGTATCAATGCATCGGGAGTGCCATGGGCACGCGGAACTTGGCGTTGCGCGGAGCCTTGGCTGATGCAGCTTTCATGTCAGAGCGCTTGCTGACCATCTTGGGTGCCTTGGTGGTCATGGCATGCTTCTTGGTGATATTGAGGGTCTTGTGGCTCTTGGCTGTTACCTTGCGGGCTGCCTTAGATGCGGTGGGAAGCACTACCTTGAAGAGACCCTGCTTGTTGGAAATGAGCTGAGAGCCAGATTCGGGGATGACTGCCATCATTGAGGGCATAGTGCCGTCAGGATCGACAATCGCAGCGGGGAACGATACCACTCCATTGGCGAGGGTGCCTGCTATACCGGCATTGATCATGGCAGCATCAGATACTCCGTTTTCGGCGAGATAGTATGAGTAGCTCATGATTTCAAGAGTCTCGTTGTCAGCAGGCCAGTTGCCGGCTACGAAGGGCTGTACCTTCACGCACTGGGGATTTGTGGCATCGATGACCATTGGCTCGTCACCGGGTACGAAATCGTCAAGACCTCCGATGGGGAAGTACTCTGTAGAGTAGGGAGTTACTACACGATACATGCCGGCTTCTGACTTGTGCTTCTGCACGGGGATGTCATAAGCGATGATGTACTTGTCGGGGATGATGCCGCCCTGGAAGTAGAAGGGGAGGAGCATGTCGTCGGTCATCTGACCCATGCCCATGTCTTCCCAGTTGGCATCTTCGCCGCCCATCTCGGTGATGGACTGGAACTTGACACCTACGGTAGATGTCTCAGCCACAGCTCCCTCATTGAGAGAGAAGGCTACGAATACGTAGTTGGCTGACTCCTGGGGCACTTCATAGCGGAAATTCTTGGTGTTGCCCTCGGTGATGACGGCTTCGCTGTAGCCAAACATGCCTTCGGGGAGAGGCATTGCCTCGGGATCGTCAGATTCCTGACGTGCTTCATAGTATTCTTGTACGGCATCTACTGCATCATTGGCGTTTTTGGTCTGTACGAGGCCTACCACGAAGTCCTTGCAGTCAGAGCCGATAGCTTTGACTTCGGCATCAAGATATTCCTGGGTCTTGTCGGCGTTGAATGTATGGCCGAAGTATGACAGCTCGAATGTGTAGTCGCCGAGCGAGCCGCCGGGGAAGATGAAGTTCATCTGCTTGCTGTTGATAAACTGCGATGTACCGCTGCCTGACTGCTCGCGCATGATGAATGCGCCGAGACCTACGGCGTTGGGGATACCGTGGAATTCGTCAGTGCCAGGAGTAGCGTCAGGGTTGGGCTCCATAAGCCAGCCGCCGAGTACGCTGATGGCTTCTGCATAGCCGGCATTGCCGTCAAACGAGTTCAGGTAGATGGGAGATACAAACGAGTCGTAAGCATCGCCGGCACCGAAGAGGTCGATGGGCACCTGATATGTCTTGCCGAGGGCAAGTGTCACAGGCTCGGACGCACCCCAGCTGAAAGGCATTCCAGAAGGATTGGTAGCGTAGGTGTTCCAGAAATCGGTAGAGTATCCGGGAGGGCAGATATAGAACTCGATGCCTTCGGGCCAACCCTGAGCGAGTTCTTCGTCAGAAGCATCAAATGGATTGTAGATGCGGTAGTGGCCCCAGTAGCCCTTGCTGCCTTCAGGCCATTCGGCATCGTCAACCTGCACTTCTGCATCCCATGTAGGATTGGTGAAGAAGCCCATGGTCAGCTTGCCCTTGCCGAGTGAGCGCCATACAGGCTGCGGATCGCCGGCTGAAATGCTGACAGAGAGTGATACCATATTGTTGGCTCCCAGGGCGAGGCTTGAAGTCGATGTGATCTTGAGAGCCATCTTGTATGTGCCCTCAGCTGTATTGGTCAGAGTCACGGGGATTACAGCCTGGTCGCTGCCTTCGGCAAATGTAGCCGTGGTGGGGAAGCTCCAGGGATCAGCCGATGTCATAGGCACGGTGTATTCGCCCTTGGAGTCGGCTGTGAATCCGGCTACGGTAACAGTCTCGGTGCCCGAGGTGGTGCCGCGGCGCATGACTACGTTGAACACTGGTGAGGGTATCTGGTCGCCGGGCTTGTAGGTAGCGCTCATTGACTTGCGGTCAAAGGTCACGCCCTGTCCGGAGATACCGTCTTCATCCCAGTATTTGTCATCGCTGCACGACGATGTCAGGGCTGCCACCGCAGTAAATGCGGTGACTGCCAGGAATGAAAGTTTCTTATTGAGTTTCATATTCTGAGTTGTCTATTGTGATGATAGTAATGGAGGAGAGAGTCTCGTAAGTGGGATTATTCGGTTACCGGCAGAGGACGTTCGGATGACGGATTGTTGTCGGCAGCAGAAATCATCGGGTTAGCTTGAAGCTCGCTGTTGGGGATTACATAACGCATCACGTTGCTCTCGGCAGGCACGTTGTAAACCCAGTTGGCAGGCCAGCCACCGCCGCGGCGGTCGATAGGCTTCTTCAGGCGCATGATGTCGAAGTAGCTCAGACCTTCGCCCCAAAGCTCCACGCGACGCTGGAACCATACTTCATCCTGGATGTCGGTGGGAGTGTTGGCGTGGCAAGCGTATGATTTGAAGCGGTAAGTCTTGACAAACTTGGTCAGGGTCTGCTTGCCGCCTTCGGTATTGCCGCTCATGGCTTCACCTTCAGCCTGGATGAGATACATCTCTTCGATACGCATCAGAGGGATGTCCTGGCCTTTGACGGTGTTACCGAGCTGGTCCTGATAGGGTGCGAACTTGACCTGGTTGTAAGCGGGCATGTCTGCATCCTTGCAATATGCCTGCTGGGCTTCGGTCAGGTTTGCCGACTTCTTCTTGGAGTCAAGCCACCATCCCTTGCGGGCATCCTTGGCAGGAATCTGATCAAAGAGATTCTTAGCCACCTGACGCCAAGCACCTACTTCGGCATATGAGTTGCCGCAGAGCGAACCCATGTGCGAGGGCCAGTTGACAATACCTGAAGTCACGACGCGGTCGCTCTCGTTGATGGCGATACCCCACATCCAGTTGTCCTCGTCGATTGACCAGAGGCCGGGCTTGGAAGCGGTTTCAAACGATGAGGGCTGGCCTTTAAATGCCTTGATGGCTTCCTTGGCATCGTTGGCAGCCTCAAGATACTTGCCCATGGTCAGGTTGACGCGGGCACGGAGTCCGTAGGCTGTAGCGAGGCTCACCAGACGCTTGGGCTTGGAATCAAGCACGGCATCGGGGGTGACCTTGGCAGCGTTGGCGGCTGTCAGGTAATTGACGGCATCGTCAAGGTCGGTCATGATCTGTGTGTAGACCTCCTGCACTGTGGAGCGCTTTGCACCACCTACGGCAGCGATCTCATCGATGTTCTTGTCAGTGATGATGGGCACACAGGGCTGTGACTCGTGGCCTACGTAGTTAAACTGGTAGAGCTGAGCGAGTACCCAGTAGTCATAGGCGCGGATTGCCTTTGCCTGTGCCATGTAGAACTGCATGGTGGCATCATTGCTTTCGCCTACAGTCTTGAGCAGAGTGTTGGCTGCCGAAATCTGGCTGTACATATAGCTCCACGCGATGTTGGTGCCTCTGCCGTTGACGTTGCCGTCAGAGAGGTCGTTTGACCATGAGAACCAGTTATAGCCGGAGTCACATCCGAGCATGTCGATGCCGCGGCTGTCAAGAGCCAGCATCAGCGAGGGATAGCCGAAGTCGAAGTGGTATTCATAGACCGACATGTACTTGCTGAACTCGGCGGTGGTACCAGCCACAGCTGCCACGAGCTTCTCGGGGAACTCCTCGGTCAGATCTTTCTTCTGATCCGTGGTGGCGTAGTTGCCCTCAATCTGCTGGTCGAGGTCGTTACAAGCCACTAAGGCGAGTGCCGACAGACCGACGGTGAGGAATTTATTGATAGATTTCATATTTGGTTTAATCTTAAGGATAAGTCTGTTATTGATGGACTTTTATACGCGATTATCAGAACGCTACACGGATACCGCCTGAGATGGTGCGGCTGGGAGAGTATGTGGAGTTTTCTGATGCTGTGAAGCTCTGACGTGGGTCAAGACCCTTGCGTGCGCTCCAGAGGGCTACATTCTCGGCAGCACCGTAGATGCGGAGTTCCTGCAGACCGAGCTTCTTCACCCAGTCTTTCTTGAATGTATAGCCGAGGGTGATGTTGTTGAGGCTGAGGTAGTTGCTTGAAATCAACCAACGATCGCATGCAGCGGTATATGTGGTGTACTGGTCATTGGTGGCAAGACGAGGCACATCGGTGTTGGTGTTGGTCGGAGTCCATGCGTTGAGGAGATCCTTGTGCATGGCTTGTCCTATGTATGCGGTTGCGCCGCCATACATCAGCTGGCAGTAGGTCTGGTCGATGATCTTACCACCAAACTGGTATGCAAACGAAATCGAGAAATCGAAACCGTATGCATGGAGGTCGGTGCCGAAACCACCATAAGCCTTAGGCATGAGGTTGCCGGTAGATACACGGTTGGTGTTATAAGCTTGTGTGCCTGATGTGGTGGCGTATTCATTGCCATTGGCATCCTTTGCCCAGTAGAGAGCAAGACCCGTAGTGGGATCAACGCCTGCATACTTGGTGACGTAGAGCTGGTACATAGACTCTCCTTCGCGGAAGATGCGGCTGCCTGAAATCCATTCGCCGTTGAGGTCGGGGTGGAGCTTGAGCACCTTGTTGCCAGCCCAGGTGATGTTGGCGTTGACATCCCACTGGATGTTCTTGGTGTTGAAGATGTTGACGTTAACGTCAAATTCCATACCGTAGTTACGCATAGAGCCGATGTTCATGGGCATCGATGAGTAACCTATAGAAGGGCTGGTAGGCTTGAAGTAGAGCATGTCGGAGGTCTGACGGTTGAAATACTCGATAGTACCGTCCACCTTGCCGTTGAGGAAGCTGTAGTCGAAGCCGATGTTGAAGTTGTTGGATGTCTCCCAGGAGATGTCAGGGTTACCCTTGAAATAGAGGGTAGCGTCTGACCACACACCGTTACCGCCAGTGAGCTGGTACATGTCGGTGTAAGCCGAGAAGAATCCGTAGAAGCCTGAGCTTGACGATGTGCCGAGGTTGTCGTTACCGTTCTGACCGAACGAAGCCTTGAACTTCAGCATGTCGAGCCATGTCCAGTCCTTGGCGAAGTTTTCTTTGGCGATTTCCCATGCGCCGCTGACTGACCAGAAGTTGCCCCAGCGGTGATCCTTGGCGAAGCGTGAAGAAGCGTCGCGGCGGAACGAACCCATGAAGAAGTATTTCGAGTCGTAGTTATACTTGGCGCGGAAGAGCAGACCGCGTGTGGCGTAACCGTACTTGAGACCACCCACGTTGGGGTTGTCGATGGTGTTACCTACATAAGGTACGAAGGGGTTGTAGAGGTTGCTGCCTGATGCTGATACATACTCGACGTGACGCTCGAGGCTTTCGTAACCTGCCATGAGGTCCATGTTGTGCACATCGTTGAATGTGCGGCTGTAAGATGCGAGTGCCTGAAGGGTCAGAGCGTTATTGTTGGTAGCCTGTTGGATAGCTTGGCCACCGTAGGTCGAAGACTGACCGTAGAGGGGTGTATGGAGGTAGTGCAGACGCTCGTTGTTAGTGGTGTAGCCGAGAGTTCCGGTCACGTTAAGACCTGCGATTGGGGTTACGGTGGCATACCACTTGCCAGTGAAGAAGTCTGTCAGATATTCCTCGGTGTCATAGAGGAGCGCGCTGACAGGGTTGGCACCTGACATGAAGTTACGTGACAGACCATGTGCATCGTAGTCCTTGCTACCGTAGTCATATACAGGGTTGCCTGTAGCTTTGTCATAGATGATGTTGCCGTCGGCAGAGCGTAGATACATAGGATATACCGGACCTATCTGATAGGCGAGGAAGAAAGCGTTGCCCGATGAAGAGCTTGCATCGGTATCCTGGTCGCCGGGGTAACCGGAATTGGTGTAGACATATGACATGTTGGCACCGACCTTGAGCCAAGGCTTCATCTGGTAGTCCACATTGAGGCGGGTAGAGAAGCGCTTGAAGTGGGAGCCCTCGATCAGACCGTCATTGCCGAGATAGCCGGCAGACAGGTAGTAGTTGATCTTGTCTGAAGATCCCTGGAGCGAGAGGTTATATTCCTGACGGAAACCGGTGCGGAAAGTCTCGTCGATCCAGTTGTCGGGAGTATAGTAGTAGCTGCCGTCGGTGTAGCCGAGAGTGGCGTTGGGGTTGATGTCGAAGTTCTCGTTGAGGAAGAAGTTCTGACCCTGGGGCAGGGTGTAGATCTGGTATCCGAGGCTTGACCACAGGCTGTTGTTGGCAGTGGCGAGGGCTGAGGCTCCTGACACGCCGCTGACGTAGCGTGCATTGTTGTATATAGCCTGACCTACCATCTTGAGATACTGGTCAGTGTCGGTGACCACGTCATAGTTGGGGAGAGCGCGGGTATTGGCACCCCAGCGAGCATCGAAGGTCACCTTCACTTCGCCGTCCTTCTGACCTTGCTTGGTGGTCACGAGAATGACACCATTGGCACCGCGGGCACCGTAGAGTGCGGTAGAGGCAGCGTCCTTGAGCACCGTCATCGACTCGATGTCCTGAGGGTTGAGCTGGTTGATGTCACCTTCATAAGGCAGACCGTCCACCACATAGAGGGGGTTGGAGTTGGCGTTGATAGAGCCGACACCGCGGATGCGCACTGTCGGAGCCACGCCCGGCTGGCCGTTGGAGCTGAGGGTCTGTACACCTGACACCTTACCTGACAGGGCTGAAGTGACAGTGGTCACAAGAGCGTCCTGAAGCTGCTCGGAATTGACCACCGAAGCCGCACCGGTGTATTCTGATTTCTTTACTGTGCCGTAGGCAACCACCATGACCTCGTCAAGGCGGTTGGTGGAGTTGACGAGCTTCACAACCATGCCGTCAGAGGCAGGGACTGTGGCTGCGTGCATGCCCACGTATGACACCTTAAGCTCCTTGACATTGGCAGGGAGTGTGATGGTGAATTGGCCGTCGATGTTGGTCGCCGTACCTGTCCCGCCCCCGATGGGCATGACAGTGGCGCCTACTAATGGCTCGTCATCCTCGGCACCGACCACGGTACCTGTCACTGTGCGTGACTGAGCCGAAGCCGATACGGCGAGTGCGAAGACTGCCACAAACAATAGCAATAGCTTTTTCATAATTGGGTGAAAAACTTGGTTAAAACATACTGATGTTAAGAATGAACTATCTTTGCGAAACCACCCACCGTCTACGTATCCTGTCGTGGCGTTACTCCGGGCCGGACAACGTACACTCCGCGCATGAAGCACGGCTGGGGGAGGGAGAGAGGCAAGGGTCAATGACAACGTGGTGTGATGTCAATGGGGCAACGAGCCTGAATATTAGAGGCTTGGGCTAATGTTAAATGCTAAATCGTGGCATCTGACCATGACGTAAGATGATAACGATAGGTTGCAAATTTACACTTTTTTATGTTTAGTTGCAAATCGTCAACATTTTTTTTGGCATTTTCACGAAAAAACGGACACTTTTTTATTGAATTTAAGGCTTTAATTTACGTTTGATTTGGCATATTGCCAGTAATTACGGTCAATATTGATTGTAATCAGCCGTATTTTGCCTGCAGATGGCGAATTATGATGCTTATCGGTGACAAAATGATATTAACATTTCAGTGACGCAATAAATATATTTTTTGACTTAAAAATACTGTTGTATAACATATCTTGTAGATAGTGGAATCACGTCAAAAAATGTCTGAATTTGTAGGGTCGCTACATGTAGCGACCGTTAACAGTCGGATTGCTAACTGTTGCTCTTGGCGGTCGCTACATGTAGCGACCCTACAATGATCTGTCGTTTTATTGGGGTTTTGTGACGAGTCTGTGGTTCATTACCGGAGGCTTACGCGGTCAGTGAAGGCGTGATGCACGGTCGAGGAGGGTGTCTTTGATGTAGCGTGAGAGGGCGGCTTCGGTGCGGTGACCTGTGGCGGCGCAGATTACGTCGCGATCGTTGCCGCGCAGACGCATGTTGGTGGCAAAGGTGCGGCGTGCCGTGTGGCATCGTGTCAACTTCCACCGCGGAAGGGTTTCGCGTACGTAGCCTACGGTGCCGTCGGGTCGGAGGGCAGTGTATGTGCGTGTGATAGGGTCATTGAGCGATGCAAGCTGAGGCGTGGCAGCCATCAGTTGCAGCATCTGGTCAAGGCGGCGGTTGAAGCGGGTGTTGGATGGAACACGCGGCAGTGAACGTCCCTCGTCATATCGCTGCAGCACAGCATCCGCCTCGGGTAAGATCCTAACCAGAGACTTACGACCAGTCTTTGCTGCGCGGAAGCTGAAATACGAATCCCCTTTGCCGTCGGTGATTATGTTGTCACGTGTCAGTTGCGCGAGGTCGGAATACCTTACGCCAGTCCAACACATTATTATATATAGGTCGCGCACCCTGCACAGCAACTGTGACGGCAGCGGAAACCCTGCCATCCAGTGCAGCTCTGTTTCGGTCAAAACCACCGCGTCTGTCTCCTCCCTTAATCCCTCGCAGCACATAAACTCCCATGCGAGGTCTTGGATATCCTGAGGTTGAGAACGTATCAGGGCTTTCAGTATCTTTATATGGTTGCCTATCGTGTTTAGTCTCAAATGTTTACGGTAAGCAAATGCAACATATTGCTCATAGAAATCACGGTCAAGCCGGGCAAAAGGGAGCGTTGTGTAACCCTTTTCTGTAACAAACGCCCTCAGATAGCTGAGAGCGTGGCGGTAGTGCTGTATGGTTTTCGCAGAGACAGGATGTCCGTGCCGGCATCGCGAGGGCGCCTTGGCTATGAACTGCTCAAAAGCATTAATTACGTCAAGACCGCAATCAACAGGAGATATCAGACACTGCAACCTTTTGTGCGCTAAGCGTATAGCGCGAACGGGACGGTGTAAAAATCTGGATAAAATCATAAAAGATGTAATAAGTAGGATTAGAGATGGTATAGATACGACATCTGATTGTATTGGACGCAAGCTAAAGCCATAAAGTTGTAGGGACATGCCGCGGCATTCCACACCCGAGCACGCGGAGTGTACGTTGTCCGGCCCGGACACCCTACACTTTCGCTGTGGGACGCAGACCGACACAATCCAATTAACATCAGTATGTTTTAACCAAGTTTTCAACCAGTTATGAAAAAGCTATTGCTATTGTTCATGGCAGTCATCGCGCTCGCCGCGGCGGCATCGGCGCAGTCACGCACAGTGACGGGCACCGTCGTCGGTGCCGAGGATGACGAGCCATTGGTCGGTGCCACCGTCACCCCAGTCGGGGGCGGACAGGCAACCGCCACCAACATCGACGGTCACTTCTCCCTCACCGTCCCCGCCGGGGTCAAGGAACTCAAGGTGACCTACATCGGCATGCACCCCGCCACAGTCCCTGCCTCTGATGGCATGACCGTCAAGATGGTCAGCTCAGCCAACCGCCTCGACGAAGTCATGGTGGTCGCCTACGGCACCACAAACCGGTCATCTTACACGGGCTCGGCTGCTGTGGTCGGAGCCGAGCAGATCGGTAACCTTGTGGTCACCGATGTGACTTCTGCTCTCAACGGAACTGTGGCTGGCGTTCAGCTCCAGAGCTACAACGGTGCCCCTGGCGAAGAGCCAAAGGTGCTTATCCGTGGTGTCGGTTCTATCAACGCTTCTACGAATCCCCTTTATGTAGTGGACGGTATCCCCTATGACGGTGGTATTACCTCCATTAACCCTCAGGACGTGGCATCGATGACCGTGCTCAAGGATGCCGCTTCGGCAGCACTCTACGGTGCACGTGGTGCCAACGGTGTGATCCTCATCACCACAAAGCGTGGCCAGGCAGGTCCTGCCAAGGTGACTTTTGATGCCCGCTGGGGTGCCAACTCTCGCCAGGTGAGCGATTATGAGACCATTTCCGACATACCTACATACTATCAGCAGTATTATAAGTCCCGTTATAACTATGCCATGGATGCTACTGGCAACGGCGACTTCGCCTGGCAATGGGCAAACGGTCTCGGTCAGCGCAGCGGTATGGTGCAGGGCAACGGCACTAATAATATCTTCGGCTATCAGATGTGGACTATCCCCACGGGCGAAGGTCTGTTTATGCCCGACGGTTCGCTTAACCCCAATGCGACTCTCGGTTACCGTGACGAGGACTATGACTTCTATCTCCAGCCCGATGACTGGAAGAAGGGCACATATCGCAACGGTTTCCGCCAGGAGTACAATCTTGCTGTCAGCGGAGGCGGTGACCGCTTCAACTATATGGTCAGCGCATCTTATCTGACTGATGACGGTGTGATTGCCGAGTCAAATTACGAACGTCTCTCAACCCGCGCCACCATAGAATATCAAGCAAAATCATGGCTGCGTCTCGGTACGAATCTTGCCTATACTTACGAGAACTCCAACAAGCCTTATGGTCAGACCGAGGACGGTTATTCGGGCAATGCATTCTATACCGCCAACTATATGGGACCGATGTATCCTATGTTCCTCCGCGATGCCGCAGGCAATATCAAATATGACGAAACCTCGGGGCATCCACTCTATGACTTCGGTATGAAAGGTCTTGACGGAATGCCGATGTCACGTACGTTTCTTGGAGGTGCCAATCCCACAGGTACTCTTATCTATGACAAGCGTGAATATCTGCATGATGTATTCAATGGAAAATGGTTTGCCCAAATCACGCCAATCGAGTCGCTCAAACTGACCGGTACCATCGGATATTGGACTGACTGGATGCGCTACAACAGTCTTGGCAACAACCTCCACGGTCAGATGGCTATGTATGGCGGCAATGTCACCCAGGAGACCGTGCGTAACCGCTCTATCAATCTCCAGGTACTCGCCAACTATACCAAGACATTTGCCGATGTGCACAATCTTGACGTACTCCTCGGTTATGAGAGCTATGACCTCAATATCGCCGACCTGTGGGGCCAGGGCGAAACCATCTACTCCAACGACAACTATACGCTGAGCAACGTTATCGACAACCTTGAAAATGGCGGTTCTATAGATAAATACGCTACACGCGGCATCTTCGGCCGTGTCAACTATGACTACGACAACAAGTATTTCGGCAGTGTAAGCTATCGTCGCGATGCATCGTCACGTTTCGCCAAAGATCACCGTTGGGGCAACTTCTGGTCTGTAAGTGCTGCGTGGAATATAGCCAAAGAGAAATTCATGGAACCGTTTACCTCAGTGGATCTGTTGAAATTCAAGGCTTCTTTTGGTCAGCAGGGCAACGACAACCTCGCTACGTCTACCTCCAACAACTGGTATGCCTGGGCTGACCAGTACAAGGCAAGCGGTTCAAACGGACTGTGGTCTGTTGGTCCCCTCGCCTATAAGGGCAACCCCAATCTGACATGGGAGACTTCAAACAACTTCAATGTCGGTTTTGATTTCAGTTTCTTCAGCTCCCGACTGATGGGTTCACTTGAATATTTCCAGCGTCAGACTCACGACATGCTCTACTACAAGCCCGTGGCTCCGTCGCTCGGATATTCTTCGATGCCTATGAACATCGGATCGATGCGCAACAACGGTCTTGAACTTGACCTGACCGGTACGGTGTTCCGCAACAAGGATGTGGAGGTGAGCCTCAATGCCAATCTTACATGGATAAACAATAAGGTGCTCTCTCTGGCTCCCGAACTCAACGGAACATGGATTAACGGTTCGCGCATCTTCAAGGAAGGCAAGTCGATGTATCAGATATACACAGTCAAATATGCAGGTGTTGACCCCGAAAACGGCGATGCTCTCTACTGGGCAAAACGTGCTGACGGCACTGAGGAGAAGACCAACAACTGGTCTCTCGCCCGCAACGGTGACGGCGACCAATATGTTGAAAACCGCTGCGAGTCGGGCAATCTACTACCTCCCGTCTATGGCGGTTTTGGTGCCAATGTGACTGCCTATGGCTTTGATTTCGCGATCAACTGCGGCTTCCAGGCTGGTGGCAAGATGGTGGATTACGGATACCAGACCCTTATGAACGGTGCAGGAAGCTCTGATGCCGGTATGGCACTGCATCAGGACCTTCTCAACGCGTGGACTCCTGAGAATCCCAACACTGATGTGCCACGCCTGATATGGGCAGGCAATCAGTCGACATACATGTCTGCACTGTCTGACCGTTGGCTGATCTCAAGCAACTATTTTTCAATCAACAATATCACTGTGGGTTATACTCTGCCCAAGTCAATCACTGACAAGATGCACCTCACCACTCTGCGAGTTTATTTCTCGGGTGACAACCTGTATCTCTGGTCAAAGCGCAAAGGTCTTGACCCCCGTCAGAGCTATACATCTTCTTATGCTGGCTCTTACTCGGCTATGCGTTGTCTGTCAGGCGGTATAAGACTGGAATTCTAATCCCTATCAGATTTTTCTTATGAAAACAACAAAATATCTTATTACAGCGGTGGCTGCGGCTGTCTTGGCTGGCTGTAACGACCTTGACACGCTGCCGATGGGAGACACCTACACCGACGGACAGCGCAAGGACGTAGTAGACAAGAATCCTGCAGCCATTGAGTCTCAGATGTCGGCTGTCTATGCCAATCTGTATGCTTTTCAGCAAAACATAGATGACTATCTGAATGATTTCGGTTATCCTGCCACTATCCTCGGACTTGAAAACCGCGGCCAGGATCAAGCTATGGTTATAAATGCCTACGGATGGTTTGAGGACAATGTGCTATATACCGACAATTCGTCTACAAGCAACTTCACTACAGACAACTGGGGCACACTCTACAAGACGGTCTATTCAAGCAACAACCTTCTCAAGAGTCTGAATCTCAACACCGATGACCCCCAGCTGCTCTGCTATATAGCACAGGCAAAAGCTATGCGAGCATGGGCTTATACCAATCTGGTACAGCTCTACTGCAAGCCCTACAGTGTCAATCCGCAGGCTCCGGGTATTCCTGTGGTTACCGAACTCAATGAGGAGTCAGGAGCAACCACGGGTATCCCTCGCGGTACAGTTGCTGATGTATATACGCAGATTATCAGCGACCTCAATGATGCAATAACCCTGCTTACCTCTGACGGAGTATATGGTGGTCGCTATGACAAGCGTTTCGTTGATCCTGCCGTGGCATGTGGTCTGCGCGCTCGTGCTTATCTTCTGATGGGTAAAGGTCACGAGGCTGCCCTTGATGCAGATGCTGCAATGCAGCTTGCTGACGCTTCGGAGGCTCTCGTAGAGGATGTAGAGAAACCTGCGTTCAACAGTTTTGCACAACGTGACTTCATGTGGGGCATCCATATCGCCGAAAACGAGGCTCATGGTCTCTATACCTTTGCAGGTATGATGGGTTCATTGACCTACGGTTATGCCTATGCTGGTCAGTGGCGCACCATCAATGAGCTTCTTTGGGACATGATTCCTGACGGCGATGTGCGCAAGAGCTGGTGGCTCAATCCTTACGCCTATAAGCCTAGTCCTATAGCAGGTCGCTACGGTGTTGGCAGTTCTGCACTTGATAATTACATTGTCGATAATTCGATGGTGACCATCGAAGGATACCCTGCTGCCGCGTACCCTGCTCTGGTAGGTATGCCTGATTATGCCGTGGTCAAGTTCGCTCCCTACCAGGATGAACTAATGAACACCACCGGGGCTACCGACATACCTCTGATGCGCTTTGAAGAGATGATTCTTATCAAAGCTGAGGGTCTTGCCATGGAAGGCATGTGGACCGATGCCAAGAGCCTCATAGAGAGTTTCGTCAACGAATATCGTTGGACTGATGAGACAGCCCGCTACACTTGCGCTGCCGCTTCAAAAGAGGAGATGCTTGACGAAATCTGGTTCCAACGCCGTATTGAGCTTTGGGGCGAGGGCTTCAGCTACTTCGACTGTCTCCGTCTACAGAAAGGCATAGACCGTCGCGGTGGTGGCTTCCCCCAGGAAGCGGTATATAACATCCCTGCCAATGACAACATCTTCCAGTACATGATTCCTACCCGCGAACTTGAGGCGAATATCCTCCTCAAGGGGCAGCAGAATCCTGCAGGTGTGGTGCATGCCGTGTCTGACGGCGGACAGCCCTACTGGTATAAGGCTCGTCAGTAAAAGACTGACCATTTCATAACTGAAAGCGACCCTGCCGTATTATCGGCAGGGTCGCTTCGCT
>ENA-ORNQ01001899-ORNQ01001899.1-human-gut-metagenome-genome-assembly--contig:-NODE-1899-length-15109-cov-2.872061_pt1 | contig 15109 bp, 10 predicted proteins | sample MGYA00242116_ERZ509024 | MGnify/ENA primary metagenome ERZ509024 (study PRJEB26280, sample SAMEA2338697) | human gut metagenome | biome: human gut; feature: human-associated habitat; material: faeces...
AGATATGTCAGATACAGATACTATCAAAGGTCTTACACAGGAACAGGTTGATAAAATATTTACAGCGGCAGCTATCGCTGCAAACCAGGCCAGAATCCCACTTGCCAAAATGGCAGTTGAGGAAACAGGAATGGGAATTGTTGAGGACAAAGTAATCAAAAACCATTATGCTTCTGAGTATATTTACAATGCTTATCGTGACACAAAGACATGTGGCGTCATCGAAGAGGACTCAGCTTATGGAACAAAAAAGATTGCTGAACCAATTGGTGTTGTAGCCGCAGTAATTCCTACGACCAACCCTACTTCTACTGCTATTTTCAAGTCTTTAATATGTTTAAAGACAAGAAATGCAATAATAATAAGCCCTCATCCAAGAGCCAAAAAATCAACAATCGCAGCTGCAAAAGTTGTTCTTGATGCTGCAGTAAAAGCAGGTGCTCCAAAAGGCATTATAGGATGGATTGATATTCCGTCTCTCGAACTTACAGACACACTTATGAAAGAGGCTGATATAATTCTTGCAACAGGCGGTCCTGGAATGGTTAAAGCTGCATATTCATCAGGAAAACCTGCACTCGGTGTAGGTGCCGGCAACACTCCTGCCATTATTGATGAAACAGCTGATGTTGTTCTTGCAGTCAACTCAATCATCCACTCAAAAACATTTGACAATGGTATGATTTGTGCTTCTGAGCAGTCTGTTATTGTTGACAAAAAAGTTTACAAAGCCGTAAAAGATGAATTTATTGCAAGAGGCTGCCATTTTCTTACAAAGACCGAGCTTGACAAAGTCAGAAAAACTATCCTTATCAATGGCTCTCTCAACGCAAAGATTGTAGGTCAGAGTGCATATACCATTGCAAAACTCGCCGGAGTTGATGTATCACGTGAGACCAAAATTCTCATCGGAGAGGTTTCTTCTGTTGACTTATCTGAAGAATTTGCACACGAAAAGCTTTCACCTGTTCTTGCAATGTACAAATCAGACAATTTCAACGATGCAATAGATAAAGCTTCACATCTTATCGCAGACGGCGGATACGGACACACTTCTTCTATTTATATTAATTCAGAAACAGAAAAAGAAAAACTTGATATATTTGAAGAAACTATGAAAACATGCCGTATTCTTATCAACACCCCTTCTTCTCAGGGCGGCATCGGTGACTTATACAATTTCAAGCTGACACCTTCACTTACACTCGGCTGTGGCTCATGGGGCGGCAATTCAGTTTCCGAAAATGTCGGCGTCAAACACCTTCTTAATATTAAAACCGTTGCTGAAAGGAGAGAAAACATGTTATGGTTCAGAGCACCTGAAAAAGTATATTTTAAAAAGGGCTGCCTTCCTGTTGCACTCAATGAATTAAAGACAGTTCTTGGCAAAAAGAAAGCATTCATAGTAACAGATCAGTTCCTCTACAAAAATGGCTACACAAAATGCATAACCGACAAACTTGATGAACTCGGTATTGTATACACAGTATTTTACGATGTTGCTCCTGACCCTACACTTGCATGTGCAAAAGAAGGTGCAAAAGCCATGAAGCTCTTTGAACCAGACTGCATAATCGCTGTAGGCGGCGGTTCAGCAATGGATGCCGGCAAGATAATGTGGGTTATGTATGAACATCCTGAAGTTGATTTCATGGATATGGCTATGCGTTTTATGGATATAAGAAAACGTATATACACATTTCCTAAAATGGGGGAAAAAGCTTACTTCATTGCCATTCCTACTTCATCAGGAACAGGTTCTGAAGTTACTCCTTTCGCTGTTATCACAGACGAAGAAAGCGGAATAAAATATCCTCTCGCTGATTATGAGCTTCTTCCAAAAATGGCAATTGTTGATGCTGATATGATGATGAACCAGCCAAAAGGTCTTACTTCTGCTTCCGGCATAGACGCACTCACTCATGCTCTCGAAGCATATGCATCTATTATGGCAACAGACTACACAGACGGTCTTGCTTTAAAAGCTATGAAAAATATATTTGAATATCTTCCTGCCGCATATGAAAATGGTCCGCACGACGCAAAAGCCCGTGAACAGATGGCTACAGCTTCAACCATGGCCGGAATGGCATTTGCAAATGCATTTCTTGGAGTATGCCACTCTATGGCTCACAAGCTCGGTGCATACCACCACCTTCCTCATGGTATTGCAAACGCACTCCTCATCACTGATGTAATGAGATTCAATGCTGCAGAAGTTCCTGCTAAAATGGGAACATTTTCACAGTATCAATATCCTCACTGCAAAGAACGTTATGTAGAATGTGCAGATTTTCTTCATATCAAAGGAAAAAATGATGACGAAAAATTTGAAAATCTTATTGCAGCCATTGAAGAGTTGAAGGAAAAAGTCGGAATCAAAAAGACTATAAAAGATTATGGCGTTGATGAAAAAGAATTTTTACGCACTCTCGACGAAATGACAGAAATGGCATTTGATGACCAGTGTACAGGTGCAAACCCACGCTACCCTCTAATGAAAGAAATTAAGGCAATGTACCTCAAGGCATATTACGGAAAACCAGTCGAAATTGACGAATAAGAAAGGATGTGTTTATATGAAAAAATGCATTTCACAAAATAACTTAAAATCAGTTTATCTTGAAAATAATACCGCAATAAAAGTTTTTTCCAAAGATTATAACAAATCAGATGTTTTATATGAAGCATTAAATACTGCAAGAGTTGAAGATGCCGGAGTTAATATTCCAAAGCTTCTTTCTGTATCTGTAAACAATGGCCAATGGGAAATCACAAGTGAATATGCGGACGGCATAACTCTTACACAGCTTATAAAAGAGCATCCCGAAAAAACTGCTGATTATATCAAAAAAATGGTTGAATATCAGGTTGATTTTCAAAAGAAATCCAACCCGCTTCTCTTAAAGCTTAAAGATAAATTAATAAGACAGATTAATGACATTGAAACTCTTGATAGTTCTGTAAAATACGAACTGCTCACAAGACTTAATACGATGCCAAAGCACACAAAATTGTGCCATGGTGATTTTTGTCCTGACAACATAATCGTAAATATTGATGATAATGCCGACATAACATCAATCACCGCTGTTGACTGGGTTCACGCAACGCAGGGCAATGCCAGTGCCGACATAGCCAACACTTATCTTCTGTTAAAGCTGCAATACTCTGACAGCAGCATCGATATCGCAGATATGTATATGACACAGTTCTGTGCTGCAACAGACACTAAAAAATCGTATGTAACAGGCTGGCTTCCTATTGTTGCCGCCGCAAGAATGGCAAAAAACAAACCTGATGAAAAAGAACTTCTCGAACATTGGGTAAATGTGGTGGATTTCCAATAATACCGGCTATATTCACACCAAACTAATTAAATACAACAAGACATAAAAAGACGGCAGCTTTAACAACTAAACATCATTAAAGCTACCGTCTTTTAATTTTCATCAATAACAAATGAAAAAATACTCTTTATATCTTCATCACTAATACCGTATCGTCTCGCCTTCTTTACAGCCATCTCAATATCAAGTTCAACTTCTTTTCTTTGCTCCTCTTCCTGTATTTCTGAATTGGACGCAGCAACATACGTTCCTTTACCGTGAACCGTCACAACAAAACCTTCGCTCTCAAGATAATCATAAGCTTTTTTAACTGTCAGTGCACTAATCTTTAATTCTTTTGAAAGAGAACGCACCGACGGAAGCATATCATTTTCTTCCAGCTTGCCAATACGTATAAGTGTTTTTATCTGGTCAACAATCTGTTCATATATAGGAATCATCAATGTAGAATTTACTTTTATATTCATTTTATCACCTCATAAACAGTATATAACAGCATATATCTGTATGTCAACTGTTATATTGTGTTGTGGTATTCCAAATTAAATGCGAAGATGTATCTTATCAAAAAACACAGCAAAAAACAGGGTGGGACACACTGTTATACTATGTTCTACCCTGTTATATATACTTTATTTTATTTATAGTTTATACCTGATTTGCAGTTGAACTGCTGGCACTGTTTGAACGTCCGTTGCCCGAATTTCCGCCCGGCATTCCACCTTGCTGATTTCCACCCTGCTGTTTTCCACCCTGCTGGCCATCTCCAAAGCTTCCGTTTCCGTCAGGTGCACTGCCTCCAGGCTGTCCTCCACGCTGTCCGCCTCCGAAACCGCCATTCTGACCACCACCGAAGCCTCCGCTGACTCCGTTTGTTGTAACATTGCTGTTCACCGTAATTGACTGTGTTGTGCTTCCCGCAGTTACCGTATATGTGCTTCCGTTCTTAATGTCTGATGAATATACAATCGCAGACGCATAATTCTTTGTTGGTGTATATGACATTATCACATTTCCTGATGAATCCATAAGTGAAAATTCCGAATTTGCACTTACAGTGCCTAATGTTGTAACAATACAGCAGCCGTTCTGTGCCGATGTCGGTGTTTCAAGCATTCCGCTTGAACCAAATGCCATAAGTACACCCCCATTAATTGTAAATGCACCGTCAAAATCGAGTGCTGTATCGCCATCGCTTGTAGGGCCAAGAACCGTTACATTGCCTCCGTTCATCACAATATTACCGTTTGAATCAAGACCGTCACCGCCTGCATTTACAAATATATTTCCGCCGTTGATTGTAAGTAAAACACTGCTGTCTGAAGATGATGCCTGACCGCCGCCAAAGCCTCCGTTCTGACCGCCGCCGAAGCCGCCCATTCCCATACCGGAAGATGACGAACCGTCAGCCGCATTAATACCGTCATCGCTTGCCACTATTGAAATATCACCGTCGTTTAAAGTAATCTGTACACCTTCAAGACCTTCGCAACATTTCTTAATATCTATAGTACCGCCGTCAACCTGAAGATTATCATCTGCATGAATGCCGTCATCACCGCTGCTAATTGTAAGATTTCCACCCGAAATAAGAATATCTCCGTTGCAGTGAACACCGTCATTTGAAGCCGTTATATCAAATTCACCGCCTGTTATTACGATATTTCCTTTTGAAGTATCCGTAGCATACGTTGACTTCATTCCGTCGCTTCCCGATTTAATTGTGAATTTACCGTCTTTAATTCCGAGCAAATCTTTTACGATTATTCCATCCTCATTGCTTGTTATATTAAAGGTTCCAGATACAACTTTCAAATCGTCTGTGCTCTTGATACCATTTCTGTATCCAGCATTGACATTAAGAGTTCCGCTTCCGTTAAATACAAGGTCTGCTTTTGAATAAACTGCCGAAGAAAAATCTTCGTCATCCACAGACTGGCGTGTTTTATCTGTAATTATATTAGTTGTGCCGTCAGCGAGAGTTACAAGAACCTTTTTTGCTTCCTTAACAACAACAGGTGCCGTACTTGAACTGCTTATTGAAGCACCGTTTAAAATCAATCTTACAGTTCCTTTTTCGCTGCAATTCACTTTTATGCTTCCGTCTGTTAATGTTCCGGAAATAATATAGCTTCCCGCAGATGTTATTGTAATATTTCCGTTTTCAACAGTAACACCGCTTCCTGAAACAGTTGCACCACTTCCTGAAAGATTTATCTTTGTACATTCTGATTCGTTATATGACGAATCTAAATCTTCGCTGTCAAATTCAAGCGACAGTGCATTCTCACCGCTTTGTGAAAGATTCCCGGCAGAAACCGTAGATACATTTGATGATGAATCATCTGCTGCCTTCTGCCACGGCATCGCACAGCCTGTTATTGTAAATATTGCTATTATTCCCGCTGCCATTGCAGCCGTAAGTTTTTTGTAATTAATCATATACACTCCTCATTTCTGTCATTATTCTAAGTCTGACAAACTGACCACTCATCTGTTATTTGTTTTATGAGTGTATAATAATATACAGAAATGTATCAAATGTGTAAAAAACGTGTTAAATTTGTGAACCGAATTTTTTTGTCCGCAAAATTTAACACGCTTTATATCGTAATTTTATCGCTTAATCACTTCGCCGTCGAATCAGATAAACCCTATATATAACTCACACATTCGATTCAACAGGAATAATTCTGCCTGTTTTTGCAGTAACCCTGTGCGAAATAGATATTACCGTTCTGTCTTTACATACATTATTCAATGCATTAAGAACTGCTTTTTCTGTTTCTGTATCAAGATTTGCCGTTATCTCGTCAAGCAGGAGAAGCTGTGGTTTTGCCACTGCCGCACGGGCTATTGATAAAAGCTGCCACTGTCCCTGTGAAAACAAATCCGGCGTACATATTGTATCATAGCCTTTTTCGAGGCTTGTTATCGCATCATCAAGCCCTGTTGTAATACAGATATTTTTTACATCTTCATCGGAAATACTGTCATCAAAAAGTGTAATCTGCTCTTTTACAGTGCCTGCAACCATATGAAATGTCTGTTCAACATAGGCAAACAGCTTTCTTTTATCCTTATCAGTAATTGTGTCGGCATGTATTCCGTTAATCAGTACTTCTCCTGACTGCGGTTTGTAAAGTCCCAAAAGAAGCTTAAATATTGTACTCTTTCCTGCACCTGTACGTCCTGAAAGAGTTACCTGCTCTCCGTGCATAACACTGATATTTATGTTATTAAGGATTTTTCTGTCCTCATCATAGCCAAAGGTCACATTGCGAAGCTCCACAAAAGGCTTATTTCCACCGGCTTCATACCTTCCGCTTTGAACCTCTGGCTTACCTTCATCCTGCCACTGTGTATCCTGTTTTTCAATTTCCTGTATAACATCGTGTTTTTCAACCTCTTCAAGTGCCATGAATTCATTAATTCTGTGTATACCGGCTATCGCTGACTGTATTGTCTGAATCTCCATACCGAGACTTTCAACCGGTGAGAATATCTGGGAAATGTAATTCATAACTGCAACCGCAGTACCTGCTGACATTCCGAAAAATGTGAGAACTGCACTGTTACCAGCTGACGAAAGCAACATTACAACTGCAACAACAACAGCATTTAAAATAAGAATTACAGGCGAATATACTGCATCATAAAAATTTGTCTTTTCCATCGCATGATAACTGTCATTTATATATTCGTCATACTGCTTTTCCATATACTTTTCTTTGCCAAAGCAATGAATTGTTCTTATATTTTTTAATGTCTGCGGAACATGTCCTGACGCACGGCTTACAGCACGTCTGTTCATAATCTGGGCCGCAAGCATATTTTTCTGCACATGTCTTGTAAAAATAAACAAAAACGGCAGCAGGATTATAAATACAAGCGTAAGCCCTTTATTTTTAAACCATATTACAACAAGAATACTTATAATTTTACATGCATCGGCAAACATACTTATAATTCCCGAAGTAAACAGATTTTCAATCATGTCAACATCGCCTATAAAACGTGATACAAGCGAACCCGGCTCCAATCCATTTAATTCGTCGGCGGTAAGAGATGTGAATTTTTCCATAAGACAGCTTCTCATAGCATGTGTTATTTTCTGTCCAAAAACCGTAAGAAGTCCCTCTCTTGCCGATTCAGTAAGCCCCGTTAAAAAAAGCATTGCAAAATATGCAATCACCATACCAAGTCCCGGCATCTGTCCAGCTGTAAACATATCAATGATTTTTCCGAGAATAAGCGGCGGAATAAGTGAAAATATGACCGCCAGACATACGGCTGCAACAATTCCAAATGACAAAAGTTTATATTTTAAAATAGTTTCTGTTATTATTTTCTTTACATATTTTGGTTTTTTTCCTGAATTTGCGGCTTTTACATTTTCATTATTTTTCACCAGTACCGCCTCCATTCTGTCCATTGTAAAGCAACGCATATTCACTGCACTTTTCAATAAGCTCATCATGGCTTCCGAGCTCTGTTTTTCCGTCATTAAGCCATATAACCTTATTCATTTGCGGAAAAAGATAGAGTCTGTGTGAAATTATCATAACAATACTGTCTGATACCATCTCACCAAGATTTTTAAATATCTGCTTCTCTGTATCCTTATCCAGTGCCGAAAATGGGTCATCAAGAATAATAACCGGCTTTTTATGGCAGATGGTTCTTGCAAGTGCAAGACGCTGTGCCTGACCACCCGAAAGACGCACCCCACTGCTTCCAATAAGCGTATCAACGCCATTTTCCATAAGTGCAACTTCCTTATCAAGGCACACCATTTTAAGGTAATAATTGACATCTCCGTCATCGCCCATAAGAATATTATTCCTGACCGTATCGTCAAAAAGTTCACAATCATGACCAAGATATGCAACTATTCCGTTTTTCGTACTGTCAACACCTTTCATCTCTTCCCCGGAAAACTTGATGCTTCCACGGTAAGGATACTCACCCAGAAATACTTTTCCAAGTGTTGACTTACCACAGGCAACGGGACCGGTTATACCAATAATTTCACCCGGTGCCGCCGTAAATGAGACTCCGTCAAATATTACTTTGCCGTCAGGATATGAAAATCCCATATTGCTGACTTCAAGTTCTCCTGCATAATATGTTTTTCTGTCACCATCGTCGTTTTTCATACGCATAAGCGGTTTGATACGTTTCCATGAAACCTGTGCTTTATGTACTGCATTAAAAAGTTTTGCTGCACTTGAAGACTTTACCGAAAGCTTTGTAAAGCACGATACAAATGTTGTAAATGTTGCTATGCTCCATGCACTCCAGCCTGTGCCGAGTACATTTCTGCCACCGAAATACAGTATAAATATTACACCCGCCATTGATATGACTCTGTACACAGATGTGAGCGACGTATTCCAAATATTAGCTTTTACTGCTGATTTTTCATAAGCTGTAAGACTTTCCTCATAAGCATCGCGTCTCTGCTGCTCTCGTCCAAACACCCTGTATGTTATGGCATTAGATGCAATATCAAGCGTCGCAGTGCTTAACGCTCCTGACTGCTCTTTATATTTTGCACCGGAAGTCTGGATTATGAACTTCATCTTTTCTGCCATAATATAAGAGACAGGCGGGAATATCATACACAATAGTGCTAGTTTCCAGTCATAAAACAAAAGCATACATGCATATGCCAAAAGAGCAACTCCTGTATCGAATATTTCAGTTGTGAACTTTCTCATACCCTCAACACAGTCATCAACATCAAGAATCGCTTTTGTGAGAATCGTACCTGCACTCTCCTCATGCAGCTGTGGTCTGCTCTTATGTACAAGGCTTCCATATAATATCTCTTTCATTCTCTTATTTACATTATTTGCAAAACGCCTTACATAAAAACGCTTAATATATCTTGAAGACTGTACAGCCGCCGTTATCAGTATATAAAGCAGAACAAGTGTAAGCATATCGGCAAACTGCTTATTTCCGTTTAAAATGTCAATAAGACAACCCGTCATTTTACCTTCAAAAAGAGGTCCTGCCAAAAGTCCGATATTGTAAATCAGCCCAGAAACCGTAACAATAAGAAGAACCAGCCATTCTTTCTTAAAATATGACAATATCCTGTCTGATTTAAAATTCTTTTCCGACATCAAATCACCTTCCCATTTCTAGCAGCCTACTATAGACGGTATTGTATCTTTGCCCTATACAATAGCACAAAAGTAGTTGTATATACATCTGATTCAGATGATAGTACAACTACTTTTAAGTGTCAATTTTTCAACTCAAATTTTCAAAATCTCAGAACTCAAATTCTGTAATACTGCAATTGGCAACACTATAAGCGGCAAACTCATCATTAGTCATATCTTTAAAGTAAGAACAGACGATTCTTGCAATTCCGTTATGTGCAACAAGGATATATGTTTTGTCACTATCTGCCTTCAACTCATCAAGAAGATTGTATATTCTTTGTGCGAGCTGAAACATGGATTCACCGCTGCCAAATCTTTGTACAAATCCTTTTTTGGCTTCATAAAACTCATGTGAATTACGTGGTGATGTTCCTTCCCATACCCCGAAATTCTGCTCGATAAGACGCATCTCTTCTCTTGCCGGTATTCCCGTTATATCTGAAATATGCTTTGCCGTATCTGCAGCTCTTAAAAGTGGTGAATACAAAATCATATCAGCTTTAATTTTCCTTGCAACGAAACTTTCGCCTGTCATTACAGCCTGTTCATGTCCTCTCTGGGTAAGCGGTATATCGGTCTGTCCGCATATTTTATCTGCCACATTCCACTCACTCTCACCATGACGCACAAAATAAATCTTACTCATATTTATCTCCCAAATTAACATTTGTGATATTATTTTACATAAACCGGTACTATATATCAATAACATATTGTATAACTTATCAGAATTTTTTTGAAAATAATATATAATCTTTCTCTGTAAGTTTTGCTACATTAAAAAATATATCAACCGCCGATTTGTAATCAGCTACTTTCTGTGATTTTTTTATTGCTTTTATTTCTTTTTTACAATCGTCAAATACATATGCCATATAACACCACATTTCCTTCATCCTGTGAATGGCATGCGTGTCGCCCGGCATTATGTGCAATCTCGCATCAAACACAAGGTCATGCAGCTCTTTCATGCGTTTTTTATCGCTAATAAGGTCACGGCTGAAATCTTCAGGATTTTCAGAAACAATCACATCTATAAGTCCGGGGTCCGCAATAAGACCTCTTCCGAGCATAAATGTATCTGTCTGTGGAAATTTTTTCTTTATATCAAGGAAATTTTTTCTTGTAAATATATCTCCGTTAAAAACTACTTTACTTCTACTGTTTTTTACTGCATAATCATACGCTTCAAGATTAAGGTCATTTTTATAAAAATCTGTACGCAGTCTCGGATGCACTATAAGTTCCTCAAGCGGATATTTATTATAAATATCAATTATCTCCGGAAATGCTGTATCTGTCTCTACACCAACCCTCGTTTTTACTGAAACCTTGATATTTTCCCTTATAAAATCATCTTCAAACACTGCGTCAAGAAATTTATCAAGAAGCTTCGGCTCGTTTAACATTCCAGAACCTTTGTTTTTTGAAACAACTGTGCCTGAAGGACAGCCTGCATTTAAGTTTATCTCATTATAACCGTACTCATCATAAAGCATCCTGGCAGTCCAGATAAAATCTTTTGCATCATTTGTCATAACCTGAACAACTGTATTAATTCCATTATTATGCTCTCTGTCTATGTCACGTATTTCTCTTGCAAGAAATTTTTCGGACTTATTCGGCGAAATAAAAGGTGTGAAATATTTTGCAATTTTCCCTTTTCCAAATATTTTTTCATATGCATTTCTGAATGTAAAGTCCGTCAGACCTTCCATCGGTGCCATATAGATAGTATTTTTCATCTTCTTCTGTGTCTCCTGCGTCTTTTTCTTTGATTTCTCACCTGAATATATCTTACTATAAGAAGAATCATTACAACAGTCAGCAAAATAACAACAAGTACAGGTATAACATGGTTATCCTTCTTTTTAGTAACACCAAACGAATCATCTGACATGTTCATATCATTGTCAGGTGATGTAACTTCCTCGGAATCATCTTTATATTCTTTATATATTGTGTATTTGTCATTGTATGTATACCCACAGCCCTGACATGTATGTGTTGTAAAGCCAAAATCTGTGACAGTTGGTTCTGTTACTGTATCATTGTATACAGGATTATCACATTTTTCCGGAAGTAACGTAACAGAATAATCAAATGTTTCGTTGGCATCAAAATCATATTTAAATCCCGAATACGCATATGTCCAGTTCATAACTTCGCCCATATTTGCCTTACAATATGCTCGTCTGTCTGTATTATCCTCATAAAATGTAATCTGTCCGTAAACTTCATTGTTAAGGACTTCACCGGCATATGTAAGAGATAAATCATACGGATATACCATATACATTCCAACAAGCCCACCATCATGGACGTAACCATGGTCTGAATCATAACCGTCGATATTTATTTTACAATTTCTAATATTAAGGAAACCTGCCGCATATGCTCCACCCATAAACTGTTCGTCTTTTACCTGTTTATCCGTATCAATGCACACAAGTGTCACATCGGTTGAAACATTGTCGAGATTACCGCTTCCAAAACCTGCGATTCCGCCTGTTCCCCACATTTTTGCCGAATCTGTAAGACTTACATAAGAATCGCTTATGATACAATCTGATATATTGCTGTTATTACAAAGTCCTGCAATTGCAGCTGCAAAGCAATGATTATTTGTAGCAACTTCAATTCTTGCACCTTTGATATTAAGACCGCTCACATCAGCATTAGAAAGTATTCCAAACAATCCCGCACCATATGTATCATATTCTTTTCTGTTTCCGTCGTATGTTTTCATTGTGCATCTGTTTGTTTTTGTCACAGAAAGGTTAAGTATTGTATAACCATTGCCGTCAAATTTTCCCGAAAAGTCCCACGGTGTCCAGTCTATGCCTGTCATGTCAATATCTGCCATAAGTCTGTAACTTCCAGTTTGATTTTCTGATGCTTTCACAAGCTCGGCCGCTGTATGGATTTCTGTAATATCTCCTGTATTTTCTGCTGTTTCTGCTTTAACAGATGTATCCGGCACTATCTGCACAATACACAAAATAACAAGAATCACAGCTGCAATATAATTCAAAAAATTAAAATTCTTATAATTATTTTTCATATAACTATTCTCCACATAAACATTTATAAATGTGATTATTACACCAAAAGACACATCACAACAATTTTATTATGTCATGATGTGTCTTTCTGCCGTATAAGATTTTTTATTACGGACTTTATGTATTATCTTAAATATTAACCTTAACTATACGTGGACGGAGTCCTGCTTCATCAAGTTTTTTAACAATTTCTTCCTTGTGTTCGTGACCAAATGCTTCTATTGTTATTCTAAGTTCAACAGTTGCCTTTCTGTTAATGCTTACAAACTGGTTGTGCTCAAGTTTGATTACATTTCCGCTTGCCTCCGCTATAATTGAAGCGACACGTACAAGTTCACCCGGCTTATCAGGAAGAAGAACAGATACAGTGAAGATTCTGCTTCTCTGGACAAGACCCTGCTGTACTACGGATGACATTGTGATAACATCCATATTGCCGCCTGAAAGAATAGATACAATCTTCTTATCCTTTACATTCATCTGCTTTAATGCTGCTACTGTAAGAAGACCTGAATTTTCTACTATCATCTTGTGATTTTCTACCATATCAAGGAAAGCAACGATTAAATCTTCATCCGGAACAGTAATTATGCTGTCAAGATTCTTCTGAAGGTATGGGAAAAGCTTGCTTCCCGGTGTCTTTACGGCAGTACCGTCAGCGATTGTATTTACTGTAGGAAGTGTAATAACTTTACCTTCTTTTAATGATTCCTGAAGACAGTTGGCTCCCGCAGGCTCTACACCGATTACCTTGATATTCGGATTAAGAAGCTTTGCAAGTGTTGAAACACCTGTTGCAAGTCCGCCGCCACCGATTGGAACAAGGATATAATCAACTGTAGGAAGCTCTTTTATAATCTCCATTGCGATTGAACCCTGACCTGTCGCAACATCTAAGTCATCAAAAGGATGAACGAATGTAAGCCCCTGCTCTTTTGCAAGTTTCATTGCATATTCACATGCTTCATCATATACATTTCCGTATAAAACAACCTTTGCACCATAACCTTTAGTACGATTTACTTTGATAAGAGGAGTTGTTGTAGGCATTACTACTGTTGCAGGAACACCATACTTTGATGCTGCATATGCAACACCCTGTGCATGATTTCCGGCAGAAGCTGTAATAAGTCCTTTTTTTCTTGCGTCTTCTGACATTGTGCTGATTTTGTAATATGCACCTCTTACTTTATAAGCACCTGTATACTGCATATTCTCTGGTTTCAGATAGACATCAGCACCTGTCTGTTTGCTTAAGTATTCGCTGTATACCAGCTTAGTTGGCAGGGTTACTTCTTTTACGATTGCACTCGCCTGTTTGAATTTTTCTAATGTTAACATCTCGTACTTCCTCTCTTCCTCTTATTCGTTTTCTGAAACCTCTTCTGAAGCCTCATCATCTTTCGGTCTTTCGAATAACGCATTCACGAAATCATCTGCATTAAATTTCTGCAAATCGTCAATAGTCTCTCCCACACCGATATATTTTACCGGAACGCCCAGCTCTGCATGGATGGCAACTGCGATTCCTCCTTTTGCGGTTCCATCCATCTTTGTCAAAACGATCCCTGTAATCTCTGCCACATCGTTGAATTCCTTCGCCTGCTGCAGGGCATTCTGTCCTGTTGTTGCATCCAGAACAACCAATGTCTCTCTGTATGCCTCAGGGAATTCCCGGTCAATGATCTTATTCATCTTTCTGAGTTCTTCCATCAGATTCTTTTTATTGTGCAGACGTCCGGCTGTATCGATCATCAGCACATCTGCATGCCGCGCCTTTGCTGCCGCAACAGCATCAAACACAACCGATGCCGGATCAGATCCCTCCTGTCCGCCGATCAGCTCTGCCTGCGAACGGTTCGCCCATTCTTTTAACTGTTCTCCGGCCGCCGCACGGAATGTATCGGCCGCTGCAATTACAACTTTCTTATTCTCTGCACGAAGCTTTCCTGCAAGCTTTCCGATCGTTGTAGTCTTTCCTACACCATTGACACCGATTACCATCACTACGGATGTGCAGTTTTCAAATTCATATGCTGTTTCTCCGATGTCCATCTGTTCTTTGATACTTTCGATCAGAAGTTCCCGGCATTCCATTGGTTCTTTGATGTGTTTTTCTTTTACTTTTGCCTTCAGATCATCCAGAATATCATATGTTGCCTGTACACCAAGATCTCCCATGATCAGAACCTCTTCCAGCTCCTCGTAAAAGTCATCATCGATACGGGAGAATCCGTGAAAGATGCTGTCCATTCCTGATACAATATTGTCTCTGGTCTTACCAAGACCGGCAACCAGTTTTTCAAAAAATCCCATATCTTCCTCCTATTTATCCAGTTCATTTTCAAGCAGGCTGACAGATACCAGTGTAGATACACCTTTTTCCTGCATAGTGATACCATACAGTCTGTCTGCCGCCGTCATTGTTCCACGTCGATGTGTGATTACTATGAACTGCGTATACTTTGTTAACTTGTGCAAATATTGTGCAAAACGGTCTACGTTATTATCATCC
>ENA-ORNQ01001925-ORNQ01001925.1-human-gut-metagenome-genome-assembly--contig:-NODE-1925-length-14975-cov-23.963606_pt1 | contig 14975 bp, 10 predicted proteins | sample MGYA00242116_ERZ509024 | MGnify/ENA primary metagenome ERZ509024 (study PRJEB26280, sample SAMEA2338697) | human gut metagenome | biome: human gut; feature: human-associated habitat; material: faeces...
ATTTCTATCCACGCTCTCCTTGCGGAGAGCGACCTGGCAAGTCTACAACTTTAACAAGGATTGCTTGGATTTCTATCCACGCTCTCCTTGCGGAGAGCGACTACTAGCATATTGCACAAAATTTTAGCAGATTGGGATTTCTATCCACGCTCTCCTTGCGGAGAGCGACCGGCAAAATCCTGGTGAGCATTACGTTGCGTTTCGATTTCTATCCACGCTCTCCTTGCGGAGAGCGACGTTTTGCCTGACCCTTGAGGACCGCAAAATACAAATTTCTATCCACGCTCTCCTTGCGGAGAGCGACGATATCACCGACACCGTGGAGAGGATGATCGGCAAATTTCTATCCACGCTCTCCTTGCGGAGAGCGACTCGTCTAGGATTATAATGTCAGTGTTGGGGCTGGAATTTCTATCCACGCTCTCCTTGCGGAGAGCGACGCTTGATGAAAGAGCGCACGATCAACTGGCACCAATTTCTATCCACGCTCTCCTTGCGGAGAGCGACTACTCCGGCCATCTCCAGTCAGCACTATTACTAGATTTCTATCCACGCTCTCCTTGCGGAGAGCGACCTCCGCGTTGTGGATGGCTCGAAGTCATCCATTATTTCTATCCACGCTCTCCTTGCGGAGAGCGACAGGTCGCGTCAAATCATTATAATTATTGTTGATAATTTCTATCCACGCTCTCCTTGCGGAGAGCGACTCGATGACCTGCAAGTGCCGGCGAGCGTATCAAAAATTTCTATCCACGCTCTCCTTGCGGAGAGCGACGCCATAGCCGCCAACCCAATATTCCCAGTGCGTGATTTCTATCCACGCTCTCCTTGCGGAGAGCGACCACCCAGATGCAGGCGGCATTTAAAGGCCCCGAAATTTCTATCCACGCTCTCCTTGCGGAGAGCGACAATACCTCACCGGGGCCGAAATCCAGGACCCCGATTTCTATCCACGCTCTCCTTGCGGAGAGCGACGCGTATATCCAAAAATTTGATGACCTGTTTAATATTTCTATCCACGCTCTCCTTGCGGAGAGCGACGGGCATCCCAGTCATATTCCTTGGCGATAATGCGATTTCTATCCACGCTCTCCTTGCGGAGAGCGACGATGTTGTCAGCGATACGGACAAACTGTATTATGTATTTCTATCCACGCTCTCCTTGCGGAGAGCGACGGTATTGGCCTTGTGTTCATGTGGTGGGGCGTTCGATTTCTATCCACGCTCTCCTTGCGGAGAGCGACACTGACGAGGTATTGACCAATGATGAACAGACGATTTCTATCCACGCTCTCCTTGCGGAGAGCGACAATAATATCAACAATTCTGTTACCACTGCCGACAATATTTCTATCCACGCTCTCCTTGCGGAGAGCGACCCAATCTCCTTGAGGATAATTTGATTGATGCGGTATTTCTATCCACGCTCTCCTTGCGGAGAGCGACGCTTTGCGTCGGATATTTTTTGGTATCCACCGGGATTTCTATCCACGCTCTCCTTGCGGAGAGCGACTAACTGGGCTGCGTATATCTGACGTATTATCGCTATTTCTATCTACGCTCTCCTTGCGGAGAGCGACGTATCCAGCCGCAAGCTGCCGTCCTCGTGGCGGCGATTTCTATCCACGCTCTCCTTGCGGAGAGCGACGGGCCTAGGCCGTGCGGCCCGGCCCGGATTAAAATTTCTATCCACGCTCTCCTTGCGGAGAGCGACCCACGCCCCCAAAACCGCAAAAAATGGCATAACAATTTCTATCCACGCTCTCCTTGCGGAGAGCGACCATCTTCCCCGGCGGAACTGCGCCGCTGGTGCGAAATTTCTATCCACGCTCTCCTTGCGGAGAGCGACCACATTCTGAAACCGTTCAAGGTTGGCGTTCTTGTATTTCTATCCACGCTCTCCTTGCGGAGAGCGACTCGGCGGTGCGCACGTAGTCGGCAATGTGCAGCTATTTCTATCCACGCTCTCCTTGCGGAGAGCGACCTTTTGCTGTGCGGTATCTACCACTATCATACCCAATTTCTATCCACGCTCTCCTTGCGGAGAGCGACCGGTAACTTATCACGCCGTCAACGTGCTTGACCCATTTCTATCCACGCTCTCCTTGCGGAGAGCGACCGCCAGCCGTTGAGGCTGCCCAGGATAAAGCACTGATTTCTATCCACGCTCTCCTTGCGGAGAGCGACGTTATATTCGCGCCGCTTGTCAAGCTCTGCGCGATTTCTATCCACGCTCTCCTTGCGGAGAGCGACGCTGTGGCCTGCGGCTGCATGATGGACGCTGTGCTATTTCTATCCACGCTCTCCTTGCGGAGAGCGACCTGCTGGTGGGTCTGGGCTTTGGTAGCATGGATATTTCTATCCACGCTCTCCTTGCGGAGAGCGACCTGCCGTCATCCCATTCTTTCACAGCCAGGGCAGGGATTTCTATCCACGCTCTCCTTGCGGAGAGCGACGGGCCATTGACTGCTGCATGTACTGCATGGTGCAATTTCTATCCACGCTCTCCTTGCGGAGAGCGACGGCGTGTCCACTATGGACAACGGCGTCACCCAGATTTCTATCCACGCTCTCCTTGCGGAGAGCGACCGCAAGCGGAACGCCGCCGTGACGAGGCCAAAGCGGATTTCTATCCACGCTCTCCTTGCGGAGAGCGACGTGCACCATAAGCAGCATATCACGCCACATAACGTATTTCTATCCACGCTCTCCTTGCGGAGAGCGACCAGCGCTCTACAAAGCCTTGCTGGCCCTGGCAGATATTTCTATCCACGCTCTCCTTGCGGAGAGCGACCTCCGCGCATGATATCTTCCATACGCTCAATAAGCATTTCTATCCACGCTCTCCTTGCGGAGAGCGACGCGCTACTGTGTAACAATCCGGGCAGCTGTTTGATTTCTATCCACGCTCTCCTTGCGGAGAGCGACTCTTAAGTGGTGGCGTTCCAACTTTGATATTTGGATTTCTATCCACGCTCTCCTTGCGGAGAGCGACCGGCTATCAAAGCCAGTTATGTGCCACTCGACCTATTTCTATCCACGCTCTCCTTGCGGAGAGCGACCGAGAGTGACTGGGACTTCGACCTGCTGAAAGATATTTCTATCCACGCTCTCCTTGCGGAGAGCGACGTAAATCAAAAATGCCCATGCGTCAGCCAGCGTATTTCTATCCACGCTCTCCTTGCGGAGAGCGACCTTTGACCACCTGCAAATATGCCTGCAAGCCGGAATTTCTATCCACGCTCTCCTTGCGGAGAGCGACCGAGCAAGACGATACAAGGTTCATTGAGCGTCTATTTCTATCCACGCTCTCCTTGCGGAGAGCGACAATACATTATTTCCAAATGTGAAAGAGGTGGAATATTTCTATCCACGCTCTCCTTGCGGAGAGCGACCACCAAAACATGAAGTATGTAGAGGAGGTATCAATTTCTATCCACGCTCTCCTTGCGGAGAGCGACCCGTGCGCGTGGTACGCACCTGCTGGAGCCCATATTTCTATCCACGCTCTCCTTGCGGAGAGCGACACGGACAGGATGTTCTGCTCCCGGCAGCGCTTGAATTTCTATCCACGCTCTCCTTGCGGAGAGCGACCATCGGCGGCAGCACCAATCAAACTCACAAGATCAATTTCTATCCACGCTCTCCTTGCGGAGAGCGACTAACCACAGTGTTGCACTGATACCACATCAGCAGATTTCTATCCACGCTCTCCTTGCGGAGAGCGACCTCGCAGTGCCGGACCTTTGCAAGCGGAATGTACGGATTTCTATCCACGCTCTCCTTGCGGAGAGCGACCCCCGTGCGTGATATTATTCAATGGGAAGGCATATTTCTATCCACGCTCTCCTTGCGGAGAGCGACAACATCAGGCTTTTTAATTCCTTTGCTCCATCGGAATTTCTATCCACGCTCTCCTTGCGGAGAGCGACCAGTGCAAATTATAGTTGTCATAATGTACACCTTGATTTCTATCCACGCTCTCCTTGCGGAGAGCGACGATGTGAACAGCTACAACCTGTATTTTGGCTGGTATCTGATTTCTATCCACGCTCTCCTTGCGGAGAGCGACTCGTGGTGGCTATATTACCAAGATTGACAAATACATTTCTATCCACGCTCTCCTTGCGGAGAGCGACTCTATGACACATATGCTAAGGTGCTGCGTGTCAATATTTCTATCCACGCTCTCCTTGCGGAGAGCGACCCCTGTTCGTGACATAATTCAATGGGAGGGGATATTTCTATCCACGCTCTCCTTGCGGAGAGCGACGTAACAAGTGTTGCAAGGGTAGCGACGACAGTAATTTCTATCCACGCTCTCCTTGCGGAGAGCGACCAGATTGAAAATACCTTGCGTCAAATTGTCAATAATTTCTATCCACGCTCTCCTTGCGGAGAGCGACCCATCTAAAAATGTCAGATCATCCCCATAATACAAATTTCTATCCACGCTCTCCTTGCGGAGAGCGACGAACGCAGACATAAAAACACCTCATTTCACAAGCTATTTCTATCCACGCTCTCCTTGCGGAGAGCGACCGCAGTGCAAATTAAAATTGTCAAAATGCACGCCCTATTTCTATCCACGCTCTCCTTGCGGAGAGCGACACGCAGACATAAAAACACCTCATTTCACAAGCTATTTCTATCCACGCTCTCCTTGCGGAGAGCGACCCTTTAATTGCTCTGTTTGATTTCCCTATTGTCCCCGTTATTTCTATCCACGCTCTCCTTGCGGAGAGCGACCACCCAGTCACAATCCTTGTCGGCGTAATAAAAATTTCTATCCACGCTCTCCTTGCGGAGAGCGACTAAAATTACTATTACGGTTGATGACGATACTCTTATTTCTATCCACGCTCTCCTTGCGGAGAGCGACTTTGCGAGTGCTGGATGGCTCTAAATCGTCTATAATTTCTATCCACGCTCTCCTTGCGGAGAGCGACACTTGGCAGCGTGGTAGCCGTATTACGTATGTAATTTCTATCCACGCTCTCCTTGCGGAGAGCGACCAAAGAGTTAAATTCCAGCTGGATTTCATCAATCAAATTTCTATCCACGCTCTCCTTGCGGAGAGCGACTCACTACGATAATTACAATCTGCATTGCACCGAAATTTCTATCCACGCTCTCCTTGCGGAGAGCGACTGGCGAGCACGCCAACAACGGTACTGACGCTAATCTGGATTTCTATCCACGCTCTCCTTGCGGAGAGCGACCAAATTGTACATCAATAGGACGGCCAAAGCGGTTATATTTCTATCCACGCTCTCCTTGCGGAGAGCGACATCGTCATCAACCGTAATAGTAATTTTACGCAAAAATTTCTATCCACGCTCTCCTTGCGGAGAGCGACAAGCCCGGCGAGCGTCGCGCCAACAGCCAGCAGGAATTTCTATCCACGCTCTCCTTGCGGAGAGCGACTTCATTACGATAATTACAATCTGCATTGCACCGAAATTTCTATCCACGCTCTCCTTGCGGAGAGCGACAGCAAAAGTGCACAAAACAGTGGGGCACTTTTGCGCATATGAAACAAATTTTATGGGGATTGCATCTTCATGCTGACAGGCAAGGCTGTATTTTACCCTTTCTGCCCCTGTTTTTTCCATATTTTCTGGTGCGAAGGAAGCGGGAATTTTATGATTGCCTTCCCCTCGCACTAAGCAAACAAGATTCCATCCTGATCAAAATCCGGGTGCAGACCCACATGCTCGACTTTGCTTTTGTAATGGTTTCCCAGTTGATAAAAGCGCAGGCTGTCCGATTCCGAATCGATCAGTTCGGTCAATTTTGCTTTGAACATCGTGTATTGCGCGGCATCCAGCAGGCACTCAAATACGGAGTTTTGCACCCGCTGGCCGTAGTCTACACAGACTTTTGCTACTTTGCGCAGCCTGCGACGACCGGCGGCTGTTTCGGTGTTGACATCATAGGTTACAAGCACCAACATAACGGCACCTCACTTCCAGAAAAACGGTGGGTACACTTCCAGGTCGCCGCGCAGAGCACGGGCCAGCAAAAGCGCCTGAACATAGGGCACCAGCCCCCAGGGCAGTTTTTCTTTCAAAAACGGATGGGTGATCTCTTCCTTCTTTTTGTTCTGCCATGCGGTCAGGAAAGCTTTGCGGCCATCATCCGTCAGCAGTACGGCACCATTTTCCTGTTTTTGCAGGTGTTTTGCCGTGATGATCTTTTGATTGATGCAGCTGATGACCAGCCGGTCTGCATAAACCGCCCGCAGTTCTTCCATCAGGTCAAGTGCCAGACTTTTGCGGCCGGGGCGCGGGCGGTGCATAAAGCCAACATAAGGGTCCAGGCCCACAGCGGTCAAGGCGGATGCACACTCCCGCGCCAGCATGCTGTAGGCAAACGAAAGCAGCGCATTCACATTGTCCAGCGGTGGACGGCGGCTGCGGCCCTCAAACACAAAATCCTGCTTTTGCTGCAGAATCAGGTCATTCAGGCAGTCAAAGTAGCGCTGGGCTGCCTCGCCTTCCAGGCCGCGCAGCTGTTCCGGATCATCGCTGGTCTGTATCAGCGGCAGCGCGGCGGCCAGCTGGGTGGAGGTGCGTTTCAGTTTTTCGACCGGGACACGCTGGGGATGATCGCGGGTTGCGCGTTCCAGCACCCAGCGTGCGTTATACACTTTACCAAGGATAAAGCTCCGGGCATAGCGACAGCTCTGGGCCGGGTCATCCGACACGCGGTACTGCGTCTGACGCAGCAGCACATTGCCGCGTTCTTCCCCCACGGTGCGGGCCTGAAATCTGCCATACGGGTCAAAAAAGCAAAGGTCAATGCCCCGCCGGGCACAAGCTCCCATCAAAGCGGGGCTGGCGCCCGCGTAAGTAAAGCAGACGATGCCTTCCAGCGTATGCAGGGCATAGCGGTGGGTTTCCTGCTTATTGCGGGTAACAACAAGGTTTTCGCCATCCAATGTCAGGTAAGCGTCCTCATTGATGACAAACAGGGTGTTGAGCAGCTTTCTCATGGCGCGCCCTCCTCAATATGCTCCCGCAGATACGCCGCCGGGTCTGCCTGCTGATACAGCGCCGGCAGGCAAAGCTCTTTCAGTGAGCAGGCATTGCAATGCTTGCCGGGTTTGCTTTTTGGGGTATAGCCGCGCGCAAACAGGCGGTTCATCTCATCCGCCATGGTCTGCGTGGTGCTGCGCAGTTCCGGTGTCAGGGAAACATGTTCCCGCTGCCGGGTTTCTTCATAAAAGATTTCCCCTTCCGGCACCTCGCACACCAGCATTTCTTCCAGCGCCATGGCCTGTGCGCAGAGCTGCAAACGGTCGGCATCGTTTACCTTGCTGCGGCCATGCTTATATTCCACGGGCATGGGTTGCCACAGGCCGCGGCGGCCCTGCAATGACACGCCGTTTGGATCCTTGTGAAACTCTACCACATCGCAGTCGCCGGTCAGTTTTAAGCGGTGGCTGACGACCCTCATACCGCGGGCGATCAGCAAATCGCCGCGTTTTTCCGTCAAGGTAACATCATGGCAGCGGGTATGCTGCAGGCGGCCTTCGGCGGTGCGTTGGTTTTCGGACCATTGTTGTTCCAGGTGTATGAGCGCCCACTGACGGCGGCAAAAGCTGAAATGCTGGATACCGGACATCAGCAGGTAATCATCTGGGGAAGCCATTACGACAGCCTCTCGCACGTTACCCCTGCGGGAAGATTTTCATCCACCGTTACCACATAGTCATGGTAACTGCGCGGGAAGGCTACCCCTTCGGCACGCGTGACATGCACTGCATCAAACAGTTTATAGGACGGCGCATTGCCCAGCTCCGAATCATGCTTGAACACGATCAGTTCCCGAACTGCCATTTTGCCGCGGGCTGCACTGTGGTCATTTTCAAACATATTCAGGATTGCCTGCCACAGCAGCTGCAGGTCATCCTCTGAGAATCCTGTAGTTTTGCGGGCAAGGTTGGCAGAAATGTAACCCTCTGCACGGTATAAGCCATACGGGATCACATACTTGCGGCCCATCTCAGTGCCTTTTCGCTCTGCATCCGCTTCGGTCGTAATAGCAATACGAGTGATGGTCACTTCCTGCGGGAGGACAGGATCTACCGAGCGTGCAAAGCTCAACTGAACAGGGCCGCGTACCTGCCCGCAATTCAGTGCGCCTTTTACAAAGGTTGTCATAACGGCGCCAAATGTGCGGATATCATAAAAGTTCTGGCACATAAAGTCCCGGATTTTACGGTCCAACTCCGGGTCATCTTTCTTGGCGACTTTCAGGGCATCCTTGGCATCAGCATCAATGCCCAAGTATTCGAGTGCTTTTTTATCGCTGCGGTTCAGGGGGACCTGATCTTTAATGTAAATCTGGTATCCTGCTTCATCTTCTTTGGCCACTTCGACATAGTTGCGAATCTTACGCTTTAAGCAGACATCTGTAACAATGCCATATCCCGTTTCCGGGTCAACGCGCGGCATGTTGCCTGCATCCGGATCGCCGTTCGGATTTCCGTTTTCAACGTCAAACAGAATTACAAAATCATACCGGTTTTTGATTGCCTGTGCCATTGTTATTCCTCCACTTTCTTTGTATAGCGTTCCTGTGTCTGATGGTAATAGCCAAGGATAAAAGCGCCTTGTTCCGGCAAGGTCAGCCGTGCGGGAAAGCTTCCTTCCAGTTTTCCGCCCGCCAGCGCAGCGATCTGCTTATCGTAATAAATCTTTTGTGGCTTGCTCATTTTTTGCATATGCTTTTGCGCCAGCATCAAAATTGTTGGGAACACAGTGGCCGGCGTGGAAGCCGCTGCATTAAAATACCTGTCCTTGATGGTTGTATTGATATCCGGGTTTACCGCCATCTGGATTGCTTCCAGCACAGCAAAAAGCTGACCCATAACATACGGTTGATAATTTGTTTCCTTGTTATTTCCCACAGTTAATACCTCCTTTGGGCAACGGGGATCTTCATTACGCCAGTAGTATGCTTTTATAATAGCGGCACGGCCGCGTGTTACTTTTTGCTCTGCGCGGATACGCATCATAACGCCATCCAGCAGGGTTGCCGGGTACCTTGTATTATTCAGGATTGCGCGCAGAACATCGCCCGCCAGCTGCGGTGCTGCCGATGGGCTGCGGGAATTGGTGTTGACGGTTTCCTGCAGCAGCCAATACACCCCCAGCCGCGGGAATTTATCATAAGCGGGGCGCACAATCTCTAAGCGGTCATAATGCTTCTGCACATTATCAAGCAGCGTTTGAAATGTATCCTGCCAGAAAAAGCGAACCGAGAGGCGCGCCGCATTAGGGGCCAAGCCAAGCACATAAAAGTGCCTTTGTGGGTCAAGTGTCACGTTCTGCCACTCTACACTCTGTCCATGGACCAGCTTGTCCACTGCATTTCGCACATCGCTTTCGCTGACAGGCGCATCCATGGCAAACAATGCATCCATTGCTACCTGCTGGTAGGCAGTCTCACCACCTGCTGCCCAGCAGACAATGGTGGTATCGCCCACGCGCTGAACATGTTCCCTGTCTGCCAGCAGATAGTTTAATGCCTGTGCATAGGCAAAGGCCGCATAACTGCCAACCGGCGCATTGCCCCCCTGTTCATGTCCGTATGAGCAAAAAGCATCCGCATTAAAAGAAACAATCGATGCGCCGGAAGACTGTGCCCCGGTCACGCCTTTAATCGCCGGGTGCAGGCGGGCAAGCGGTGCCTTTTGCCCTGTAACCAGGCATCGGATTTCCGGTGCATCCGTGTTCTTATCACACTGCCGCTGCCAGGCTTCCTGTATTTCCGGATCGTCCTGAACATAGTTTTCCCGAATCAGAAATACCAGATTGCCACCCTTGTAAAGTTCCTTGAGACTTTGTTCCAGCGCTGGATTCTGCTCCGCCGCCTTGGGGTCCCAGTTTATAAAAAAGTTCCGCACTGCCTGTGCCGCCTGACCGGGAACATTTTGTAACATGGCAAGATGCAGCTCCTTTGCAGCGGCAAAGCACTGCATTGCACGCTCCGGTTTGCCTTTTCCGTCAATGCCGAGCATGTAAGCACTGTTATCACACAAAAAATTGGCTGCCACACCACTAGAGCGTTTAACCTGTTCCGGAACTTGCAGCTGACATGGAGCAAGCACTGTTTTTTTACCGCGCTTTTCCTCTTGCTGCAAGGGGTGCAATGCCATCAGTTGGCCGTTTTCATCCAGTTCCAAAGCCCAACTGACTTTTGCGCTTGTCCAACCGGGGCGCGTGATTTTGCCATTGGCCAGCAAATCTTCATAGTATTGTACCAAAGCCTGTAAAATCATCGGTACACCTCGCAGTCTGCCACATTCAACACACCATGTTCCAATTTTGCATGGAAATACATCGGGGTTATGTTCTGCGGGTCAGTGTAGTTAAAGTCATATAGCATGAATCCCAAATCCCGTGTTTCCTCAATGGTCGGGATTGGCCCGCCGGGCCATGCGCGGAATGCGGCAGGAAATTCACGGCACCCAAGATAGGGAGTATGAAAACACTGACCCCTAGACATGCGCCGGGTAACAATATCCTGGAACTTTCCCGGATTGTCGCTCGGTGCCGCACGGTCAGTCATCTCAAATTCTGCCTCAATCACATAATGAACGTCCTGCAACACCATGGCTGCACGCTGAACGATCTGCTGGGGCGTGGCAAGGTAAAGTTCTTTCCCTGTTCCCTGCATCGCGCTGCGTACATCGGAACAAAGAATTTTGCTTTTTACTTCGTTCCGACGGATGTTGGTAAAGCGGATTGGGTTCATAACATAGATTTTCCGGATTTTCCACCGTAAGCCGGGGTGGTAATAAATTGCTTCTACTATGCCGCGTGCCGCGGAAGGGGTGAGGACTTCATATGAAACCCTTTCGACTTTTAGCTCAGGCCTCGAGAGCAAAGCATAATTCCCCCATACTTCCAGCTGGATCATCTGCATCAACTCCTTTGCATTTCTATTTTCAGTTGTTTTTAGTTTACATTTTTGCTATAGTTTCAATATACGCTACTTGGCACCAAATGTCAATCCTTTTATCATGTATACTTTTTGTTTGCTTTTCATCCGGTTTTCTTTTATAATAAGTTGCGTCGGCAGCTTATGCCGTGGATAGAAATAGTTGATTTTACTTTAGCGCACAAAAACGGCAGGGCAGGCTCCCTGCCGCTTTTGCTTTATGCAAACCAGGCTGTCCCCGTTTCAGCTTCCATAGCAAGGCCCGTGTTGTTATCGTAAAGGCTTCCGTCCGCTAATTCCCATATGCCTTCACTGATTTGGCAAACCGCCCCGGCATTCTCCAGCGTTTTCAGATGATCCGGGTAAACCGGAACACCATATTGCCCCAGTTGACGGAACAAAGTTTTGCTTACCTCTCCTGCACGCAATCGTGCAAGCAAATGTTCCCCTTTCCCTTGGGGAATGTATACGGTCACGGCAGGTGTTTCAATTAAGCGGAACCTCTCTGCCGCTGTTGCAAAGGGGAAAATGCGCCCTTCCATATCCTGCTCGAACCCTTGCAGAATTTGCTGTTCATCCAGTCTTTTATCTCCTTTTAAGGTACGGTAAAACAGAAAGTATGTTTCGATTGCTTCCAGAGATGCCAGATCTGCATATTTTTTCAGGACGCTTTGCGTTGCGGATACATTCTGTTCCAGCATGCGCGGTACATGCTGCCCTTCCAATGTGAAAATCTGTACCAAGCTCTGCTCCGCCGGGCGTCTTCCCTCTCGATTGCAGCGCCCTGCCGCCTGCAAAATGGAATCCAAACCTGCTTCCTCGCGGTACACAGCCGGGAAATCCACATCAACACCCGCTTCGATCAAAGAAGTTGATATCACACGGCAGGGCAGCCCATCTTTTAAGCGTTCCCGGATTTCCTGCAATAACTGTTTGCGATGGGCTGGGTATAGCAATGTTGTCAGGCAGTAGCTGCCCTCTTTGGGCAGGTTATTGTATAATTCCTGTGCTATTTTTCTCCGGTTTACAATACACAGCACTTGTTCCTGCGCTGCCAGTTCTGCGCCAAGCTGGCTTTGTTCCAACTCTCCGCGCATTTTTAGCGTTGTACGCCGGAATGCCTGATATTGCTCTTTGGGATGTGGGCAAAGTTCCGTCATCTGCAGCCCAGGCGCCAGTTCTTCAAACAAGGGCTGCAAAGCTGGTTGTGTGGCCGTGCAAAGCACCGCTGCTGCGCGGTAATGCTGTACCAGCTGCGCGATTGCCGCAACGCAGGGGCGCAAATAAGGAACCGGCAGGTTTTGTGCTTCGTCAAAAATGACCACGCTATTTGCAATGTTATGTAATTTACGGCATTGTGACGCATGGTTGCCGTAAAGTGATTCAAAGAATTGCACGGATGTGGTAACCACCACCGGAGCATCCCAGTTTTCCGCCGCCAATGCTTTCCGGTAGGCTGCCGGCTCATCATCTTCCTTGGCAGAGTAGTCCACCCCTGAATGGTGTTCCAAAACATTTTCTGCTCCTAATATTTCCGAAAACACATCCGCGGTCTGGTCAATAATGGATGTATAAGGGATCACATAAATAACCCGGTCCATATGGTTCTTTACAGCTAGCGAAAGCGCAAATGCCAATGACGCTACCGTTTTTCCCCCGCCTGTAGGAACGGTCAGGGAATAAAGGCCGCGCCGCCCTGTTTGCCCTGCCGTTGTACAGGCACTCAAAATTGAACTGCGGCGCTGATTCAAGGTTCCCTGGGGATGGCTCCATTTTGCGGTATATTGGTTCAGCCTTTTCAGCAGTTCATCCATTGTCTGGCCTTGTCCGCGCGGTTTAGGGCTGCTCATAAAGTTTTCCGTATCCAGATAGTCCGCATCGACCAGGCAGGAATACAACATCCGGGTATAAAATGCCTGTGTAAAACGATTTTCCTTCATCATTTCCGGCTGGGGCGGTATGGACGGCAGTTTAATCTCATTCGTCCATTGGGTATAGGGTTCAACGCTCTTTTTCAATCGCCCAAACATTGTCGCATCCTGCGCGGTATCGCTTCGGCCTCCTCCATCCGGCAGACCGCTATGGTGTCCCGCAATAGCAAAAGCCAGTGGGATTTGACCATATCGGGCAGCCACCTGTGCACCAGCCGTTGAGTGATCCACTTTCTCTCCACCTTGCAGGCGCTTTTGAAACTTTGTACTATATTTACCAATATCATGCAGTAACCCAAGCCAAGTTCCCTGTTGCTGGGCATCAAAGGCTGCTGCAAATTGCCCACATAGGACTGCCGTTCCCTGCAAATGGTCCGCTACCGTTTGGACGCGGGTTCCGTCTTCACTGATATGAGCCAGCATCTTTTTCTCCTGGTGCATAATCAAACTCCCTTCTGTTTTGCTTTTTTCTATTATAGCAGATCACTCATCCCATAATTCGGACTTTCACTCCAGTTCTGCAATCTTTGTCATACTATCCAAATTTATCCATGTAGAATTGTTAGCTATTCCCATTAGCAGATATTTTTGATAAAATAAGATATTATAGGGTTTATGAATTCACTTTCTTATATTACTTCTTCATCTTACCGAAAAATCATTTACGCAAGGAGTGAAAAGCCATGAAAAGGAAGTTATTCTCATTTTCCGCCAGTGTTATCACCGCAATAATGCTTACCGCTTGTGCTGCAGCGCCAGAAAATAAACCTGCTTCCTCCGCTGCTCTTTCCCCGACCAGTGAAGCTGTTGCCACAGATATACCATCCACTAGCAATGCCAACTGGAAGTTACCGCCGCAATATGATTTTGACGAGATGATTCCTCTCTTCTCCCGCGAAACCCACACTGCCGGTTACGCCGCTGCCCGAAATCTGTACGCTGTGCGCAAGGGCGAACGCTGGAGCCTGTTTAATGCTGCCAACTGTAATGCTTTTCTGGAAGATTTGTCAGAAAGCATCCCGTACCTGTATGGTGAGCAGGAGCTCTCCATTGGGGTAGATGATACATACGATTACCAGAAGCTGAATGCCCTGGAAGAACAGATTAACCAGGAGCTGGTTGCCCAACAAATGCCTTTTACAACCATGCTGGGCGGGCACGGCGGGTATGGCATCCAGTGGATTTTAGGTGACAGCCAGATTTACCGTTCTGCTATTGGTGTCTATACATTTAGTGGCACGCCCATCGAACAGGTGTATGCTCCTGATTTGGTTGGCATCCAGCAAGGCATTTGGGATGATGAATATGCCGGTTATCTTGTTGACAATTCTGCACCTTTTGCCGTTGCGGATAAAAACGGTACAATTTTAACCGATTTCGACTACCAGGATGCCTGCATGGCCGGTGAATCTTTAATCGCGGTAAAGGATGCAGCCGGTAACTGGGGATATTGCGACCAAAGCGGTGCTTTAGTAATCCCCTGCATTTATCAGCCGCAGATGAGTTTGTCCATCATGAACGAAACTGTTGAATATCCTTACGCAGACTTATCCGGCATGGTAGTTGTGAAAACCCAATCCGGACAAAAGCTAGCTCTGGATGTTTACGGCAATGAGATAATTTCCGCTGGGCAATATGAAGATTTAGCCCCCGCGCGCGATGGCTGCGTATGGGCAAAACAGAATGGCCTTTGGGGCTTGCTGCAAGTACAGGATTATACCGAAAACGATGCCGACGTTATTCTGCCGGATGGATGCGTTGCACCAGATGTAACGCTTAGCCGAATTGATAGCCTTTGTACCTACACCACTGCTGATCATGGGCTGGTTATGCGTAAAGGTCCCGGTACAAATTATGAAAAAATGGATAATATCCCCTACGGTATCATCGTATGGGAATGCGGCTATAGCAGCAATGTGCCTGACTGGGTTGTTGTATATTACAATGGGATTTATGGTTGGGTCAGTGATGAATACTTGGCTACCACTATTTATTCCACCAGTAAATAATAAATAAAAAAGCAGGTGTTCATGTAGAAACGATATCGTCCTCCACGTGAATACCTGCTTTTTATAGCTTCTTTTATTATAT
>ENA-ORNQ01001947-ORNQ01001947.1-human-gut-metagenome-genome-assembly--contig:-NODE-1947-length-14838-cov-9.143746_pt1 | contig 14838 bp, 17 predicted proteins | sample MGYA00242116_ERZ509024 | MGnify/ENA primary metagenome ERZ509024 (study PRJEB26280, sample SAMEA2338697) | human gut metagenome | biome: human gut; feature: human-associated habitat; material: faeces...
GCGGCGAAGCCGCGGGAGCCGGGCGGAAGCCCGGCGGCTGCGCCGCATGGTCAGCCTGCTGCACAGGCCGGGAGGGAAAGCACACTTGATTCCGCTGGGGCCATGGAGTAAAATAGGGGCGAGGTGAATACGATGAACGAAGATTACTTGATGATTTCCTTTGAGAATACCCATTCCGCCATACAGACTGAGCGGCTGCTGGAGCAGCACTTTAAGGTGGCGACGATGCCCACCCTGCGCACCGTGACTCAAAGCTGTGGGATCTCCTTGCGGCTGGCGGCCGAGGACTATGAGCCGGCCCGGAAGATAGTGGCGGAGAGCGGGCTTTCGCCGGAGATGTATGCGATGTATTTGGTGGATTCCAACAAAAATGTATTGGAACTTTCTAAATAATGATGAATTGCCTTTGGGCAGATTGTATGCTAAAATGTAGGTGAACCGAATAGGAGTCCTCCGGATATTGGCAGACTATGGAGAGGCTTTCGCCCCAAGTTGTTTCGCGCCCTGCTCCCATCCGGGAGCAGGGCGCTTTTCAAAAGGGTTGGGAAGTAAGGAAATTTGGTTTGTGAGAAATAGCGCCCTGCCGGATTATTTTAACAAAAATTTTTTGGAGGGAATTAAAGTATGCAGATGCTTATTAAGAACGCGAAGCTCCGTGACCGGGAAGAGCTGGTCAATATTCTCATCGATGGCGGCAAGATCGTTGATATCGGCGTGGGACTGACCGCCGAGGCCGAGACCGTTATTGACGCCGAGGGCAACCTGACCACCGCTTCCTACATCGATCCCCATATCCACCTGGATAAGGTCAATGTACTGGATGTTCTGCCCAAGAACCAGAGCGGCACCCTGAAGGAAGCCATTGAGATGCTGTGGGATAAAAAGCGCAACTATGTCAATGAGGACATTCTGGCCCGCGGCGGCGATGTGGTGGAGCGTGAGATCAAGAACGGTGTACTGAATATTCGTACCCACATTGATGTGGATACCATCACCGGCCTGAAGGCCACCGAGGGCGTACTGGCCCTGAAAGACAAGTATAAGGGCGTAGTGGATATGCAGACCGTTGCTTTCCCGCAGGAAGGCATTATGAAGGATCCCGGCGCCGATAAGCTGATGTGGCAGGCCATGGAGATGGGCTGCGATGTAGTAGGCGGTATGCCCGCTAACGAAAACTGCCCCGATGACAGCCGCGCGCATGTCAAGCTGTGCTTTGACATCGCCGAAAAATACGATGCCGATATAGATATGCATGTGGATGAAAGCGACGACCCCTTCTACCGCACGCTGGAGATGGTGGCCGATGAGACCATCGCCCGCGGCTGGCAGGGCCGTGTTACCGCCGGCCATACCTGCGCCATGGCGGCCTATGACGACCACTATGCGGCCTATGTTATCGAAAAGGTAAAGAAGGCCGGCATCAATGTCATCACCAACCCCGTGACCAACCTGATGCTGCAGGGCCGGCTGGATAAGCAGCCCATCCGCCGCGGCATCACCCGCGTAAAGGAACTGCTGGCTGCCGGTGTGACCATGAGCTTTGGCCAGGACTGCGTCAATGATACCTTCTATCCCTACGGCGCCGGCGATATGCTGCAGGTGGCCCTGATTACCGGCCATGCTGCCCAGCTGAGCCTGCCCGATGAGATCGAAAAGACCTTCGATATGATCACCGATGACGCCGCCAAGATCCTCCGTCTGAAGGATTACGGCTTGAAGGTCGGCTGCAATGCCGATATCGTCATCACCGCTTGCCGTGATGCACGCGACGCCATTCGTCTGACTCCGGAGCGTCGCTATGTCATCAAGCGCGGACGCGTAGTGGCTTCCACCACCGTCCAGTCTAAACTCGCCATCTTCTAATGTTTTCTCTCTTGGGAAAGGGGCGTCCTCTAACGGGGGCGTCCCTTTTCCCATGTGTGGAATTTATGCAGGGGGCAGGGCGGGCCGCAGGCTAAACCGTCCTTTGGACGGTCTCGACGGGCTGTGCCCGTCGGTTTCGGCTGTGCCGAAACAGCCTGCGGCCCGGTGCCATCCCTCAGCAGAAATTCGCCCAGACGACCTGGCGAGAGTGAAAACTTCCCCCTTGGCAGTTGGCCGTTGATGCGGTACAATAATAGGCAGAAACAAACGAAAAGTGAGGAGCAACCAATGGTCTATAAGCACTTTTTTGGCAGGACACCGGAAGGACAGGCGGTAACACGCTTTACCCTGTTTAACCACAATACCATGGAGGTGAATCTCCTCAATTACGGGGCGGCTGTGCATAGCATCTGTGTGCCGGATAAAGAGGGCGTGGTGGAGGATATCACCTTGGGGTGTGATACCATTGCAGATTACATTGAGGCCCCGCACTTTGGCGGAACAATAGGCCGGGTGGCCAACCGTATTGCCGGGGCAAAATTCACCCTGAACGGCAAGGAGTATCAGCTGGCGGCCAATGACGGCGGCAACCACCTGCACGGCGGCAAGCGAGGCTTTGACAGCTGCCTGTGGCAATGGAGCACCGAGGACATTGATAATGTGGTGGTGTTTTCCCGTACGGCAGAAGCAGGTGAGGAGGGTTATCCCGGCAAACTGCATGTGGAGGTGCGCTACTGCCTGACCCAGGAGGATGCCCTCATTATCCACTATACCGCCACGGCGGAGGAGGGGGACACCCTGCTGAACCTGACCAACCACACCTATTTTAATTTGGCGGGGCAGGGCAAGGGGGATATCCTTGGCCACCGGCTGGAGCTGGCAGCCAGTCGATATACCCCGGTTAATGCGGAACTGATCCCCACCGGGGAGATGCTGCCGGTGGCGGGAACGCCGCTGGATTTTACCACGCCGCATACCATTGGGGAACGCATCGGGGCAGACTGCCCACAGCTAAAAAATGCCGGTGGGTACGACCACAATTTTCTGCTGGACTATGATGCCGAGAGCCTAAATCCGCTGCACCCGGCGGCGGAACTCAGTGACCCCGTAAGAGGACGGAGGCTCACCGTCTTCACCACAGAACCGGCCTTGCAGCTCTATTCCGGTAATTTTCTGTGTGGAGAGCGGGGCAAAGGCGGCATTGCCTACCAGAAGCACAGCGGAATCTGCCTGGAAACACAGCATTGCCCCGATAGCCCCCATCACCCGCAGTTTCCCTCCATCCTGCTGCGGCAGGGCGAAACCTATGAATCCGAAACGGTGTGGTTCTTTGGCCTGACCGAGTGACGCAGCTGCAAAAGCAACAGCGGGTTGCTTTTCATAGAGGTGGTATGGCGTTATACTATTCCCAAAGGGAGGAGAAAGCGCATGGAAACAAAAGATGTGATCTATGAATTGAGAACCGGCAAGGGTCTTTCGCAGGAAGAACTGGCGAAAAAGGTTTTTGTGACCCGGCAGGCGGTCTCCCGCTGGGAAACCGGTGAAACGGTGCCGAATACCGAAACCTTGAAGCTGCTTTCGGCACTGTTCGATGTATCCATCAATACGCTGCTGGGTACGCCGCGACAGCTCATCTGCCAGTGCTGCGGCATGCCGCTGGAGGACGGCATCACCAGCCGGGAGCCAGACGGCAGCTATAATGAGGATTACTGCAAGTGGTGCTATGCGGAGGGGGCCTTCGCTTACCAAAGCAAGGATGCGCTGCTGGATTTTTTGCTGGCGCATATGCCGAACTCTGAAAATATCGGCGAAGCGGAGCGCCGGGCACAGTATGACGCCCATCTTTCGCAGCTAAAACACTGGAAATAAACCTGTAATCAAATAAGAATCCGCCCTCTGTACGGTGTTGGTACAGGGGGCGGGCTTTTTATTGTGAGATTTACAGCAGCGGTGCCATGGCCCCGAGAGAGGGGAACACCGCATCGGGGAAAAAGCTGCTTTCTGCCAGCATTTCGGGGGTGGTTTCGCCGGTCATTACCAGGATGCCGCAGGCGCCGTTTTGGGTGCCGCAGGCCACATCGGTATACAGGCGGTCCCCCACAAAGGCGATGGCCTCCCGCGGCAGACCGCTCACCGCTTCCACCAATTCCACCGTTTCGGCGGCGGGCTTGCCCAGGGAATGGGGCATAAACCCGGTACTGGTGGTGATGGCCTGGCAGATAGCGCCGCAATCGGGGATCGGCTCCGCCTCAGTGGGGCAGTTGATATCGGGGTGGGTGGCGAGGAAATGGGCGCCCCGGCGCAGGTAGATGCAGGCCTTTTCCAGCCGTTCGTAGGTCAGTGTCTTGTCGAAGCCCACCACAACAAGATCAGGCTGTTCTTCGGTAAGGGAAATCCCGGCTTCCGCAAAGCTTTGCCGCAGGGCAGGTACCCCCAAGAGATAAACGCTTTGTCCCGCGCAGTGCGTCTGCAGGTAGTGAATGGTCACATCCCCGGCCGTGAGAATATCCTCCCGGGTGACAGGAATCCCCATGCGGGAAAGACGCTCCACATATTCCATGGGGCTGCGGCTGGTGTTATTGGTGAAAAACAGCACCTGCCGACCCTTTTCTTTTGCCGTGGTGATAAACTCGGCAGCGCCGGGCAGCAGCCGGTCGCCCAGGTATATGGTGCCATCCAGATCCAGCACAAACAGCCGGATGCGCTCCAGCAGGGCTTTATTTTGCTCCATTTTGGTTCCTCCCACAGGTCTATTGGCCGCAATTTCCTCATAAATATAGCACATCTGCCCCGGCCTGTCCATCAAAGTACGGATTATGGGACTGACGGCCTGCTATGATAAGGACAGAACAAAAAAGATCGCAAGGAGGAACCACCATGACCGACCAGATCATTACCATTACAGGACTGGAATTTACTACGGAGGGCCGCCCCATCGCCCATGGCGCGATAATCCGGGAGGGCGCGGGCACTCTGGAAGAAACCATGAAAGCGGGTGGTGCGCAGATGGGCACCCTACACCCGATGGATGGCTGCCCAATGGGTCGTGTAGAGGCCAAATTTGCCGGACAGACAGCCACAGCAGTGTTCTTCGGGGAACGATTTCTGCTGGCGGCCGAGGATGAGCGAAAGTCCGATTGGCTCAGCGCCCTGCGTCGGCTGGTGGCAGCGCTGTAGGACAGTGCAGGAAAGTGAAGTTTATTGTTCTCTTTTGTGCCGTTCAATAAGCAGCAGAATAAACAGAACAAGCCACATCCCCCATGCGATGAGACAGCCAATTCCCGGATACCGGAAATCCATGGCAATCCCAATGAGAAAAGGGATCGACATGTACATCATTCTTTTTCCATATGCTTTACACATGGCGTCTTCGTCATATTTTCGGCGCTCATCCGCGGATCTCATATTGTAACCGGACAAGTAATCGGCTGCTTTTCCGCCGGATTTATAAAACCATATGCCGAATAAAAGCATAATTGCCGCCATGCAAAAATCAAAAATGATATAAAACATCGGCTATTTTCCCCTTTCCTTTTCCAGCTCCGCCTCCAGCACTGTCAGCCGCTGCTCCAGCGCGGCGATCTGTCGGTGGGCCCGGTTCAGCTCCTGCTGGATGGGGTCGGGGATATGTACATGGTCCAGCCGTTCGTTTTCCAGCTTTACATTGCTTACCCGTACCACGCGGGCCGGTACACCCACAGCGGTGCTGTCGGCATCAATGGAGTGCAGCAGTACGGCGTTGGCGGCGATCTTGCAGTTATCGCCCACCCGCACGGGGCCCAGTACCTTGGCGCCGCAGCCCACCATTACATTGCGCCCCAGTGTGGGATGGCGCTTGCCGGTATCCTTGCCGGTGCCGCCCAGGGTAACGCCCTGATACAGCGTGCAGCCATCGCCTACCTCTGCCGTTTCGCCGATGACGATGCCGGAGCCATGATCAATAAAAACATTGTGCCCGATGACGGCGCCGGGGTGGATCTCGATACCGGTAAAAAAACGGGTGAGCTGGCTGACAAGACGCGCCAGGAAAAAGCAGTGGTGCCGGTACAGCCAGTGCGCCGGTCGGTGCCAAAACAGCGCGTGTACGCCGGCGTACATCAGCAGTATTTCAAAGCCGGAACGGGCAGCGGGGTCGCGCTGACGCACCGCCGCTATGTCCTCCCGGATCCGTTTGCACATAAAAAGACCTCCCATGTGGAAGATGAAGCGTTCACTCTATAAAAAAATACCATAATTCGGCCTTTGATGCAAGGGGCGGGCCAAGTAAGCGAAAAATAAAACCCAGTGGCCATCTTATGCCGAGCAGGGCGGAATGGTGCGGAAATGGCTTTGATAAATGCAGGGGGAGAGCATCGGCCGCAGGCCGCCCGGGCTTCGCCCGGGCACGCGCCCCTATGGGGCGTGTCCGATGCTTCGCATCAGGGCCTGCGGCCGAACCAGCTTTCGGCGGCCTCCATTAAGTTACATTTAATTCCCCATCTCTTGATGGACAAAATCAACAGAATGGTGTATAATGATACAAATCGTTTCATATCGTACTGTGTTAGGCAAAAGGAGGCCCCATGGAGCGCCGGGATAAGATCAATTACTATTTGGATATCGCAGAAGCTGTTACCGGGCGGGGCACCTGCCTGCGCCGTAATTTCGGCGCGGTCATCGTCAAGAATGATACCATCATCTCCACCGGCTATGTTGGCGCCCCCCGCGGCCGTGCCAACTGCAATGAGCTGCATTACTGTACCCGTGAAAAGCTGCAGGTGCCGCGCGGCGAGCGCTATGAGCTCTGCCGCAGCGTCCATGCCGAGCAGAACGCCATCATCAATGCCAGCCGCAGCGAGATGCTGGGTGCCACCCTGTACCTGGTGGGGCTGGAAAACCGCACCGGCGGCTATGTGGAGGCCGCGGCGCCCTGCTCCCTTTGCAAGCGTATGATCATCAATGCCGGCATCGAGCGGGTCATTGTGCGGGATACCCGGGATACCTACCGCACCTTTGAGGTGGATGAGGAATGGGTAGCCCACGATGATTCCATCGAGGGGATCAAGGGCTACTAAACCGGAATAAAGCGGCCGGGAATGGTTCACACTATGGGTAAAACCCATAGGGAGGAGCCAAAACCATGCCGCAGAAAAAAGCATCCACTGCCCCAAAAAATGAGGAGCAGAACCAGCCGGAAGCAAATGAGGAGGAGCGCCGCAGCGAGGCGATCTATCACTCCGGCAGCGTGACCACCGAGGGAGGCCGGCATAAGATCCATTGCTTGACCATTATTGGCCAGATCGAGGGGCACTATATCCTGCCCCCGCAGAACAAGACCACCAAGTACGAGCATGTCATCCCGCAGCTGGTCGCCATCGAGGAGGACCAGAGCATCCGGGGGCTGCTGGTCATCTTGAATACCGTCGGCGGCGATGTGGAGGCAGGCCTGGCCATTGCCGAGCTGCTGAGCGGTATGAAGACCCCCACCGTCTCGCTGGTGCTGGGCGGGGGACATTCCATCGGGGTGCCGTTGGCCGTTTCCACCCGGTACAGCTTCATCGCCCCCACCGCCACCATGACCGTCCACCCCGTGCGGATGAACGGCGTGATGCTGGGCGTTCCGCAGACCCTTTCCTACTTCGATAAAATGCAGGAGCGCATCACAGGCTTCGTCACCGCCAATAGCCGCATCCGGCCCGAAAAATTCCGGGAGCTGATGATGAATAACGGCGAGCTGGTCATGGATATCGGCACGGTGCTGGATGGCGAGGGCGCGGTGCAGGTGGGCCTCATCGATGAACTGGGCGGCTTGCAGGATGCCCTGGGCAAGCTCTATGATCTCATTGATGAGGAGGACGGCAGGAAAAAGCCCCGCCGCGGCCGCCCGCCCAAGGCAAAACCCGACAAGGAGCCGCCTGCAAAGGGGGCCGCAAAGTGATCCACACCATATTGCCGCCGGAAGCGCTGCTGCCCCTGCAGGAGCTGCCCAAAAGTGAGTGGCTGCCCTGCCCGGAGGGCTGGGTGCAGGTGATGACGGATGCGGATGGCCTTCGTACCGTGCAGGGTATTTGTTCCACCGATCCCGCTGCCTATCTCAAGCCGTCGCTGCAGCCCGGCCAAAGCTACCAACCGTAAATAATGCCCTTTTGGGGCATTTACATAGCTACATCAAGAGGAGAAAACCAACATCATGAGCATTCTCAGCGCCATTTTACAGGGGGTACTGCAGGGCCTTACCGAGTTCCTGCCGGTCTCATCCTCCGGCCATCTTTCACTGTATCAGTACTTCACCGGCATCAACTCCGAAAGCAGCGTTACTTTTTCGGTCATGCTGCACCTGGGCACGCTGTTGGCGGTCATCATCGCCTTTTGGCCTACCGTGTGGCAGCTCCTTAAGGAATTCTTCCTGCTGTTTGCCGATCTGTTCCGTGGCCGGCTCTTTAAGCAGAAGGCCACCCCTTACCGCCGCATGCTGTATCTTCTGATCCTTTCCTGCGTGCCGCTTTTGCTGGTGCTGCCGCTGCAGGATCTTATCACCTCGGTCAGCGCCGATAATGACATCCTGGTGGAGGGCATCTGCTTCCTTATCACCTCGGCGCTGCTCTTCCTGGCGGACCGCGCCCCCCGTGGTCACCGGGACGCCTCCACCATGAAGGGCAAGCACGCCCTGGCCATCGGTGTGGCGCAGCTCTTTGCCACCCTGCCCGGCATCTCCCGCTCCGGTTCCACCATTTCGGTGGGGCAGCTGTGCGGGCTGGAACGCAGCTACGCTGTATCCTATTCCTTCATTCTGGGCCTGCCTGCAGTGCTGGCGGCCGGCATCCTGGATCTGCACGACGCGGCCACGGCCGGCATCGGCATCGAGTGGGGCACCGCCCTTATCGGCATGGCAGCAGCGCTCATCTTCGGCCTTTTGGCCATCCGCCTAGTCAATTATCTTATCAAGAGCGATAAGTTCCGCATCTTTGCCATCTACACGCTGGTGCTGGGTTCTGTCGTTGTCATCCTGGGCATTGTGGAAAAGATAACCGGCAACGCAGTTCAGGCGTTTATCACCGGTCTTATCCATTAAAATATACTGCGCCTTCCCTATACTACATCTTGTGAAAGGACACTGAAAACCATGGATATTGAAATCAGAGCCGAAGCCGTTATGGAGGGCAGAGATTACCTTGCCCTTACCCGCTTTATGACAGGCGGAAAGAATAAAAACAGCATAATGATGAACATTCTGCTATTGCTCATCGCCATCGTCGGCGTCTATGCCGATTTTAAGGTAAACCAAAAGCCCACCATCATCACCATCGTGGCGGTCATCGCCGTGCTGGGCGCTTTCCTCCTGCCGGAGCTTTCTGCCCGCCGCTTTATCAAGAATGATAAGACCTTCATCGGCCACACCATGCGCTATGTATTCAATGATAACGGCATCAATGTGCTGGATGAACAGGCCGGTACCACTGCGCTGCACGCCTGGAACAACATCATGAATATGTACGAGACCGCTGAGTATTTCTTCATGTTCCTGGGCAAGCAGAGCGCACTGCTCATCCCCAAGCGTTGCCTCTCCGCCGAGGACCTGGCGGATTTCCGGGAGATGCTCACCTTCCAGCTGGGGGACCGGTACGAAAACCGCCTCCAAAAGAAAAAATCCAAATAAAGAGAGTACATATGAAAGCGGCTTTTCCCTTGTCCGGTTTCCGGACAGGGGGTGAGCCGCCGCCCTGCTTTTTGGTGCAGGGAACCAAGGGAAAGGAGAACCACCCCTACTATGGCTACTACCAAAAAATCAACGGCAAAAAAACGCAAACCGGCAGCCAAAAAGCCCACCAAGGCGCAGCTGCAGGCCAAGCGGGAGCTCAATGCGATCATCCTCTTTGCGCTGGGGGTGCTGCTGCTTCTGCTGGCGGCCATCCCCGGCGATAACGCCTGGAATACCGTACATAATGTGCTGCGCGGCCTGATGGGCTGGTGCTGCTATCTTATGGGCCCGCTTATGATGATCGTGGCCGTGCTGCTGACCATGGACCGTACCGCCATCACGCCGGGGCTCAAAAGCGCCAGCGTGGTGCTGATGGTCCTGCTGCTGTGCGGCATCACCCATATCATCGGCGGCAGCGCCGCGGAGGGCACCTTTGCCGAGAGCATCAAGGCTCTGTACCGCGGCGGCACCGCCCTTACCGGGGGCGGCGCATGCGCCATTCTGTTTGGTGTGTACCCGCTGCGCTGGCTGGGCCGCACCGGGGCCCTCATCGTGGATATCCTCCTGTTCTTTGTGTTCTTTATGATCTCCACCGGCACCACCCTCATTGGTCTGTTTAGGGGTGCCGCAAAGCCCGTCAAGAAGCTGGAGGAGGCCTACACCGCCGCGGTAGAGAACCGCCAGGCGGCTGCCGAGGCGGCTGAAGCCGCCCAAAAGAAAAACCGCAGGAACTTCAATATTGATGTGGCGCTGGAAGGAGAAGAAAAATCCCCTGCCGCAGCCCGGAAGGAAGCCCTCACCAAGGAGGGCGAGGCCTCCCGCCGCAAGGTGGAGCGCCTGACCGACGCCATGAAGGTCAGCACCAATACCGGCCGTGCCTACGATTTCGATAGTGAGCCGGAAGCCTGTGGAGTCAACCCCCGCGCCGGAACCCCAGCCGGATTTCCAGCCGGTCGCGCCGCCCGTCGCCAATGCCGCCCCCACCCCCGCCGAGACCTCCATCGAGGATCTCATCACCCGTGCCGTCAGCGGCAGCGCCGTGGTAGGGGAGCCGGCGGCCGAAGCCAAGGACGGCAAGCTGCACTTTGGCGAAACGCCGGAGGAAAAGGCGGCGCAGGCCGCCCAGGAGGTGCTGCTGGAGCCGGTGCCGGAGGAAAAAACCTACACCTTCCCGCCGGTCAACCTGCTGGAAGAGCCCAAGGCCGCCTGCGGCGGCAATACCCAAAAGGAGCTGCGCGCCAATGCCGATCTGCTGGTGGATACGCTGCGCAGCTTCGGGGTGGAGACCCGCATCGTGGATATTTCCCGCGGGCCTGCCGTTACCCGGTATGAATTGCAGCCCTCTGCCGGCGTCAAGATCAGCCGCATCACCAATCTGGCCGATGATATCGCCCTGAACCTTGCCGCGGGCGGCGTGCGCATCGAAGCCCCCATCCCCAATAAAGCCGCCATCGGCATCGAGGTGCCCAATAAGGATATCGCCGCCGTCCCCATCCGGGAGATCATCGACAGCACCGAGTTCACCGGTGCCAAGAGCCGTCTTTCAGTCGCGCTCGGCAAGGATATTTCCGGCCGCATCTGCCTGGCCGATCTGGCCAAAATGCCGCATCTGCTCATTGCCGGTGCTACCGGCAGCGGCAAATCGGTCTGCATCAATTCCATTATCATCAGCCTTTTGTATAAGGCCTCCCCGGAGGAGGTCAAGCTTTTGATGATCGACCCCAAGGTGGTGGAGCTGGGCGGCTATAACGGCATCCCGCACCTGCTGGTGCCGGTCGTTACCGACCCCAAAAAGGCCGCCGGCGCCCTGTGCTGGGCGGTGGGGGAGATGCTGAACCGCTACAAGCTGTTTGCCGCCACCGGCACCCGTGACCTGGAGGGCTATAACCGCCTGGCCGCCGAGCGGGAGGAGCTGCACCCCATGCCGCAGATCGTTATTATCATCGATGAGCTGGCTGACCTGATGATGGCCGCCCCCAAGGATGTCGAGGATTACATCTGCCGGCTGGCGCAGATGGCAAGAGCCGCCGGCATGCACCTGGTCATTGCCACCCAGCGTCCCTCCGTCGATGTCATCACCGGCCTGATCAAGGCCAATATCCCCAGCCGCATTTCCTTTGCCGTTTCGTCCCAGATCGACAGCCGAACCATCCTGGATATGGGCGGTGCCGAGAAGCTCTTAGGCCGCGGCGATATGCTGTACTATCCCGTCGGCAGCAGCAAGCCCACCCGCGTGCAGGGCTGCTTTGTCACCGATAGCGAGGTGGAGCGTGTCGTCACCTTCATCAAGCAGGGCGAAAAGGGCGAATACGATGATACCATCATGACCGAGATCGAGCAATCCGCCGCCCAGGTCAAGGGCAAGGGCGGCTCCTCCGGTTTCGCTGCCGCTTCCGGCGGCGATGCCGAAGGCACCGATGGCGATGAGCTGCTGGAGCAGGCCATTGCCGTGGTGGTGGAAGCTGGTCTTGCCTCTACCTCACTGCTCCAGCGCCGGCTTAAGGTGGGCTACGCCCGCGCCGCCCGCCTGGTAGATGAAATGGAGGAAAAGGGCATTGTAGGCCCCTTTGAGGGCAGCAAGCCCCGCAAGGTGCTGATGACCAAGGACCAATACTACGAGCGCAAGACCATGTCCGCCGATTGATCCTACCCACATAAGAGGAATCCCATGAATACCCTTACCGAAACACTTTTCACCGTGCTGGAGGCGGTGGGCACCGTGGCCTTTGCCGTTTCCGGCGCCACCGTGGCCCTGCAAAGAAGATTGGATGTCTTTGGCGTTATGCTGCTGGGGCTGACCACCGCCCTTGGCGGCGGCTGCATCCGGGATCTTTTGCTGGGCCGCACCCCGCCGGTCATGTTCAGTCAGCCGCTTTATGCCATTGTGGCCATTGCTACCTCGCTTATCGTGTTCCTGCTGGCATGGTACTGGCGCATCGGCTTTTTTGGCCATATGGTCCTCATCGACCGTGTCAATAACATCTTTGATGCCCTGGGTCTTGGTGTGTTTACCGTCATCGGCGTACGGGCAGGCGTGGCCGCCGGCTATGGCGAAAATGCCTTCCTGTGCGTGTTCCTGGGGCTGCTCACCGGAGTGGGCGGCGGCGTCCTGCGGGATATGATGAGCCGGGAGATCCCCATGGTGCTGTGCCGTCGGGTCTATGCCATCGCCAGCATCATCGGCGGGGCAGCCTATTTTCTGCTGCGCACCCCCCTGCAGGAAAGCACCGCGGCCCTCACCGGCGTCATTCTGGTATTTTCCATCCGCATGCTGGCCACCCACTACCGCTGGAGCCTGCCCCGCATCAGTGAGGACCAGCAAACCGAGCCCAAGAAATGAAGGGAGCAGCTATGAGCTTTCTGCCCATCACAAAAGAAGAAATGACGGCCCGCGGCTGGGAGGCCGCGGACTTTGTCTATGTCACCGGCGATGCCTATGTGGATCACCCCAGCTTTGGCTCGGCCATCATCACCCGCCTGCTGGAAAGCCAGGGCTACCGGGTGGCGGTGCTGGCCCAGCCCCGCTTTGATACTCCGGAGGATATGACCCGCTTCGGTCGTCCCCGGCTGGGCTTTCTGGTCTCCGGCGGCAACATCGATTCAATGGTCGCCCACTATACCGCCGCCCGCCGCCTGCGCAGCGAGGATTTTTATTCCCCCGGCTGCCGGGCAGGGCTGCGGCCCGACCGCGCCACCATCGTCTACTGCCGCCTCATTCGCGAGACCTACGGCGATATCCCCATCGTTATCGGCGGGCTGGAGGCTTCTCTGCGCCGCTTTGCCCACTACGATTACTGGGATGACGCTGTGCGTCCCTCCATTTTGGCGGATTCCGGCGCGGACCTTCTCATCTACGGCATGGGCGAGCACCAGATGACCGAAATTGCCGCCCGCATGGCGGGAGGGGAACCCCCGGCCGCTATGCAGGATATCCGCGGCACCTGCTATCTTTGCCCCCTTTCCGCCCCCCTGCCGGAAAACGCCGTCTCCTGCGCCTCCTTCGATAAGGTATCACAGGATAAAAAGATCTACGCCCGTGCCTGCCGCCTTCAGCTGGAGGAGCAGGACCATGTGACCGGCCGGGCCGTGGTGCAGAAGCACGGGGAGCGGTACCTGGTGCAGAACCCGCCCGCTTTGCCCCTTACCACCGAGGAACTGGACGCTGTGGCGGAGCTGCCCTACGAGCGTTACTACCACCCCATCTATGAGGAAATGGGCGGCGTTCCCGCCATTAAAGAGGTCGAATTTTCCCTTACCCACAACCGCGGCTGCTTTGGCGCCTGCAATTTCTGCTCTATCGCGTTCCATCAGGGGCGCTACATCACCACCCGCAGTCACGCCTCTTTGCTGCGGGAGGCCGAACGCTTTACCCACAATCCCCACTTCAAGGGCTACATCCACGATGTCGGCGGCCCCACTGCCAATTTCCGTGCCCCCTCCTGCGCCAAGCAGGCCACCCACGGCCTGTGCCGGGATAAAAAATGCCTGGCCCCCACCCGCTGCCCGGCCGTCCGGGTGGACCACACCGATTATGTCCAGCTTTTGCGGGAACTGCGGGCCATCCCCGGCGTCAAAAAGGTATTTGTCCGCAGCGGCCTGCGCTACGATTACATGATGGGCGAGGAGGACGATACCTTCCTCACCGAACTGGTGCGCTACCACATCAGCGGGCAGCTTAAAGTAGCGCCGGAGCATTGCAGCGCCCGTGTGCTGGATGAAATGGGCAAGCCCCATATCAATGTCTACGAGGCGTTCCTGCGCCGCTTCCAGCGCATCTGTCAAAAGGAAGGCAAGGAGCTTTATCTCATCCCCTATCTGATGAGCAGCCACCCCGGCAGCACTATGCGGGATGCCGTGGAGTTGGCCCTGTTCCTCAAAAAACACCACCTCCGCCCCCAGCAGGTGCAGGATTTTTACCCCACGCCGGGCACCGCCTCCACCTGTATGTTCTATACCGGCATTGATCCTTGGACGATGCAGTCTGTCTTTGTTCCCACCGATCCCTACGAGAAAAAGCTGCAGCGCACCCTGCTGCAATACTGGAAGCCGGAAAACCGCCGTCTCGTCATCGAAGCGCTGGTGCGTGCCGGCCGGGAGGACCTCATTGGTCACGGCCCGGATTGCCTGGTGCAGCCCGACCGGGAGTACCTCATTTCCCGCCGCGCAGCCGGGCAGGGCGGCCCTGATCCCAAGCTGACCGCCAAGCCGCATCCCGGTGCCCGCCGCCCGAAATCCACCCACCGCAAAAAACGCTGAGTTTACGAAAGACGCAGGCTGGGGGCCGCAGGCCCGGCGGG
>ENA-ORNQ01001949-ORNQ01001949.1-human-gut-metagenome-genome-assembly--contig:-NODE-1949-length-14835-cov-3.101759_pt1 | contig 14835 bp, 13 predicted proteins | sample MGYA00242116_ERZ509024 | MGnify/ENA primary metagenome ERZ509024 (study PRJEB26280, sample SAMEA2338697) | human gut metagenome | biome: human gut; feature: human-associated habitat; material: faeces...
TGACCGCCGCGCTGGTATTGGTCATATATTGATGGGAATAATACCCATTCCCGCCGTCCACCACATCAAACTTTTGCAAGTAAAGCGTATTCTGCCCTACTTTTATGTAGCTGTTGGTCAAAAAGGACGCGCCGCCGATCAATGCCTTCAGCGGTGTATTCCAGCCTTTGTTCTTTGCATAGATCGCGCCGTTTTCCATGGCGCTTCTTCCTCCGGAAGCATAGGCGCCGATATCAAAGTGATTATAATAGCCTTCATACCCGGCTACAGTACCGTGCGCCAGCTTGTTCCCCACTGACCCTTGTTCTAAGCGCAGGCGCGCCGCCAGCATAAACGGATTCGCTCCGCCTGCCTTGGCCGCCTCCAGCACGCCTTGCGCATAGCTCATCGATCCATCGGGCAAATTTCCGGTCATAAACGTTCCCGAAAACGCCGCCTTAATGGCTGCCTCGCTTACCGGCATATCTTCGTTATAGGAAAGCTCTAAAAACTGGAAAATATTGTTATCCAAAAAATTACGAGGATCCAAATAATAGCAGATCACTTCTTTAGAGGCCGCCTTCCAGCCGCCGCTATCAAAAGAATACCACTCATTCTTATCCCAATCATACGCGCCTTTTTCAAAGGATTTCCACGAGGCAAGGCTGGAAGAGCTTACTAAATTACGGCCCAGCAGACATTCTGCAGCTACGACCTCCTGCCAGGTAAGCCCCGTCTGCAGCGCGGTGAATTTCCACTCAGGATGCAGCGCATGCAGCAACCGCAAACCTTCCTTATAGCTTTCGGGAAAGCCCTGCAGGGTAAGCTCGGTTTCAAACGCATCATCGCCTTCGGTAGGACGGTCAAATACCGTAATATACTCGCCTTTGCCGAACCCTTCTACATTATTATATGCGATTTTATACCAGATTTCACCGGCCGAATCATTGCTGCTGCCGGTAATCGTTACAATCGTTCCCTTCGGAAGCGCCGTTACCTTTCCGTACTCCGTTCCCGGCCCTGAACGAATGTTCAGATCTGAGCTTTCCGTTACCACCAAACCCATTTTATCCATCGGCGTCACATCATAGGCATATACACTCAATCCCAAGCAAAGTGCCGAAAGCAGCACTACCGCACATACAATTAATGCTATCGGGCGCAATGGTAACTTCATGCTGAATCGCTCCTTTTGTTCTTTATGAATTCGATTATACCATTGTTCTCTCTTTTTTGCAATACTTTTGTAATAAATTGTCGTACTAAAACATAGAAAAGGGTTTCTCTCTGCTCCTCTTATGAATAAAAAAGTAAAAAACAGAATTTTTATACAAAAAAGCACTTGACATCCGGCGCAAAATATGCAAGAATATTCGAGTATTCTAAATTCTGATCCAAAGGAGGAACATCATAATGAAAAAGCTTTTATCCTTTGCACTTACAGCAGTTCTAATTTTTGCCTGCCTTACAGCCTGCACCCCGCAGGAAACCACGCCTCAGGCCAGTGCTACACCGGCCGGCACAGATGAAACCGCCGGACTTACTATTACCGGATGGAGTTCGCTTGACGGTCTTTCCGCCGCCTATCAGTCGGGCACCACAGCCGAGGGAAAGATCACGGATCTGAACGAAACCGGTTCCGTAAAATGCACCGCTTACCCCAATGAAGATATGGCCGTATGCTTTTCGATGCTGGCCAATAACGAGGTACAGACCGTCGTCTGTGACTTAGCTGTCGCCGAAGATTTTTGTGCCAAGAATCCTGATAAATATCAGGTAGCCTGGGTACAGGAGGACACCCCTGAGGAATTTGCCATCGCCGTACCCAAGGGAACCAGCACTGATCTTTTGGCTGCCATTAATGAAGCAATGGACGAATTAAAGGCCGAGGGCTTTTTAGATAAACTGCATGATAAATGGTTTGGCTCCGGTGCCGAAGTCACCATGCCTACAGAAAAAACCGTGGAATGCAAAGCCAAACTGGTAAACGACGGCTACTTTACTGTAGGCAGCGAAATCGGTTATCCGCCGTATGAATCCTATGACGAAAACGATGTGCCCGTTGGCTTTGATATTGATCTGACCAAGGCGATTGCCATTAAGCTGGGCCTTGAAGTAAATTATGTAGACCGCGCCTTTGACACAATCTTCAGCGCTATGGGGCAGGATTATGATGTAGTTTGCGCCGCCGTTACAATCGACGATGTCCGCAAAGAATCTATGGATTTTTCCGATCCCTACATCCAAAACTATCTGGCCGTTGTCGTTGCGAAATAAACCAAACGCTTTTGCAAATGAAAGGCACATAGCAGGGCTTTGCTATGTGCCCTTCTAATATTAAAGGTATTGATGATGAAAAAATTTTTAGGTCTGTTTAACATAAAAAAATGGCAAAAGGATACAAAAGTGTTCTTCACCGTGGTTCTTGTATGCCTTCTTGCAGTATGTGTGCTCTCTATTTTTACGCCCAGCGAAGAAAAAATGCGCAGCATGGCTTCCCCGCAGATGCAGCAGCTGTTGGAAGAAGATGCCTCCAAGGAGATTAAAAGCGTTTCTGTGTCCTATAACTCGCTCTTTTTTATCAATTATATTTCGTTTTCTACTTCAGGAAATGCTTCCATCAAAGAAGCTTATTTAGGCTTTGCCGGGCAAATTTTTGACGCTACCAGCGCAAATTACAAATATTTAAAGCAAAAAAATGCGCTGCACGCCATTGCGGTAAAAAACATCAATACCAAAGAAGTTGAGTACCTTGCCTACAGCGAGGACGAAAACGCACAAATCTCCCAGTCAGAAAAAATCGAGCTTCCCGATCAAAACGCCTACAAGCGGGAATACTATGCCAACGGCAACCTGGTGGCATACAAAATTTCTTACCGTGATACCAATACCACCGAAAGCTATGCTGTAAATGAATCCGGCGGCTTTTATAAATTAGACGAAGATCATACCGTAGAGTATACCTCCTCTTACAGTGAAAATGTTTTGGTAAAGGATCAATACGGCAATATGATCGCCTCCGCCAATGACGGAGATGAGATCGTGCAGCAAGAAGACGGTACGTTAGTGATCAACGGTACCGAGTACGCAAATGACAAAAAGAATGCGGCTGCAGTAGTAGGCAGTCTGGTCAATTATACCTACCGCCTGTTAGGCTGCGGTCAAAGCGTGCTTTACGGCGCCAAGCTGACAATTTTCCTGACGATTACCACGGTACTGTGCGGCTTTTTGTTAAGCATTTTTCTGGCCTTGGGCAAAATTTCAAAATATAAGATCTTCAGCGCCCCCTGCAGCGCGTATATTTTCTTTTTCCGCGGCACGCCGCTGATGATCCAGCTGTTCGTTATTTACTTTGCCGTTCCGGGCATTTTTCCGGGCTTTACCTGGTCGGGTCTGTTCAGCGGAGTAGACGCCACCAGCAAAGGAGCGTTCTTAGCCGCTTTTATCGGCTTTACCTTAAACAGTGCGGCCTACTGTGCCGAAATCGTACGCGCTGCGATACAGTCTATCGATAAGGGGCAGCACGAAGCCGCCAAAGCACTGGGCATGACTTACGGGCAGACTATGCGCGATATCATCATTCCTCAGTCCATCCGCCGCCTGATCCCACCAATGGCCAATGAATTCATCATGATTTTAAAAGACGCCTCCTTGGTATTCGTTATCAGCCTGATGGATATCACCACCATTTCAAAAACGATCTCTTCCAAAGGTGATTTCCTGGTATTTTTGCCTGCGCTTATTATCTATTTGATCATTACGGCGTTTTTCAGTTTTGTGTTTAAAAAGCTGGAAAATAAATTTTCAGTTTATGAGTAAGGAAGGACTTTGAGGTATGGCTATTCTAAGAACAGAGCATGTCAGCAAAAAATTCGGCTCGCTTGAGGTACTCAAGGATATCAACCTCAGTGTGGAAGCCGGCGAGGTGATCTGCATCATCGGTCCCTCCGGCGCAGGAAAATCCACCTATCTGCGTTCCCTGAACCAGCTTGAAAAAATTACGAGCGGAAAAATTTTTATTGAAGAACACCTGTTCCTGCACCGCGAAAATGATAAAACAGTAGAAAAAATCGCCCCTGCCAAACAAAAGGAAATGCTGTTGGAGATGGGAATGGTATTTCAGCGGTTCAATCTGTTTCCCCATAAAACTGTACTGCAGAATGTGATGCTGGCACCGGTAAAAGTAAAAAAGCAAAAACCCGAAGCCGCTGAAGCGCTGGCGCTGGAGCTGCTCAACAGAGTGGGCCTGAAGGATAAAGCGTACGAATATCCCAGCCGCCTTTCCGGCGGACAGCAGCAGCGTGTAGCAATTGCAAGGGCGCTGGCCATGCAGCCGAAAATTATGCTGTTTGACGAGCCCACCAGTGCGCTGGATCCGGAACTGGTAGGCGAGGTTCTGGCTGTTATGAAAAAGCTGGCTGAGGAAGGTATGACGATGCTGGTAGTCACCCATGAAATGGGCTTTGCACGCGAGGTTGCAGACCGGGTGGTATTTATGTGCGACGGGATTCTTGCCGAAGACGGACCGCCTGAGGAGATCTTCAATCACCCCAAAAACGAGCGTACCAAACAGTTTTTACAAAGCATATTATAAAAAGCAAAAATCCTGTTTCAGCGGGATTTTTTCTTAACCTCCGCTTTTTTGCGGCAAAAAAACAGAAAGGCACTTTCTATGAAGGATTTTGACGTCCGCTGCATAATGCTGGATCTTGACGGTACCGTATACTTAGGCAACCGTGTTTTTGACTATACCGCCGGGTTCCTTGAAACTTTGAATAGCCTTAGCATCCGTTATTTATTCCTGACTAACAATTCTTCCAAAAGCACCGATGCTTACCTTAAAAAATTTTCTCAAATGGGGCTGCCCGCCACAAAAGATACGATTTTAATCAGCTCACATGCCGCTGCAGATTATATCAACGAAAACTACAAAGGTCTGCGCACGTTGATCTTAGGTACCGAAAGCATGAAACAGGAGATGCGGCAGCTGGGCATCAACGTATGTGATTCCGCCCCCGAAGTTCTGCTTGCCGGATTCGATACTGCGCTCTCCTATGAGAACCTGACTCGTTTCACCAATTTTGTTGCGGCCGGCCTGCCCTATATTGCCACGCATCCGGATAAAGTATGCCCGGCCGAACACGGGTTTCTGCCGGATCTGGGAAGCGTAACAGAACTGATTTTTGCCTGTACCGGGCGCAGACCTGAAATCATCTGCGGAAAGCCCAACGAGCAGATCCTGATCGCCGCCGAACATAAAACGGGAGTTTCGCGCAAAAATCTTCTGATGGTAGGAGACCGGCTGACCACTGACATTGCCCTGGGTGCTTGGGGCGTAAAAACAGCGCTGGTTTTAAGCGGCGAAGCCTGTGCAGCTGATATTCCAAACGCTCCGGTAAAGCCCTCCTATATATTTCCCTCCTTAAAAGAATTAGGAGAAGCACTGAAAAAGAAATAAAGAAGATTGTTCTGTTTTCTATTTTTTTTCAGATCTGCCGATAAAAAACAATTTTATTTTTTTAAATTGGGGCAACATAATATCGTGTATTAGCTGCTGCAAAAAATTTATTTATCATACCTGCAAAACGCATAATGCAATGGAAAAAGCAATAGAATAAAGCACTGTGCGTTTTGCTTTCCACTTCAACCCAGCAAGGGTTACTCCAAACCTCCACTATTTATTGCTTAAGAATTTACCGTTTGTTTACAACTGATTTGACGCTATTCTTATTGACACAGGGTGCTGATAGTGGTATAAATATAATAAGTTACTATATTGATTTTTGTTAAAAATAAAGTTTTCTTACATATTTTGTCAGATATTGTTTCGGTAACAATCACAGTTGCCGAATCATACTGTATCATACCTTAAATCTTTATTGTAGGGTGACTGTAAATGAAAAAATGGATTGCTGTAATTTTATGTTTTGTAAGTCTTTCCGTGCTTTTTGCCGGCTGTAAAGACGACCCTGCCACACCTCAAAATTCAGATGATCCGGACCTTACAACACAAATTCCAGTAGTTACCGAGCAGCCTTCTGCGTCTCCTTCCGAAGAGCCTACACAAGAGCCTACTGCGTCTCCCTCTCCCGTACCGACGCCCACCCCCTCTCCCCGGCCGGCGCAAACAGAGAGCATTGTACCGGATTATCTGCTTTCAGTAGGATACACTACTCCTTTAGGGGATGTTCCCAAAGGATATAAAATGGCCTATTACATTGAGGTAGACGTTACCAATCAATGTGTAAACGTATTTATCAAAAATAACTCCACCGGAAAATATGACGTTTTGCTCAACCGCTTTGTATGCTCCGGCGGAACCTCTACACAGCCCACCAAGCTGGGTAATTTTTACATAAAAAGTAATGCCGAGCAAAGAGCCGCGACTGGGCAGGATGTGAAATACAGGCGCTATTACTTTAAAAAGTACCAATCCTATGCCTATTATGTAACACGCTACAGCAATGAATATATGTTCCACTCCTATACCTTTGTGGAATCCAACGGTTATTTAAAACCCAAAAGCGCCTATTATAATATGGGAAATCCCGGGTCAGCCGGCTGCTTAAGAATGCTGATGAATCATGCCAAGTGGATCTATGATAACGTAGATCCCGGCACATATGTAGTAGTAAACAAACAGCGTGCAAAAGATAAAACGCTGCAGGCGGCGCTGAAAAAGATTCCGCCTTTAGGATATGATATGACCAGCAGCTTTAATCCCGATACGGGAGAGGGCTTAGTGGTAACGGATCTGGTAAAAAATCCTGAAATTATCGGCACCGTAAAACCGACGCCTTCCGAGACGGCCGTTGTGATCCTGCCGACGCCAACGCCTACCCCCACACCGACCATAACGGTAACGCCGACGCCCACACCCACCCATAAGCCAACACCGACGCCGACGCCCACACAAAAACCAACGCCCACACCATCGCCGACGTCTTCTGCCAAACCAGATCCAACACCAACCAAGGGCACATAAAACAGGTATTTTATTCCCTTAAAAGGAATATCTTTAAAAGAGCGCTTTCTATAAAAGCAAAAAACTTTCTTTCATTTGCGGACCGCGCCAAACGCGGTCCGTCTTTTTATAAAAAGGGAGGGACCCCATGTCTTTTCTTGAACGGCTGATAGATTTCAATACAAAAGTAAATGATTTTATTTGGGTAAAATTAGGGTTAATTCTGCTGCTTGGTACCGGTATGCTGATGACACTGCGTACCGGCGGCTTTCAATTCCGCTATATCAGTCACTGGCTAAAAAATACCGTGGGCAGTCTTTTTAATAAAAAAGTATCCGCGCATTCCCATGAAAAGGCCTCCATTTCACAGTTCCAGGCACTCTGCACCGCGCTTGCGGCAACGGTAGGCGTCGGCAATATTGCCGGTGTAGCCGCAGCAATTGCTACCGGCGGACCCGGCGCAGTATTCTGGATGTGGATCGCCGCCCTCTTTGGTATGATGACCAGCTATTCCGAAAGTGTATTGGGAATCTATTACCGCCGCAAAAACAAGGCCGGAGAATGGACCGGCGGCGCTATGTATTATCTGCAGGACGGTCTCGGCGGTTTAAAAATGCCCCGGCATCGGCGGACATGGCTTTTTGTATCTCTGGCTGCGGCAGGAATGTGTTTTTTTGACGCGGCGATTTTGCGGGACCAGACAATTTCCATTCTCTTTCTTATTCTCGGCGGTGCAGCGGCGCTCGTCTTTGCCGCATGCCTCTTTCATGTAAAACGGGTTGGTCGGTTCCTGGCCTGTACTTTTGCCTGTTTTACGGTTTTGGCCTCCTTCGGTATTGGAAACGCCTCACAGATCAACACGATCGCCGTAAATATTTCTGAAGCCTTTCATCTGCCGGCTTTAGAATCGATTCCCGTCGGCAGCAGCAACTTATATATGCTCCTTATCGGTTTAATTCTAATGGTAATTGCTGCTTTGGTCATTCTTGGCGGCATCAAGCGCATTGCCGGAGTCACGGAAAAAATCGTTCCGTTTATGGTTCTGGCCTATCTTCTGGGCGCATTAATCGTGTTATGGGATAACATTTCGGTCATTCCCAGCGCCTTTGGTGCAATCTTCCGCACAGCTTTCGGCACAAAGGCTGTAGCCGGAGGCTTTGCCGGCATTGCTGCAAAGGAGGTAATATCCTGGGGCTTTAAGCGCGGCGTTTACTCCAACGAAGCCGGTCTGGGGTCTTCGGTCATCGTAAATTCGGCCTCCAATGTCAAAGAGCCGGTACGCCAAGGCATGTGGGGAATCTTTGAGGTATTCGCTGATACCATCGTAATCTGTACCTTAACAGCCCTGGTCATTCTGACTTCGGGTCTTGTGGACTTAACTACCGGGCAAATGCTTACTGATTCTGCAAAAACTGTACTTGTTTCGCAAGCGTTTTCTCGCTCCTTTGGCTCTTTCGGCAATATATTCATTGCAATATCCGTCTTTCTGTTTGCTTTTTCAACCGTTTTAGGGTGGTCCTATTACGGCAATAAGGCCTGGGAATACCTGTTTGGCACAAAATCAACGATTTTATACAAAATCCTATTTGTACTCTTTATTGTCTTTGGCGCGGTAATGCATTTGGACCTGGCCTGGGAAATCTCCGATACGTTTAACGGCCTGATGATGCTTCCTAATTTAATCGGTGTAGCAGTACTCTCGGGCACGGTAGCCGCCATCACAAAAAATTACATCCGGCGGCATTTCAAAAAAGAAAAATTACCGCCGATGCTCTCGGCCTTTGAAGACATCCAAAAACAGCAGGAGGAGGCCTTAAAGAACGAACAGCAGGGTTATGATTGACTTTTTTTGACACTTAAAATATAATACTAACAGAAAATTTTATAAAGGAGAAGGCTATGAAACGTTCTGAAATCAATAAAATCATGCGCGAGAATTTGGAATTCATCAAACAAATGGGGTTCCAGCTGCCGCCCTTTGCCTACTTTACCCCGCAGGAATGGCAGGAAAAAGGTCATGAATATGATGAGATCCGCAACCATATGCTGGGCTGGGATATCACCGATTACGGTCATGATGATTTTAAAAAGATCGGTCTGTTTTTATTTACGCTGCGCAACGGCTCCTTGAGCGAGCCGGACTGCAAAAAAACGTATGCAGAAAAGCTGCTGATCTCCGATGAAGATCAATACTCCCCCATGCATTTTCATTGGAACAAAATGGAAGATATTATTAACCGCGGGGGCGGAAATCTGATTGTAGAAGTCTACAACTGCGCCGAAGATGAATCCCTTGCCGATACTGATGTTACCGTTACTACCGACGGCTGTGTGCGCACCGTACCCGCCGGCACAAAGCTGCGCCTTACCCCCGGCGAAAGCATTACGCTTCCGCCCCGGCAGTATCATGCCTTTTGGGCCGAAAAAGGTTCCGGCAAAGTTTTAATCGGCGAAGTTTCCATGGTAAATGACGACAATACCGATAACCGTTTTTATAAAACAATGGGCCGTTTCCCCAAGATTGAAGAGGATGAAGCGCCGCTGTATCTGTTGTGCAATGAATATCCCAAAGCGAAATAAGCGGAGGAAAAACGGATGAAGCTTGCAGTATTCGGCGAAATTCTTTGGGATGTTTTTGAAAAGGAAACCCGCATCGGCGGTGCGCCTTTTAATTTTGCCGCCCATTCCGCCAAATTAGGCGCGGACGTTACACTGATATCTGCGGTCGGCAATGACGCGTTAGGGGATCAGGCCATCGTTCAGGCCCAAAACGCAGGCATCCATACCCATGCAATTGCTCGCACCGCCTATCCGACAGGCCGCTGTCAAGTAACCCTGGAAAACGGTGCCCCCTCTTATGCATTGATAGAAGACGTAGCCTATGATCATATCCCTGTACCGGAAAGCGCCCTTTGCCAAGGCGACGCCTTTTATTTCGGTACGCTTGCCCAGCGCGGTGCGGTTTCTGCCGCAGCCCTGCGGGAACTGTTAAAAAACAACTATCGTGAGCGATTCTTTGATATCAACATCCGACAGAACTATTATTCCCCGGAAAGTATTGATCTTTCCCTGCGTGCCGCCACAATTTTTAAAGTCTCCCGGGAAGAACTCGGCGTATGCAATCTCCCCGGAACACCTGAGGAAATTTGCAGGGAAACGGCAAAAAAATATCCTAACCTTAAACTGATCCTCGTTACGTTGGATAAAGACGGTGCGTTTGCTTTTGACTGTGCCTGCGGAAAATCCTGTTTTGCCCCCCACCCCAAAGCGAAGGCAATATCCACCGTAGGAGCCGGAGATTCCTTTTCCGCCGGTTTTTTAGTCAATTATCTTTCAGGGAAAAGTATGGAAGAATGTCTTTCCCGTGCAACGGCCCTTTCAGACTTTGTAGTTACGCAGCTCGGTGCTGTACCGGAATATCCGCCGGAACTGTATAAAAGGATCGTTCCGCACGTATAAAAGGATTACACACAAGCGCGCATCGGAAAAACGATGCGCGCCTGCGTTTATTTTTTCAATCGCTGTTCCAGCTCCTTTAAATGTTCCTTTTGCTTCTCTACATATTCCTTTACGTGTGCCGAAAGCGGCTGCTCCGAACGAAACGCCAGCAAAAAACGCAGCCGTTCTTTTCTTTTACTTCGCTCGGTTTGAATATATGCTTTCAGCCCCTCATACTTTACAATAATGCCGGATTCCTTCGCTGCCGCGCGTATTTTAGAAAGCACATTGGCACTGTAAAAGAAATCGACTATCAAAACCCCCATAAACAAACCGATAAAGAAAGAAAACGCAAGGTTTTGTGAGAGCCATGTCAGTGCATGGAGAACATAGGAATGGATAAAAAAATAATACACCGCACCTAAAGCCGCCCATATCAGCGAAAATTTTAAACAAATGATCCCCTTATAATTCAATTTTTCATGGGAATAATCCCACAGCTTTACATGCATTCCCTGAATAAAAATAACTCCTCCAACATATTCAACAACGGTCATGCAGACAGCCATCAGTACAAACATAAAAATTTTATTTGCTGCCGGCCAGGGAAAAGGCGCAAATCGCTCCAGTGAAGCTAAAAGATACAGCAAACATAGCCCAAAACCGTAGATCGGCAAATAGGGTCCTACCAGAAAACCGGGATTGATCCATTTGCGTTCAGGATTGGCACGGGAAAAAAAACGGCGGAAAATAACCTCCATGCACCAGCCCAAACAGCTGCCGATAAAAAACAAAAAGCTTAAAATAAGAAAAATATTCATATTTTCCTCCGATTCTGCCCCACCCATAAAAAAGCAAGCAGATTTTTTACTTTATAAAACGTACCGCATGATGATGATTGATGATCTCAATATGCTCACAGCCCTCCTGATATTCGCCGTCCAGTGTCCAGCCGCAGCCCTGCGTTTGTATCTGCACTCTTGCTGTTTTTAAAAAAACGATTTCCTCGGCAGCTAAATCATGCGTTTGTATTGCACGGATGATATTCCCCAGCTGTACCGCGTTCTGCGGCATTTTTACAAGAATCAATTCAAAAAGGCCGTCGCTCATATCCACAAGCTCATCATGAAGCGTAACGATTCCCGCAATGCTTGTGGAATTGCTCACCGTACCGAACACATATTCACCGTCGATCACTCGATCTTCTGTCTCCGCATGTACGTGTATAGGCTTGATTGATGGCAAATCTTTAATTCCCTCCAGCACATAGGCCAAATGCCCCAGCAAATTTTTTGCCTGCTGCGAAGTATTATAGGAAGCTTCGGTAAACGCACCGAAAGAAGCTACATAAGAAAAGCAGCGTCCGTTAAAGGTACCGATATCAATTCGATGTTCCTGTCCCCGTGCAGCCAGCTCCGCTGCTTTTAAAATATTTTTGGGCAGCTTCAGTGAACTTGCAAAATCATTGGTACTGCCGGCCGGAATATAGCCGATCGGCACATCCGTACCTGCATGCCAAATGCCGGAGAGCATCTCATTAAGCGTACCGTCGCCGCCGATGCACACCAGAAGATCAAACTGTTCGGCGCACGCTTCAGCCTTACGCGCAGCATCTCCGCGCTTAGCCGTTACAAAGACCGTGCATTCATACTCCTGCGCGCAAAACAGACTGACGATATCCGTCAGATATTTGTTTGCGCGCTTCTGTCCCGCGCAGGGATTTACGATTAACAAAAGTTTTTTCACAAATTCCTCCTATAGGCCAGCAGGCCGAAAGCGGCAGTACAGGTAAGCTCGTTCAATCCGGCAAGCTTTGCCTGATCGTTCCGGCCGGTTTTATAATAATAGGGCGTCATTTGAAAAAGATTCCTGATATCTTCATTGCTTTTAAGAAAAAACTCATATTGCACCGCTCGTTCCTCTAAGAGAGAAAACCCCGGTATGTTTCGATTTTCCGGCTTGTTTTCATACGGTTTTTCATAAATGCGGCATTTCAGCTGCATTAAATGTCTCTCCAGCGGTATTGCCCGTATCAAAATCCCCCCTGGCTTCAGCACGCGATAAAACTCTTCTGCCTGCAGCGGAGAAAATAAATTCAAAACGATATCTACACCGGCATCCGCAAATGGAAGCGCCTTTGACGAAGCGACGGCAAGCCGCAGCATACGGCTCCGGCGCGCACCGGCGGCCAACGCCGCCTTGGAAATATCGATGCCGTATACCTGCATCGGCACCTGCTGGGCCACAGCGGCTGTATAATAACACTCCCCGCATCCGCAATCCGCCAGAACGCCGCCTTCTACCGCATATTGAACGCACAGCTCCACAGTTTTATCACAAAGCGGCCGATAAAAGCCTTTTTCTAAGAACGCGCTGCGGGCCGCCACCATCTTTTTATCATCCCCATGACGGCCCCGTCCGTTATCCAGCAAAAGATTGACATATCCGCTGCGGGCAATATCAAAGCTGTGTCCGCTTTTACAGCGATATTGCTTTTCCTGCTTTTGCAGCGGCTCTCTACACACGGGACATCGAAACATCATAAAACATTCCTCAAAAATACTATAAAGATATTATACCAAAAAAACTTCGATTCTTCAACGTAAAAAAGCGCCGGATTTTGCGGCGCTTTTCTCTTTATGCTGCTTCCTCCGGCGGCGGGCCGTCCACAAATTTTACGCTGCCGATCCACCACGTGGCATACTTGCTGCGGAACAGGTTTCCCATAATAAAAAATCAATAATGGCTCGATTTTCTCCTATATATTGATTTTTTCTATAATCAATTAAATCGTGCACTGATTCTCTGCGCTACTTTTTCCTCAGTAATATCAAGAATAACCCGCAATGTTCCATACGTATAACACACTAAATACTCATGGCCACTTATAACGGACAATGATTCCGTGAGCAATTCTTTTTTTACCGTATGCTCATTGCAAACACGAATGCTTAAATACGGCCAATCTTCCTGCGTGATATCCTCAATATTCCACAAATACTTTCCGTTAAAATCATAGGCAACGATATTATTCCGCGGCAGCTCATCAAAAGCACCACCGTCTTTATTATAAAGGACAAAAACTTTATTTTTTGAAATGGCTATACCTGTTATTTTATGCTCAAAATAAATTGATGTCTGATTAAGTGAAAGACGCGTCTCATCACAAAATATTGAGCAATTGCCTATAGTGGAGGTAAATTGAAACATCACAATAATATATTCCTCTTTTTCTTATATTAAATTATATAAAGTTTACCTTAGGTTAATGGATATGCAACGCTGTACCAAGAAGCCGGAGGTATCATTCCCAAATCATATTGTACAAAGTCTCCCGTACCTCCGAAAAGCCCATTGCTAATTACATCTTTTGTTATATTAACATATTCTATTTCTAAAGGCGGTTCTACTACCGTCACCGTACACCGTGCAATACATACGCCATCCTCCGACTGCGCCGTAATTACCGCGCTCGTTCCCGGTTTTCCGTGTGCCGTAACAAGCCTATATAGTAAAACACAAGCTTTTTATCTCTCTTTTATGGTAACACAGTCCTTCTTTCTTTGTCAATACCACAAAAAAGCACCGCATTTTGCGGTGCTTTTCTCTTTATGCTGCTTCCTGCGGCGGCGGGCCGTCCACAAATTTTACGCTGCCGATCCACCATGTGGCATACTTGCTGCGGAACAGGTTACCCAACGTCCAGTCATGGATGATTTTGTCATACAAAAAATAATGCTCGTATTCCTCTGCTGTTTTATCATATCCATTTTCCTGCAAAAATGATGCGATTTGCTCTTCGTCGGTTGTGCTAAGACGTTCTTCCCCCTTTGAAAAATAGAGTGTAGGGCCGTTAATATACAGGATATTTTCATCAACGAAATAGCTATATCCCCAATGCAGCTGCATATCCGAAGAATTTTTTGATAAACGAATATCTTTTAAGCTGCAAACAAATCCCATTTTCTTTTCATTCAAGTATACATTTATAGTGATGCTTTCACCTTTATTCAATTTATTCGGTTGATAAGGTCTTTCAAATCTGCCAAAATCTTCAGCCATATATTGGTCTGTATTATCCATCCATCTACCGTATTGGTATACACCCACCCTGCTATACGAACATCCCGTTGCAAAAGGCCCCCATCGTATTAAACCCTTGCTTTTTTTAACTTTTACCTGCCCCGAATAATACATTTCATCAAAAACGTTGTGTATCGGTACAATAAAAGCCTTTTGTATCACAGAAAGAGTACATACAATGATCAGCAAAATGCATAAAAGGATTTTCACCGTTTTCTTTACTAAGTTCATGCTGCCACAGCTCCTTTGTTTTTTATTTCAGCTGTTTTTAGGGCATTTTTATGGTATCATAGTTCTTCCTTGTTTGTCAATACCGCAAAAAAGCACCGCATTTTGCGGCGCTTTTCTCTTTATGCTGCTTCCTCCGGCGG
>ENA-ORNQ01001954-ORNQ01001954.1-human-gut-metagenome-genome-assembly--contig:-NODE-1954-length-14821-cov-2.415752_pt1 | contig 14821 bp, 8 predicted proteins | sample MGYA00242116_ERZ509024 | MGnify/ENA primary metagenome ERZ509024 (study PRJEB26280, sample SAMEA2338697) | human gut metagenome | biome: human gut; feature: human-associated habitat; material: faeces...
GATGCACACCGAGGAACACTTCGTTGGTTTTAAAGCAATGAGCGGTTTCTGAATAGAGAAAGATGCATATCCTGTTTGCTTTTATGCAATATTAGGCATCTTTTTGTATGCTCATGCATTTATTTATGCAGTTTATTTTCCGGTTCGTTATTTTCTAATTGGCCATTTCCTTGTATAATATTAAAAATAGAACATTGCTTATTAAATAGGATTAGCTGTATACAAGAGACTGGATAGTTTCTCGCATACAGCTAATTAAATCTATTCTTTTACGTATCTTAGATATGTCCGTATTCGAATTCCGGGATATCGCCTTTCGCGGACATTTTAGCAAAATCAATCAGATTGGCCAAGTGGCGGAGCACCAGTTCTTTCATTCCTTCTTTGTCCCTATCTTTTATCTTCTGTAACATTTCCCTATGTTCTGCATGAACCGTTTTTTGAGGAACAGCACAAACTTTGTATTTTTGATAATATTTTAAAATATCGGGAGTAATAATAAGCAGGAGTGAACTGATAACCGGATTATGTCCGCCTTGCGCAATGGCCTGGTGAAAGGCAAAATCTTTTTCGACACGAAGGTCTGTATCAAACTTTTCTTCCAGTTCGACAAGCGTGTTTTCGATATTCTTCAAATCCTCTTCTGTGCGGTTTACTGCGCATAATTTGCAGACCTCTATTTCCAGAAGTACACGTACATAAACCAAGCTTGAAAAATCATATCTGCTGATTTTCAATGCATCGGTAATCATAGTATCCAACTGGTCTTTGGAGAATTCGGATACCACTGTTCCACTCTGAGGATATGTTTTTACAATACCGTATAATTCCAGTTTCTGCAATGCCTCGCGAACATGTGACCGACTGACTTTCAAAAGTTCGGATAATTTACGCTCAGAAGGGAGACGCTCTCCCGGTAAAATCTGACGTTCTGATATTTGTTTTTTTATGTGTTCTATTACATGCTTAACTGGTTGCGAATTGATTTCGTCTTTCATAAGATATAAATATTTTAAAAAGATGACCTTTTCCGTTTCGGCTGTAAAAGTACAAATATTATCTTTCAAAGTAAAGCTTTCTAGTAAAAATATTCTCCTGTCCTTTTATATAGAGGTACGCGTAACGTGTTATTTATAAGCGGCTTATATTTAATTATTAATAAATATTAATTGGTAGACCAAAATTTTGGTTTACCAATTTTAATCGTTACGTTTGTCACAGAAATTGAAACACTAATCTATGAACAACTCCTGTATTTTTAAAAAAGTCGTGATGATGTTCCTGTTGTTGGTAGGGACATTGAACGTTTACTCCCAGCATGTAGTTACTGGTAAGGTGATAGATGAACAAGGTCCGTTAATCGGGGCTTCAGTGACAATTAAAGATGCTGCTGTTCCTACAGGTACTGTGACAGACGCTGAAGGTAAATACTCCATTAAGGTTCCTAATTCCAAGACAATTTTGGTTTATTCGTATATCGGTTACGTTGATAAGGCGGAAGCAGTTGGCAAACGTACAGTTGTGAATGTGACGTTGGAAGAAGATTCGAAGATGTTGGATGATGTTGTGGTAATCGGTTACGGTACACAGGCGAAATCTCATTTGACAGGTTCGATTTCAAAGTTGGAAGGTGAGAAGCTGATTAATGTTCCGGTGAGTGATGTCACTACTGCCTTGCAAGGTGCTATGACTGGATTGACGGTTTCTAATGAGACATCAGAAGTGGGTGTGACTCCTTCTATCCGGGTACGCGGTACGGGTTCCATTTCCGCAGATAGTGAACCGTTGGTTATCATAGATGGATTTCCCGTATCCGGTGGTTTGTCGTCTATCAATGCTGCGGATGTGAAGTCTATTGAAATTTTGAAAGATGCCTCGGCCACGGCGATATATGGTTCGAGGGGTGCTAATGGTGTCATATTGATTACGACTAAAAAAGGAAAGAGCGGTAAACCTCGCATAAACGTGAATGCTAACTTTACTGTTGCGAATGCCACTCGATTGTACGATATGTTGAATTTGAGCGATTATGCCGATTACCGGAATGCTCAGTCTGGTCCCGACGATCGCCAGTTCTTCAAATCGGGGAACGAGGTGCGTTATATTTTCTCGGGTGGAAAATACGACGAGACCGACCCTACTTCGTATCGCATATTGCAGGAACGGGATTGGCAGCGTGAGATTTATCGTACGGCTTTCTCACAGAATTATTCGGTCTCGGTGAACGGTGGTTCCGACAAGGTACGTTATTTTGTGTCGGCTTCTTTCAAAGATATCAACGGTATTGTAAAACAGACTGGTTTACAACAGGGGGACTTACGTGCGAATTTGTCGATGGACTTGTCGAAGACCGTATCGGTGGATTTGTCGTTAAGCGGGTCGTTGAAAAAGAACGATATGATGTCGGGTAGCAATGCCAACGGTGGAGCACAAGGATCGGTATCGGTAACCGCTATTACTTCCCAACCGTTTGAGTATCCCGCCGACGACCCTTCGTTGAGTGGTACGAACGGTATGGAGAAGAGGATCACTGTATTCAGTTGGTTGAATGATTATGACGACCAAACGACTGAGAACGCATTTCGTGCTTCGATGGACTTGAAGTGGAAAATATGGAAAGGCCTCACATATAATCTTCGTGCAGGTGGCAATTTGAGGGACGAATATCGTGCCCGTTGGTTCGGCACGGAGACTTTCCGGGGGAATAACGATAAAGGTTCTTTGGGTATCACCGATTTGAGCCAAAACAATATCACTGTCGAGAATATGTTGAATTATCATCATACGTTCGACCGTATTCTCGATTTAGATGTAACCGGGGCTGTTACTTATGACGATTACAATTATCTGAATAAGAGAACACAGGGCCGTCAGTTCTCCAATATGAGTTTCGGTATAGACGGATTGCACATGGCCGAACGCATATCTTACCTCGAACCCGTACAAAGAGACTATCAGTTACTCTCTTATCTGGGACGCGTGAACATGTCGTTCCTCGAAGGTCGTTATCTGGCGACGGCATCGTTCCGTGCCGATGGTTCGAGTCGTTTCGCCCGTGGACATCGTTGGGCATATTTCCCTTCTTTTTCATTGGCATGGCGTATGGAACAGGAAGATTTTATAAAGGATAATGTGCATTGGCTCGACCAGTTTAAGGTGAGAGTGGGATATGGACAGACCGGAAACTCGGCTATCGATCCGTATAGTAGTTTCTCGAATTATAGCCAAATTATAGACTATGCTAATGCTGTGGGTGACAAGGTTCTCGCTATGGCTGTCGATAAATTACAGAACGAGGGTTTGACTTGGGAAACGACCGAGTCGTGGAATGTCGGTGTGGATTTCGGGGTATTGAAAAACAGATTGAGAGGTTCGTTCGACTTTTATAATAAAGAGACGAGAGACCTACTCATTTCCAGAGTATTGCCGCCTTCGGCCGGTTTCCCGAGCATTTATTATAATTCGGGGAATTTGTTGAACCGAGGTATCGAGTTCAGTCTCGAAGCCGATATTATCCAAACGAAAGACTTTACATGGACGTTCGGGGGAAATATCGGAAAAAATAACCCGAAGATCAATAGTCTGGGTGTTTCGAGAGGTAATTTCGGTGTGTATGAGAATATATTGGCTTATGAAGGAAACTCGTTGGGTAACCACTTCGGGAATGCACACTTGTTCTGGGTAGGACATGAGCCGGGGCTATTCTTGGGTTATCAAACCGATGGAATCGTTCAGGAAGAAGATTTGCCGGCAAATGGCGGTTCGTATAATGTAACGCAAGATTTAAGTACGGGTGGAGCGCCTCAGGCTGGTGATATTAAAATCATAGACCAGAACGGAGACGGTGTGATCAATACCGATGACCGTGTGATTATCGGTAACCCGAATCCCGATTTTACTTACGGTTTTCAAACTCGTTTTACTTGGCGCGGTCTGAGTCTTTCGGCTCAATTTAATGGAGTGCACGGGAAGGATATGATCAATACCAATATTCGTTATCAAGCAATCCCGAACCGTACGGGTGGCAACTTGCGAACCGAGGCTTGGGTAGGCGCGTGGACTGCCGAAAACCGTTCGAACGCTTATCCGAGAGTAAATTATACATTGCCTACACCGGCTGTATTGGATCGCTATGTAGAGGATGCCAGTTTCTTGCGTTGTACCGATATTACCCTTTCGTATAATTTACCGAAGGCGGTAATGAAAAAGATCGGGTTTAATTCGATCAATATTTTCGGATCGGTTAAAAATGCTTTTATTATAACCGATTACAGTGGTTACGATCCGGAGGTTAACTCTTTTGCATTCGATGGTTTACGTCCGGGAGTGGATATGAGTTCGTTCCCTCATGCTCGGTCGTTTATATTTGGTTTGAATGTTTCATTTTAATATATAGTAATTTATGAAATCGCTAAAATATATAATTGTCTTGGGAATAGTGACGGGTGTCACTTTCTCTTCTTGTGAAGACTGGCTCGACGAGAATCCCAAGTACTCTGTGGATAATACCGTTATATTCGATTCGGAAGAGACTGCTAAGCAGGCTTTGGACGCTTGTTATGGCTATTTGACGACACAAGACTGTTTCGGACAGGGTGTTTATGAAATGTCAGTGGGGTCATCGGGGCTCTCGTGGTCGCAGACAAATGGTTCGGAACCGGACCGTTACGCTTCGTTGAATGCCACTACGGCCGGCGATGCCGTGCTGTGGGCTTGGCGAGGATTGTACAAAGCTATCCAAGAATGTAATACTTTCATCGTGAATATGAATAACGGTTCGTTGAGTGAAGATCTGAAAGAAAACTACACGGCGCAGGCTTCGTTTATTCGCGGGTTGTGTTATTACTATCTTTCTATGATGTGGGGTGATGTTCCTTTGCGGATCGAACCGTCGGCCCATGATGCGATTTCGGAACCGAAATCGTCTTTTATCGACGTTGTCGGCCAGATTTTCATCGATTGGAAGTATGCGTATGACAATTTGCCGGAGAATGGCGAACACGTTGACGGATATATCGATAAGTTGGGAGTTGCCGCTTATTTGGCCAAACTGAATTGGATGCTTTCGTGTAATCCCGATTTGGCCGACCGCAAAGCCGATTATTTAAAAGATGCTAAATTCTGGTGCGATTTGGTTTATGGAAAGTATTCATTGCAGAGCCGTTATTCCGATCTTTTTGTAAACCATGTGCAGAATTCGCCGGAATCTATTTTCCAGTTGAATTTTACTACTTCGTCGGATTATTCTTGGAATAGATTGAATTGGATTTTTGCTGCCGACAATGCATCGCCGGGTACGGCTTATCAGCGTATCCGTTCGACCAAAGCATTTCACGATCTGTTCCGTGGAACTTATCCGGGAGATCCTCGGTATGATGCTACGTTTTTGACTCGGTGGTACGATGTGAAAAACGGCAGTTCTTATCACTTGATAAGTGATTCGGTATATACTTATCCATATAAGACGTATAAGACCAAATCGACGAGCCGTGTAGCGGATGCAGTTGCTTATATCCCGTATGACCAGATGGACGATCCTACTAACCCTACCGTAGAGGAATTGACGGTTTTGCAGGAACAGTTTTACACCGAGAATACGACGACAGGCGAAAAGAATGTCGTTAATTTGGTGGGACAGTTTGCGACGTCGGTGGGTGATCATGCAGGGTGGCCTTTGTGGAAAAAACAGATCGATTTTAATTGTCAAGCGCAACAGAGCAACAACAATATCATATTGTACCGTTATGCCGATTTTTTGTTGCTAATGGCCGATGTGTATAACGAATTAGATGAAACGGATAGAGCGGCCAATCTGGTAAATGAGGTTTTGAGAAGGGCGCGTACTTCGGTTTCGCCAGAAGCCTCGCAACCGGTTGATTTCCCCCGTGGATTGTCCAAAGACCAAATGCGTAAGAAAATATTTTATGAACGGTTGTTTGAGTTGGCTGCCGAGCCCGAGATGTATTTCGATATACGTCGAGGGGGAACGGAGACTTTGAAAATGGCATTGGAAATCGTGAACCGTCATGATATAACTTACGAGCATTGTGAAGGAGAGGCTCAACACAACAACCCGGATCAAAGGTTTAGAGATCGTTATTTCGGGGAGGATGCGACGTTCTATGGAAAAGTGAGCGACGAGAGTTTCTTGAAAAAGAATCTGCATTTACCGATTCCTCATTCCGAATTAAGTGCTAACGACGGATTGTCGGCCGCAGACCAAAACTTCGGATATTGATATACCGTATAAATAATGAATGACTCGGTTTTTCCGGGCATTCATTATTTTACAAAGTGTTTTGTGGAATACTTTCGTACACGATTCGATGTGTCGTAAATTGTATTCCTGTGCTATATTTGTGTCATATAAAATTATATAATATTATACCGTTGCTTATGAAATCGATCAGTCCTAATTTCTTTTACACGGCGGCCTCTTTTGCTGTATTGGGTGGTCTCGTTTCTTGTCAGAGTAGACAGAAACCATTGAATATCGTTTATATTATGACCGACGATCATACGTCTCAGATGATGAGTTGTTATGATACACGGTATATAGAGACTCCTAATCTCGACCGCATAGCGAAAGATGGAGTGAGATTTACCAACAGTTTTGTTTCTAACTCGCTCAGCGGGCCGAGCCGGGCTTGTATGTTGACCGGGAAGTTCAGCCATAAAAACGGGTTTACCGATAATACGACCTGTAAATTTGATGGAACTCAGCAGACCATGCCGAAACTGTTGCAGCAGGCTGGTTATCAAACCGCTATTGTCGGGAAATGGCATTTGGAAACATTGCCTACGGGATTCGACTTTTGGGAAATTCTGCCGGGTCAAGGCGATTATTATAATCCCGATTTTATTACGCAGACAAATGATACCGTGAATAAAAGGGGATATGTGACCAATATCATCACAGACGAGAGTCTCGATTGGTTACAAAACAAGAGGGATAGAAGTAAACCTTTCTGTCTTTTTATCCATCATAAAGCGATACACCGCAATTGGATGGCCGATACTTGCGATTTGAATTTATATGAAGATAAGGAGTTTACTTATCCCGAAAATTTCTTCGATACTTATGATGGTCGTTTGGCTGCCGCTTCGCAAGAAATGAGTATTGCAAAGGATATGGATTTGATTTACGATTTGAAAATGCAGCGATCTGATAAGGAAACTCCTTTAAAATCGTTATACGAACAATTTTATGGGCGTATGGATTCGGCCCAGAAAGCTGTATGGGATAAATTTTATACTCCTATTATCGATAAATTTTATAAAGATGATTTGAAGGGTGAAGACTTGGTACGTTGGAAATACCAACGTTATATGCGGGATTATGCTAAGACGGTGAAGTCATTGGACGACAATGTGGGAAAGGTACTTGACTACTTGGAAAAGGAAGGATTGCTTGATAATACGCTTGTCGTATATACTTCGGATCAAGGGTTCTATATGGGAGAACATGGGTGGTTCGATAAACGCTTCATGTATGAAGAGTCAATGCGTACCCCTTTGATTATGCGTCTTCCAGAAGGTTTTGATAAGCGAGGAGACATTCCTCAATTGGTGCAGAATATAGATTATGCTCCGACATTCCTCGAACTGGCGGGTGTTTCTGTTCCTTCCGATATACAGGGTGTGTCGTTGCTCCCGTTGCTAAAAGGAGAGTCGCCTGCCGATTGGAGAACTTCTCTGTATTATCACTTCTATGAATATCCGGCAGAGCATGCGGTAAAACGTCATTACGGCGTTAGGACCGATAGGTATAAATTGATACATTTCTATAACGATATAGATGTGTGGGAGTTGTATGATTTGCAAAACGACCCGATGGAGATGCACAATATTTTCGGACAAGAGGGAACCGAGCAGGTTACAGCCGATTTGATGAAAGAGTTGAAGCGACTGCAAGTCCAGTATGACGACCCTATTTTGAAAGAATTTCCTATTGGTGAATGAATAAAATGGTGAATGGTTGATATGAAGATAAGAAAAGCGTTAGTCTTAGGCTCTTTTTGGTTTTGTGCATCTTTTTGTATAGGAGCTCCGGTCGCAAATACCTTTTTACCTGTGGTTCCGGTTCCAGCAGAGTATTCGGTAGGTGAGGGATATTTCTATTTCAATGCCGATATGAAGTTCGGGGTTGAAAATGAATCTCAGTTACGTATGGTATCCGACTTTGTAACTCTATTGGGGCGGCAGACCGGTTTTATACCTAGCATTATGATCGGTTCCGAAACGGCCGATGTACGATTGAAAACAGTTACGTCTTTGCCCGATGAGGCATATAATTTGATCGTTACCTCGGAAAAAATTCTAATAGAATCTGCGGGCGATGCCGGATTCTTTTATGCTTTACAATCGCTACGCCAACTATTGCCGGCAGGTGTGGTAGAGGGCAAGAAGCAGAATAGAACGATGGAGTATAAGATCCCTGTGATGACTGTTAACGATCGTCCTCGGTTCGGTTATCGGGGGCTTATGATAGATGTATCGCGGTATTTCATGCCTAAGCACAATTTATTGAAGATTATAGATGCAGCTTCGTTTTTGAAAATAAATAAGATACATTTGCATTTGGTCGATGATAACGGTTGGCGATTGGAGATAAAAAAATATCCGCGATTGACGCAAGTGGGAGCTTGGCGGGTGAAACGCGATGAGCCTTTTCCGAATCGTAGGAATCAAGAGGAAGGAGAACCTGTCTCTGTCGGAGGGTATTATACTCAGAACGATATGAGAGAGATTATTCGATTTGCCGCATTACGGCAAATCGAGATTATTCCCGAAATAGAGATGCCGGCTCATACGAACTCTTCATTGGCTGCTTATCCTGAATTGGCATGTCCGGTCGTAGATCGTTTTATCGGTGTGTTGCCCGGTATCGGTGGTAAAAATTCAGAGATCGTTTATTGTGCCGGCAATGACAGTGTCTTTTCGTTTCTGAAAGATGTAATTGACGAAGTGTCGGAACTGTTCCCTTCTAAGTATATTCATTTGGGGGGAGACGAAGCCTCGAAGGTAAATTGGGCGAAGTGTCCGAAATGTCGGGCTCGCATGGAGGCCGAGCATATAGAACATACCGAGGAGTTGCAGAGCTATTTCATGACTCGTATGAGCAATTATGTAAGGAGCAAGGGTAAAGAAGTGATGGGTTGGGACGAATTAACGAACAGCACATTGCCCGAAGGTGCGATTATTTATGGTTGGCAAGGTTTTGGAAAAGCGGCGTTGAAAGCTGCCGCACAAGGGCATCGGTTTATTATGACGCCTGCTAGGATTCTTTACTTTATCCGCTATCAGGGGCCTCAGTGGTTTGAGCCTTTGACCTATTTCGGAAATAATACATTAAAAGACGTATATACTTATGAGCCCGTTCAAGAGGAATGGAACCCTGTTTATGAGGATTTGTTGATGGGGGTACAGGCATCTATGTGGACAGAATTTTGTAATTCTCCCGATGATGTGGAATATCAGTTATTCCCTCGGTTATTGGCGTTGTCTGACATCGCTTGGGCAAAAAAAGGGACAAAAGACTGGCCCGATTTTTTGAAAAGGATCGATAAGGTTTTGCCTCATATCGAGGCAATGGATATTACTTGTGCCCGCTCGATGTACAATATAGATCATAAGGTTACCCCAAAGGGGAAAAAGTTGTTGGTGGAGCTTTCGTGTATTAGGCCTGATGTAGAAATCCGATATACCGAAGATGGAACGGAACCTGTCGCATCGTCGAGTCTTTACGCTTCTCCCTTGACGGTAAAGAGTACGACCTGTATAAAAGCCGCGACTTTCATGAACGGAGAGAAAATGGGGGAGACTTTGCTCCTGGATTTACAGTGGAACAAGGCTACGGGAAAAGAGGTATTGGCTTCGAATGAAAAACGATATGTGTTGACCAATGGTATTAGAGGCAGTTTGCGTCATACCGATTTCGAATGGGCCGGGTGGTATGACGAAGATGCATCGTTTGTTCTGGATATGGGAAAAAGGACTCCGGTGAAAGAAGTTCGTATAGGGTGTATCACTAACTCTGGAATGGCCGTTCATAAACCTTCGCTAATTCGGTTATCTGTATCGAACAATAAAAAAACATTCGTTCCGGTAGGAGAGATTACTTTTTCTCAGGAGGATATTTTTAAGAATCGTACAGCCGTGGAAGATGCCGTTTTCAGTGGGTTGGATTTGAATGCCCGATATTTGAAGCTCGAAATGGAAAATCCCGGACTTTGTCCCATCGGAGATATACGTGAAGATCAGAAGATATGGATGTATTTCGATGAGTTGATTGTAAATTAAAATAATTAATACTTTTTTCTCCGGTTGTAAATAAATGGCCTGTTCGAGGGAAAGTGTAAAAAAATATGTTTATTTTAGTAGAAAAATAGATATGAAATCGATACCGTTGATATTACCGTTAATGGCACTCCCAATTTCGGGACAAGCCGAAAAGAGAGGGAACGTGGAGATGCCGCAATGTCCGAATGTCGTGTTCATCTATGCCGATGATATAGGCTATGGCGATTTAAGTTGTAATGGATCTAAGACGATAAATACTCCGAACGTGCAACGCATGGCTACCGAGGGAGTGAGATTTACTAATGCTCATAGTGCTGCGGCTACCAGCACACCTTCCCGTTATGCGATGTTGACCGGCGAATATGCATGGCGTAGGGAAGGTACGGGTATTGCCGATGGGGATGCGGGAATGATTATCCGTCCCGAACGATACACGTTGGCCGATATGTTCCGAGATGCCGGATATGCTACCGGGGTTGTCGGTAAGTGGCATTTGGGGCTCGGAGATGAAAAAGGGACACAAGACTGGAATCAACGGTTGTCGCCGAATCCTGCCGATATAGGATTTGATTATTCTTATATTATGGCCGCTACGGGCGATCGAGTCCCTTGTGTATTCGTAGAGAATGGGGCGGTTGTAAATCTTGATCCGGAAGATCCTATTTATGTCAGTTATAAGCAGAATTTTCCGGGAGAACCTACGGGGAAAAAGAATCCTGATTTATTGGTTATGCATCCTTCGCATGGTCATAACCAGAGTATCGTCAATGGCATTTCTCGTATTGGATATATGAAGGGCGGAAAATCTGCGTTGTGGAAAGACGACCAAATTGCCGATGAGCTTACAAACAAAGCTGTTTCGTTTATCGAGAATCATAAGGACGAACCTTTCTTTCTCTATTTTGCCACGCAGGATGCACATGTTCCCCGTGTACCTAATGAACGCTTTGCCGGGAAATCGGGTATGGGGCCGAGAGGAGATGTCTTGTTGCAGTTCGATTGGAGTGTGGGTGAGATTTTATCGGCTTTGAAGAAAAACGGATTAGATAAAAATACAATTATTATCTTGTCGAGCGATAACGGCCCGGTTGTAGACGACGGATATAAAGACCAGGCTGTGGAGCTATTGGGAGAACATAAACCCGGAGGGCCTTTCAGGGGTGGTAAATATAGTTCTTATGAGGCGGGGACCAGAGTCCCTTGTATTCTTCGCTGGGTAGACACAGTGAAGCCGACCGTTTCGGATGCGTTGGTATGCCAAATTGATTGGTTCGCTTCGTTTGCCTCGTTGTTGGGAACCGATTTACCCGAGGGGGCTGCTCCTGATAGTGAGAATTATTTAGATACGTGGTTGGGAAAAGAAGCCGAGGGGCGTCCTTATTTGGTTGAACAGAATGCACAAAATAATTTATCGATTACTTCCGGCGAATGGAAGTATATAGAACCCGGAAAAGGAGAGCCATTCAATAAAAATGTCGGTATTGAAACAGGTAATAGTTCTCTTCCCCAGTTGTACAATTTGCATAAGGACTTGGGAGAGCGGAAAAATGTAGCCGAACAATATCCCGATGTCGTCGAAGAATTAGCAGCGAGATTATTGGAAATAAAAGACGGGCGAGTTGCTCTTCCGCTTAAATGATAACGGAAAAAATTTGTTGAAATATATCCATTTTAAGAATAAGATGATGAAAAATAATATCCTGTTTTTGATTTGTATGTTGTTGTGCCCGTTGGGAAAGACTTTCGCTAGGGTAGAGACACCGGAGTGGCAGAGCCAATATGCCATAGGCTTGAATAAATTGGCTCCTCATGCTTATGTTTGGCCGTATAAAGAGGGGGATATAAACAGCGTGCGGGCACAAGACTATGAACAGTCTCCTTATTATATGAGCTTGAACGGCACGTGGAAATTCAATTGGGTACGGAATCCCGATAAGCGTCCGGTGAATTTTTACCGTCCTGACTTTTATACCGGTGGCTGGAATGATATACAGGTTCCGGGGAACTGGGAATGCCAGAATTATGGTATCCCTATATATGTGAATGAGACATACGAGTTTGACGATCCGATGTTTCATTTTAAGAAAAACCCTCCTTTTGTTCCCTATGAGGATAATGAGGTCGGTTCTTATCGCCGTACATTCGTTTTGCCTGAATCTTGGATAGGACGTCGTATTGTCTTGTGTTTCGAGGGTGTTACTTCTTTTTATTATGTGTGGCTCAATGGGGAGCTTTTGGGATATAATCAGGATTCCAAAACTCCGGCTGAATGGGATATTACTAATAAGGTGAAACAGGGTGAGAATACACTCGCTGTCGAAGTTTATCGTTGGAGTGCGGGGGCGTATCTCGAATGTCAGGATATGTGGCGATTGAGTGGAATCGAACGCGATGTTTACCTGTATAGTACTCCCGAAGAGTATATTGCCGATTATAAAGTGGTTTCTCCATTGGATAAAAATTTGTATAAAGATGGGGAGTTCTCTTTGGACGTGCATATAGGTGGCTTGAAAGGCCGACGCGGCGTAACGGTTCATTATGGATTATTCGATGCCGATCATCGAATGGTCGCACAGGACGGCGGTTCTCCGGTGCGAGACAGTATCGTATCGTTTGATGCGATTATTCCTGATGTTAAACCGTGGAATGCCGAGCATCCTTATCTCTATACGTTGGTTGTCGATTTGAAAGACGAGCAGGGGCAGGTAATAGAAACGACGGGTTGTCCCGTGGGTTTTAAAACCTCTGAGATTAAGAATGGACGTTTTTGTATCAATGGAGTCCCTGTGTTGGTAAAAGGAGTGAATCGACACGAGTTCTCAGAACAGGGCCGTACGGTGAGTAAAGAGTTGATGTTGAAAGATATACAACTGATGAAGCAAAATAATATCAATACAGTGCGTTGTGCCCATTATCCTAATCATTCTTATTGGTATCAGTTGTGCGATCGGTATGGTCTTTATGTTATAGACGAGGCGAATATCGAATCTCATGGAATGGGGTACGGTCCGGCGACTTTGGCTAAGGATACATCGTGGTTGAGTGCACATGGACCGCACCCGCCGTATGTATGAGCGGACAAAGAATAATCCTTCGGTTACGATTTGGTCGTTGGGTAATGAAGCCGGCAACGGAATTAATTTTGAGAAAACTTACGAGTGGCTGAAATCGGTGGAGACTAACCGTCCGGTACAATATGAACGGGCAGAACAAAATTTCAATACCGATATTTATTGCCGTATGTATCGCAGTATAGACGAGATAAAGGCTTATCTTGCACAACCGGATATTTATCGCCCCTTCATTCTTTGTGAATATGCTCACGCTATGGGTAACAGCGTGGGGGGATTGAAAGATTATTGGGACGTTTTCGAGTCAGAACCGATGGCTCAGGGCGGTTGTATTTGGGATTGGGTGGATCAATCTTTCCGAGAGGTAGATTCCGACGGTCGGTGGTATTGGAGCTATGGAGGGGATTATGGTCCCGATGGTGTCCCCTCTTTTGGTAGTTTTTGTTGTAATGGGTTGGTAAATGCTGTCCGGGAACCACATCCTCATTTGTTTGCTGTGAAAAAAGTATATCAATATATCAAATCTCGTTTGATAGATAATGAGAATTTGACGGTTACGGTCAAGAACTGGTATGACTTTACCGATTTGAAAAATTATACTTTGCATTGGAATGTGACCGCCGATAACGGGAACATATTGGCGCAGGGAGAGGTGATAACGGCTTGTGCCCCGCACGAGACGGTAGAGATTGTTCTTGGGAAAGTGAAACTGCCTCGTGATGTGAAGGAGGCCTATCTGAATCTTAGTTGGACTCCCAATCAAGCCTCGGCTTTTGTGGACACGAATTGTGAAGTGGCATATGACCAGTTTGTCCTTCTTGCCAATTCCAAATATGAAGCAAAAATAGATTTACCGTCAGGTACAAAATTAGAAAGAGACGGATATACGTGGTTTAACGATAAAGTATCAGCTACGGTTTCTCCTGAGACAGGTGCATTGATTTCATATAAATATCGAGGTGAAGAATGGCTTTCACAACCGGTGGAACTGTCGCTATATCGACCCTTGACCGAGAATGACAAAAAAGACAAACATGGAGGCATGCTTTGGAAGAAAGCGGGGTTGGATAAAATTTCCCAGAAAGTGACATCGATAAAGCCCTCTAAGAATGGTTTTACGGTCGATGTTTCTGTTCTCAACGCAAAAGACAATGAGATAGGAACCGGGAGCTTTGTCTATACATTGGATCGGAAGGGTATGTTAAAGATAAATACTGTCTTTACTCCCGATACAGCTATCGTGAAGTCATTGCCTCGGGTGGGATTGACATTCCGTATGCCTGTGGCGAATTGTTGCGATGTGACTTATTTGGGTCGGGGTGATTTTGAGAACTATGTAGATAGGGCTGCCGGGAAGATAGGAATTTATGAGACTTCGCCTTTCGCTATGTTTCATTATTATGTGATGCCCCAGTCTACCGGTAATCGCATAGATACCCGTTGGCTGG
>ENA-ORNQ01001958-ORNQ01001958.1-human-gut-metagenome-genome-assembly--contig:-NODE-1958-length-14814-cov-3.149671_pt1 | contig 14814 bp, 12 predicted proteins | sample MGYA00242116_ERZ509024 | MGnify/ENA primary metagenome ERZ509024 (study PRJEB26280, sample SAMEA2338697) | human gut metagenome | biome: human gut; feature: human-associated habitat; material: faeces...
CCGCCGCCGCCGCTCTTTGGGGCGTGTAAATCAGCGCTAAATCTTTTTTTGTTTTATTTTTGCGGATACCGCAGTGGATGCCGGAGGCCGTAAAGCCTTTTGCGGCGCAAACGCCGCCTTGTATCTGTTTCATAAAAACTCCTTATATTTCAAGCCCGGTTAAAGGATCGCACCCGAGCATGATATTCATACATTCTATGGCCGCGCCGGAGGCGCCCTTGCCTAAGTTATCATAGCGCGCCGTCAGCAGCAGCCGTTCTTCATTGCCGAAAACGGAAATCTCCATTGCGTCGCTGCCCTGCCTTGCATTGCTGGAAAGAAAGCCGGCTTCATCGCTGTTTTCGCTGTAGCGAACTAAGGGGCCGCCATACTGCGCGGTGTACAGGCGGCGGATGTCCTCTATCCCGCCCTTTTTCAGCTGCTTGGCAAACAGCGGAACCGTTACCAGCATACCGCTGTAAAACGGCGCTACAATCGGACAGAAGACCGGCGCGTTCTGAAGACCGCATACAGCCTGCATTTCCTTTAAATGCTTATGCTGCTGCGTAATGCCGTACTGCCGCGGTGCGTCGAGCAGGCGGCTGCGCTTGTCTGCTTCATACTCGGCAATCATTTTTTTGCCGCCGCCGGAGTAACCGGTAAGCGAGTGGCAGGTAAGCAGCGCGTCTTTCTCCAAAAAGCCTGCCTGTATCAGCGGGTATATCAGGGCGATAAAGCCGCTGGCATGGCAGCCGGGAACGGCTACGCGCGGTGCGTTTTTTACCTTGGCAAAGCCGTTTTCAAATAATTCCGGAAAGCCGTACTGCCAACCGGGCAGCGTGCGGTGCGCGGTGGAGGCGTCGATCACTCGGGTGCGCTCGTTTTCGATAAGGGCTACCGCTTCTTGGGCGGCGGCGTCCGGCAGGCACAAAAAGGCGATGTCACAGCTGTTCAGCATCTCTTTTCTGGCTGAGCGCTCCTTGCGCTGTTCTTCTTTCAGCGTAAGCAGGGCAATATCCTTGCGTCCGGCTAAACGGTCAAAAATCCGCAGGCCGGTGGTGCCTTCTTTACCGTCGATAAAAACTTGAACCATAGGGAACCTCTTCTTTTTGCAATATATGCATAATTATGCATCATGTATGTATTTTTGTCAAGCAATTCTCATAAAAAAACAAGAGCTTTTTTTGAAGTAAAAATGTTATACCGGAAATCTTGTCGTTCTGGTTCCCGCAACACCTTCCGGACAGAACCTTATAATCCTTTAATTTATAAAAATTCATTTTATAACACACCGCAAAAGAGAAAATCGTAAAAAAACGAAAAAAATCCGCCTTTCTGCGGCATCCCAGAGAAATAGAACTCCACAAGCAGCCCCTTTGCACAGAAAATTCCCTTCTTCCATTCCCAAAAACTCTGCAATAACTGCCGAATTTTTTATACTGCAAAAAATTTTTTATTTTTTGTATTGACAACACGCTCTTTTCATGCTATCATCAGTGTACTATTAATAATAGTACACTTAGGACAGGAGGTAATTATGTTCATCATTGACCTAAGTTCCCGGCTTGCTATTTACGAGCAAATCGTTCAGCAGGTCGAGGAAGGCATCCTGAAAGGACTGCTGAAACCCGAAGAGCAACTGCCCAGCGTGCGCGCGCTCTCCCTTGAGCTTGCCTTAAACCCCAATACGGTATCCAAAGCATATACCGAACTGGAGCGGCGCGGTATTATATATACCGCAGTGGGTAAAGGCTGTTTTATTGCCAAAGATGCGCACAGCATTATTTCCCAAAAGCTTACAGCAAGCTTTACGGAGTTTTTGCAGCAGGTAAAAAAGTATAAGACGGCTGGGGTGCCCGCTGAAAAACTGATCTCCCTGATACAGCAACTTTATAAGGAGGAAACCCAATGATACAGGTAAACAATGTAACAAAAAAATTTGGCAGCTTTACGGCCCTGAACAACATGTCCTGCAAAATATCCGATGGCTGCATTTACGGCCTTATTGGCTCCAACGGCGCAGGAAAATCGACCTTTTTAAGGCTGATCACCGGTGTTTACAAGCCCGATGAAGGCCAGGTACTGCTCGACGGCGAACCGGTGTACGAAAATCCCGCGGCCAAGGCAAAAATCGCTTATGTGCCGGACGAACTTTTCTTTTTGCCGGGGTCATCTCTTAACCGTATGGCAAAGCTCTACGCCGCGGTGTTTCCGGATTTTTCTTTTGAGCGCTTTCAGGAACTGATCAAACTCTTCGGTCTTTCTCCTAAGGCACCGGTTAATACGTTTTCCAAGGGAATGCGCCGCCAGGGTGCTACGCTGCTGGCGCTTGCCTGCCGGCCCAAGTATATCTTTTTTGATGAAACCTTTGACGGCCTCGACCCGGTAATGCGCAACGTAGTGAAACAATTGATTACTACCGACGTATTGGAGCGGCAGGCCACTGCCATTATCACTTCGCATTCCCTTCGGGAACTGGAGGATACCTGCGATCAGCTTTCTCTGCTGCACAAGGGCGGCATCATCTTTGAAAGCGATATCCAAGATCTGAAAACTACACTATTCAAGCTTCAGGTTGGCTTTAACAAGCCGTTTTCACGGGAAATGTTCTCGGCGCTGGATATCCTTTCTTATTCGGCCAGGGGCAGCGTTGCTACCTTTATCGTCCGCGGTGACCGGGAAAAAACCGTTGAACTCATCCGGACCCATTCCCCCGTACTGCTCGATGTGCTTCCTCTTACCTTGGAAGAAGTTTTCATCTACGAAATGGAAGCCTTAGGCTACTGTTTCAAAGACATGATATCTTAAAAAGGAGTGCTACCATGAAAAAGATATTTTCAAAACATCTATATAAAGAAGCGCTGCGGCAGGGGCTTGCTATCGGTATTATCTTTACCGCGCTGTTCCTCATGTTTTCCGTTATTCAGTGTATCGGCTCATTTAACGACATTCAAATGGCCGAAACGATTCCTGAATATGACCGCATTCTGACCATAGACGGCAGCAATTTCAATGTCCTTTATATGCTCGCCTTTTATGTGATGGCACCGCTTTTGATCTTTAATGCCTTTAACTTTCTGACCCAGCGCAGCCGCAGCGATTTTTACCATTCAATCCCCCATACCCGGGTTTGCCTTTATCTTTCCACGCTGGCCGGCGCCCTGACCTGGATGCTGATCGCAGTTGCTGTACCGGCACTCTTTTCCCTGCCGATATATTACTTGATGTCTGCCTCCAGCAGCTTTTTATATGTAAATTTAGCCAGCATCCTTCTGCTGCTGTTCAATACACTTGCCGCCTGCTTGGTTACCGCGGGCGTAGCCACCATAGCGGTAAGCATCACCGGGATGTATTTTCCCTGCGTCATCGTGTTCGGGCTGATCCTTTTCCTTCCCAAGGTACTGCTCTTTATCTTTACCCACCAGATCTGTTCGTTCCTGCCGTTTATGACCATTCACTCCTTTGGGATCTTTGGCTCGCTGCGATATAGTATCCCAGCAGACATCCTGCTTTCTTCCCTTACCTCCAACGATATCTCCTGGTGGTATTCCAGCATCGGCGCAGGAATCTATTCCCTGTGTTTCGGTATTCTTTTAATGGGCCTGGGTCTTCTGCTGTTCCAAAAGAGAAAAAGTGAAGCCGCCGGTCAAAGCGCCCCCAACACCGTACTGCAGCACATCTACCGCACCGCAGTAGGTCTGGCCGTTTCCCTTCTGCCGCTGATGCTTTTAATCAACGATGGTTTTTCCCTTGCCATCCTCTTTCTTTACGGACTCGCCGTAATCGCCTGCTTCGCCTATGAACTGATTACTACGCGCAAGCTTCGCAATTTAAAAAGAGCCACGGTTTCTATTGCAGCGCTGGTTCTCCTTAATATCATGATCTTTGTAGGCATCTTTGCCTCCTGCCAGATCCTGAAAGGCAAAAAAATTGAAGTTGCCGGATTCCGCAACAGCGAACAGCTGGTTGAGATCTCTACCGATACGCCCACCTATGAAGGTCTGATGATCAAAGACATCGTCATCGACGACGCAGCAATCTGCAAAATGGTAGAAGACGCCTATAACCGCACAGTGGCCAACGGCAGCACCATGGGCTCCTACAGCTACCGATATTATTACTCCAATATTCAGCTTATCTCCAAAACAGGCGGAAAGTTCTACCGAAAAATCGCCTTTACCCAGGAGGAATATGCAAAGATCCACTCCTATTTAAGCACAAATGCCCATTACAAAGAAAACTATATCAAAATGCCCCAGGCACCGGAAAGCTTTACAGCAAACTGCGTAGGAAACAGGGAATACGATCAAAAAATCTACGAAACCCTGTTAAACGAGGTAAAAAATTTCTCCTTTGAGCAATGGCAGTCCTTGCTGGGCACAGGCAATATGCAGGAAATCGCCGCAGAGGAGCAAAAATACACCCAAGACGGCATTTCCTTTATCGAGCCTGCATCCATCCCCGTATATGTATCCGGTGCATTAGGTACCGTCACATATCAAAGCAAATATATGGCATCCAAAAGCTTGACTCCCGATACCTACGGGCTAATCCTATTCTATAAAAATAAAAAGAATTATAACCAGGCTGAAACGTTCTTCCAGCAATTCAACACGTATATGCAAATATCTTTAACGATGAATTTAAGCAATACACCCGCCAGCCAACAGCAGTATCTCTCCCTTGATAAATACGATGACGGCTCCTTTTCTGTGTACTGCAATGAGGAAAGCTTCAGCACAAAACCAGGTACCCTGTCTGATACACTGCTTCCTTCTTTGATCACCCGTCTGCGTACCGCCGCAGAAACGCAGGGAGAAATCGATCTGGCCATGCCTATTTTAGAACTGGGCATCAATGCCTATAACTATAATACAAACGCTTCGGTCAACACAAATTTCTACATAAACATTACCAGTGAAGAATTTGAAGTGTTAAAACAAGAAATATTGTCCAAAACCCATTGACAAAACCGGCACCTGCCTTTATACTATTACAGGTGCCTGGAGAGATGGCTGAGCTGGTCTAAGGCGCACGATTGGAAATCGTGTAACGGCTAATACCCGTTCAGGGGTTCGAATCCCCTTCTCTCCGCCAATGGCTTAAAAACTCCCATTTTACGGGAGTTTTTATTTTTTGTGCATGAATTTTGCACGAATTTAAGGTAAAAAAATAAAAGAGTGACAATGAATAAACACTGTCACTCTTTTTACGTTTCTATTTGGATTTATAATACTGCACTGATACCAAGCAAAACATCGAGGAAGGCATTTGCCGCCATATCCCGTTTTTTTACACAAAACAACTTCCAAAAGGTCCTGCCAGCAAAGCAGGACCTTTTATTTTTTTAATGCTGACAGCAGCAATCGTCGTCACAGCAGCAGTCATCCTCATCTTCATGCCCGTGACAGCCTCCGCAGCTGCAGCAATCATGTGCACATCCACCCTGAGCGTGCTCTAACAGTTCCATAATAAAGGGCGTGATTTTTTCCATTTCGTCATCATCAGGCATGGCAAAGGAAAGCTCTCCGTCTTTTTCCTCCATACGCATCACATACACACCACCATCCTCTGCATCTTCAGGTGTAGCCAATAGCGCATAGCTTTTCCCTTCAAACTCAAACTGATCAAGCATCATCAAACCGATCTGATTTCCTGCATCATCCTGAAAATATAATAAATCGTCCATTTTAAACCTCCGCGGCAATACATGCCTCTATTTTTGTTTATTATAGCGGTTTCCACCCTTATTGGCAAGTTAATTTCGCTTTTTTGTATATTTTGCTTCAGCGTGCAATTTTATACCGAATAACGCGATACCGCTGTTTTTTATTTGTTTACTTGCCTTCGGCCGCATTTTATATTATACTTATAATAGGAAAGAATTTCAACGCCCCAGCGGGACGCCAATAAAGAAAGGGTTAAAAATGAAATATACAAAAATCGGCGGTCAGGCCGTTATGGAAGGCGTCATGATGCGTTCAAACACCTCCATGGTCATGTCCGTACGCCGCAGTGACGGCTCTATCGTGGTAGAAAAAACAAAGCTCAGCCAGGCAAAATGGCGCAAAACGGTTGCAAAAATCCCAATCGTCCGCGGTGTAGTGGCCTTTGTGGATTCGCTGCTGCAGGGAATGAAACTCACTTCCCATTCCGCAGAAATGTACGGAGAGGATGCTACCAAAGATTTAGAACCTACAAAATTTGAAAAATGGCTTTCCAAAACATTGCATGTAAAGCTAGAAACGATTGCCATCGTCTTGGGTGTGGTCTTAGGGCTGGCGCTCTCTTTTGCACTTTTTATCTTTTTGCCTTCTCTGGTTTCCGGTGCCGTTTGGAACCTTTTAGAATCCGCCTACGGTATTACAGCTGAAACCGCCACTTTAGGCATAAAGCTGGCACTGGACGCATTGGAAGGTGTAATAAAAATTTTAATCTTTGTAGGCTATATCGTAGCCATTGGGTTTATGAAGGATATCAAGCGGCTGTTCATGTATCACGGTGCCGAACATAAAGTGATCTCCTGCTATGAACACGGCGAAGAACTCACACCGGAAAACGCACAGAAATATTCCACCTCTCATCCCCGATGCGGCACCTCGTTCATGTTTATCATTATGATTATCGGTATTTTAGTTACCGCAATGGCCGATCACCTATTTGGCCTGAGCACCGCCACTCCTGCAGCATTGGCGGTTCGTCTGGCGGTAAAGCTGCTTCTGCTTCCGCTGATTGCCGGCATATCCTATGAAATTTTAAAACTTTTGGCCATCAATGATACAATCGTGCTGCGGATCCTGCGGTCCCCCGGTATGCTTCTGCAGAAGCTTTCTACCCGTCAGCCCGATCTCAGCATGCTGGAGGTTTCCATTACCAGCTTTAAAAATGTGCTGTATATGGACGGTCTGATGGAAGAGCCCCCTCAGCCTGCGGCAGAAGGCTCCGAAGAAGCAGCACCTGTACAGGAAAAGGACATCCGCGAGACTTCCCCGCAGCAGCAAAAAGCAACCTCTGCGGAGGCACTATGACCGTAAAAGAAGCGCTGCTCTACGCTAAGCAAAAATTAAAAAATGTTCCCGACCGCGATGTGGATGCGGCCTGGATCGTAGGGCTGATCTGCGGTCTGCGCCGGGGAGAGCTGCATATACAAACAGAAAAAATTCTGACGCCGCAGCAAGAAGAAGTCTTAGAATCGGTGCTCAACCGGCGTGCCGCTCGGGAACCGCTGCAGTATATCTTCGGCCGGGTGCCGTTTTTCAATATTGCATTAAAAACCGACCGTCGGGCGCTGATTCCGCGGGATGAAACCGCCCTTTTAACAGAGCTGGCCGTTTCGTTGATCCGGCAAAAGGACTATCGCACTCTGCTGGATTTAGGTACCGGTTCGGGGGCTATCGCCTTAGCCTGCAAATTCAACGTGCCTGCACTTGCCGTATGCGCCGCAGATATCAGCAGTGATGCGCTTGCTTTGGCGGAAGAAAATGCCCGTGAGCTTAACCTTGGGGTAGAATTAAAACAAAGCGACTGTTTTTCCGCCCTGGACGGCCGGACGTTTGACTGTATCCTTTCCAATCCCCCCTATATTGCCCAGGCAGATTTGGAAAAGTTAGAGCGCGAGCTCTCCTTTGAACCGCAGAACGCTTTGGACGGGGGCCCCGACGGGCTGGATTTTTACCGCATCATCATTGCCCAGGCCGCCGATCATTTAAATGCCGGCGGTATGCTGATGTTTGAAATGGGCGCCGGCCAGCGGGAGACAATCGAATATCTTTTACTAAAAGCCGGGTTCTCCGATATCACTGTTACCAAAGACTACGCGGGCATTGAACGCATCATACATTGTTTTAAAGAGGAAAAAACATGACGGAAAAATTAGAAGAAATGGCTGTGCGCTATGCGGAAGTAAACCAAAAGCTCAGTGAGCCGGACGTAATCGCCGACCGCACCCTTTGGCAGGAACTGGCCAAGGAGCACGCTTTTTTAGCGGAAATTATAGCCAAATACGAGCAATACAAAATGCTGCTCCGGCAGATTGCTGATGCCCAGGAGCTGCTTGAGCTGGACGATGAGGAAATGGCCGCGTTAGCCCGGCAGGAGCTGGAGGACGTCCAGCCGCTTTTGGAGCAGACAGAAAAAGAACTCAAAGACCTTCTGGCCCCACGGGATCCTTCAGACGATAAAAACGTAGTACTGGAGCTGCGTGCCGGTACCGGCGGCGAAGAGGCCGCTTTGTTTGCGGCTGACCTTCTGCGCATGTATATGCGCTACGCCGAAAAAAAAGGCTGGCGCTTTGAAATTACAGATATCAACGGTACCGAGATCAACGGCATCAAAGAAGCTACCTGCCTGGTAACCGGAAAAGAGGTCTTCCGCCACTTAAAATACGAAAGCGGCGCGCACCGGGTACAGCGCGTTCCCGTTACCGAATCCGGTGGGCGCATCCATACCTCGGCGGCGACCGTAGCTGTTCTGCCCGAAGCAGAGGACATCGATATTACAATTGACCCGAATGACCTGTTAATAGAAACCCACCGTTCCACCGGCGCGGGCGGCCAGCATATCAACAAAACGGAATCGGCTGTACGAATGGTACACCTTCCAACCGGCATCGAGGTAAACTGCCAGGACGAAAAATCCCAGATCAAAAACCGGGAAAAGGCGCTGAAAGTTTTAAAATCCCGCGTATATGACCATTACCAATCCCTGGCAGATGAAAAATACAGCGGCATGCGGCGTTCCCAAATAGGCAGCGGCGACCGCAGCGAGCGCATCCGCACCTATAATTTCCCTCAGGGGCGCGTAACCGATCACCGCATCGGCCTGACCCTTTACAAATTAGAAAGTTTTTTAAACGGCGATATGGATGAGATGATTTCCGCGCTGATCTTAGCCGGCAGCACCGGCGGTATTGAAGCCGCGGCAGAAGACTGATCTGCCCAAAACCTCTCTTTTGTATGCGTTCAGCAAAAGCTTTAAATACCTGAAGGATAATTTCCATAAAAAAAGCACTCTTTCCAGAGTGCTTTTTCTTTACCGTTCTGCTCTTATCGCCCGCTCTACTGCCTGAATACGGCTTTCATTCAGCTTTTTGGATCCGTCTTCGTTATACAGCTGATTGCCGTTTTCATCCACTGCCAGCGTCGGACAAATCCATCCGCCCTCGTCATGCTCATTCCAGGCATAAAGGATCAAGGTGTTGGCAAGCGTAGAGGCTTTATTTTCTTCTTTTTTCAAATACCGCAGTGCACTTCTTAAATGCGCTTCGATCTCCTCCGGTGCGGCATATTCTACCCAACTATCGGCACCGGGCTTACACCAGCTTACCGGATTCTCCCACCGTGTGCCATTATGCCAACCGGCAGTTACCGGCGGAACACTTTGCAGACCGGAATTTTTTTGGTTTTCCCAAACTTTTTCAGTTGTTTCCGTAAGGCTACGGAAGCTGGCTCCGCCGGAACCGCTTACCGCATAACGGGAAAGTGCGTCTGCCCCTGCCTTCCGGCTTTCCTCCGGCCAACCGCCCATAAGGACGGAAAACGGACGCGGCAGACCCAGCTCCCGGCAAAGCGCTGTATAATATTCAATGTCCGCACCAATCGCATCATAATTGTTTCCGGTACCGAAATAATACATCAGCGGTCTGCCGTCAAGCACGGTCATATAGAAATCTTCCTTTAACAGTACGGCCAATTCCTCTCTGGCATACGCCTTGCCAATGGCGTTGCCGTCAAGAACAGCGCAAAGCTTTACACACTTTTTATATTTGCTTGTGGTATGAAAATCCCGGGCTGCACGCAATCCGCTGTCATACCACACATATGCAAAATAATCAAGGCCCGCTGCAATAGCATATTCCATTTCCCTGTCAAAATCCGCCTGTGTATAATCGGGAATCTCAATACCGCCCTCTGCCGTTATCTCCGCATAAAACGGCGCGCGGAAATGATACTTTGCAGGGCTCAAAGAACGTTCTACCTGAGAGATTACGCTGTCCGCTCTTCCATCATGCGCATACCAGGCGTCCCAACGAATTGCGCCCACGCTGGTTCTGGCAGCTCTTTTTTCTATCAAAGGCTTCAAATGCGCTCCCCCTTTTTTGGCCGCTGTTTATTCTTTCGGTTCATCGGCATTTTCGCCGGATTTTTTCTTTTTCACCACGGTAACAACTACAACCGCCGCAACCGCTACTACCACAACGCCGCCGATCACAAACCAAATCCACGTATTTCCACTTTCTGAGGGATTATCGACAGAATCTGTAGGCTGAGCGGTAGCTGTCGGCATCGGAGTCGCCGAAGCCTCACTGCTGGTATCCTCAACGGCCGCAAGAGCCTCGCCATTTTTATACTTTTCAATTGCAGCCTTTACCGCTTGAATACGGCCGTCGTTAATCTTTTTCGAGCCATCCTCGTTATACAGCTGATTGCCGTTTTCATCTACCGCCAGTGTCGGACAGATCCAGCCGCCTTCATCATGCTCGTTCCAGGCATAGATCATCACAGTATTGGCCATGGTAAACAGGGAATTCTTCTGCTGCTGCATATACCACAGGGCATTTTCCATATGCTCCTGAATCTCCGCGTCGGTCGCATATTCCACCCAGCTATCCGCATTGGGCTTGGTCCATGTTACGGGGTTATCGATACGCGGGCCATTATGCCAGCCGGTGGTCACAGTGGGTACAAACTGCATCTGATCCGCCGCATGGTTATTCCAGGTTCTTATGCCGATATTCATCAGTTCCCGGAAAGTAACACCTTTACTGCCGAAAATGGCATAGTCGGAAACAGCATCCGCATACGCACCGAAACTTTCGCTGGCGCCCAAATTCATGACAACAGCAAACGGTGCCGGAAGTCCTAAAGTAACACAAAGACCGCGGTAATATTCAATATCGTCCGCTATCGCGCTGATATTACCCGAATCGCCGAAATAATACATCAGCGGACGGCCGTCCAGCACAGTCATATAATATTCTTCCTTCAAAAGCACGGCCATTTCTTCCCGGGCGTACTTTTTGCCGATGGCGTTGCCGTCAAACACAGCGCAAAGCTTTACATCATTCTTATACTTACTGGTAGTATGGAAATCCCTGGCGGCTCTCATATCGCTGCTGTACCATACATAACCGAAATAATCGATGCCGGCTTCAATGGCATATTCCATCTCTTTATCAAATTCTTCCTGTGTGTATTTCGGTATGGTAATCCCGCCGTCCTGCGTGATTTCCGCATAGAACGGTGCGCGGAAATGATATTTTGCCGGACTTAAGGACCGCTCAACCTGGGAAATTACGCTGTCTTCCTGTCCGTCATGGGTATACCAGGCATCCCAGCGAATCGCCCCTACACTGGTGACCTCGCTTCTGGTTCCTTCCAAGGCATTGATATGGGTCATTTCCACATCAGCAGGCTTGATCACTTCCACACCGTTTACTGCACTGGTCTTTACTAAGCTCAAGTCATCCAAGCAGAATGCCGGACCAAGGCCGTTATCCTTACCTTCGTCATCCTGGCCGCGTACCTGTGCATAAATATAGCAGTGATCCAAACCCTTTTCCAGGTCAAAATCCAGTTCACCCTCAAAGGTAAACAGCTGCCACTCAGTAGTCAGTACTTTTCTCTCTCCCGTCCGATAGTTATCCTGTGATTCTCCCTTGTGGCGGAAATTGATCACCAGCTGACAGTTCCCCGCGCCGTCGTCGCTATCCCTTAACTTTACCCAAACGCTGGCTTTATATGTTCCGGGACCGTTCTCCATCACGATATCGGTGATATTCATCGCATGAATCGCATACTGATCCGCACGGTTTTCTATCAGCATACCGTATTCACCCGAATGGGCATATTCTGCATCTACATACAAATCATGTGCTCCGCCATATTGGAAAAAGCCGGTCTCATCGCCTTCTTCAAGATTGCCGTTTTCCAATAATTCTTCTGTAGCGGCAAACGCCGTAAGCTGCAACAGCCCGATGCTTGTAAACAGCATAGCCGCCGCAAGCATCATACATAAAAATTTTTTCATGGTTCCTCCTAAATCCTTTCTTTTTATATTAAATGCAATCAGCATTTAATTATAATGTGATCATACTGATATTCCTATCGTTTTTCAACCGAAAGCAAAAGCTGCATACACATTTTTAAAATATTCTAATTCTTTTCAAGCCATAAACCACCGCCGCGGCTTAAAAGCAAAAAAAGCCGCTATCTATCCCCCGTTTTATCGGAAATGGGTTGTTTCAGCAGCCTGCGCCGTTGTTCGGCATCGGGCAAATATTGTTTTACCAGTGCATGAAACGCCGGACTATGATCATGATGCCGGATATGGGCCAATTCATGTACCACCACGTAATCCACTGCCTCAGGAGGATACAGCACCAAAAAGCAAGAAAAACAAAGCGAGTTCCTGCCGCTGCAGCTCCCAAAACGTTTTTTGGCCGCGGTAATTTTCACCGCTGCAGGCGTAAGCTGCATCAAATGCGAATAATACTCCACCCGAGCGGTCAGCATTTCCCTTGCCCGCTGTTTCAGTCTTTCGATATCCTCTGCCGAAAACGCCTGCAAACGCCGATATCTTTCCGCAGCCGCCGGCTGATGCGCCCTGATCCACGGCTCATTTTTCTGCACAAACTTTTCAGCATCTTTATCCGTAAACCAAAGGGGCCCGCGAACACGCAAGAATCCTTCTTCGGTAAATTCCAAAGCTACCGTACGCCGGTTAGAACGAATAATCATAAACGGTATTTTCATAAAAGCATTATATCATTCTAAAATAAAAATTTCAATATTAAAAGATTTTTTATTTTCATAAGAAAATAAAAAATATAGCGTTTCATCACTATTGTAACGAAAAATTTTTCAGTCTGCTATGTAAATCTTGCTGTAAAAGCGCTCAAAAAGCAAAAGATTTACATAAAACGCCCCCTGTTTTTTAACCAGAGCATCTCTACGGCTATTTTCGATAAAAGTTTATCATGCTGCACACATTTTATAATACAAAATCGTCCATTCCCCATTGGATAAAAAGGACTGCAAACAGGCTGTTCTTCCGTTATCCAAAGGATTTCTGCCCTCTTTACTGCAGCAAATTCTCTTCTCCCCCACAGTAATGCAGGTAAGTGCGGCTATGACAGCCTCAGGCCTCTGCTATCAGGCAATGGTATTTTTTGTTGCTACCTTTGAACACAAGAAAAGCCAGAATCCATTACGGTTACTGGTTTTGAGGGCTGTCATCGCTTTTAATAACCAGCCATAGCAAACGGAAAGGATATGCTTAATGAGCTTTGAACAGCAACGCACTTTCCGCTGCAAATGCATAGGATAAATGCAGATTATCCCAATCCACAAAAGCCAAATTCTCGCTCAGCTTTTTTGCCGCCGCCTCCGAAATTCTTTTTTCTTCACAGGTGACCGCAACCCAGGCTGCGAAAACAGCATTCCCCAAAACCGCATGCTCCATATATCTGTGGGGAACAATCTCTTTTTCCCAATATTCATTCTGCCGGCAGGCAATCTCTACGCCTTTTCGAACATCGTTATCATAATATTCCCACAACTTGTTCATAGCGCGCCAGTCTATATGAAATTCATCTTTTCGGTTATCATATTTTTTCATATCATCAACAACACCCAACGCGGTAACACCGTTATTGAATAGACCTTTTTTATAATACTCCTTATTTGCAGCATCTAAAAATAACAACTCCCGAATAGCCAAATGAGCACATACACAAATCCAAGTTTGCTTTACGCCTAAAAATGCAACCATATCATGTGCATAGCCATGGGATACAATTTCCAGTCTGCTGTATATACAATTCTGCGGATGCTCGTTTGCTATCCTGTTAAATAACAATAAATCTTTTTCATCCTGTGTAAGCTCAAATAGAATCCTGGCACAAAAAAGCATTTTGGATACGCAGCGCCATGTATCGGAATTTCCCCACTCATCCCGGTAAAGAGCCTTTACATCACAGGGAATTTTCCAATTGCAGTCCCTTACGGAAGTCAATGCCCTTAACAATCGATTTTTAACCGCTTCTTTCTCCGCACATAAATCACTTTTATAATACGCATACAAGGCCAAAACCCACGGCGTAAACTGATCCTCAGAAGAAATCGGATAATGGCTTTTGCCGTCATCGGCTACGCCTCTTGCGATAAACCCTTCCACCTGGCCGACATCTTGCAGCAAAAACAAACCGTTTATCAATATATTGACTTCCTCTGCCGTTTTTTTATCTTTGCCTTTATGATATTTTTCAATTAAAGCATACGTATAAAGCCCCGTAAAAAATGCTCCGTTTTCAATCGGGGTCCACCAGCCAAGGGGATTGGGCATACATTTTTTGCATTCCTCCGCCGTGGGATAATAGGCTTCGCCGCTCTTTCCTGCATAATCCAGCAAATGACCGTACGGCATTCTTATAAAGCGTTTCCAAACAATATCATGAAAGAAATTTTCATCGTATCTATTATTCATTTTGATAATACCTGCCTTTTGAAGCTAATATAGCTAAGAATTAAGAATATAATATAACGAAATTCACATATTTGTAAAGGAATATATGCCCTGACGGACAAGAAATGCCGTTCCTTGCATGCGCAGCGGTTTAATGGTTTCACTTATCGAAGGCAACCATTGACACGCAAAAGGCACATCACGGCCAAAGCCTTATTTCCGAAAAAAATACATGCTTCAAAAAAAGCAAACACACCGGAATCGGTGTGCTGAAAACCCGCAAAAACAAAAAAGCGCCGCGGAGGCGTTATGCCCGCGCCTCTGCAGGGGCATAGACGCAGCAGCGGATCGTTTTACGGCAAAGGAGCGGCG
>ENA-ORNQ01001963-ORNQ01001963.1-human-gut-metagenome-genome-assembly--contig:-NODE-1963-length-14787-cov-3.974138_pt1 | contig 14787 bp, 12 predicted proteins | sample MGYA00242116_ERZ509024 | MGnify/ENA primary metagenome ERZ509024 (study PRJEB26280, sample SAMEA2338697) | human gut metagenome | biome: human gut; feature: human-associated habitat; material: faeces...
CGACACCGGAAATGTCTTTCGCCATCCGTCACCTCGGTTGCCAGAGCGGTATCATCCTGACTGCTTCTCACAACCCGAAGGAATATAATGGTTACAAAGTATATGACGAGTTTGGCTGCCAACTCGTTCCTGGGCAAGCAAAACAAGTTATAAGCTATGTTGATGCCATCACGGATTATCACACCATCAGCTTTACCGGCGATGATTCGCTGATTTTCATGGCGGATGTAACAGATAACTTTGTTATGGCTGTTCTGAAGCAGAGCAGATACACGGATCTCGCTGCAAAGCGGAATCTGAAGATTGTGTACACGCCTCTCCACGGCACTGGCAACGTCCCGGTCCAGAAGGTACTCCGAATGGATGGATTCACACAGATCGATACGGTTGTAGACCAGGTGAATCCGGATGGTGATTTCCCGACAGTTGTATCTCCGAACCCAGAAGACCGCCGTGCTCTGGAGCTTGGTATTGCTCAGGCGAAACGCACTGGAGGGGATATCGTATTGGGAACTGACCCAGATAGCGACCGTGTAGGTATTGCGGTGAAAACTGCGGACGGTTATCAGCTGATGAGTGGAAATCAGGTCGGAGCGTTGCTGATGAACTTTATCCTGACGCACACCGACATGAGCAAATATCAGCATCCGGCTGTGGTAAAGACAGTCGTTACGTCAGAGCTGGGAGCCGATATCGCCCGCAAGCATGGGATTTCTGTGTTCTCCACGCTGACCGGCTTCAAGTTCATCGGTGAGAAAATCAATCAGTTTGAGCAGGCAAAGCGGAATGGGAATAAAGAGCGAGATTATGATTTCCTGTTTGGCTATGAGGAATCCTACGGCTATCTCGCTGGTACTCATTCTCGTGACAAGGATGCGGTTGTAAGTTCTCTGCTTATCTGCGAGATGGCAGCAGAGGCAAAGGCAAATGGTAAGACTTTGCTGGACGAGATGAACGCAATCTATGCCGAGTACGGTTATTACCGTGATGCGCTGGATAGCTTTACTTTAAAAGGTAAGGACGGTCTGGAGAATATCGCTTCTATGATGACTGCGCTTCGGGCATCTGATTCTCCGTTTGAGGATACTGCCTCTGTGACAGACTATAGCAAGCCTGTGGATGTAGAGGAAGGCTTCGGAACGCTGCCGACCTCCAATGTCTTGAAGTACGTTCTGGAGGATGGTTCTTGGATTGCTGTTCGTCCGTCTGGTACGGAACCGAAGATCAAGATTTACTACAGCGTCAAGGGTGCGGATAAAGCTGCTGCAGAAAAGAAGCTGGAGGAAATCCAGAATACCATTCAGACAAAACTTGGATTGAAATAACGGAGGACAGAGACATATGAATATCATTTTACTTTCTGGTGGAAGCGGCAAGCGTCTTTGGCCTCTTTCAAATGATGTAAGAAGTAAGCAGTTTATTAAACTGTTCAAAGACGATAATGGTGAGTACGAATCTATGGTACAGAGGGTTTACAGACAGATTACTACTGTAGATCCAGAGGCAAAGATTACGATTGCCACATCCAAATCTCAGGCTAGTGCAATCAAGAATCAGCTTGGTGATAATGTTGGCATTTCTATTGAGCCATGTCGTAGAGACACATTCCCTGCAATCGCTCTTGCTGCAGCATATCTCCATGATGAGCTTGGAGTAGGAGAGGATAAAGCGGTTGTTGTCTGCCCGGTTGACCCGTATGTTGACAATACTTACTACGAAGCAGTGGAACAGCTCCAGAAACTGGCTGAAGAAGGAAATGCAAATCTTACTCTGATGGGAATTGAACCTACTTATCCATCTGAAAAATATGGCTATATCATGCCACTTAGCGGAGAAAAGGTAAGCAAGGTAAAAGAATTCAAAGAGAAGCCTAATAGAGAAACGGCTGAGAAGTATATAAAAGAAAATGCACTATGGAATGCAGGCATTTTTGCATTCAAGCTTTCTTACCTTCTCACCAAGGCACATTCCTTAATCGACTTTACAGACTACCGCGACCTTTTCAACAAATATGATGGATTGAAGAAGATTAGCTTCGACTATGCGGTAGTTGAGAAGGAAGAGTCCATTCAGGTATTGCGCTACAGCGGCGACTGGAAAGATGTCGGTACCTGGAACATGATGGCTGAGGTCATGGCTGATAAGACCAAAGGCAAAGTTGTTCTTGATGAGGAATGTGAAAATACAAATGTTGTAAATGAACTCAACATTCCAATTCTCTGCATGGGTTGTAAGGACATGATCGTTGCTGCAAGTGGGGATGGAATCCTGATCTCCGACAAGGAACGCAGTGGTTACATGAAGCCATATGTTGAGAAGATTGAAACCGAAGCAATGTATGCTGAGAAGTCCTGGGGTACATATACAGTTATCGATGTTCAGCCAGGTTCTATGACCGTTAAGGTGTCAATGAAGGCTGGTGAGCATATGACTTACCACATGCACAACCATAGAGAAGAAGTCTGGACTGTTGTATCTGGCGAAGGAAAGTCAATCGTTGATGGTATGGAACAGATGTTAAGAGCTGGAGATGTAATTACGATTGCAGCTGGATGTAAGCATACCGTTGAAGCAATCACAGCTCTGGATATTGTGGAAGTACAAATTGGAGACGAAATCAGCGTAGCAGATAAGATTAAGTTTGATCTGAAATAAACGGAGGTGGACGTGATGGAAATCATGAAACTGATCCCCTCTGGAAAGGATTATCTTTGGGGTGGAACAAGGCTGAAGGATGAGTATGGTAAGAAGATTGATATGAATCCTCTTGCTGAATCCTGGGAATGCTCAGTTCATCCCGATAGTCCATGTTACGTTGCCAATGGAAGATATAAAGGAAAAACTCTGAAAGAAGTGTTAGAAGAACACCCTGAGTACATCGGGACAAAGGCAAATGGTGAATTTCCTATTCTCGCCAAGTTCATCGATGCAAAGAAAGACCTGTCAGTACAGGTACATCCAAATGATGAGTATGCACTTAGATACGAGGGGCAGAATGGTAAAACCGAGATGTGGTACATTATCGATGCAGATGAAGGTGCATCTTTGATCTATGGCTTTAAGCATAAAGTATCGAAAGAGATACTGGAAAGAGCTATAGAAAAAGGAGAACTCGACAAGTATCTACAAAAGGTAGAGGGTCACAAAGGCGACCTTTTTTCGTTCCTGCCGGTACAGTTCATGGAATTGGTAAGGGAATACTTCTTGCCGATGTACAGGAAAGCTCGAATGTTACTTATCGCGTCTACGATTATGACAGAGTAGATAAGAACGGGAAGAAAAGAGAACTTCACTTCGATAAGGCTGTTCAGGTTATGAACATGGGTATTGCCCCGGACATAAAGCAAAAAAAGCGACTCGTGAAGTACTACCCTGGTTGTTCAAGGGAACTTCTTTGCAGATGTAAGTATTTTGAAACTGAGCGAATCAAGGTCACAAAAGGCTTCTCATTCTCAGTAATGGAGAACTCCTTCCAGGTTTTAATGTGCCTTGATGGATATGGTTAAGTAGAAGTGGATGGAGATAAGCCAGTTAGATTCTCTAAAGGAGAAACAGTTTTTCTGCCAGCTGGAATAGGCAGATGTTTGATTATCGGGGACACCTCGGTATTGAAGATTAGATGTTGATAGAGAGGGAGAGAAGATGCAGAGGATACTACATATTTCAAAATACTACTATCCATTTTCTGGTGGAACAGAACAAATTGCCAGAGATTGTGTATTAGCATTAAAAGATGAATATGAGCAGAAAGTGATAGCCTTTAATGATGGCAAAAAAGATCAAATAGATATTGTTGACGGAGTAGAAGGATACAAATGCGGTTGTTTCGCAAAGGTATCTGCGCAGTCTTTATCTTCATCATATGGTAAAACTCTTCATTCATTAATGGATTCTTTTGACCCAGATATTGTTGTATTCCACTATCCAAATCCATTTGTAGCATCACTTCTATTAAAAGAGTTGAAGAATAAGAAGACAAAATTGATAGTCTATTGGCACTTAGATATTATTCGACAGAAATTTTTACGTGTTTTCTTCAATGGGCAGAATAAAAGATTATTAGCTAGAGCAGATAAGGTGATCGCTACATCACCAAACTATATTGAAGGAAGTAAATGGCTTCAGTCAGTTAAAGAAAAATGTGTAGTTGTTCCAAATTGTATTAACGTAGAGAGAATGAAGATTACTCCTGAGATAGAAAAAAGGTCAGAGGAAATCAAAAAGGAAAATCAAGGAAAAACAATCTGCCTCGCTGTTGGAAGACACACCGAATATAAAGGTTTCAGTTACTTGATTGAAGCTAGTAAATTACTTGATGATAATTTCAAGATATACATCACTGGAGAAGGCGAATTGACAGACAGACTTAAGAAGGAAGCTGAAGGTGACAATAAGATACAATTCACCGGAAGAGTTGATGATTCAGAGCTAAAGGCATTAATCAGAGCTTGTGATATTTATTCTTTTCCATCGATTACAAAGAATGAAGCTTTTGGATTAGCTCTTGCGGAAGCAATGTATTATGAGAAACCTGCAGTAACATTTACAATTCCAGGTTCAGGTGTGAACTATGTTAGTCTGGATGGAGTAACTGGAATTGAAGTAGAGAATAGAAACGTAGAGAAGTATGCAGAAGCTATGAATAAATTAGCTGCCGATAAAGAACTTAGAGGTAAGTATGGTAGAGCTGGTAAGAAGAGAGTTGAGGAAAACTTTCTTGATAGTCAGTTTGGGGAAAATATTAGAAGAGAGATTGCTAATTTATGATAAATGGTAAAATTATCGGAATTGATGCAAGAATGATAGAAATGTCCGGAATTGGGACATACATTCAACATTTGATGGGAGAAGGAATATATGATTATGCTTTCGGAGATGAGAGCATAATTAGAAAGTATGATAAAGATGTCAAGGTAATTCCATTTAATGCGCCTATTTATAGTCCAAAAGAACAGATAAGTTTTCCAAATGATGAGGCGAAGAAGGCTGGAATCGTACTCATGCATTTTCCACATTATAATGTCCCGTTAAACTATAGAGGGAAATTTGTTGTAACTGTGCACGATTTAACACACATTGTTTTGCCAAAATTCTTAGGTAGTCGTTTAAAATATTATTACGCAAAAATTTTGTTGAATCATGCATTAAAAAAATCAGAACATATATTCACAGTCTCAAATAATTCAAAAAAAGATATATGCGAAATTTTTGGGATAAGTCCAGATAAAATTTCGATTACATATAATGCAGTTGATAATGATTTTAGGGTAAAAGAAAAAGCAGAGATTGAATACTTATATGAAAAATACATGATTCCTCGAGATAAGAGGTTGTTGATGTATGTTGGAAATCTTAAGCCACATAAGAACTTATCAAGGCTAATAGAAGCTTTTTCTCGATTAGATAGCAGAGATAGTTATAGATTGTTATTGGTTGGAAAAGCCTTTTCAAGTACAGATTTAAAAACTGAAGAAAAAAAACTAGGAATCAAAGATATTGTTATTCATACGGGAATGGTTAGTAAGCAAGAACTGGTTGATTTGTATAATCTGGCTGATTTATTTGTATTCCCCTCCCTCTATGAAGGGTTTGGTATACCGCCGCTTGAGGCAATGGCATGCGGCACACCTGTAATCGCTGCTAATAATTCGTCAATCCCTGAAGTAGTTGGGGATGCTGCTATCTTATTTGATGCATATAGCATAGATGCAATAGCAGAAGCAATTAAAAAAAGCGAAGATCCTATATATGAAAGAGATTTAATAGAAAAAGGAAAAATGCGGATTATGACTTTCACTTGGATGGAAGCAGTGAATAATGTAAAAAGGTGTTTGATTAATATCTTGTGAAGTAATTATTGTGCCAATTTCAATCAATGAAAAAAGCTAAGATCAATAATTCTTACAATTATCATGGGTAGAGTTTTGTTATGGCAGGTTTGTAACGTGGTTAAGCTATGAATTAGGAGGATAGATTATGGACGTTGTGATAAATGGGCGTGGCTTGAGTGGACCAATGAATGGAATACCAAGATACATGAAGGAGATAATTGTTAGTTTAGATGATTTATTAGAATCATGTCAATACGCTGTTTATCTCATTGTTCCTCAGGGCGAGAGTATAAATATCAAATTAAAGAATATCCATATCATTTCACTTCCTTCAAAACCACTTTGGGATTTTACTGAGGCGGAGAAGTATGCTAGACAGAAGAAAGCGTTGTATGTTTGCTTCTCTTCAAGGCCAGTATTAATGAAAAATTCAATTAGTACTGTACATGATGTACGTATGTATAGAATGCCAGAGTGGAAGTCAAAGGCTTATCGAAGAATATTTATCAAAGCTTTGAGTTCATGTTTGCTTCAATTACATAGATCAAAACATGTGGTAACTGTATCGGAATTTTCTAAAAAAGAAATAATAGAACTATTTCATATTAAGGATTCTAAGATAAGTGTTATTGGTAATGGATGGGAGCATATACTAAATGTAGTTTCAAATGATGAGATATTTACAAAACATCAAAACATTAATAAGGGATTCTATTACCTTTCTATTAGTAGTATTGCACCGCATAAAAACTTTAATTGGATAGTTACTAATGCTAGGCGTCATCCACAACACCAATACGTAATCGTAGGAGCTGTTGATCGACATCTATGGGATGATACAACTAATGAATTTGCTGATAATATCATTTATCTAGGATATCAAGATGATGAAACTTTAAGTTCATTGATTAAGAACTCAAAAGCACTGGTTTTTCCATCATATTATGAAGGATTTGGAATACCACCATTAGAGACACTTGCTAATAATGTTCCAATAGTGGTTTCGGATATACCTGTTATGAGAGAAATATTTGGTAATGCAGCACATTATATTGATCCAAATGATGCAGATGTTGATTTGGATATTATTTGTAAACAGGAAGTTTCCAATTCGAGTCACGTATTAAAAGAATACAGTTGGAAAAATAGCGCTCAAAAATGGAAACAACTCATAGAAAAGGAAATTGAATAAATGAAATTTGTGATTAATGGAGACTTTTTTGCTAAACCTGTTACAGGCGTTCAAAGATATGCTATGGAGATAACCAAGCAACTCGACTTACTATTAAAGGATGTTGAATTTGATGTTGAAATTTTAGTACCTGTAGATTGTTCTGTTCCATTAAAATTTAAAAATATTAGAATCGTACGTTATGGGAATAATATTAGATTTGTATGGCAGCAGCTTTTTTTGTCACATTATTGTAGAAAGATGAAAGCTATTTGTATTTGTTTGTGTACTGTACCTCCAATCTTATACTCAAGATGTACAGTTTTGGTAGTGCATGATGCATCTATGTTGGTTAATCCGCAATACTACTCAAAAAAGTTTCTGTTTTATAATAAGGTGCTATGTTGGTCACAAGGAGATAAACTAAAAAGGATTGTTACGGTATCAAAATTTTCAAAAAATGAATTAGACAAGTATTGGATAAATGGTAGGCGGGACATCAATGTTATTCCAAATGCGGCAGATCACATATTAGATATATCGCCAGATGACACTGTACTTGATAAATTTAAAATAAAACCGCATTCATATTACTATGCTTTATCCAGTCTATCCCCAAATAAGAATTTTAAATGGATTCTTGAAAACGCAAAATATAATCCAAATGAATGCTATGTAGTTTCGGGAAAAAAAATAGATATTTATTCTGATTCTTCTTTCAAGGAAATACCGGAAAATGTACTTTTTACTGGATATGTAAGTGACGGAGAAATGGTTTCTCTTATGAAAAACTGTAAAGCATTCATTTTCCCTACGTTGTACGAAGGATTTGGCATTACACCGTTAGAAGCATTAATGCTTGGAAAAAAAATAATCATTTCAGATATACCTGTAATGCATGAAGTATATGAAGATTCTGCTATATATATTAATCCGTATAAGTATGATTATTCGATAGAAGAACTTTATACATTGGCAGAGGGAAAACAAAACACTATTATGGGTAAATATTCGTGGAAAAAGTCGGCACTTGGCCTGAAGACGTTAATTAGTGAAATAGATGCTGAAAAGGAAACTAGAAACTAGAGCTTACTATTTATATAGAAATATTTAGGGAGAGAATTTTTTATGATGTCAGTTTCAATATTATTCATACTTATCATACTTAGAATCCTATATGTGTGCCTGAAATGTGGAAATCCAAAAATAAATATGAGGAAACTGTATAAGGAGGTTTTCTTCATATATATATTTTTCTCAATTTCAATTAATGGTGGGTATGCTTTTAAGATAGGGGAAACAACGGTTGCATATAATACCTTTCTATTGTTGCTTCTGCTTTTATTATCAATACCTTTTTTGAAAAAGGGAAAATACAATAAGAAAATCCTTTTTTGGGGATTAATATTTTATTTGTGCATTGGATTAGGAATTTTATGGATGGATCTTTCGCCTTATACGGGTGGATTGGTTCAAAATCTTGAAGATTGGGACTACATTATTAGCGGATCGAGATATATATCGTATACAGTACAGAAATCAGATAAGTTGTTTAATTATATTCTAGGTGGAGTAAGATTCCCGATAATTCTTTCTGTTGGTTCTAAAATATTTTTGGGTGAAGATATTAAAAAATGGATTGAAAAAATCTATAAAACAATACCGTTTTTTGTAGTATTCGGATTCATTGAATTCATAATGAAAAAAATATTGTCTATTAATATATATGGTATTGTATCCATTTTTATTGGAGATGTAGCGGAATTTAGTAAATTACAGGGATTAACAAAAGAAGCTTCTCAATATGCAATGACATTATTTATTTACACTATTGTAATAGTCATTATGTCAAAATTTGATGTAAGAAAATCAATCAACAATAAATATAGAATTGATACAAAGTTATTATTTTGCGTATATATCTTGATGATTTTAAATACTTCGTTAACAAGTTATTATTTCCTCATTCTTAGTATTTTTATTCTATTAGTGACAGTAAACGCAAAGAAAAAAATAATGATTATTTTTTCTGGCATATGTCTTTTAAGTATAATTTTAATCATAGGCTTGCCGGATTATTTTCTACAAAGATTTGGAATGATTAATGAAGTATTGACTACTCTACGACAAGGAAATGAATTTCATTCGTATTTAACATCTGAAGGAGCGCGCCTCTCAAGTATTTATTATGCAATTTTAGCGTTTATTGCACGCCCGCTGTTTGGTGTTGGAATAGGAAACACAGATGCCCATTCCACTTTCTTTGCGATTCTGGCAAATTTCGGCTTGATAGGGGTGGTTAGTTATTTTTATATATGGTGGAGATTTTCTTATTGTAAAACTAGTAATTCAAAAAAGGTGTTCTGGACACTTATAGCCTCAACTTTGCTGTCAGGAGGATTGGGCTATTTTTCTGAATTATATCTTCCGTTTATGTGTTTGGCCTACTCGATATCTGAAATGTATAGAGATTCAACCATCTAGTATAAAAAAATCACATTGAAGAATACAGTGCAAAGGTTCATTGATTTCTTTGGAGTATGCATTGGTTATTCTCTAAATATCTGCAGATTGTGTATCATATTGATATTGCTCTGAAATATTGATTTTAAAACACCGTAAGTGGTTTTTCAAAAATGGTCTATTCCAGTTGGCACCAAAAAATATGTCTTTATTATTAATATATCGAGAGGAGATGAAATTATAAGATGAAAGATTGTATTTACGTTATTCTTGTTAATTATAAAAATGCCAGTATGACAATGGATTGTATAACTAGCATTAAACAATCTTCATATGATAATTATCATATAGTAGTAATAGATAATGCTTCAAATGATGGAAGCTATTTGAAGCTAGTTAATGAATACTGTAATGATAGTTATATTACCATTATTGAAGCCAGAGAAAATAATGGTTTTTCGGCAGGAAATAACATAGGTATCGATTATGCTATTAAGAATGGCGCAGATTATATAATGCTTTTAAATAATGATACAGTCATAGATCCATTAATGATTACGTTGCTACATGGCAAATCATCCCCAAATACTGTCACACTTCCATTAATGTTTTATTATTCTGTACCAAACAAAATATGGTATGCAGGGGGAGAAATTGACTATGAAAAAGGTTTAATAAAGCATTGGGGACAAGACTCAAAGGATATAGTTAAATACAATAAAGATAAAGAGTGTTCTTTTATGACTGGATGCTGTGCATTAATAAGCACGAATATAATTCATCAAGTTGGACTACTCGATGAACATTATTTCATGTATGGCGAAGATGTCGATTATTCTATTAGACTACAGAAAAGTGGAGTTAAAATTCTTTACGTTCCTAGTGCAAAACTATGGCATAAAGTAGGCGGCAGTAGTGTTTCTAGTAAGCTTAATATCTATTACGATACAAGAAACAAATTGATTCTAATGGATAAGTATAATTTTCCTATTTATGCGAAAATATCATATAGAGTCAAAATATTATTATTATATATTAGAGGATTATTGAGAAAAAATAACGATATTTACTTTAAGAAAGCTTATCAAGATTATAAAAGAGGAATTAATGGGAAAGTAGATTTGAATAGGACAAAAATATGAGTTTTAAAACAATATTATTATTGTTGCAAAGAATATCGAAATTTACGACTCAATTCTATGATGTGTCATTGAATGGTTTTGAAAAAGTTGCAACCAAACCGGGATTTATCGGAATGCTTTTGTGGATAGGTTATTTACTTACATTAATTAAAAATCCCGGTAATACTGTTATAGATAACAAATATCTTGTATTGGCATGTTCGATGATACCGTTTATATTTATGCACGAAACTTTTTCATCTAATTGACGAAAGTGACTTTTTCCGTGTCAATGACATTATGAGAGAGGACCTGTTCAATTGTTGGACATTTTAGCCATCTCACTAAATTCTAAATTAAGCCGATTAAATAGGAACAGAATTTTTTAGCAAAAATTTTAGAGTTGTTTAATAAAATATATATGTTTGTGTTATTTAAGCGTCTTAAATAATGGCACTTAATAAAATTACTTACAGATGTTTTTACGTTTATTTATTAAATATTGGAGGTATTTATGATGAAAATTGAATGTATTTATGTTGTCTGTCCAGGCGCTTTTAAAACTGGCGGAACAGAATTAGCCCATCAATTAGTATATAAGTTAAATAACAAAGGAATAAATGCAAAAATTGCATACTCGAGCTCAAAAAATGGAGTTTTTATGCATCCGGCTTTTGCTGAATATATTAATGATTATGTAAAATTAAATGATATACCCGATAACGAAAATACAATAATTGTGTTTCCAGAAACTTTAACAGATTTAATCAGCAATTATTCCTTAGCAACGATATATGTATGGTGGATGAGTGTAGATAATTATTATAATCGAAGAAATATGAGTCTGGAAGTTAAAGAATATGGTTTTCCTAAAGCTATATTATCCTTTTTTAAAAGTAAAGTATTCTTTAAAAAATATGGAAGAAGAAAGTATCTTCCACTTTCTAATATGACAAATGTTAAGATGCATTTAGTACAAAGTGATTATGCATTTGATTTCTTGAAAAAAAATGGTATTACTAATGTTAAGTATCTTACTGATTATATTAATAAGGAATATACAGAACGATATTCTGCAATAGATATTACTAAAAAAGAGAACTATGTTATATATAATCCGCGTAAGGGAAAATTATTTACTAATAAAATCATTAAATCGTGTCCTAACATTTTATTTGTCCCGCTACAGGAAATGACTAATTCGCAAGTAATAGAATGTATGGAGAAAGCAAAAGTCTATATAGATTTTGGACCTCATCCAGGAAAAGATAGGATGCCAAGAGAAGCTGCGATGATGAAGTGTTGCATAATAACAGGTAAAAGAGGCTCTGCAGCTTATGAAGATGTACCAATTAAAGAAAAATATAAGTTTGAGGATAAACCTTCTAACATTAAGAGTATTAAAAAAGCTATAGAAAATGTGCTTGAAAATTACGATATTGTCGTTCAAGATTTTCAACAATATTGTGACTGGATTGCAAAAGAAGAAGAACGTTTTGACAAAGAAATAGATGATATATTTGGACTTTATGAGCAATAAAGGACCTTTATTAAGGAGATATTAGAAAGTGTACGATTATTTAATAGTAGGTTCCGGTTTATATGGATCCATTTTTGCCAGAGAGGCAACGAACAAAGGATATAAGTGCCTTGTTATCGACAAGCGTGATAACGTAGGTGGAAATATTTATACAGAGAAAGTGGAAGGAATCAATGTCCACAAGTATGGTGCTCATATCTTCCATACCAACAACCAGAAGGCTTGGGATTACATTACCCAATATGCTACCTTCAATAGATTCACCAATTCCCCGGTTGCAAATTATAAAGGTGAACTCTACTCTCTTCCTTTCAACATGTACACATTCAATAAGATGTGGGGAGTAGTCACACCCGAAGAAGCTGCGGCAAAGATTGAAGAACAGAAGAAAGAAGTAAAGGGCGAGCCACAGAACCTGGAAGAACAGGCTATCTCTTTAGTTGGACGAGATATCTATGAGAAGTTGATTAAAGGGTACACCGAAAAGCAGTGGGGTAGAGATTGCAAAGATTTACCTGCATTCATCATTAAACGACTCCCGGTCCGTCTAACTTTTGATAACAACTACTTCAATGCTCTTTATCAGGGAATCCCGATTGGTGGATATACCAAAATGATCGAGAACATCCTGGATGGTATTGAGGTTAAATTAGGAGAAGACTATCTGAAGGACAAAGCAAAATGGGATGGTATGGCTAAGAAGGTTGTTTATACTGGCCCAATTGATGCTTATTTTGATTATTGTCTTGGTACTTTGGAGTATCGTTCTGTCCGCTTTGAAACAGAAGTGTTGGACAAGCCTAACTTCCAGGGAAACGCAGCTGTCAATTATACGGACAGAGAGACTCCTTGGACCCGCATCATTGAGCACAAGTGGTTTGAATTTGGTAAGGATGAAAATGGTAATGACCTTCCAAAGACAGTAATAAGCAGAGAGTATAGCTCTGAATGGAAACCTGGAGATGAGCCTTATTATCCAATTAATGATGAGAAGAACGGTGAACTATACAAGAAATATAAAGAGATGGCTGACAAAGAAGACAAGGTTATCTTCGGTGGAAGACTTGGAGAATACAAGTATTATGATATGGATGCCGTAATTGCCTCCGTGTTGGAAAGGTGTGAAAAAGAGCTCTGATGAATAAAGTAGTAAAGAATTATCTTTATAATCTTTCATATCAAATACTGGTAATAATTGTACCACTCATAACTACCCCATATGTTTCAAGAGTATTAGGGGCACAAGGTGTTGGTATGTTTTCCTATACGAACTCAATCGTTCAGTATTTTATCCTGTTTGGATGTATAGGGCTGAATTTATATGGTCAAAGAGAAATTGCATATGTGCAGCACAAGAAAGAGAAGAGGGATAAAGTATTCTGGGAATTAGTAATCCTAAGAATTATTACGGTTTCAATTTCTCTAATCGTATTCTACTTTACTTTAGCCTCTCACGGAAAATATGCATCTGTTTTCTTTATCATGTGCCTGGATATACTTGCTTCTATGGTGGATATATCCTGGTTCTTTGAGGGAATAGAAGATTTTAAAAAGATTGTAGTTAGAAACTTCATCATAAAGATTGTTGGAGTAGTTCTCATATTTCTTTTTGTCAAAACTTCTGAGGACTTATTGCTTTATGTTGTTTGTCACTCCGCCACTCTCTTTCTTGGCAACTTATCAATGTGGGCTTACATACCAAAGCTTGTTGGTAAGGTAAAGATAAGAGAACTTGAAATAAAGAAACATATCAGACCTACGATTGTTTTATTCCTTCCTCAGATAGCGACTTCCGTTTATACAGTTCTTGACAAGACAATGATTGGCTTTCTCACTGGTGTAGAGGAAGAAGTTGCCTATTATGAGCAAGGGCAGAAGATTGTAAAGATTGTTATGACTTTGGTTACTTCTCTAGGTACTGTAATGATGCCCAGAGTTGCAAATTTATTTAAGCAGAATGAGGTGGGAAAGGTTAAGAATTACTTATCAAAATCATTTCGATTTGTGTTTTTTCTGTCTTTTCCAATGATGTTTGGTTTGATGGCAGTGAGTTGTAATATCGTTCCATGGTTTTTTGGATCTGGTTATGACAAGGTTGTTCCAAATATGATGGTTATCGCACCAATTTTAGTAATAATTGCTTTGAGCACCATCATGGGAACACAGTATCTTTTGCCAACCGGAAGGCAGAAAGAATACACCATATCTGTAGTGACAGGATGTGTTGTTAATTTCTCTCTGAATTTACTTTTGATTCCGTTCTTTCTATCTATTGGTGCAGCAATAGCTACCGTTATAGCTGAGACAAGCGTAACAGGAGTGCAGGTATATTTCACAAGAAAAGACTTTAAGTTTGGAGAGATAATAAGTAGTAATAAACACTACATTATTTCCTCACTAATCATGTTTATTCCTACATATTTACTTGCTAAGTATCTTCCTTCTAGCATCATTAACACATTCATCTGTGTAGCGGTAGGCGGCCTGATTTACGTTGTTTTATTGTTTGTGATGAAGGATGAAACGCTGTTTGAAGCTGTGGATAAAATAAAGAGGAAATTTGCAAAAAACACTTGACAAGGAGGATCCAATGGATGGACAATTTTTTAGCAAGCAAGCAAGCAAGCAAGCAAGCAAGCAAGCAAGCAAGCAAGCAAGCAA
>ENA-ORNQ01001970-ORNQ01001970.1-human-gut-metagenome-genome-assembly--contig:-NODE-1970-length-14751-cov-6.587099_pt1 | contig 14751 bp, 16 predicted proteins | sample MGYA00242116_ERZ509024 | MGnify/ENA primary metagenome ERZ509024 (study PRJEB26280, sample SAMEA2338697) | human gut metagenome | biome: human gut; feature: human-associated habitat; material: faeces...
ACAACTACTTCGGCAACCAGAACCACATGTCCCCGGATGACCATTATCAGGATTTGAAGCGTCTCATTCAGGCGGCAAGTGGTAAGGCACACCGCGTTAACGTTGTGATGCCGCTGCTTTACGGCGGCCGTCAGCTACCGCGAGTCTTTGGACTGCGCATACATGCTGCAGGAGCTTCAGCAGATGGGCGTTTCCAACGTTTTGACTTTCGACGCACATGACCCGCGCGTGCAGAACGCTGTGCCGGTTATGGGCTTCGATAACCTGATGCCGACTTATCAGGTTTTAAAGAAGCTCTTCAAGGACTTCCCGGATCTTTCCACCGATAAGAAAGACTTCATGATCGTCAGCCCGGACGAAGGTGCGTTGAACCGCAACATGTACTATGCTTCCGTGCTCGGCGTGGACATGGGCATGTTCTACAAGCGCCGCGATTATTCCCGTATTGTAGACGGCCGCAACCCGATCGTCGCACATGAGTACCTCGGTACCCCGGTTGAGGGCAAGGACGTGTTCGTTGCCGATGACATCATCTCCTCCGGCGAGTCCGTGCTCGACATTGCAGAGAACGTCAAGGCCCGCAAGGCTCGCCGCTTCTTCGCTTACGGCACGTATGCCATCTTCACGAACGGCCTCGCAAAGTTCGATAAAGCGTATGAAGAGGGCCTCATCGACGGCATCTTCGGCAGCAACCTGACGTACCTTAACCCGGAACTGAAGAACCGCCCGTGGTTCCATGAAGTCGACGTTTCGAAGTACATCGCTTACTTCATCTCCGCTTTGAACCACGACGCTTCCATCAGCTCCCTGCTTGACCCGCACGCCAAGATCGATGCACTGCTCCAGAAGCGTGCGCTCGAAAAGGCAAAGATCATCGACGAGCAGCTCTAATTTTTAAATCACAGCTAAAATAAACAGGGTATGCACTGTAAAAAAGTGCGTACCCTGTTTTTGTGTGTTTATTTCTGCATCTCTTTCAGCTTTTCCAAAAGAGTTTCTACGCGTAGACCACTTGGCGCGGCAGCATAGCTTGCGGCATCTTCTTCAAAGGCGGAGATTGCGTAGCCGTCCGGCGTGACGTAATATGTGCCCTTTGTGCCAAAATATGTGCGGGAAGTATTGTTTTGATCTGCGCGGATCGGTGTCACGATGCGCATACCGTCTTGAAACTGCGGGTTATAATCTTTGAATAAAACATTCGCGGCGATCGTCACACGGTCGCCCGGCTCGTATTTTTCCGAAGTATCGGACAAGATCACGAGGGTGTACTCGTAAAAATCGGAAATGCTTTGGTTGAAATACTGTGCTTCACCTTCGATCTTGCCGTACAAAAATGTATCGGCCATAGCGGCGCAGTCGGCGAGCGAAAGCGGCACGGTCTCAATAAGCGGCGGGGATCCGCTGCAAACAGGGTACTGCCCGCGCAGTGCGGCGACTTCATCTGTCGTTAAACGTGTCGGTGCGGCGTTCTTTTGCAGGAAGATCACGGCTGAAAGCACAATGACAAAACTTATGGCGGCAAAAATAAAAACGCGGTGTTTTTTCATGGGGCTCCCTCCTTTTGTTTCATTGTAGCACAACGACGGCGTATTTTAAAAGAACCAAAAGAAAAAAGCCGCATAAAATGGCGCGGAGAGGTGATCTTTGGGCTTGCGTTTTTAAAGGGGCTGTGTTAAAATACTGTCATAAAGCAAACGCTGAGACCGAACGAGTACCCCGGGGGCAGTCGATAGAGAGCGGAGGTCATGGGCTGAAAGCCGCCGCAGAAAAGAGCCGGGCGAAGTGCATTCGCGAGCGGATGCGGTGAGCGAAAGTGAGCCGCATACGGGTACGGCACGTTACGCCGTTTGAGTGATAAACCGGAGTGGAACCGCGGATTTATTGTATCATGAATGTTTTGGTACATTTCGCCCCCGAGCGCCTATGTTGTGCGCTCGGGGCTTTTTGTTTTTAAGGAGAGATTTACGTCATGTTTTCTAAGTTAAAGGCGGAGCTGGACGCCGTGATGGCGCGCGACCCTGCCGCCCGCAGCCGTGCGGAGGTTTATTTTCTGTATTCCGGCTTCAAAGCGGTGCGGTCTTACCGCAAGGCAAACTGGTTTTTCCGCCATAATATGAAATTTATCGCGCGCTATATCTCGCAGCGCGCGCGCCGCAAAACGGGTATAGAGATTCACCCGGGCGCGACGATCGGCAAAAATCTGTTTATCGACCACGGTATGGGTGTCGTCATCGGCGAAACCACCGTTATCGGTGACAACTGCACGCTGTATCAGGGTGTGACGCTCGGCGGCACGGGCAAAGACCAGGGCAAGCGTCACCCGACGCTTGGAAATGACGTGCTCGTCGGTGCGGGCGCAAAGGTGTTGGGGCCGTTCCGCGTGGGTGATAACGCCCGTGTGGCGGCGGGTGCCGTGGTGCTGGATGCCGTGCCCGATAACGCAACGGCGGTCGGTGTACCGGCGCGCATCGTGCGCGTGGGCGGCAAGCGTGTGATGGACAACAGCACGCTGGATCAGATCCACGTGGCCGACCCGGTGGCGCAGGAAATGTGCCGCATGCGGCTTGAAATTGAGCGCCTGCACGGCGAGCTGAACAGCTGCCGCAGAGAAAAAAGCAAGCTGACCGCACAGAAAGCGGAGAAGAATAAGAAAGAATAAGCAGAAAGGAAGCACCTGTATGCAGCTCTATAACACAAGAACACAGAAAAAAGAAGAATTTATTCCGCACGAAGCCGGCAAAGTCAAAATGTACACCTGCGGCCCAACCGTGTACCACTATGCGCACATCGGCAACCTGCGCTCGTACATCATGGAGGATATGCTGGAAAAAGCCTTGCGCTACCTCGGCTATGACGTGACCCGCGCCATGAACATCACGGACGTCGGCCACCTTTCCAGCGATGCCGACACCGGCGAAGACAAGATGCTCAAGGGCGCGCGCCGCGAGCACAAGACCGTCATGCAGATTGCGCAGTTCTATACCGACGCTTTTTTCAGTGACTGCGAAAAGCTTGGCATCAAGCGCCCGGAGATCGTCGTTCCGGCGACGAGCTGCATCGATACGTTCATCCACATGGTAGAGGTGCTCCTTGAAAAGGGCTATGCGTATATCGCGGGCGGCAACGTCTATTTTGATACCTCCAAGCTCGAAAACTATTATGTTTTCGGCAACATGGAGGAAGAGAGCCTCGCCGTAGGCGTGCGTGACAGCGTGGAAGAGGACGAAAACAAGCGCTCCAAGAGCGACTTCGTACTGTGGTTTACAAAGTCGAAGTTTGACGACCAGGAGCTCAAGTGGGATTCCCCGTGGGGCGTGGGCTACCCGGGCTGGCACATCGAGTGCAGCGGCATCAGCATCAAGTACCTCGGCGAATACCTCGACATTCACTGCGGCGGCATCGATAACGCGTTCCCACACCACACGAATGAGATTGCACAGAGCGAAGCGTATCTCGGCCACCCGTGGTGCAAATACTGGTTCCACGTGCTGCACCTTTTGGACGCGCGCGGCAAGATGAGCAAATCAAAGGGCGATTTTCTCACGGTCTCGCTGCTTGAGGAAAAGGGCTACGCGCCGCTTGTATACCGCATGTTCTGCTTACAGTCCCATTACAGAAAGCCGCTGACGTTCTCGTTTGAGAGCCTTGACAACACCGCCACGGCGTACAAAAAGCTCGTTTCCCGCATTGCAGCGCTGAAAAATGAGGGAGAGCACGACGAAGCTGCCATGGAGCCGCTGCGTGCCTCGTTCCGCGCGGCGCTGGAAAACGATCTCAACACGTCCTTGGCACTCACAGCGCTGTACGACGTACTGAAAGCCAAGCTTTCCGACGCGGACAAACTTGCGCTCATCAAGGAGTTTGACGAAGTGTTGTCCCTCGGCTTGCTGAAAGCTGCAAAGGCGCTGCGCGAGGAGCAGAATGCGCAGAAGTCCGCGGTGCCGGAGGGCATGACCGCTGAGGAAGCCGCGGAGATCGAAGCGCTCATCGCAAAGCGCACGGAAGCCAGAAAGGCAAAGGACTGGGCAACTGCCGACGCGATTCGCGATGCGCTTGCCGCACGCCATATCGTTGTAAAGGATACCCCGCAGGGCATCACGTGGTCTGTGCAGGGCTAAAATAAGGAAATAAGGCAAAAGTCATAACCACTCCTCTTAGGTGTGGTTATGACTTATACAACAAAAGGGCACGGAGCTTTAAAACTCCGTGCCCTTGGTTTTTGCGGAACTTACGCGTTTTTGTTTTCTTTTTCATCGTCGCAGCAGTGGCCTGTTTTGTGCTTGTGAATGTCTTCCGTACCGGCGGCAATGGCTTCCTCATAGTATTTGCACTTATAATCGATTACTTTAAGCTGATCTTCAAGCTCCTTGATTTGTGCCATAACGGCCTCGCGGCGCTCAAGAAACAGGTTGTAGCGCTGCTCCAGGGTGGAGTCACCCATTTGTGCCCACACCGCGTACTGGCGAATATCTTTAATGGACATGCCCGTGCATTTTAAGCATTCGATAATGCGCAGCATGGAAAGATCCTGTTCGGAAAACATTCTGTGGCCGGATTCCTTTCGCTCCAAAAACGGCAGGATGCCTTCTTTATCGTAATAGCGCAGCGTGGTCGCCGGAATGCCCGTGATGTCCGAGGCTTCCTTAATGGTGTACGTCATCTGCAAGCGCTCCTTTCTAAGTTAGATATAACTCTATATATAAGCATACGTTTTTTTGCGCGGTTTGTCAATGTGTTCGTGGAAAACTCCTGCGCCAAAATTTCGGAAAAACAAAAAGAACGCCCGACTGCGTAAACAGCCGCAAGGCGCTCGGATACAGGTTAAAGCTTAAAACTCAAGTGTAACGGTATCGGATTTCGTGATCTCGTTCCACGCTGTGAGGTCGCAGAGGACTCTGCTTCGGAGGAAGCCGTGCTGCTCACACTGCTTTCGAAATCGTTGTTTCTGGCGCCGCCGTTACTTTCGCACGCCGCGAGAGAGAGAATAAGCAGTGCAGAAAGCAGAAAAGACATGAATTTCTTCATTTAAATTACTCCTTCTGCTTTTTGAGAAACACCGCGAAACATGCGGGAATTTCTCAGAAAACGGTGAAATTTATACCTACAACATTATATATATAATGTCAATAGTTCGGAGCGCATTTTTTTGAAAAAATCGACGGAAAAAGCCATGCAGAAGAATTTTACACAGGGCTTGCGCATAAGACAAAAACAAGATAAAATAATAATTAGTATACACAGAAAAGACAGGGGGTGCGGCATGAAAGAAAAAATTCAGCTGTTAGCGGCGGCGCTGGCGCTTATTTTGCTGCTTTGCGGCTGTGCGGCGCGGGGCACAGCATCAAACGATGCCAAGCCGGCGGCGGGCGATGTCACGGACAGCAACGCCGCGCCCTACGAGGTTCCCGCTTTTCGGGATTCCGTCTTCAACGAAGAGGAAGCGACCGCGTTCGGCAGCGGAGAGATTGACCTTTCCCAGCTTGAAGGCGGCATCATCGGCGTAAAAGCGCAGAGCGATATGCGATTAAAAATGCAGATTGTCTGCGGCGAGGATAAATACAACTATGACTTGCCGAACGACGGCACTGCGACATTTTTCCCGCTCAATATGGGAGACGGCACATACACGTTCCGCCTGATGGAGCAGGTGGGCGACAGCAAATACGCGTGTATCGGGAGCGAAGACCGCGACGTGACGCTAAAAGATGAATTTCAGCCGTACCTGCGCCCGAACCAGATGGTGAATTACAACAAAAGCTCCGATTGCACCCAAAAGGTGAAAGAGCTGGCCGCAAGCTGCACCACCGATGCGGACATTGCTGCCGCCGTGTATGACTACATGGTGAAAAATATCCAATACGATACGGAAAAAGCGGCGACCGTGCAGAACGGCTACCTGCCCTCCCCGGATGAGATCTTAAAGACCGGCAAGGGCATATGCTTTGATTATGCAAGCCTTGCCGCCGCCATGCTGCGCAGCGAGGGCATTCCGTGCAAGCTCATCACGGGTTATGTGGGTGAGGAGACCTACCACGCGTGGAACAGCTTTTATGTGGAGAGCGAGGGGTGGATCACCGTGGAGATCCGCGCAAAAGCGGATGAGTGGCAGCGGGTGGACATCACCTTTGCCGCAGGCGGTATGCCCGCCGGGGAGATTCAAAACGATTCGGAATACACAACGCGGTTCACTTATTAAAGGAAAAGCGAAAGGACGAGGAACATGGCAGAAAAATTTTTGACTCAGGAACAGCTCAGCGTATTTTGCAGCAGCCTTGCAATGCTGCTGCGCTCCGGCGCGTCGCTTTCGGAGGCTTCTTCCTTATTTGAGGAAGACGGCATGGACACCGCCTTGCGGCAGGCTTCTACCGAGATCAGCCTTTCGGTTGCGGCGGGCGAGACGTTTTCGGCAGCGGCGGAAAAGACCGGCGTTTTCCCGGAATACGCCTTGAGCGTTTTTAGCACGGCAGAGCTTTCCGGCCGATTGGACGAAGCGCTTGACCGCCTTGCAGACCACTATGACCGCCAAAGCGCGCTATACGACCGTTTGCGCAGCACCCTTACATACCCGGCCGTTTTGATGCTGATGATGTGCGGCGTGCTGGCGGTGCTCGTTTTTGCCGTGCTGCCCATGTTTGAGCGCGTGTACGACAATTTAACGGGCAGCCTGCTTTCATCTTCCTATGCCTATGTGCTCGCGGCGACGCTCATCGGGCGCATCAGCTTGGTGTTTGCGGGGCTTTTGGGCATCGTTTTGCTCGTTTTGGCGTTTGGTATGCGCTCCGATAAAGGTCGGGAAAAGCTCAGAAATGCAATGGAAACGAGCCGCTTCACGCGCAGAGCCGCGTGGCTTTTGGCGGTATCCGAGGTGATGGACACGCTCTCCGCCTTGCTTGCGAGCGGTACGGATGAAGACAGTGCGCTTGCGCTGTGCATCGAGCAGACGCGCCACAAAAAGCTGCACGAGGCGCTTGAAAAATGCCGTGAAGAAACACAGATGGGCGTCGGCATTGCGACGGCGTTTGCGCACCAAAAGATATTGCCCGCCATGTACGGCAAAATGCTGCTTGGCGGTGCGCGGAGCGGCGAACTCGTGCAGGTGACGGAAAACCTCGCGCGCCGCACGGCGCAGGAGGCGGAAAACGGGCTGTGCAGCGTCATCGACCGCACGGAGCCGATTTTGATCGGATTTCTCACCGCGTCTGTCGGTTTGACGCTTTTAAGCGTCATGCTGCCCTTGCTCGGCATTTTGAGCGCAATCTGAGGGAAAAGTTATGGGTATTTTGAATCGAAAAGTAAGCTTCCGGCTTTTCGCGGTCGGGCTTATTCTGGTGCTTGCGGTAATTTTTACCGCGGTGTGCGTGCCGGTTTTTCAGGAGGATATCCGCGAAACAGGCCGTGCCGCCGTGCGTGAAGCCGTTTTGCGCAGCGCCGTGGAGTGCTACACCTTAGAGGGCGCATACCCGGAAAGCCTTGAGTATTTGGAAAAGCACTACGGGCTTACGGTCAATAAGAAAGAATACATCGTGACATACGAGGTTTTCGCCGATAACCAGCTGCCGACCGTTCAGGTGCTGGTGCGCGGCGAGGAATAAGGAGGGCGCATGACGGAACCGAAAAAGAGAAACAGCACTTCTCTGATGCTGCTTCTGCTGTATGCATTGCTCATCGCATCGCTTTTGGTGTTGACGCTTGCGGGCGCGCGGCTGTATTCCGATACGATGGATGCCCGCGACGCACACGCAAAGCAGCGCAGCGCGCTTTCGTATATTCAAAGCCAAACGGCAGCGTGCGGCGGCAAAGGGAACATCCGCCTGATCGACGGCCCGGAGGGCCCGGCGGTGTGCCTGCGCGAGCCGGAAAGCGACTTCGAAACGCGCATCTATTTATATGAAAACGCGCTGCGCACGGAGTTTTCACGGGTCACGGCGGAGATCGACCCCAATAACACCGAAAAGCTGTGCGACCTTAAAACGTTTAAAGCCGAGCTTTCGGAAAACGGGCTTTTAACGATCACTGCGGACGGCATGACCGCCGGCGCGTATTGTGACGGAGGTGGCGCGGCATGATAGATTACGAGAAAAAGCGCAGTGAAACGCGCCACCGCATGGGCTTTATGACCCCACTGCTTGTGTTTGTTCTGGCATTTGTCGCGTGCTGCGGTGTCATTGCGTGCGTGTTTCTGCGCGCGGCCGTCATCAGCGATGAAGCGGCGAGGGAAAGCGCAGGCATTGCGCTGTGCCGCAGCGCCGCAGAGGCGTTTCGCGCGGGAGAGATCCCCGAAAACGGTGAAAAAGCATATTTCACAAAAGATATGACAAGCTGTGCGGAAGCGGACGCTTACTATTATATAGAAACCGAAGTGACCGCCGCCGAGACCGAAACGGGAGCGTTGTATGCCGGGAAAATCACGGCGTACACGGCGGAGCAGGATAAAGAAATTTATGCGCTGAATGTACGGTGCTACCAGCCGAGGGAGGGAACGCCATGAGCCGAAATCGATTCCGCATCGGCAGCATCGCGGTGCTGTTCGCGGTCGTTGTGCTGTGCGTCGCCATTTTCGGCGTGCTTACGGTGTCCTCTGCCGTATCCGATCGCCGTGCCGCAGAGCGCTACGGCGAGCACGTGAAAGTGCTGTATGCCTGCGAAAACGCCGGGCAAGACTGGCTTTCTGAAGCAGATGCGTATTTAAAGGGCGCGGGAGATCTGCCGGAAAACACCGAAGAGACCGAAACCACGCTCAAAACGGAAATCACGCGCGGCAATATGCAGCTTGAAATCTGCTTAAATAAGATAAACGGCAGCTATGAGATTGCAAAATGGCGCTGCACAGCGCGCTGGCAGCCGGATGACTCCCTGAACCTCGGGTAAGAAAGGCGGAGTACAATGAATATGACTGAAATTTTGAAAAGTGCCGTGGAGCGCGGCGCTTCCGATATTTTCGTGGTGGCGGGCCTGCCGCTGACGTATAAGGTGCGCGGCGAACAGCAGCGTGAAACGGCGGACGGCGCCTTCACGCCCCAAAAAACCGAGGCGTTCGCAGCGGAAATTTATCGCCTTGCCGCGCGTGAGCCGCACTGCTTAAACGGCAGTGCGACCGATGACGATTTTTCGTTCTCGCTCAGCGGTACGGGACGCTTCCGTGTGAATCTGTTCCGCCAGCGCGGCAGCATTGCCGCCGTGGTGCGCGTCATCCGCTTCGGTCTGCCTACGGCCGAAGAAGCGCACATTCCGCCGGAGGTCATGCGCGCGGCACAGATGAAAAAAGGCATCGTGCTCGTTACGGGATCAGCGGGCAGCGGTAAGTCCACAACGCTCGCGTGTATCATCAACGAGATTAACCGTACGCGCACGGGACATATTCTGACGCTCGAGGATCCGGTGGAGTACATCCATCGCCACGATAAGTGCATTGTGAGCCAACGTGAGATCGGCTGCGACTGCCCGAGCTACGTCGCCGCTTTGCGCAGTGCACTGCGCGAAAGCCCGGACGTGATTTTGCTCGGCGAAATGCGCGACAAAGAGACAATGGAGGTCGCGATGACCGCCGCCGAAACGGGGCAGCTATTGCTTTCGAGCCTGCACACCACCGGCGCGGCGAATACGATTGACCGCATCATCGACGCATTTCCGCCGAACCAGCAGGCGCAGATTCGCTTACAGCTTTCCATGGTTTTGCAGGCGGTCATCAGTCAGCAGCTCGTGCCCGGCGTAGACGGCACACCCATCCCGGTGTTTGAAATCATGTATTCCACACTCGCGATACGCAATATGATCCGCGAAAGCAAAACGCATCAGCTCGATGCCGCCATCGCTTCCGGCGCGGCGCAGGGCATGCGCACCATGGACATGGCGCTTGCGGACCTTGTACGGCAAAAGCGCATCACAGAGGAGACGGCGCTTTACTACTGCACGAACTATGAGACAATGCAAAAACGTCTGCAATTACTTTAAGTCATAGTTTTTAGCGTGACCTTTCGCCAAAAAAGGTATTTTCTCTGACAAAAAAGTAAATTCTTATGAGAAAAATCGCATTTTCCACCTTTCGGTGGATTACAAATACCGTGAAGCGTGCTATACTTTATGAAAAGAACAAGTTCGGAATATTATTTTTTTCGCAATAGCCGGGGTGATATTTTGAACTGTTATTTCTGAAAGAGGGAGATGAACCGTTCATGAGTCGAACAGCGAAAGAAATTGAAACCACCGGGCTGCCGTGTGAAGCACAGAACGGTGAAACGATACAGGTTGTGCCGAAGATCGATGTGACCATGTTCGGCAAGTTTACCTTAAAGCAGGAAGGTATGGAGGTTCCGCACGCTGTGAGCCTCACGGGACGTTCCAGAAGACTGTGGACGCTTACGGCATACCTTATTCTGAACAGAAACCGCGGTGTTTCCGCACAGGAGCTCATCGACCTGCTGTGGCCGGAAGCCGAAAACGATAACCCGTTAAGCACGCTGCAAAATAATGTCAGCCGCGCAAGGGCTGCGCTGGCAGAGCTCGGCTTTACGCACGCAAAGGTTATAATCCATAACGAAAAGGGCTATTATCGCTGGGCGCCGGACCGCGAGACGCAGCTTGACGTGGAGCAATTTGAAACACTTGCAAAGGCAGCGCTTGCCGAAGAAGATATGGAAAAATCGGTTGCCCTGGCGCAGGAAGCCGTGGCGCTTTACACCGGCGATTTTCTTACGGAAAGCGCAGCGGAGTTCTGGTGCATCAACCTCAACACGTATTACCGCTCGCTTTATACGCGCCTATGTCGAGCGGCGGTGGATCGCCTTTTGAAGCTCGGACGCATTACGGATGCGGAAAAGCTCTGCACGGGCGTTATCCGTTTAGATCCCGCCGCAGAGGAATTCAGCGTGTTTTTGATGCAGGCGCTCATAAAAAACAAAAACCCGAAAAAAGCGCTGGAACACTATGATTACATCGCTTCACTGTACCGGGAGGTCTACGGTGTTTCGCCTTCGGCGGAGCTGGAGGCGCAGAAGGCGCTTGCGGTGCAGGAGATTTACGGCAGCGAGACGAGTGAAGACGATATTCACACGTTCCTGCTTGAAAAAGAACAGGAACCCGGTGCGTTTTGCTGTGATAACAACGTTTTCCGAGAGATTGTAAACCTGCATGTGCGCGAGATGCGCCGAAACGATACCCCTGCGGCGTTGATGATTGTGCGGCTTGCAAACCGCTCGATAGACCCGGAAAAGCGTGCTGTATATATGAAGCAGATGGAAGGGACGCTTTTAAACGAACTGCGCGCGGGCGACCCGTTCACAAAGGTGGGCGCAAACCAGTTTTGGGTGCTGCTGCCGGGTGCGACCGGCGAAAACGGCGGGCTCGTTTCCCGCCGTGTGTTCAATCGGTTCCAAAAGGAATACCCGAAAAGCGGTGCGGCCTACACCTTTAAATCGCTCGACCTGCGCCACATACATATGAACGCAGAAGAAAAAGCAACGGAGAAAACGGAGCGCCGAAAGGCCTAAAACCGTCACCTGAAAAAATGAACCGGTTGACGCAACACAGTTAACAAAAAAACTACGACCTATTTTCTTTTTTTATGAGAAAATGGGTCGTTTTTCTATAAAAAAACTTCTTAATCATAGCGTTCTCATAGCACCTTTGTGTAAAATAGAATCACAAAATACAAAAGGGAGGGGTTAGGTGAAAGAAAATCGTATGCTACCGATCGGCACAGAGACCTTCCGTATCTTTGTGGATGAAGCGGAGGACGGTGTCATCCGCGGCAGGGTCTCCGGCGGGACGCTCCCGGAGGAAACCCTATTCCGAAGTCTTTCACGTCTGATCCTGCTTTTGGAAGAGCAGCTGGATACAGGCGGCGCGCCGAAAGCTTCTCCCATAAAATGTACGGAAACACCCACGTTTGAACTGGACATCCTGTTCCGCCAGAATTACAGCTGGCAGGGGAGACTGCGGTGGACAAAAGGCGGCAAAGAGGCCGCGTTTCGCAGTGTGCTGGAGCTGCTCATCCAAATGGAAACGGTTTTGGCACAGTAACACACATCAATTTAGGAATCCATATTTGTTATAAAACGGACAAATCACAGGATTGGAGGAAAACACTATGAAAAAGAAAATCATCGCCGTGTTGCTGAGCGCATGTATGCTGGTTTCGGCATGTCCTACGGGCGCGTTTGCAATGAGTGATGAGGAAACGAACACCTACACTGCAACAGGGGATGTTATGCAGGGGGGAACGCCGGTCGTTGACGAGACGCCCGCGCCCGAGGAGACCGCAGCTCCGGAGGAGACACCCACTCCCGCTCCGGAGGAGACCCCTACTCCCGCCCCGGTAGAGACCCCGGCTCCCGTTGAAGTGGAAGCACAGGCGACCCCCGCCGCAGGTGCAGAGGAAACTGCACCGGCAAAACAGAGCGAGGAAGCGGGCATTTCAACCGCTATGTTGCTTCCGGACGACGACAAGAAGCCCGCGGTCGATACCTACCGTTTCTATGATGCAGACGGCAAGGAGCTGACCGAGTGGCAGCAGACCGTCGCCGCAGGCGAAGAGCTCCTCGAGCCGACTGCACCGACAAAGGAAAACGCACGCTTTGTTGGGTGGTATGTCGGTAAGACCCCGTTAAGCTTCGGCAAAGTCGCGACTGTCAGCGGCAAGGAAAGTGACCGTTACGGCGAAGTTTGAGGCGTACAGCTACGTATACTTCATGAATGAAGACGGTACACAGGTGGTTTATTACACCGCCGCAGGCGTAGCCGGTGAAAAGGTTGCGGAAGCAGATTTGAACGCCGCGACCGCAAAAGTCGAGCTCACCATGAGCAAAGAAAAAGGCGTTGTCGGCTGGAGCACCACGCAGGGCAGCGATACCCCCGAAATCATCACGTTTGTGGCCGGCGTTACATACGTTTACCCGGTAGTTAAAACCGGTTTCTGGGTCACATTTGATACCAAAGGCGGCGACTACATGGCGCCGAAGTTCCAGATGGGAGCGCCGCTTGACCTGAGCACGATCACCCCCACCCGCAACGGCTACACGTTTGACGGTTGGTATATCGACGGTCAGAAAGTAACATCTGTTTCCGCAGAAGCAACTGTTACCGCGCACTGGAAAGCCAATTCCGAAACGGAATACACCGTTATCCATTGGCAGGAAAATGCAGATGATAACGAGTATTCCTCAACGGATATTGAAAAAAAGACCGGCGCCACAAACAGCAGAACGAACGCTAGAGCAAAATCTTACTCCGGCTTTACCGCACAGGCGATTACGCAGAAAACCATTGCCGGTGACGGTTCCACAATTGTAAACGTTTATTATAAGAGAAATGTTTACAACGTAAAATTCTATACCATCTATGACTATAGTTTTTTTAGCGGCTATAGTTATAAAGAGGATACAAGCCTTAGAATTACAGCAAAATATGGTGCTAACATCCGTGACAAATGGCCGAATAAGCCGGAAAGTGCATGGAATGTTTCTAAGAATGGCAACACTTGGCAAGCAGGTATAGATGTTATGCCCCTTGATGGTGCTACTTTCTATCAGAGAGGTCAAAATTCAAGTCATACGATGGTTGCATCGTATTACCTCGAAACCATTTCCGGCGGAAAATACGAGTTGGATCATCAGGATACGGTTTACGGAGAAGATGACTCGGTTACTAAAGAAGACCGGTATGCAATTACAGGCTTTAAGCTTAATGAAAGTAAAAGCACGCGTATTGGTCGGGCCTACAATGGCGCAAAGTTCTATTATGATCGTGAATCCTACAGTATCGTTTTCATGAATAACGGTACAAAGGATAGCGAGGTTAGCCGCAAGTATCAGCAGAATATTTCCGATGTCAACTACACCCCGACAAAACCGGCCGGTGTACCCGCAAACTTTACGTTTGCAGGCTGGTATGATAACGAGCTTTGCGAAGGCACGGCGTATGACTTCAACGGCAGGACGATGCCCGCACAGAACATTACGCTCTACGCAAAGTGGCAGGCGCCGCAGGTCAACGCAACAGTTTATCTGAGTGCCTCTGCGGACGGAGAATCTGTAACGATTGAAATTCCGTACGGCACAAAGCTTTCGGATTCCGAAGATTTTAAGGCACTGCTTGAAAAGTTCAAGGAGGAACAGCCCTCCGCTTGGATTGATTCCAACGGCGCGCTGTTCAATGTAGATACCGAGCTTTACAGCTCCGTTACGATTTCCCCGTTCTTCCCCTCCGCAAAGGATGGCTTCACGGTCACATACGTTGAGGGCGAGAACGAAAACGTAGCAACGGATAACCAGAAGTATGTAAGCGGCAGCTCCGCCCGCGTACTTCCGCCGGAAAATTCCGAAAACTTCCGCGCTTGGAAAATGGAAGACGGCACGCTCATCCACCCGGGCGATAAGATTACCGTCACAAAGAACACCACGTTGACGGCAGTCTACACCAATAAGCCCCGAACCGAGACGATTACGTATCATTATAATTTCACAGATAAAGATGGCAACTACAATGACGATACCTTTAGGGATGGTAATCACCCGAAGAACACTAAAGCAGAAGTTTTGACATTAAGTGCAGCTGGATTTGAACTCGTAGCTGGTTATGAATTCCTTGGCTGGGCACTGACAGCAAATGGCTCTATCACATATCAGCCTGGAGATGAAGCATTCGTCGATGGCAACGGTGATAATGATCTGTGGGCTGTTTGGAGCAGGAAATCTTACAAGGTAACATGGCTTGATGAAGACGGTTCCCTGTTGAGAGAAGATACCGTAGAGTACG
>ENA-ORNQ01001976-ORNQ01001976.1-human-gut-metagenome-genome-assembly--contig:-NODE-1976-length-14720-cov-20.621343_pt1 | contig 14720 bp, 10 predicted proteins | sample MGYA00242116_ERZ509024 | MGnify/ENA primary metagenome ERZ509024 (study PRJEB26280, sample SAMEA2338697) | human gut metagenome | biome: human gut; feature: human-associated habitat; material: faeces...
GTTTTTTAAGTTTACTGTGATTAAAGCTGTTGGCCATAGAGTAGAGCCTTGTGCCGACAGCTTTTTTTATTAATAATAGTTGATACTGTTTTGCATCCACACCCTCCTTTATCACCGTTTCATCCGCTTCAAACTCATGGATATTCTGCAATTCCTGCTTCAGGAGCCATGATGCCGGATTGAACCACTGAAAGAAAATGCAGACATCAGCCACCAGCAAGTCCCAGGAATGGCGGTTATGGATATGGGCAAGCTCGTGGATAAGGATTTCCCGTCCGTTCTCCTCCAAGTCTTTCCGTGAAATGACAATATATCCCATCCAACTGAACGGAGCGATGTCACAGTTGTGTACAATCAAAGTAACGCGCTCTTTCCTGCCCGGTAAGTAGCTGCCGATATCCTCTTTTTTACCCGATTTCAGCAACATCAGTAACCGTACCAACGAATATACGTTGCGGAAGGCAAAGAAAACGATTCCTGCCAGATAGACAAGCAGCGCCACTTGTATCCAGGTGACTGTTGCCGTTTCAGTCCTTGCTCCGGCCTCAGTGGCATTCACTGCATCCGCCATCATCAGCAACTGCTCCAATGTCAGCATCGTCTGGTGCACTTCCGTCTCCTGCTTCACACTTACCTCTACCAAAGGCAATAGGCAGGACAACAGCAAAATGCCCAACAATGAAAAACGGTTGAAACGATGAAACGTCTCGCGTGCCAGCAACAAGCGATAAAACAAATAGAATATCGCCAGGCAAACAGAAGATTTGAGTATATAAACAAAAAACAGACCCATGGTATTATTTACTATTTAGGGATTTACGATTTACTATTTACAGTTACTTGGTCAGTTCATTCCGTAGCATCTCCACTCCGGGAAATCCGGTTGCTTTGTAGGAAATATCTCCTTCACGGTTCACGACGAAATAGGTCGGGATACCCGGATATTCGTACAGCTTTGCCAATGCCGTACTTTGCTCATTGCTAATGCGACAGTGAATACCGGGTATATCCGGTATCATTACTTTCCATTTTCCTTCAGGAGATGTTTCGTCGACAATATATAGATAAACCACCTCTTTCAGCTCCTCTTTCAACGGTTTCAGGCTTTTCATGGCCCGCATACAAGGACCACACCAGGTGTTCCACATATCCACCAGTACCATCTTGCCACGATAAGGACGAGTAATGACCTGCAACAAACTGTCTGCCGCTACCTCCTTTTCCACCTCAACAATCTTATATCCGGTCTTTCCCTTAGTAGCTTCCAACTCTGATTTCAGTTCGGCTTCAATCCTCCCGTTTCTCATCAGGAACAATTGCCTGAGGTCGGGAGAAGCGATGCTGTCCACCGTCCGACGCTCTTCCTCAGTCAAAGGCATGTACTTGCTCAGATTACGGGAAGCACGCCCGGCAAGAAGCATGTCCGGCCAAAGAGGGTCTTGCACAAACTTATCCCGGAAATTTCCGGTAGCGGTCTTCACAAAGTCCGTATAATAATTGTAATATTTCTGTTCGGGGGTATGCAGAATATCCAGTTGCAGTATTTCCTTGAAGTATGAGGTACTGTCCACCGTCATGTCCGCCCTTTTCACCCCCTTCCTGCCCGAAAACATCGGGGCATAACTAAGGTTACTCTTGTAATTATAGATAAGGCTGAACAGATTCATATCCAGATTTGCCCGGATATAAGTACGGCAAGCCTGGCTCATATCCTTGTTTTTTACAAGTTTCTTTTGCACATCTTCATAATGCCTGAACAGATACTTTTTATATGCCTGCGGAGTCATCCCACAAATATCTGCATAAAAATCATCAGTTCCCGATAAGCTTTTCATTTCACCGAACCGCAGCAACTCGGTATTCAGACCGGCATAGTCTCCTTCAAACCAAACACGGCTATCCGTTACACCATCCCTTTTCCGGCTTAAAAGACGGCTTTGCGAATAGAATATTTCAGGCAGATTGATTGTGACATCCAGTTCTCCACCCGGAACGAGAAACAATTCTATTTTCGAACGGGATATCCACAGCGTAGCACCGCTCGGCAACAGCACCTCCGTCTCATAGCGGAACGTGCCATCCTCCGCTATCTTCAAGTCCTTACCGGTGAAATACATGAAGAACCAAGGCGAGTCATAGTAGCGTAACGTCACTCCATACTCTGGTTTATACCCCAATATCCGCCCCTTTATGACAGTCTTTCCCACATTCAGTTCCGGTCCGGGCAATGGCAAAACCTCATCCGGTTTCTTATTCCGCAAACGTTCGGGAATATCCACCCGAGGTTTCTCTCCGTTGAGCTGTATACCATAAATTATCCATCCTTCATCACTACCCGGCATCTCTACGAAATCAAAGCTCTCAGTATCCATCGGAAGCGGACTAAACTTCAAAACAGCAGCCATTTCACCGGAAGCGGGAATATGCGTCCACTCATCCCTGGCAAAACCGGTATTTCCCAAATATCCGTAATCCTTTCCGGATGCCCGCAACACAGCTGTCGAATCAATCCTGACCTTATCGCCCTGCATACCATAAAGCCTTACCGCCAGCCAGGTCGTATCTTTTCCAAGCGTCACTTGCTCCACTTCAATGCTACGCGTATTGCATGCCATGAAATAGGGTACCTCTACGATTTTCTTTGCCTGCAATCCGCAGCAAATACTTACCAGCAGCAAACAAACCAATCCGATATTTTTCATAAGCCAGAGTTATTAGAGTCTCAACAATCTCAGTCCCTTCCCTTTTCCACGTCTTGTATCAACTGCTTCAATTCTTCCAAGGATATATCCTCTTCCTTCACCAAAGACGACACTGCGCTGAGGTAGGAATTATTGAAATATTTACTGATAACGTTCTTCAGTGTCCGCTTGCGAAAATCCTCCTCGCTGACCACCGCATAATACTGATAGGTGTTACCATATGTATGATGGCTCAGGAATCCCTTATCCTCCAATCCCCTCACAATGGTGGACAAAGTATTGAAATGGGGTTTCGGCTCTTCATAGAATGCCAGCATTTCCTTCACAAACAAGGGTCTTTTTTCCCAGAAAAAGCCCATGATTTCTTCTTCTTTTGCAGTCAATCCTTTCATAACATTCTTTGTTTTCTGCAAATAACTAAATTATTTAGTTCAAAAACTAATTTCTCTCGTTAAATAAAACTAAAGCTTTTAGTTTATCCGGCAAACACCACTCTCCAACCATCTCCCGACAAGCAAAATACCTACTAATAGTGATTGCAGTTCTCGGATAAAAGCCGTTACTTTGCGCACGAATTAAAGAATTAAAAACAATAACATACAATGAATGAGCAACATAAGTACCGCTCCACGGACAAGATGAGTGACCTCATCTGTGACAATTACTCCTTATTAATGGTGATGAGCCGCTTCGGACTGTCATTAGGATTCGGAGACAAGAGCGTGAAGGACGTCTGCGAAGCGCAAGGCGTAGATTGCCCCACATTCCTCGCCGTAGCCAACTTTATCAGCGAAGAACAATACTCTTACAGCGGCAATGAAAGTGACTTTTCCATTCCCGCCCTTATGGATTATCTGAAGCGTGCCCACACGTATTTCCTCGACTTCAACCTGCCGGCCATCCGCCGCAAACTCATCGAAGCCATCGATTGTTCCAGTACAAACGATGTAGCCTACCTCATCCTGAAGTTCTTCGATGAATATGCCAAGGAGGTACGCCGCCACATGGAATATGAAAACCAGGCCGTATTCACCTATGTAGAGCAATTGCTCCAAGGCAGACTATCGGACGAATACAACATCGCCACTTTTGCCAGCAAACATAATCAGATAGACACCAAACTGAAAGAGCTGAAGAACATCATCATCAAATACTACCCGGAAAAGGAGAACAACAATCTCCTAAATGCGGTCTTGTTCGATATATTCAACTGCGAACAAGACCTTGCCACCCACTGCCAGGTAGAAGATTATATGTTTGTTCCCGCCGTAGCGCAAATAGAAAGGAAACTGAAAAATGAACAATAATACTTCTTTGAAGATTGTCATTGCAGAAACTTCGGTCATCATCCGGAGTGGTCTGACGGCTGTTTTGAAGCGTATTCCCAACTTGAATGCACACCCTATTGAGGTTTCTTCTCCGGAATCGCTGCAAAACTATATTCACATGCATCCGGCAGACATTATCATCATCAACCCCACTTTCGGTGGCTGGTTCGACCTGCCCGCCTTCAAGGCAGAACACGGAAAATCCGGCATCAAGTACATTGCTATGGTATGCTCCGTCATTGACAACAACATATTGAAGGAATATGACGAGAACTTCGCCATGTGCGATGACATAGATGTCATCACCTCCAAAATCAACCACTTGCTGCACACCGAGGAGGAAGAGGAAAAAGACAGCGAACAAGAAACCCTGAGCCAGCGCGAAAAAGAAATCATCACCTGCGTTGTGAAGGGCATGACCAACAAAGCCATCGCCGACAAACTCTACCTCTCCATTCATACTGTCATTACCCATCGCCGTAACATTGCACGCAAACTGCAGATACATTCTCCGGCAGGGCTTACCATCTACGCTATTGTGAACAAGCTGGTGGAATTGGGCGACATCAAGGACTCTCTATAAGGTTCTTCCGGCAACTGTTTCCCTACCCACTACGGCCTATAGGGAAAAAACGGATGAATCCCTTGCAAAAGTATTCTCCCCCATACGGGAAAAGGCCTCTGGCTATTGATTAAGGTTTATCTTGTGACTGGCGATATACATCTTTAGCGTAAAGATGTATATCTTCAGCATAGAGATGTGCATCTTCAGGCTGAAGACAAAGCTCATCCCCTATGTCAGCCCTCCCCATGCTATGGCTCAAGCAGTCTGACAAGTAGCCTTAACCAACCTTGCCCACAGTATCCGCCACGCCATACACAAATCCCCACTTCACGATATCACATCGGAAAGTGGGGATCCTTTTATCTTCATAAAAGTGGTTACGTAATTATGACTAACTAATTCATTCAAATCTGATGTTGCAAAGATAAGGCATCGGCAGACAGTGCGCAATCGCTCAAATTAGGTATAATGAAAAAAGCCAGTCATTATAAATAGGTAGAACCACCCGTAAATCAAGCATTGGCATAGCTATGCATTCCTCCAAGGATGTAGTTCACCCCAAAATAGGTCATCAGGACTGTCAGAAAGGCGACAATCATATAGATGTGGAAGAATAACGGCCTGCGGAAAATGCGTAGGCTGCGCGCATGGAACACCGCTCCATAAACCATAAAGGTAATCAGCGCCCATACTTCCTTCGGGTCCCAAGCCCAATATCGCCCCCAAGAAGCATTGGCCCAAACCGCACCCAGAAAAATACCGGCTCCCAAAAAGAAAACGGCGGGATAAAGCAGCAATCGGCTGAGCAGCATCAACATCCGGGCTGAACGGCGAAGACACAATGCCAGTATGCCGTTCAGCATCATAAAGGCAAACAAAGCATAAGACATCATTATCAACGACACATGCGTACTGAGCCATGGAGAAACAAGCACGGGCATCAAGGGAGTGATTTGGGGATTCATCTGTCCCAAATAAGACACTAGCAAGGCAAAACCGGACAGCAAAAAGCCGAAAGGCACCATAAACGGGAAGCGCCGCCGAAACAGACAAGCCAGGAACAGCGCACACAATGCCATGAACTGCATCGTTTCGTATCCGTTGCCCAACGGTATTCGCCCACCGATGTACCACCTCAGGCCATACCCGAAGAGCTGAAAGAGAAACGCCGCATAAAGAGAAAACGGGAAAAAAGTATCTGCCAAACGCGAAGAGAAAGAGAGCGCTACAATCCTACCGGAAGAGTCTGACAATGCCGACGAACGACGCAGGCCGCGATACAGCAGACGGAAGAAAGCCAGCATCCCCACCGTAAGGTTGAACATGAACAGCAATTTACTGAAAGGAATACGGTTATACAGCAATTCGGCTTGTATTTTAGTATCGGAAACAGGCTCCACACTCCCGTCTTCCGGCAAAGGACGAATCAATGTACCATTTTGGAGCATCAAAATCAGTCCCACCTTTTCATCCGCCTCTACAATGGCCTTTTCCAGAGAAGTCATTTTCTGATGATGGTCTTGCTTCCCCTTCCAGAACTTCTGCAAGCGATACTTCTCACCGTCGAACAAATCAGCCAGACATGCATAGGGTGTCTCCAAATGAAGCAGGCGACGGAGTGCCTCGTTTTTGATATAAATCATCGGCTCATTCTGCCAAACTTCCGGACGCAGAAGCCATCCACCAATCACCTGCTCCGGCGTCATGCCTCCATAAGACGGTTTTCCCGTCAGTTTCAGTACAAAATCGCGCGCAAGGGTATTGAAAGGAACCACACGGTCATTATAAATCACCTGCTTACGGGCGAGACTATCCGCCTGCTTGCGTGCCAGTGCCGGAAGGCTTCTCTTCTGCGCATGTACCCCACTTCCCAGACACAGCAACAATAGAACAAACATTCCTCCCTTCTTCAACAACGGATGCCTCAGCAGCCTGCGGAACTCTCCACCCCGGCTGACCAGCATCCAGAGCATGGAGACACCTAACAAGAGGTATCCACTATAGGTAACCCCTATCCCCCACGGGTCATAATTCACTGTCAGCCAGCTCCCCTGCATATCCTCATCAAAGGAAGACTGATAAAAGCGGAACCCCTGCCGTGAAAGAATACGGTTCATGGAGACGGGCGTCTCACCGTGAATATAGCTGATATAATCTGCAGGAGCATCCGTACCCGGATAGTACTCAATCCGGAAACTGTCCAGACGTAAGGTGAACGGTAACTCTACAACCTGCCTGCCGTCTTGTTCCAAAAAGCAGTTCACCTCACTGCCGACAGTAAGATGCACATATCCTTTTCGGCCACAAAGAAACGTAGTCATGGCTCCCGCCAAAATCACGAGGAAGGAGCCATGCAACAACAACGTCGGGAGACGCCGCCACAACCGCTGTCTTACAAGCACAACAACAGTCATCGCAGCAAGGGCTCCCCACAAACAACAGAACCAAATCGTATGATAAACATGCTTTTCTACAAAATCCGTACTGTATGTCTGCTCTACAAACGTAGTTGCAGCAAGTAAGAGCAGCAAACAACCATAAACAGCTATGAGAAACTTTTTCAATTAAGAGCTATCAATTAAAAGTAAAAAATCAATATGGAGCAAACTCCTTGTTTTCTAAAGACTTGACTCCCATACATTCCATCTCTATCAGCCAACCCGGACGACATACGGGAGCATATACAAACACTCTCGGAGTATCCGGAAAACGCTCGTCATACATTCCTTTGACCACGGTATAGTCTGCAACATCCCGCAGATAAACAATCATCTGTCCTAAATCATCAAACGTACAGCCAGCCTCTTTCAACAAAGCCTCCACATTCTCCCACATACGTTCCGTCTGCTTGCGAATGTCTCCGGGACATACCACCTCACCTTTATTATTGATGCTCGCAGTACCCGAAATAAACACCTGGCGACGGTCGCCATAATCCACATACGTACCTCGCTCGAAACTCACACCGTATTCGTATGTGGGATTCAGATGTGTCGGTGCGTAAAGGTAGTGAATTTGTTCAGATTTCAAACCATCTACAGCATAAGTATCCATCTGAACCGTCACTTTGGGGTCGGCATGACGGCCACCGATACCGGTACTGGAAATATAATGAGTCTTCTCCGTCAAGTCCTGGGTAACAAACACCTCATTACGCGCCTTCACCACTCCGGCATAATTCACATCCACGTTCTGTACAAAGAACCAGGTACGTATGCAATTATCAGCCAGCTTACAGCCCTGTTCCATCAGCTGCATCACATAGTCATTCAACAGCAGACGGGTCTGGTATTCCGAATTGGCAGCACGATTGAAAGAGCCGCCTCCCCAAAGGTGACGGTAGGCGCCATGTCTCACTTCGAACAATCCGTTATGAAGCACCTGTGTTTCTACACCTTTCTGCAGATAGACCCACAGTGCAATCTTTGTACCGTTCAACGGCGGCTGCTCTACCACGGAGAGTGCACAATCCGAACATTCTGCCGAAAGCGCCAGTAGCATATCTGCTTGATTGGCGGCGTCACTTAGAAAGTAGCGTTTAAAGATGGCAACAGCACCTTGTAGTTCACTTTCACGCAGTTGGCAGTAAGTGTCGACCACCGCATTCAGCTGTTCTTCATAAGTCGCTTCCGGTCTGGTGGCATGAATCATTACATGATATTCTGAAACACCCGCTTCTACCTCATATTTAAAGATTTCGGTTAAGGTATTCTCCAATTGATTAGTTTGTTGTTGTTTATTTTTCATATTAAATATCAATTAGTCGTTGTTGTTCAAAAAAGTACCGGTATTACCAGTAAGGCCCATCATTATTACTGCTGTGCACCATCGTCAATCCAGTTGCCAATCAAAGACTGCATATCAGATGAGGTTATCATCTGAGAATGGTCTATACGCCAATCCGAGCTGATGTCCGTACCCAATATGAGATGCAAGACACTTTCTGACGCATTACCGGGCATAACCCTCATTTTACCGTCCACCGTCGTTGAAGCCCGGTTGACCAGATCAGCATGGCTATGTCCTTCCAGCAGATTCAAGCCACCACCCGGAGTGGTGCTAAGACCATGGCAAGCCGTACAAGTGGCATTGAATATTTTTTGTTGAATGGCATTGTACATACTTGCATCAACTGTTCCTGCATCCATAAGTATAGTATCAGCGATTTCAGTACATTCCATTGCCACCAAACTGACAATGCGCTTCCTCAACTTATTGATTACACATAGCTCGACAGTTGTCACCTCATCCGTTATGCCGGACATTGTCAACTGGATTTCATCATTATCCGATTCGGATGCCGGAACAACCTTTGAAACAATGGCATAATCGCTTTCATCATCAAATCCTGCCACTACCACACTATAGTCGCCCGACCACTTATCCACACCACTAATCCGGCCTGTCATCTTCACTGTGCGTCCTTCACCCGTGGCCACAACGGCATTCTCATAAATTCTCCCCTCATCGCATGCATGCAGACCTATAAGAAGCACGGGCAGAAAAAAGAAAAGAATGTATTTTTTCATAGACGAATCCTTTCCTGACTTCATTTAGAATGTATATTGAAGCATCACCGTGGCAGAGTGAGTGGCCAGACCTAAATTATCATTATCACGGTCGAGCTGCGTGTCGTGTCCCCAACGGGCTACATACTGATACATTGCCTGCAATTTCAAGTTGCATCCTCTGAAAAAGTAGTTCATACCTACAGCAGGCATATTCAGGAAACCGTCGTCATCCGTACCGTTACGATTGAAGATATCGTAGCGTGCGGCAAGCTGTAGGCGGGGAGCGACAAAGTAACCACCTTGCACATAACCGCCTAAAAAGCTATACGATTCATTTATCTTTTGCCGTTTGGTGAAACCTACATTCATATAATAAGCTTCAGCCGCCAGATAGAGCTTGTTCTTCAACATGGCAAATTCCAACCCCACACGGGTATCATTGGTACTCTCATTTTCACTCTCCACATTGATAGAACCCGAAAGACCGAATAATATCTTATCCTCGTTCAAACGGTTAGGATTACCTTGTGTGGAAGGCATCACCCCCTTGGGCATATAAGTCAGACGTCCGGCATACAGCAATGAAGGGATATGCCAGTCATCACTCATCGTCTTTGAAGCTGTATTCACGGAAGCTCCGGTTCCATTGAACAAGCCGACTTCATAACCGAACTTATCTGCCACCAGACCGTGAATTTCAACACCCAGGTCAAATCCCGTACCGATATTAGGCGTCACGGCATTCAACGAATAAGGCAAAATTACAGAAGACGTCAGAGAAACCGGCAACTGGGGAAGCAGTGTTTCGCCAAGAGTTGTCAGATAGGCATGCGAGAATGGAGTCTTGAACTTTCCGACACGAATCGCAAATTGTTTTTTCAGCTGTACATCAAACCACGCCTGCTGTAACAGCGCTCCTCCACTTGCAGCAGCATTGATGGACAGATTGAAAGCTACTTTTCCAAAAGCCTTGCCAGTAAAGCCAAGTACGGCATAAGGAATGGAAAAACCCGAATTGGCAATATTATCTTGGTTATAAGCCTTATCCAAGCCTTCATCATCATACCAATTGAAATTAGCACTCGTTTGTACCAACAGATAAGGCTTGAAAACAAAGTCACCTTTCTTTGTTTCAATGGTAAAACCTTCTCTTCCGGCCAATGACACTACACCATTCTCCGTATCTTCCTCATGTTGCGCCATAGCGGTCAAAGGCAAAACAGCCAGCATGGCAACATATAAAAATTTCTTCATAATTACTTTTTATATAAAGCTTATTAGTTCTAAAGTGAATTTAAAAATGCAATCAGGGCATCACGGTCATCCTTGCTCATGTTCTTAAAGAGATTTTTCGATGCTTCTCCCTCTCCCCCATGCCACATTATGGCTTCAACAAGATTGCGGGCACGGCCATCGTGTAAGAAGTAGGTATGTCCGTTTACCTTTTCCTGAAGCCCGATACCCCAAAGCGGAGTAGTGCGCCATTCATTGCCACGCGCCAACCCACTTACATAGTTATCATTCAGACCGACTCCCATAATTTCGGAGCCCATATCATGCAGCAAAAAATCCGAATAGGGGTGAATTGTCTGACTTCCCAACCATGGCAAACGGGTACCGTTCAACAGCACGGAGCCCCGAGGCTTGGTATGCAACGTGGTGACATGGCAAAGATGGCACTTGGCTTTATAGAAATTCTGTTCTCCCCTTATCACCTGCGGGTCATTCACATTACGCCGTGCAGGAACACCAAGACTCTGCATATACAAGTCAACATCTTCCATATCTTCTGTAGAAACATCCAACTGGGCATAAGAAAGCCCCATCATGCTGCCTTGATTCACCTGGGCCTGCCCCTCGCATATCTCTTCCGGATAGCGGCTATTGGTAACACCCATATCACTTGAAAAACCAAGTTCAACAGTCAAATCCGCATGTTGAGCCTTATTTCCCGACAGCCCCAAGCTTCTCACACCACGTTCGGTAATGTAATTGCAACGGCCACTTATACCATACTCCGGATAATTACTTTTTGCAGCAAGCGCTTCAATCTCCGTAGGTTCCAAAGCCATCATTTGCCCCATACCGACATGTCTCAACGGGATACGCACCGTACAGAACATATCTTCAGGCTTTATACTGTCAGCATACCATTCGGATATGGAATAAGCCGGTCTGCAAAGTTCATACTTCTCTCCGTCGGGAAAGGTAAAAGTCTCATAAGTATACTCCACAGAAAGCTTTCCCTCCGGTTTCACTCCATAAATGGCCTGGTCATGGAGAACACGGCCATAATCCTGAAAAAACGCACCATTCTTGCGGCTTATATAAACCAGCATCGAGGAAAACCCGTAACTACCCGATCCGCCTTCACTCCACAGCGTCGGTTTGGTACGGCCGGCATTACGATGACAACTGCCACAAGAATACCCCGCATAGACCGGGCCAAGCCCCCCTCCCATACCATTGCTACTCGTACGCACATCATCGTAAAGCCCGTCACCATCATTAAAGCGACTGTTGTAAACACCCGACACCCAATCTGCCGGTGAATCATAGGCCTTGGATGAATTCATGAAGATTGTGGACGTTCCGGCAGACAGAGCGTATCCTTCAGGAATCTCTATATCCAACACGTCAATCCCATCATCATCACAAGCAGTCAAACCTGCCGACAAACAAAGGAGAAGACATGAATATCTCATTAAATGATTCATCATCTTTATCTACTTTTTAATAATGGCATATCCAAACATGCCAAAGAAGTAAAGGCAGGATTCTCCAAATCCCCCCCTTTACTTCTTGAGTATTGTTTATAAATAATTCTTATTTAACTGTACGAGGCTTGCCATCCTTGAAAAGCAGGAATTCTAAAGTATGGAATCCGCGTACATTTTGGGCAGATTCAACTTTTGCATCATCATCACCCTCGCTCCATTCCAAATCGCCCCATTTCTGGGAATTCAGAATCTGGACAATGGCGTTCTGGTCCAAAGGCCAACTATCCATATTCGGGTCAAGCCCCAGCTCATCCACCGGCCCAAATAGGAACGCCTCACTTTCCTCCCAAGGTTCACGGGCTGTTATCCAAGCATTGCATGCCGTCTCAAAAGCACTGTTAGAGGGATTGTTGGCAAGAGCCACCACAGCGTCATACAGCGTACTATTCTTCTCCTTCAAATCCTTATAGGTAGGCAAAACCACAACATTGACATAATTTTCAACAATCGGGTCAAGTGCTTCATTGCTGTTAATGGTGCTATTGTCCCTGATATAAGGTTTCAACTCCTTATCCAATACACTTTCCAGTTCTTCACAAGCCTTGATAGCCGCTACCGTTTCCTGACTGTTGATATTATTACGGAAAGGTTGGGGAATAGCCTGAATAGCCGATGCTGCCGTAGTGATAGCTGCCGACACTTTCGTATCCAACTCCGCATTGGCTCCAGCCACCAATTTTGAAATTGACTTGTCGCTCACCTTACCGTCCAAAGAGCCGTAATAGGCATTGCGGATTGAGTAAATATTATTGGTATAATCATCACGGGAATGCCAGCTATACCATGACTCAACAGCATAGAGGGCCTCTGTAACATTGTTTGCCATATATTTATTATATGGATCACCAATCTTCGTCTCACCTACCTCATTGGAGATTTCAACACAACCGTCGATAACCTGCTCTATACAGTTCCAGGCACTTGAAAAGTTATAGGCACCATTATGAGCTTTGAAGGAAGTTGCAAAACTTGCCCCACCCTTATAACTCGTATTCCAAGAATCATAAAGATTGGTGGCATCTGTCTTCAACAAAGCCGCCACATTTCTCATGTAGTTGTGCCAACTTGCTGCATTCTCCGAATTATACTCAATGTCAGCAGGATTAACTGTACTGTTGTCATCATCATCGCTACAAGCAGTAGCCGTAAATGCCAGCCCTAATACCAAAGCTGTCGCATAAAAGAAATTTTTCTTCATTTGTATAAATTAATTGATTACTATTCATCTACTTCTTGACAAACCAACCGATATAGGCAATACCGATCGAGAACTCATTTTCACTATTATACTTACCAGTTCCGAAAACCTTGTTTGTTCCGATTTGGCGGGTGGTGTAATCAGCCTTTACCACCAGATTAGGCAAGGCATACCAATTCAATCCAGCAGTCCACATGCTTACTTGACAACGTTTCTCTATTATCTGGCTAGCCTCTCCCTTTTCTTGCGGATTGTAATATTCATAACGTGCAAAGGGGTAGATAACCGGAACTTTCTTGTTTCCTTTGAAGAAAGCGCTGATATTCAAACCGGCCTCGGCTGCATAACTGACTACATTCTTTGCAATGGGGGTTATACGGCTGTAAGGAGATTTATTCGACAATTTGGTATTTGCCTCACTAAGCTTCGCTGAATTGCCCAAATTTCCGTATACCATATTGGCACGGGCAATCACATATTTATTACGGTATTGGGCATCTGCCGTGTAGATTCTTACCGGAATCTTACCGGTAGACGAATAAGTATCCGCTTTGTCAGAATTGGAACCGGCATCAGCGCAGTAATAAAACGAAGCGCCTATACGCAACCCCGGAACCCCCTTGTAGTCCAGACGAGCCACATAGCCCGGTGAAGTAAAGTTGTCTTCTTCAAAGATGCCTTGTTTGCCACTTGCTATCCAGGTGTTACGGTCAAAACCATTGGCATTCAGACCGGCCACTATCATGGCTTGATAATCAAAGCTGGCATATCCTTTTCCAAAAGAACCAAAAAACTCGAGTCCGTTTTCATGCCACGTAGAAGGAAGGATGGTTGTCTCTCCTTCCGGCCGATAAGTTCCAAAGAAATTGATTGGTTCATGATGGGCGTTGGTCAATCCTACCGGGACAATGACGTGACCGGCACGTATGTTGAATTGTGGAACAATTAAACGGGTAATGTGGAATTGCTCGATAGCCACTTCGCCACCCTTTTCCACCTCCGTTTCATACTCACCGTTTTCCGTATTCTCAAGTTCATAAGCAGTACCCGTACCACCGGATTCAAACTCGATTTCAGCACCGAGTATCCATTTGGAATTGAACTTGTAATCCAGAGCCAACACGAAACGGGGTATAGAAATTGTATTCCTATGTTTGTCTGGATTGCCTTCAGGCGCACCATAGAAACGGTTAATACCATAATCCTTAAAACTTGCAACCATTTCTCCGTATCCACCGAAACGGAATTTCTTGTAGTTGTCGCCATCATTCGCTACTTTTTCCTTTTTCTCTTTGTCTGTTGAAATTTCCGTACTCTCTGCTGCAGAAGTAACTTTTTCAGGTTCAGCAGCCTGCAAAGCATTGGCAGAAAGCAGAAAACATAAAACGAATAAGCCTGTTAATTTTCTCATCTTTTATCTTAAATTTTATTGGGGCAAAGGTAGAGGTAGTTAAAAAGGAGAACAATACCTAAAAATTACGAAAAGAAGAGAAAAAGTAACCATTAGTAGGTAATGGCAGATTTATAACAACAAATAAAGATGAAAAAGGAGGATAAATGGTAAAAGAACTATTAAAATGCTAATCCACGTAACGAGCACGATAAGCAGGGCCGTACCTTCCAGAATACGGTCAAT
>ENA-ORNQ01001986-ORNQ01001986.1-human-gut-metagenome-genome-assembly--contig:-NODE-1986-length-14647-cov-2.476151_pt1 | contig 14647 bp, 8 predicted proteins | sample MGYA00242116_ERZ509024 | MGnify/ENA primary metagenome ERZ509024 (study PRJEB26280, sample SAMEA2338697) | human gut metagenome | biome: human gut; feature: human-associated habitat; material: faeces...
TAGAAATTCTTCTATATTGTCAGGAGTAATCACGGTGAAAGTTGCTTCAGGATAATTGTCTGAAAAAGCTTTGGGGAATTTGGCGGAGCGTTTAGGATTCCATTTAAATTCATAAGTCATTAGTTTACCATCTCCTTCTTCTATTAAATCAATTTCCTGCATAGCTGTTGTGCGCCAAAACCATGTATTATGCCATAAACGGTTATATTGGAGGTATTTGATACGTTCTGAAACGAGGAAGTTTTCGAATAAAGCTCCTATGTCTGAACGAGTTTCCGCCAACGAGAAATTAGCGATTACAGCATTGCGTATTCCATTATCATAGAAATATATTTTTCTGCTGCTTTTTAACTCATTTCTTAGATTTCTGCTGAATGAACTCAGCCGGAAGATTATATATGATTGTTCGAGTAATATCACGTAGCGTTCCACTGTCTTGGGATCGAGATCACACAATTGCCCTAATTCATTATAAGAAACTTCTGAGCCAATTTGAAAGGCCAATGCCTGAAGAAGTTTCATAATCTTATCAGCCTTCTTGATATGCTCCCAGTCCAGGATATCTTTATATAAGTAGCTATCGGAAAGCTGTTTTAGTATTTCGCTTTCTGAACCGGGATGTGTAACGACATCTGGATAATAACCATACACCAGACGATGGGGGATGAGACGCTTCTCATCTAGTAGCCCATGATGGTTGACCATTTCTTTGAAAGAAAGCGGGTACATTTTATATTCCCATTTTCTTCCGGTAAGAGGTTCATTAACTTTGTTAGCTAAGTCAAAAGAGGAACTTCCTGTAGCAATTAATTGGATGTCACTTATCTGATCGGTAATTAATTTCAGACGTAATCCTATATTTTCGATACGTTGTGCTTCATCAATTATAACTATTTTTTTTTGCCCGAATATATATTTCAGGCGGGTTGCCGATATGTTCTCGAATAGGCTACGGGTATCTTGTTCATCTCCGTTCAGCCAGAGAATATCATTGCTGTCTGTAAACATCTGTTTTAGCAAAGTGGTTTTCCCAACTTGGCGAGGTCCCATTATTATAATGGCCTTGCCTTGCCCTAATTTTTCTTGAATCGTTTGTTCTAATATTCTTGCTATCATAATTGACCTCTTTTATTTAAGAACAAATTTCAAGCTTTTTTTCTTCCAATCCAAAAATATTATGATTTTTATGGATTGGATTCCGTAAAAATCATAATATTTTTGGATTTACCTCTCTAGTTGTTTATCCCTTTGCCTTCTTAATATACTCTGTAGGCAAACATCCGAAATACTTTTTGAAACTCGTAGCAAAGTAAGACGGCGTATTAAATCCTACCATTGTGCTGACCTCTGCTATTGTATAGCGGCCATCCTTCAGTAGTTTTGCCGCTTCATTGAAACGAATCTTGCGTATAAAGTCGATAGTCGATTCACCTGTGATAGCTTTCAATTTGAGGTGCAGATTAGAACGGCTCATATTCATTTCTCTGGCGAACTCGTCGGTAGAGAATTCAATATTATCCATATTCTTTTCTACGATGGCAACGGCACGTTTCAATAAAGCTTCATCCATGGCGTTGAACGTAATCTTTTCCGGTTCCACTTCCAGAGATTTGGAATACCGTTCAAGCATACGCCTGCGGGTCCGCATCATATTCTGTATCTTCGTAGTCAGGATAGCAAGTGAGAATGGTTTCGGGATGTAATCATCCGCACCCATTTGCAGACCTTCCATCTGGTCTTTGACTTCGCTTTTAGCAGACAGGATAATCACGGGAATATGACAGGTACGGATATTTTGCTTCACATTCTTACACAGTTTGATACCATCCATCACAGGCATCATGACATCAGTCACAATAATGTCCACTTCATTCTCTTTCAGCTTTTCCAGGGCTTCTTCACCATTTCCAGCTTCCAGTGTATTAAAAAGTTCGGCAAGTCCGCTACTTAGATAATGGCGGATTTCATTATTGTCTTCTACGATAAGAATCGTACCACGTTTCTTGTCACCAGTTTCGATCGTTTCGTTTTCTACTTTTTCCGTATCAATGAAATACATCTCTTTCGAGTTGGTAGAATAAACTTGGTCCTCCTCATTTTTAGCGTCATTAGAAGCTAATTCGGAAGATTTATAGATATTTATATCCTGTGGCAGATAAACAGAGAAAGTACTGCCTTTGCCTTCTTCACTGTCTAACTCAATACGTCCGTGATGCAGTTCCACCAAACGTTGTACCAGTGACAGCCCGATACCACTTCCTACGTGCTCACTCTCTATCTGATAGAAACGTTCGAATATTTTCCCCTGCTTGTTGATAGGAATACCAATACCGGTGTCACTAACTTGCAGTACCAGCCAATTGTTTTCCTCTTTCAACGTAACAGTAATGCTTTGCCCGCTTTCTGTATATTTGAAAGCATTTGAAAGCAGGTTATTAACGATCAGTTCCAGATAATTCGGATCGAAAAGTTCCTCTTTTTCTTCCAGTTCGGAGTGGAGAGTATAAGTAATCTTCTTGTGGCGTGCCAGTTTATCGTAGAACAAGAAATTATCCTGTATCAGTTGATGCGCATTCTCTTTCTTTACTTTCAGCTCGAAAACTCCCAATTCGGCACGGCGATAATCCATCAACTGGTTGACAAGATGCAACAGACGATTGGCGTTGCGTTGGATATATTCCAGTTGGTTACGAGTCCAGCGATCACTAATCTTATTGATTATTTCTTGTAAAGGAGCTAAGATGAGAGTTAATGGCGTGCGAAGCTCGTGCGAAATATTGATGAAGAAACGCATCTTCATCTGGTTGATTTCTTCTTGATGCTCCTTGTCCCTGCGTTCAAGTTCCAGTTCCGCTTCCATACTCTTACGCATCCAGAAGAAGCGGAAGACGAAAGTGATAAACCCGATAAAAGTGGCGAGGAAAATCATGATTGCCCACCAGGTCTTGTACCATATAGGGAGAACTATGATTTCCAACATTGTAGGTACAGTATTCCATTTTCCGTCACTATTGGCAGCTTTTACCAAAAAGTGATAAGTGCCTTGTGGTAGGTTGGAGTAGGAGACAGTACGTTTATCTGTCAGATAATACCACTCTTTGTCATATCCTTCCAGTTTATAAGCGAAAGTGTTATGTTGTCCGGAAATATAATTGGATACTACAAATTCAATCGTGAAAGCTGTTTGCCATGATTTCAGGGTGATACTTTCTGTTTCATTGATATTTTTAGTCAGGATACCGGTTTCATCATCCGGGCGAACTGTCTTGTTAAACAGTTGAAGTTTAGTGATAACTACCGGAGGCGTATAAGGGTTATCCAGCAACAGTTCCGGGCGGAAAGTAGTGATCCCGTTGATACCCCCGAAATACATTTGACCGCTCGAAGTGCGGCAGAACGAAGAAGTATTAAACTGATTACTCTGTAATCCGTCGGATTCCGTAAAATTACGGAACCTCTCTGTTTCCGGATTGAAACAGGAAATACCACGGTTGGTACTTACCCAAAGACGTCCGAAAGTATCTTCCAGAATACCATATACCACATTATTGGGTAAACCGTTAGCTGTTGTATATCGTTTGATTTTCTTCTCTTTTTCATTAAAACAGTAGAAGCCTTCACGCGTACCTACCCAGATGATACCGTTGGCAGCCTCGTAAATGCAATTGGTAAACGTCTTTGTTACAGATGATTCCGGCAGAATAGGCACCTTTTCTATCTCGATTCCTTCCTGCTGAAAGACAGATATACCTTCCTCACCCCCGACCCAAAGCCGTTTATGGGAATCTCTGAACAGGATTGTGATTCGTTGTGAAGTAAATGGAGTACCGTCCTTTTCCTTATCAATGGTGGTAAAACTCTTTTTTTCCGGGTTAAAACTAACCAGAGCACTTAATGTCCCCAATAAGAGATTTCCCCCTTTATCAGGAAGAATTGCATATACATTCTCATTCACCAACTGGCTGTTCAGCTGATTGAAACTTTCCATTTTTCCACTGTTTCGATGGAGGACAGTCAGTCCGCCGGCATGTGTCCCTATATATACAAGTGATTTTTGTTCATCTACATATACGGCTTTGATATTGTTGGAACCAATACCGATTTCCCGTTCGTCTTCCTGTAAGATATAGTGCGTAAACTGTTGTGTCTTTGTATTATACAGATTCAAACCACCATCATTCGTTCCTATCCATAAGTTCTTATCCTTATCTTCCGTAATGCAGCTGACTACGTTATCGCTTAGAGAATTCTTATAGGGAATACGCTGGATATTCTTGAATCTGTTGCGGATAGGATGGTAATAGTTCAATCCCCCGAAATAGGTTCCAAGCCACATACCTCCTTGCGAATCCATAAAGATACTGCGAACCGAACGTTGTGACAAACTGCCGTTTTCTACCGGACTGCTACTGTAGGAAACGAAAGAATCGCTTCCTTCATGATAAATGTTTAGATCATTGAACGTTCCTATCCATAAGCGATTTTGCGAATCCAGTGCCAGGGAGCGGATATAATTGGAACTGATACTTTTAGGATTGGAAGAAGAATGATGATAAGCCTTGACCTCTTTCGTTTTCGGGTTGAGCAGAAGCAGACCGGCTCCTTCGGTAGCTACCCATATACGGGTAGGAGATTGCTGCAAAATGGCCTGAATCTGTTTCGTTTCCGTTATCGGAGTAATCTTTTCCAGTTTCTTTTGAGGAATGGAATAGCTGTAAAGCCCGTCGACCGGGGTACCGATATAGATAATATCCCCCTGTCTGTAAAGAGCTGAAGCTATAAGCTTGTGCATAGCGGTACTAAAAGAATCGTCTACAAACTTGGATTCTTTAATATCGAACATGGTCAGTCCTTCCTGTGTGCTTATAAGCAACTGTTCCGGTGAGATTTCTGCAATACCATTGATTTGTTGCCGTTTGCCCTTTTTCTCGTAGAAGAAATTTCTGAATTTGTCTTTTTCTTCGTCATAATATGACAAACCATCCCGCGTACCGATCCAGACACGTCCCTGACTGTCAGTCTTTACGATTCGTGAAATGTCATTAGCAATACTGTTCGGATCCTCTTCATTATGTTGATAAACTGTAAATGAATACCCGTCATACTTGTTTACTCCATCATAGGTAGCGAACCACATATTACCTCTTTGGTCCTGATCGATAGAGAATACGGTGCTTTGTGACAATCCTTCGTTAATAGAAATATAAGAGAAGTTAATTTGCTCCGGAACTTCAGAAAAAACGCAATTAACCCCTATACATAGAAAGAGTAGACAGATTGTTGTTTTTTTAAGGCTGTTCATTATTAGTTCATAAGATTAATAATGGCATCAAAGATAGCAAAATCTTTTATATGGAGGTATTCAATAGAGAGAAAGTAAATATAGGGAATGAAAAAATACCACCAATTATACAGATTAGCACGGATTTTTATATCGACAATCTTCGAATTACAATTAAATCTGTGTTAATCTGTGTAATCGGTGGTGAAACTTGAAACTGGTAGGTAATTTATTTAGCTAAATCTCCTATCTCGTCTAAATTCTTCTGAATATCTTCGTCATTCAATGTATAATTCACCAGATCACCGGCCAAATACTTGTCATAAGAAGCCATATCGATCAGACCATGTCCCGAAAGATTGAACAGAATCACTTTCTCTTCTCCTGTCTCCTTACATTTGTTAGCTTCGCGGATAGCCGCTGCAATAGCGTGGCTGGATTCGGGAGCCGGAATAATACCTTCGGACTGCGCAAACAGACAACCGGCTTCGAAAGACTCCAGTTGCTGTATATCTACCGCTTCCATCAGATTATCTTTGAGCAACTGTGAAACGATTACACCTGCGCCGTGATAACGAAGCCCACCGGCATGGATATGAGCAGGAGCAAAATTATGTCCCAAAGTGAACATCGGCAGCAATGGAGTATATCCGGCTTCATCACCGAAGTCATATTGGAACTTACCACGTGTCAGTTTCGGACAAGAAGCAGGTTCGGCAGCAACGAAACGAGTCTTTTTCCCTTCCTGTATGGTGTGGCGCATGAACGGGAAAGAGATACCTCCGAAGTTGGAACCACCTCCGAAACAACCGATCACGATATCCGGATATTCGCCTGCCATTTCCATTTGTTTTTCAGCTTCCAGTCCGATAATAGTCTGGTGGAGAGTCACGTGGCTAAGTACGGAACCGAGCGTATATTTACAGTTGGGAGTCATTTGTGCCAGTTCGATAGCTTCCGAAATAGCAGTTCCCAATGAACCTTGATAAGTGGGGTGTTTAGTCAGAATATCTTTACCGGCGCGGGTAGACATAGATGGAGAAGGAGTGACCTGTGCTCCGAAAGTTTGCATGATGCTGCGGCGGTATGGTTTTTGTTCATAACTGATTTTTACCTGATAAACGGCAGCTTCCAGGCCGAAAACCTTGGCTGCGTAAGAAAGAGCGGCTCCCCATTGTCCGGCACCAGTTTCAGTGGTAATGTTGGTAACTCCTTCTTCTTTACAATAATAAGCTTGTGCCAATGCAGAGTTCAACTTATGCGAACCGATAGGGCTTACGCTTTCGTTCTTAAAATAGATATGAGCCGGAGTGCCGAGTGCTTTTTCCAAACCATAAGCACGAACCAGCGGAGTGCTGCGATAGTACTTGTACATTTCACGCACTTCTTCCGGTATTTCGATCCATGCATCCGTCTGATTCAGCTCCTGATGACACAGCTCTTTTGCGAAAATCGGATATAAATCTTCTGCTTTCAGCGGTTGTTTGGTTCCCGGGTGCAACGGAGGCATAGGTTTGTTCACCATATCAGCCTGAATGTTGTACCAGTAATGTGGAATTTCTTCTTCCGGTAGAATATACCGTTTTCTTTTTTCACTCATAATATTGTAGTTTTTTAGTTTTCTGTTGCCAAAAGTACTCAAATTTTTAATATTCGGAAAATTTTGTCAACAAAGAATCGCATTTGATTGTTATTTTAGTTAAGTTTGCACGACCCCGTTAAAAAAGATGATATGAAGATTTATCATAAGTTTTTATTGTATCAGAATAAACTGCTAAAACCCTATGTACGTATCTTGTTAGGGCTGGTAGAAGCACTCACCTATCTGGCGTCATTATTATTGATTGTCGGAGTAGTATATGAACATGGCTTTCCCTTGTCTATTGATGAAGTGGCGAATTTGCAGACATTGTATAAAACTGTCTGGATCATTTTTCTGATTGATGTCACTTTACATATCTCGCTGGAATACCGGAATACTAAAAAGCAATACCGGCGATTAGCCTGGATATTGAGTGGATTGTTATATCTCACGTTGGTACCTGTTATATTCCATCGTCCGGAAGAAGAAGGAGCTATTTTGCATATTTGGGAATTCTTACATGGGAAGTTTTATCATCTTTTGTTATTGTTAGTTCTTTCTTTCCTCAATCTGTCCAATGGGCTGGTGCGTCTGTTGGGACGGCGTACCAATCCGTCTTTGATATTGGCAGTTAGTTTTATGGCTATTATTCTGATTGGAGCAGGCTTGTTGATGCTTCCGCGCTGCACGGTAAATGGTATCACCTGGGTAGACTCTTTATTTACCGCTACCAGTGCCGTATGCGTTACAGGCTTGGTACCGGTAGACGTGTCTACTACATTCACCACTTCAGGATTAGTTGTCATTATCCTGCTGATTCAGATTGGCGGATTGGGAGTGATGACATTAACCAGTTTCTTCGCCATGTTCTTCATGGGGAATACCTCCATTTACAACCAGCTTGTTGTGCGTGATATGGTTAGTTCCAATTCATTAGGTTCTTTGCTGTCTACTTTATTATATATATTAGGCTTCACTTTAGTGATTGAAGGGATCGGTATGGTTTCGATTTGGTTTAGTATTCACGGAACGTTGGGAATGACTCTGGAAGGAGAGTTGGGTTTTGCTGCTTTCCATTCTATTTCAGCTTTTTGCAATGCGGGCTTTTCTACGCTTTCCGGCAATTTAGGAAATCCGATGGTGATGACTAACCACAATTGGCTGTTTATTACCGTTTCTCTATTGATTATATTTGGTGGTATCGGTTTCCCCATCCTTGTCAATTTCAAGGATATTGTATTGTATCACCTCCGTCGTTTCTGGAAATTGATTCGTACCCGCAAACTGGATCGGCATAAAATGCAGCACCTCTATAACCTGAATACGAAAATCGTGTTAATCATGACTTTTCTGCTTTTATTAATCGGCACATTGGCTATTGCTGCTTTTGAGTGGAATGGTTCTTTTGCCGGTATGCCTGTGGCAGATAAGTGGACACAAGCTTTCTTTAATGCCACTTGTCCGCGAACAGCCGGTTTCAGCAGTGTCGACCTGGCATCATTGAGCGTGCAGACATTGTTGGTTTATCTATTCCTGATGTGGGTGGGCGGTGGATCACAGTCCACGGCAGGTGGTGTGAAAGTGAATGCTTTTGCGGTCGTAGTTCTGAATCTTGTAGCCGTATTGCGTGGCACTGAACGAGTGGAAGTGTTCGGCAGGGAATTGTCTTACGATTCAATCCGGCGTTCCAATGCAACAGTAGTCATGTCATTGGGAGTCTTATTCATTTTTATTTTTACATTGAGCATACTCGAACCGGGTGTTTCCATTATGGCATTGACTTTCGAATGTGTCTCTGCGCTTAGTACCGTAGGTTCCAGTCTGAATCTGACCCCTCATTTGTGCGACGCAAGCAAACTATTGGTGTCTTTGTTGATGTTTATTGGTCGTGTGGGGTTAATAACATTGATGTTGGGAATCGTCAAACAGAAAAAGAATACAAAATACCGTTATCCAAGTGATAACATCATAATAAACTAAAGCTATGAAGTATATTATTATTGGTTTAGGAAATTACGGCCATGTGTTGGCGGAAGAACTGTCCGCCTTGGGACACGAAATTATAGGTGCGGATATAAGCGAAAGTCGTGTAGATTCCATCAAAGATAAGGTTGCTACAGCTTTTGTCATTGATGCTACTGACGAACAGTCATTATCAGTGTTGCCATTGAATAGTGTGGATATAGTTATTGTAGCGATTGGAGAGAATTTTGGTGCGTCGATACGAGTCGTTGCCCTGTTGAAGCAGAAAAAGGTTCCCCGTATTTTTGCCCGTGCTATTGATGCCGTACATAAAGCGGTGCTTGAAGCTTTTGATCTGGAACGAATCCTGACCCCGGAAGAAGATGCTGCCCGCAGCCTGGTACAACTGCTCGACTTCGGTACTAACATGGAAGGATTCCGCATCGATCAGGATTATTATGTTGTGAAGTTCACGGTTCCGGAGAAATTTGTAGGATATTTTGTGAATGAGTTAAACCTGGATGAAGAGTTTCATTTAAAAATGATAGGATTGAAACGGGCGAATAAGATCACCAACTGCCTGGGTATCTCTCTGACCGAGCTTCATGTGAAGAATGAATTACCGGGAAATGAGAAAGTGGAAGAAGGAGACGAATTGGTCTGCTACGGCAGGTATCGTGATTTTCAGGCCTTCTGGAAAGCTATTTAGCTAGAGTACTTATAACGTCGCTTTTATTGAGCACAAGTGAGCAAGTTTCGGAGATAGTTGTATGAAGAAACCCATCGGACTTCTTTTCAGTAAAGAAATCCGGTGGGTTTGTTATATGCTGAAGCGTATGCCTTATTTCGTCTGAATACGAATATTTCCGGCTTTCACTCCGTTTGCTTTTGCTGTAAATACAATCTCTCCGGCAGTTTCACCGGCTTGCAGGATAGCTGTCAACATACCGTTGAAAGCATGCATCTTCGGAAGATGGAATTGTTCAAGGTTCGTCGGATCTCCATTGGCGGCAGCACGATATTTACCCGTTCCCTTTACCGAGAAATTTATCTGACGATTATCGGTAGGGCAGAGGTTACCGTCTTTGTCTACTACTTTAACAGTCACATAAGCCAGGTCTTTTCCATCTGCAGTCAGTTCGTTACGGTTGCTTACCAGTTCGATGTGATGAGGCTTTCCGGCAGTACGGACTACTTTTTCAGCTACCGCTTTTCCGTTTTTGTCGTAGGCTACTACTTTCACTTCACCCGGTTCGTACTTTGTATCCATCCACATCAGGCGATAGCGGTTCTTTAGCGAACTATTATTCTTGCTTTGTTTTCCATAGCTTTTGCCATTGATAAACAATTCGGCAGTAGGATAATTAGTGTACACAAAAACGGGAGTCACTTCACCTTCACGTCCCGGCCAGGTCCAGTGAGGCAGGATATGCAAGGTTTCCGCTTTCTTGTTCCACACGCTACGGTAAAGATAATAGCGGTCTTTAGGTAAACTGGCAAGGTCGATGATACCAAACATTGAACTGTGGTTAGGCCATGAATCCGTATCGTATGGTGACGGTTCACCCAGATAATCAAATCCGGTCCATACGAACTGTCCGATGGTCCAATGATGATCGTCAGCTAATGCAAAGTCCTCGTCCGGAATATTCGACCAGGGACAAACTTCCACATCGTATGAAGAGCATTGATGGTCTTCATATTTAGCCCCTTTCTTATCTTCCACCGGGAACTTGTATACGCCACGTGAACTGACAGTAGAAGCTGTTTCGCTTCCCAGAATCAGATTCTGCGGGAGTTGGTCGTATGACTCCTGATGGCGTTGCGTACGGTAATTAAGTCCCGGAATGTCAATCATTGCTGCAAATCCGTTGGCAAGTACACAAGTCACTTGGTCCATTCCGCAAGTGACAGGACGGGTAGGATCTTCACGATGGCAGATATCCTGCAGGAATTTGGCCACTTTATAACCGACAGGACTGCATTGAGTCGGTACTTCGTTGCCGATACTCCACATAACGACGCAAGGGTTATTCCGGTAATTATGAAGCATATTTATCATATCACGTTCCGCCCATTCATCGAAGTAGCGGTGATAACCATTTTCACATTTGGCGATATCCCATTCATCGAACGGTTCGATCATCATCATAAATCCCATTTCGTCACACAATGCAACGAGTTCGGGAGTCGGCATATTATGAGAAGTACGGATCGCGTCGCATCCCATATCTTTCAATAGCGTAAGCTGATGACGCAGTGCTGCAACATTGATAGCGGCGCCCAACGGACCTAAATCGTGGTGATTGCATACACCCTGAAATTTGCGGTGCTCCCCGTTCAGGTAGAACCCTTTGTCGGCAATGTATTCAATGCTGCGGATACCGAAACGTGTGGTGTAAGTATCTACCAGTTTATCATCCGCATAAATTTTAGAGACAGCCTTGTAAAGCGACGGACTTTCCGGCGACCAGAGTTCGGGCGCGTTTACAATAAAATTTTGTTCAAAAGGTTGTCCGTGATTGATGCGGCTTGTATTCTCTTTCCGGGTAACAACTTTACCTTCCGGAGAAAGAATTTCCGTCTCTACACGGATGGCTGTTTTCTCACCGGCATTGTCTATCTTCGTTTGGAGACGTACGGCTGCAAAATCCTTGTTGACGTGAGGAGTCGTGATTTGCGTTCCCCATACAGGTACATGGATTTTGTCAGTCACAATCAGGTGTACATTGCGATACAGACCTGCTCCCGGATACCAGCGCGAAGATTGCGGACGGTTTTCCAAACGCACGGCAAGCGTATTGTTTTTACCGTCTTTATTCAATAAGGAAGTCACATTACAGTGAAAAGAATTGTAGCCGAAAGGCCAGAAACAAGCTTCTTTTCCGTTGATGTAGACACGCGCTTCACTCATGGCACCGTCAAAAAGTAGTGTCACTTCTTTGTCGGCAGGGGCGTCAAAACTGGTACGATACCATCCGGTACCTACATAAGGAAGACCGCCGGTACGTCCTGTCTTCAAGGAAGCTTTTTTCTCAAAGTTCTGTGTCACTGCTACGTTTTGGAGGTCATTGTTCATGTCGAATGGACCAAAAATCGCCCAGTCGTGTGGAATAACAACCGATTCCCATTTAGTGTCATTGAACTCCGGCTGACTGGCCTCTTTAAAATCTCCTTTACTGAATTTCCAGTTCTTCTCCAGCAGTGCCTCACTGCGTTGCGCTTGCATAGTGCAGGCGGCGCCCATCAAAAGTACAGTTACTAACTGTTTGGGGTGTTTCATGTTCATTTTTACTTTTCAGGTATAAAATATTTTGGATTCGGCGTAAAGTTATAAAAAAGGATTCAATAATCTTATCTCTTGAAAGCATTAAATGCACTGGCCGGTTTGCCACTGTTGTCAAGCCCCCCTTTGTGATAGCCTTTCCATTCCTTCTTTCCTTCAAATGTAGGAAAAATGTCGGTTACACTTGTAAATATCCCGCTCTTTTTGTTCCTTTGCCATCTATTTATAAACAGAAAACTTACGTATGAGAAAACTAATTTATTTGCTTTTGTTGCCGTTGGCGGTGGCTGTGACTGCATGTGGCGGTAAAAAAGGATCTTCAGATAATCAGTCGCTGCTGGCAAGAATAGACAGTATAGATGCTCACGGATTGCAGCGTATGCAGACGTCTAAGAGCGAAACTAACTTTAAATTCAAAGGAAAAGATTATCATTCCTTTGTTTCACGTACTCCGGACGAAAGTCTGCCTCATGTAACAAATGAGATGGGAGATACTTATGTCGATAATAAAATAGTGCTGCACCTGACACGCGGTAACGAAACGGTATTGAACAAGACATTTACCAAGAATGATTTTTCATCCGTAGTCGATGCAAAATTTCTCTCGAAATCTATATTGGAAGGAATTGTATACGACAAGACCACTCCGCAGGGCATTGTATATGCCGCAAGTGTTTGTTATCCGCAGACAGATTTGTATATGCCGCTTTCTATAACGATCACTGCTGATGGAAAAATGAGCATACAGAAAGTCGATATGCTTGAAGAAGATTTGAACGATGAAGCACCCAATTAAGCCTCCAGGCAGGTGTTGACAGCAAAATTACACAAATGTGAAAACATTTGAGACAAACGAAAGGCAACCGATGAGGTTGCCTTTCGTATTTTTGCACCGTCAACAAACTTAATATCGAATAGAATGAAGAAAAGCATTTTTATTATTTGCGTGCTGGCATCAGGATGCACGGCGATGGCTGAACAAGTCGAGAAACCCGGTCCGGCTATAGAAACACAGACTTTGGTGCCACTGACCGAGCGTGTAAATGTACAGGCAGATTCGGCATGTGTCAATCAGATTATAGATGGTTGCTGGGTAGCAGTCGGAGCTAAAAAAGCGCATGCCATTCAACGTGATTTCAACCTTATGTTCAACGGAAAACCTTCTTATCGTTTTGAACTGAAAGAAGATGATAACACATTATCCGGATATGCAGCGGGGGAAACAAAAGGGCGTGCGGAATTTTCTTATTGTTATGCAACTTCCGATGATTTCAAAGGCAAACCAGCCGATACATATAAGAAAGCACAAATAATGAAAACTGTATATCATCATGGAAAAGGTATTTGTCCGCAAGGTGCTTCCCGCGATTATGAGTTTTCGGTATATATCCCTTCTACATTAGGCAGTGATGTTTCCACCATTTTTGCTCAATGGCATGGAATGCCGGATCGTACTTTGGTACAGACTCCACAGGGTGAAGTGAAGAAACTGACAGCTGATGAGTTCATGGAACTGGACAAGACTACTATTTTTAAGAAAAACATGGGATACGAAAAGAAACCCAAGCTGGACAAGCAAAGTAATCCGGTGAAAGACAAACAAGGCAATCCCGTTTATCAAGCCGGAAAGGCTAACGGATGGCTGGTGGAACAAGGTGGCTATCCTCCATTGGCATTCGGATTTTCAGGCGGATGGTTTTACATCAAAGCAAATTCCGACCGTAAATGGCTGACTGATAAAGACGACCGTTGCAACGCAAATCCGGAAAAGACACCGGTTATGAAACCTGTGACATCTACATATAAAGCATCGACCATTGCTTACAAAATGCCTTTCGCCGATTTTCCGAAAGATTGTTGGATTACATTCCGTATTCATATCGATTGGACAGTCTATGGCAAAGAGGCGGAAACAATTGTAAAGCCGGGTATGCTCGATGTACAGATGGACTATCAGGAAAAAGGGAAAAAGGTTAATAAACACATTGTAGACAATGAGAAAATCATGATTGGACGTAACGACGATGATGGTTATTACTTTAAGTTCGGTATCTACCGCGTAGGTAATAGCACGAAGCCGGTATGTTACAATCTGGCAAACTATTCAGAGAGGTAATTAGTCAGAAGGTAGAAAGAGAGTGATATCCGGATGTCCGTTTAGTGGGCATCCGGATATTTTTTTATAGGTTAATAATCTGAAAAAATAATATCGCATTTGTCAAGTGTGCTTCAATTCTGCAAAAAGATTTGTTTTTTTGTTGCTTGCCAAATGGTATAATATATAAAATTATTAGTGATGCAAATGATGAACAAGAATGGATTTAGCCGGTGTGCGGAATTCTACATCGGTCGTTTGCGAAAGGAAGGGCGTTATTCTACGGCGCATGTCTACAAGAATGCCCTCTTTTCTTTCAGCAAATTTTGCGGCACGTCTAATGTGTCGTTCAGACAGATCACCCGTGAACGTTTACGACGTTACGGCCAGTATCTTTATGAGTGTGGCTTGAAGCCCAATACGATTTCTACGTATATGCGT
>ENA-ORNQ01001988-ORNQ01001988.1-human-gut-metagenome-genome-assembly--contig:-NODE-1988-length-14635-cov-5.099657_pt1 | contig 14635 bp, 12 predicted proteins | sample MGYA00242116_ERZ509024 | MGnify/ENA primary metagenome ERZ509024 (study PRJEB26280, sample SAMEA2338697) | human gut metagenome | biome: human gut; feature: human-associated habitat; material: faeces...
CTTCTATGAAAAGGGTTTCCGCATGATGCATGCGAACTTTTCCTGGGGATATATGTACGGTATCTTTTTTGCATTTGTGGGAGCACTGTTGGTATTGCTGCGGGCTACCGGAAAGGCGGATACGAAGAAGAAAAAGGGACTGGCTGCGATACAATGGCTGGCCTATCTGTGGCATCTGGTGTGTGGATTGTATTATTTCTGGGGATTTTTACAAGGGGCCATGTATTATTAGAAAATACTGTTTCCGTAGGATTTTCGTAAATAAGCCGTTTATAAGCATTCTCGTACAAAAAGTATGGTAAGATAGGATTTTTTGTACGAAATTTGTTCAAAATATTTTATTAACGAAAATAATAATTTTTTTAGGCTTGAAAAAACATATTTTTGTATTTTATTTGTGAATTTTGAGGTTTAAAATACAAACGAGAACTCCCGTGAACCGAATGGAATGTTATTTTATTCGATTCACGGGAGTTTTTTGCTTTTATGAATTTGAGTGACGTGTCAGCGTTCTGTTGCTGCGCCATGCTGCCAGACGCACCAGTCCATCATGGATCCCGGCGGCACAGTAAGGCATCAGCAGCAGGCTGTACACGAAAATATAGCGGGAATTGGCTTCCCAGATCGTGTGGAACAGGAAACCGCCCAGCACGGCGATCAGTCCCGTATAGGTGTAGAGGCAGTTGTTGCGGAAACGGAAATCGTCGTTGGCTGTGGCATTCGCGGAGCCATTGCCGGGACGGCGCTTTCTGACTGTAGCAATACAGAACAACAGCATGCCCAGATACAACACATTCTGCCAGGCATTGCCCCATTCGATATAAGCAGAGGCAAGAGAACCTTCATAGACTTCCTTAAAAAATGCACTCCGTCCTCCGTAGGTAGCCAGGGTAGCCTGTCGGCTGGCATAGGTGCCGTCCGCCCACTGGGATAAATGTTTGTGAAGATAGAAGTCCGCTGTGTAGCCGGGATGTTCCCGGAAATAGGTCAGGCGCTCGTCGATCGCCAGACGGCTGATCTCGTTGGCGATAGCAGTATCCATGCCGGCGGTATCGTAAGTATCGATATTGAAGCCGTTATACCAGCCGCAGCCGCGGGAAGCTTCCTGCATTCCCATGGCGAGATAGGACATGGCGGTGACTCCGGAGCTTAACGTATTACCCGCCTTTTTCTCATAACATTTCTGTATCAGCGGCAGAATCCCCACAGAAGTAACAGCAAGACATACCGCCATGATGAGCAGTCCCAGACGCATCTTACCGTTCCGCCCCGGACGCAATGCCTCGAACAACAGCACCAGCAACACTGCGATCACAGGGATCAGGGAATTCTTGCGCAGCATCACAGACAGTGTGAGGAACAGGATACTGCCGAAGCCTGTGAAAAGTATCTGACGGAGCATGCGGGGGACGTAATCGTAGGCGGTGACTGAGGGCGCATCATTTCGGGAGACGTTGTCCCGGTAGGAGCTGTCCGGAGAGGAGCTGCCCAGAGAGACGTTGTCCCGGTAGGAACTGTCCGGAGAGGAGCCGCACGGGGAGACGTTGTCCTGATAGGAGCCGCCCGGAGAGACGCCCCCCAGCAACCGTAACAGCAGATAGCATCCCACCGACAATGCAGCGAAGGAAGGAATCTCGCCGTAGACGAAGGAGCTGTACATGATCATGGGCAGGTTACAGCATACCAAGACGAGATAACAGCAAGAGATCTTCTTGTAATTCTCCGGCCACAGATATTGCAGCGACAGATATTGGAACCAGATCGCCCCACACAACAGACAGACATAGACCAGCTTGATAAAGTGCCAGGCCGGTACGGACAGGCCGGTGAGATTCCAGATCCGGAGCAACAGCTCCAAAAAAGCCATCAGCCCGATCTGCTGTGGATAATAAGACAGATAAGAAACGGTGGGGTGGATAATATCAGTATTTCCCAGGATCCACTCCGCAGCCGCATTATATACAGACAGAGCATCCGCTGCGGGAACCGTGCGTCCGAAGAGGATCAGCAGGATACCAAGCCCAAATACAAAGGTCAAAGTAAAAACGAGCAGTCCGCGACGGAATTTCTCTCCTATTTTTTTATACAGATACAGACATCCGCAAAACAGTAATCCGAAGCCTGCCAGCTCCAACAGATTCCACAGGGGATTGTCAGGACGCAGCAGAACCTGCTGGGTCTCCATATTGTCGGCATAACAGGTCGTGAGAAAGCTGCCGGCGAACAGCAGCATGGAAAGCAACAGTGTCAGAAGCATGACAATGTTAAGCCCCAGACGGTAAATGATATTGCAACAAGATCTGTTCTGAGATCCACTCATGGAAACAATTCCTCCGTAACCACAACAATAAATTTCAATTATGCAAGCATATTGGCTCACTTGCGCTCATTATATCATAGCTTTTGCCCGCCCCCAAGAAAAATACGCGGGAAAAAGCAAAAATAGTGGCTGTAATGGAACAAGCGTGGTACAATAAACTTTGTATAAGCACTTTTAACACGCAGAGATAAGAGGAATGGAAAATGGATAAAATTGCAGTATTGATCCCCTGCTACAATGAAGAGAAGACGATCGCCAAGGTGGTATCCGATGTGAAAAAGTTCCTGCCGGAGGCGGTGACTTATGTATATGACAATAATTCCACCGACCGTACCGTGGAACTGGCAACGGAAGCGGGAGCGATCATACGTCATGAATATGCCCAGGGAAAGGGAAACGTGATTCGCAGAATGTTTCGTGAGATTGATGCGGAATGCTATCTTATGATCGACGGAGATGACACGTATCCTTTGGATTGTGCCTGGGAGATGGTGGCAAAGGTTTTGGAGCATCAGGCGGATATGGTGGTGGGAGACCGCCTGTCGTCTACTTATTTTACGGAAAATAAGCGGCCGTTTCATAATTTCGGCAACAGTCTGATGCGTGCGGGGATCAACGGCCTGTTTCATTCCGATATCAAGGACATCATGACCGGTTATCGCGCGTTCAGTTATGAATTCGTGAAGACATTCCCGGTATTCTCCAAAGGATTTGAGATCGAGACGGAGATGACGATCCATGCGGTGAACTATAACATGCAGGTAGAGAATGTGGTGGTGGAATATCGTGACCGTCCCCAGGGCAGCGAGTCCAAGCTGAATACTTACAGTGACGGTTTCCGCGTGATCCGCAAGATGCTGCAGCTGTATAAAAACTATAAACCCATGCATTTCTTCGGCATGCTGGCATTTTTGCTGGCAGCGGTGTCGGTGATATTGTTTGTTCCGGTATTTTTGGAGTATCTGAATACGGGACTGGTGCCGAGATTCCCGACGCTGATCGCCTGCGGATTCATTCTGCTGGCGGGGATCCAGTCGTTTTTCTCCGGTATGATGCTGGAAGTTATGGCGGCCAAGGACCGGAAGGATTTCGAGTATCGTCTGAACCGTGTGCATGGGGAACATCAGGAACGTAAAGGATTATAATATGCAGGAGAAGAGAATACTTCCCAGACGCAGAGGCGGTGTGCTGCTTTGCGTTCTGGGATGTCTGTTTGTATTTTTCGTAAAAACAGAAAAAGATCTGGCGGCTGCGGGCAATATCCTGTGGACGGCCGGATATGTGGGAAGCACTCTGCTGTGGACCGTGCTTTTGGGATGCCTACTGGGTGTGATCGGAACGTTTGTGGTCTATCGTGTGGCAGAGAGGCCGTCACCTGAGGGTGCCGGTAAAGACAATACCGGTAAAGACAATGCCGTGTTCTGCAGATCTGCCGCGTGGATACAGAACCGCTCCGGGGCACAGGTGTTTTTCGGAAGTCTGTTATTGTTATGCCTTGCATGGCTTCCGGTATATCTGGCATATTACCCGGGAATCTGTGCTTATGATGCACCGGTACAGACCGGACAGATCGTGGAGCATTATTATTTTGATCATCATCCGATCGTGCACACGTTGCTTTTACATGGGATGCTGTGGCTGGGAACGCAGCTGTTCGGGAGTATGAATGCCGGAATGGCACTGTACACTGCGCTGCAGATGCTGCTGCTGGCGGGCAGCATGTCCTACGGTGTGCTGGTATTGCACAGACGGCAGGTGGCGGCAGGCTGGCAGATCGTGATGCTGCTGCTTGGAATGTTTTTCCCGTTCCACTGGTATATGAGTGTCAGCATGACAAAAGATACGGTATTCAGTGCTTTTTTACTGCTGCAGCTGATCAGTCTGACGGATCTGTTGCTGGAGGACCGCAGGGAATGGCGTCCCGGAGTCCGGGATCTGCTGTTTTTTATCGGAACAGTGGGAATGATACTGTTTCGCAATAACGGAAAATATGCTATGATTGTACTATTAGCATTTCTTTTTCTGGCAGTATGCTTTGGAAAAAGAGCGAGGAAGCTCTGGGGGAGACTGTTTACGGTAAGTGTGGCAGCTTTCTGTATAGGGCTTTTTGTGCTGTCCGCAGTGTTCTCCGCAACGCACGCGGAACAGGGAGACAGGAGAGAGATGCTGAGTATGCCGATCCAGCAGATGGCCCGCTGCATGATCTACCACGGAGGAGTGGGAGTACTCCCTGCGGATGACGGTACCATGTCGGAGCAGGATCGGGCACTGGTGAATGATTTTATATTGGATGAGGCTTACAGGGATTATGATCCCGGCATCGCGGATCCGGTAAAGCGACATACCAACACGTATGTGGTGCGTTATCGCTCGGGAGATTTCCTGCGGACCTATTTTCATCTGCTGAAAGCTTATCCCGGAGATATGATCAATGCCGCACTGGCAGTGGATGCAGGATTTTTATCTCCCTTTGATGTCACCCATGCGGCGGTGAATGAAGTGCAGGGGAGAGAGGGCCTCGGATATATACAGACACGATGGGAAGAAGATACCCTGAACAACAGAGGGATCTACAAAGACAGCAAATGGCCGGGACTGTATGACCGCCTGGAGACATGGGCGGACGGGAACGGTTATCTGGAGCTTCCGGTACTGAAATATCTGTTCGTGCCAGGCAGTTATCTGTGGCTGTATCTGGCGCTGGCGGCGATACTTGTGATCGTGGACAGAAAGCGATACTGTCTGCCACTGGCGGTGATCGCCGGATATTATGGGACGATGCTGTTAGGCCCCACGGTGCAGATGCGATATGTCTATCCGGTGATGCTGGCACTGCCGTATCTGGTGGCGCTGATGTGCGGAACAGGCCGGAAGACGGAAAATGAGAAAACAGAGACAGAGATAAAACAGAGACAGAGATAAAACAGGGACAGAGATAGGATAGAGAAATGGACAAACTGATCATAGGAGCAGGGCTGTATGGATTGTATGCGGCGCTGTATTGTGCAAAAAGAGGGCAACAGGTAGAGGTGCTGGAGATGGAAGAGGCTCCTTTTACCAGAGCCACATATATCAATCAGGCCCGGGTACACATGGGATATCACTACCCGAGGTCTCTATCTACGGCCATGAAATCCGCCGGATATTTCAAGCGTTTTACAGAGGACTATTCCTTCTGTCTTCATACCGCGTTTCAACAGATTTATGCCACTTCCGCTCATTTTTCCTGGACGGATGCGGCGGAATTTTTGAAGTTCTGCCGGGATGGCGGGATTCCCTGTAAGGCGCTTCCTGTGGAAGAATATTTCCAGCCGGGGCTGTGCGACGGAGCTTTTCTCACCGAGGAGTATACCTACGATGCCCATATCCTGCGGGATCATCTGATGGAGGAGATCGCGAAATATCCGGGAGTGAAGCTGCACTTCGGGCGGCAGATCACAGAGATCGTAAAACAATCGGACTGCTATGAGATCACCGCATTGCATGAGGGCCATAGAGAGGTATACCGGGCACCGTTTGTGCTGAATGCCACTTACGCTTCCGTGAATCAGGTGCTGGAAAAGGTAAAGGGAGTCACGGCAGAACCCTTCGGACTGAAGTATGAATTATGTGAGATCATCCTGTGCAAAACAGGTGACAAGCTCAGGGACATCGGATTTACAGTAATGGATGGACCGTTTTTCTCCATTATGCCTTTCGGCAGGACGGGATATCATTCCCTGACTTCGGTGACTTTTACACCGCATAAGACAAGCTACGATGCTACACCGCAGTTCTCCTGCGTGGGGGCGGACGGCAATATCTGCAGAGGCGGCTGGCTGGGGAATTGCAACGACTGTCCCGGCAGACCGGAGAGTGCATGGGAGTATATGTCTACGCTGGCGAGAAAGTATCTGCGGGAAGAATATAGCTTCAGTTATGAGAAGTCACTGTTCTCCATGAAGCCGATCCTGAAGGCTTCGGAGATCGATGATTCGAGACCTACCGTGATCCGGGCATTATCCGAGAGCCCCACCTTCATCAGCGTCTTATCCGGCAAGATCAACACGGTATATGACCTGGATCCTTTTTTAGATTAGGATAACCATTCCGAGAGATTATAAATAATAGATATAGGGGAAACGTTATGGAGAGAACCGCAATCCTGAATAAAGAGAAAAATTTTGTATCCTGCGTGCTGTATCTGCACAACGATGGTGCGCACATCCGTGATTTCCTGAATACGGTCTGTGGCACCATGGAAGAACATTTCGAAAAATATGAGATCGTCTGTGTGAATGACTGCTGCATGGACAATACCATCGAGGAGATCCATCGATTTCTGGAAGAAAGCAGAGGAAATCATGTGGTGAGCATGATCAATTTAAGCTTTTATCAGGGAGTCGAGATGGCCATGAATGCCGGAAGAGACCTGGCAGTGGGAGATTTCCTGTTCGAATTCGACAGATGCCTGCCGGATTTTGAGCCGTCACTGATCATGGATGTTTATTACAGAGCGCTGGAAGGCTATGATGTGGTGGCAGCCGCTCCGGGGAGAGATGTGGCACTGACCTCGCGGCTGTTCTATGCAGTATATAATCTGGGAAGCCGTAATACCCATAAGCTGCGTCAGGAGAGATTCCGTATCATATCCCGCCGCGCAGTGAACCGTGTGAATCAGATGAATGCGTACATTCCTTACCGCAAGGCGATGTATATGAATTGCGGACTAAGGGCGGATACGCTGGTCTATGAGAATAAAAAGAAGGCAGGCAGTGCCAGGAACCGGGAGGAGCGCAGTACCCGCAGCAGTCTTGCACTGGATACGCTGATCATTTTCACCAATGTCCTGGAGAAGTTCTCTATGCTGGTGAGTGCGATCCTGTTCTCTGTGATGATGATCATGTTTGCCTGGATCGTGTATTCGATCTTCAGCACGGTACGTCCCGTGGAAGGCTGGATGAGTCTCATGACGCTGATATCGTTTGGATTTTTCATGATGTCCGTCATGCTGACGTTGATCTTCAAATATCTGTCCGTGATCTTGAATATGAGCTTTAAGAGACAGCACTACGTAATCGAAGGAGTGGAAAAACTGACAAAATGATGTTTACGATTATTTTTCCGGTACTAAATGAACGTCTGCGCTTAGAGAACGGTGTGACCCGCACGGTGGAATATCTGCAAAGCATTGCTTTTGAAGACTATGAGATCATTATCGTGGATAACGGTTCCGAGGATGAGACACCGCAGATCGCAGAAAAGCTGTGCAAAAAATATGATAAAGTAAGATATGAGAGGATCAATGTCCGCGGTGTGGGTGCGGCATTCCGCAGAGGTGTGGAAGTAAGCCACGGCGATGTGGTAGGCTATATGGACATCGACCTTTCCACCAATATCAGGCATCTGGGAGAGGCGATTCATCTCTTCGAGACGCAGCCCGAGATCCAGTATATCAACGGCAGCCGTTTTGCCAGAGAATCCGATACCAGGGGCAGAAAATGGTACCGCAGGATCACGTCGCAGGGACTGTTGATTCTGTTAAAGCTGTTCTTACGGATGAAATCCACGGATGCTATCTGCGGATTCACGTTTGTCCGCAGAGAGACGGCACTCTCACTGATCGAGGGCTGCAGCCGGGATAACGGATGGTTCTACATGATCGAATTCCTGCTCCGGGCGGAGAAAAGAGGCGTGACCATACTGGATTATCCGGTGGAGTGGCAGGAAGACTATAATACTACCGTTAAGGTATTCAAGACGATCTGTAATTATCTGGTACAGATCGCAAGGTTATTCAACGAGTTTTATATTAAGAAGCATATATAAGATGCCGGATAATCCCGGTGAAAGATTGAAAATAAGAGAAGAAATGTACATCGTGCGAGTTTAGAAACGATGTAAATGAAATGACAACAGGTAAGAGAGAAGGACAAAAAATGGCACATATTAAGAGAATCGATCTGACGAGGGATGTAAAAGCCCATGAAGATGCTTACAGAGAAGCTATCGAGAAGGTATGTCGTGAGACAGCTTTTTCCGGAGGCAAATATGCAGATGCATTTGACAAGGAATTTGCTGCTTACGTGGGCAGTAAATATGCCAGCGGTGTGAACAACGGTACTTCCGCATTGCATCTGGCGATGCTGGCGCTGGGCGTAGGCCCCGGAGATGAGGTCATTGTTCCTGCCAATACTTATATCGCGACAGCATGGGGCGTCAGCTATACGGGAGCCACGCCGGTGTTCGCAGATTGTACGCCGGATACCTGGGAGATTGATCCTTCCGTGCTGGAAGCGAAGATCACGGAGAGGACGAAGGGAATCATCGGTGTCCATCTCTATGGCCAGCCCTTTGATTATGCAGGCGTGCGCGAGATCGCAGACCGTCACGGACTGTTCGTGGTGGAAGATTGCGCACAGGCCCACGGGGCACAGTTTGAGGGGAAAAATGTGGGAACCCTGGGAGATCTGGCATGCTTCAGCTTCTATCCGGGCAAAAACCTCTATGCTTTCGGAGAAGGCGGAAGTGTCACCTGTGAGAAGGAAGAGTACTATAAGCATATCGACCGCCTGAAAAATCAGGGCTGCGATGTGCGTTATTATCATGATGAGATTGGATATAATTATCGACTGGAGGGACTGCAGGGTGCGGTATTGAGCGTCAGCCTGAAATATCTGCCGGAGTGGACGAAGAGACGTCAGGAGATCGGACACCGCTATATCCGGGAGATCACGAATCCTCTGATCACCATGCAGCATCATCCGGAGAACACCACACCGGTGTTCCATCTGTTCGTCATCACGGTACCGGATCACGATGATTTTGTGAAGTATATGGCAGACAATGATGTGGAATGCAACATGCACTATCCGGTGCCCTGCCATTTACAGAAGGCATATGCAAACCTTGGTTATAAGCCGGGAGACTGCCCGAATGCGGAATACCTGGCAGCACATTGTGTGACACTGCCGCTGTTCCCCGAGATGCGGGAGGATGAGATCCGGAGAGTCATCGAGCTGTGCAATGCTTACAGACAGTAAGGAGATCACAATGCAGACAGTAACAGCAGAAAATAAAACATCGGAAAATAAAACATCGAAAGCAATTTCTGAGAACTACCGGGATACGCAGGCCGGGATCTGTCTGCGCCTCATGACCCATGAGGACACGGACCGGATCGTGGCATGGCGTAACAGCGATGCCGTGCGCAAAAATTTTATCTATCAGGAGCTTTTTACCAGACGGTCCCATGAGCACTGGATCCGGACCCATGTGGAGACCGGAGATGTGGTGCAGATGATCATCTGTGATCTGGAAGGAGATAAGCCGTTGGGATCTGTGTATATCCGGGATATTGACAGACATCACAATAAGGCGGAGTACGGAATCTTCATCGGAGAAGAGAGCGCCCGAGGCCGCGGGATCGGCACAGCGGCGGCGAAGCTGATGTTGCGGTACTGTTTTGAGCAGGAAAAGCTGCACAGAGTCTACCTGCGGGCATTGTCGGAGAACCTGCAGGCGATCCGAAGCTATGAAAAAGCAGGCTTCGTCAGAGAAGGACTGTTAAGAGACGATGTGTGTATTGACGGTGTGTACCGGGATATTGTCTGGATGGCAGCCGTGAATCCGGCAGATTAAGAAGGAGCAAGCAACAAAAAATGGACAGAATAAAAAAAGTAAGTTTTGTGATCCCCTGCTACCGTTCGGAGCATACGCTGCCCCATGTAGTTACGGAGATCCGCGAAAAAATGCAGGAACTGACACAGTATACGTATGATATTTTTCTGGTGAATGATGCATCACCGGACAATACCATGGAAACGATCCAGGATCTGTGTGAAAAATACGATAATATCAAGGGCATCGGCTTCGCCAGAAATTTCGGACAGCATGCGGCGCTGATGGCGGGACTTAGACATTCCGACGGAGATTATGTGGTGTGCCTGGATGATGACGGACAGACCCCCGCCGATGAAGTGGATAAGCTGCTAAATAAGCTGGAGGAAGGCTTTGATGCTGTCTATGCCAGTTATGAACACAAGCAGCACTCCGCATTCCGGAATCTGGGCAGCAAGGTCAATGAGCTGATGACGCGGATGATGTTAAGCAAGCCCGCGAATCTGTATATTTCCAGCTATTTTGCGGTGAAGCGGTTCGTGGTGGAGGATATGATCCGCTATGAGAATTCGTATCCTTATGTCATCGGACTGGTGCTCCGTGCCACGAAAAACATTACCAACGTGCCGGTGTGTCACAGAGAGCGGGAAGAGGGCAATTCCGGTTATACGCTTAAGAAGCTGCTGGGATTATGGTTCAACGGATTTACGGCATTTTCCGTGAAACCGCTGCGGATCGCCACTTCTCTCGGTGTGGGCTTCGCAGGACTGGGTTTTCTCTATGGAATCTATACGATCATCAAGAGACTGGTGAATCCCAATGTTCCCATGGGATTCAGCGCATTGATGGCGGCACTGGTATTTTTCGGCGGCATGATCATGATCATGCTGGGACTGATCGGAGAATATGTGGGACGTATCTACATCAGCATGAATAATTCTCCCCAGTATGTGATCCGTGAGCGAATCGGACTCGGAACAGATGAGGACCCGCGAGTCTGAATAGATAAATATAAAGTGAAAAACGAAATAAAAGATTTTGAACAGAAGGGTAAGACAAGACCATATGAAAAATACACGTTTTGTAAATTGGTGGAAACAGGACAAACGTTATATTACCTTACTTAAGGCGGTACTTATGGCACTGCTTCCGCTGGTATGCTGTCTGATCCGGACGGCGGCAGAGGGGAGAAGCATCGGCCAGGTCTATTTGCCTTCTTCGGAATGGAATGATGAATTATTCTATTTTAAACAAGTGGAAGGCATTGTGAATTACGGATTTCCCATGGGGTATTTCGGGTTTAACGAAAGCCATGCGCTGCAGCTGTCTTTCGCAGCCTGGAGTCCCGTGCTGGTATTCCCCTGGATCCTGTGGGGACTGGTGTTCGGCTGGAATCTGCTGTCACCGGTGATCTGCAACATTGTTCTGATGACGGTTACGATGTTCGTATTTGTCTGGCTGGTAAAGCCGACCTGGAAGCAGCTGGGGATCCTGACGGTTTTGTTTGGACTGTATTCGTTATTCGTAAGATACATGCTCTCCGGTATGCCGGAAGTCATCTGTTTCAGTATGCTGATCCTGTTCTATGGTCTGGCAATGAGCTATCTGCAGAAAGAGAGTAAAGGCAAGCTGATCGCTATGTTTGTGATCTCTGTGCTGCTTGTGCTGATGCGGCCGTATATGTTATTGTTCCTGGCGCTTGCCTGCTTTTTCTGGATCCGGGAGGATCGAAAATGGGGGAGCATCGGATCTGTGATCGTGGTGGCAGTGACGGGAATCCTGTATGTGCTGATCAAACATTACCTGGGTGCGGAATATTTTACACCGTTGTTTTATACCGACTGGATCACGACGTTCTTCACGGATGGGATCGGTGCCGGTTTCCGTAACTTTTTCGGGACGTTACATTGGAAAGGACTGGAATTTGTCAGACATTGTATCGCCGGGGCGCAAAGCGGTCTGGCTTCGGGAGCCTTTTTTGACGGCTATCTGATCCTGCTGGGAATCCTGGCAGTGAACAGTATCTGTGACCGGAACAGACTGCGCAGGGCTGTCCGTGCGGAGAAGATCGTCATGGAACCGGCAGACGAAGCTGTTCGTACGGCGGTTTTCGGAAAATACACATTGACGGAAGAACAGAAAAAGAAGTTAACGAACCAGCTGATCATAGAAGTGCATTTTGCACTGAGCCTGATCGCGATGTTATTCGCACATCTTTTGATGTATAAGATGACAGAGGGCAGCAAGCATTTTCTGACCTTTATCGCAGCGGGAATTTTTATTGTTAGCATGCTGGAGACAAAATATTATAAAAAAGCGGTGCTTTTGGGAGCGGCTTTTCTTTACCTGTACAGCTATAAAGCAGTGGAACCGTATGATTATCAGGTCCCCTATGTGACGCAAGGACGACAGGAACAGATTGCATACTGGAGTGAGGTTTTTGCAGAAAAAGTGTCTGTGGATACAGAACAGGTTCCGGATTATAAAAATGTGGTGATCTGGACGTTGGGAGATGTGACAGAGGAAGGAAATCAGAGCCTGAAATGGCAGCTGTTATACGGTACGCCCAAGGGATTTGGCATCAGCTGCTGTGAATTTCAATATGTTTCGGAACACCTGACAGAGCTTGAGAGCCGTTATGTTGCCACAGTAAGCGGCGGAATTATTGATGGAATGTGTCAGGCACAGGGGTATGAAGAACTCGGGCGCGATGCGGATATGGTACTGTATCAAAGATACTAGTATGAAAAGAACTTCTAGTCACTCAGAGCATAGGCTCTTTCGTGAAGAAGTTCTAAATTTCATACAGGAAAAAGCATAAATGCTTTTTCACAAGAAATTTCACAGGTGTAAGAGAATTGAGATTAGAATTATGAAACAGGAGCACGATATTGACAGAACGTAAAATGATTCAGACAAAACAGAATAAAGTTATTCGGATGGATTTTTGGACGGTACTGTGGCACGGGCTGCCTGTTGTGGCACTGTTTATCTGGGGAGCTTTCTGCATTACGAACAATCTGTGGTATGACGAAGCGTATTCGGCATCCATGGTCTCACTTTCCTGGAAGCGCCTGATCTATATTACCGCCACGGATGATCACTCTCCGTTTTATTATGTATTGTTAAAACTGTTTTATCATTTATGCGGAGGCGGTACCCATTTTTGGGCATTGAAGCTGATGTCTGTCCTTTTTATGCTGGGTTATATGCTTCTGGGAAAATATTATGTGGAGAAATTATTTGACCGGAAGATATCGGTATATTTTATGCTGTTTTCTCTGCTGATGCCGATATTCAGCGTACAGGCGGGGAATGTGAGAATGTATGCAGTAGCATTGTTCTTTCTGACACTGACAGGCTTGTCGGCCTATGATATTTTCAGAGAGGCGACGCACAGGAAGTGGATCGTATTTTGTATCGCGAGCATTTGCACGGTATACTGTCATACGTTTGCGTTGATCCAGACCTTTTTATTTTATATGCTTTTTCTGGCGGCGATTCTGATCTGCCGGAAGAAGGAACTGGTGAAGGGATATTTCATCTCCGGATTTACGGTTGCGATCGTGTTCTCCCCCTGGCTTGCAGTGACATGCAGACAATTTATCCTGCGGATGCGCTATGACGATGGTTCCGTATCAGAACTTGCAACGCTGAATTCCGTGATGGATTATTGTAAGGAATGGTTCTCAGCGGTGGAGACACCCATTGGAATCGTCGTGTTGCTGGGACTGGCAATATGCCTGATATTAAGCTACGGAGCCGTAGACTGGGTGAGACAGCATCACAATGCGGCACCGGCGATCACAGCATCGGCATTTGCGCTGACCGGTATTGTGGGAGGCGTAATCTCTGCGACTGTTAACAATTGTTTCATGGGACGCTATGCTTTCCCGGGAATGTGCTTTGTCATGCTGTGGTATGCGGTGGGATTTTCACAGATCCTGGATACCGCAAAAGAAAAAAACAAAAAATGGTGGGTCGGCGGTATCCTTGCACCGGCAATGCTTTGTTTTTTGTTGCAATATGTATCGGAGATCCGGCTGGAATATGATGACGGACTGCAAAAATACGAAGATTTTATCGAAGAACAGGTCACGGAAAACGATGCCTTTATCGGACCGTATACCCATACGATCTTTTTGAATGTGTATCATCCCGAACTTCATTACTATTTGCTGGGATATAAGTTATACAGTCTGCCGTTTGTAAATACAGAGGCATTGACGAATTACAGTCAACTGGAGACGTACGACAATCTGTGGTATATCTGTTTTCAGGGAGGCGTACCGAATGAGGTAGAGGGTGAATATCGGTATGAGGAGGCAGTGAAATTCCATTATATGTATTATGATTTTGTAGTGTATCGCTTGGAAAGAATCGTGCAGGAATAAGAAATGGCGAAAACGGAAATTATTTCCGAAAGAAATGTCACAGGAATGTACAGAAGTAAAAACGTATTTATGAGTTAAAGGAATTGAAAAATGCAGAACATGGAAAAAATAAATCATCGAGAAAGCACAGTGCGTCAAAAATGGGTGGAATATTTAAACCATTTTCTGAAAAACAGAATGTATTTGTGCATTTTGCTGCTCACAGCAATATGCGCCTACGGTTATAAAGTGACAAATGTAACCATCGGCATTGATGATACACCGTCATTATATTATTTTGAAGAAGGACTGATTGCCATTGTGGGGCGGTGGGTTCTGTTTT
>ENA-ORNQ01001989-ORNQ01001989.1-human-gut-metagenome-genome-assembly--contig:-NODE-1989-length-14632-cov-3.122316_pt1 | contig 14632 bp, 10 predicted proteins | sample MGYA00242116_ERZ509024 | MGnify/ENA primary metagenome ERZ509024 (study PRJEB26280, sample SAMEA2338697) | human gut metagenome | biome: human gut; feature: human-associated habitat; material: faeces...
AACTTTATTCATTATGATTAAGAGAATATGCAGTGATTCAGCACCTGCAGCCAGAAATCTTTTTATATCAACAGTTCTTGAATCAGGTCAGATGAAGTTTCTTGCTTCGTGGTTCTGTACAGATGCACAGATTAATGAGGTAATTAATGCTAATAAGATGGAGTCAATGGACTCAGATATTGATACATCTCTTATTAATATATCGACAGACACAGATACACAGACGGTTGATAATAACGGAGAGATAGAGCAGTTTGACGGGAATGGAATAAGAATGGTTGAGATTTCAGGAAGGTCATTCTTTGGAAAAATGCTGATTATAAAAGATCCGTCACAGGTTAAGGTCGGAACTACATACCCATGGGGAGATTACGGTAAGGAGCTTCATGAGATTGTGAGCGGAGCAGGAGCTGTTGCAGGAGTTAACGGAGGTCTGTATGTTTCATCAGGAAACAGAGGCGGTTCACCACTTGGAGTTGTAGTGCAGGATGGTAAGATTACATATAACAGCCCTTCAGCACTTTCAGGGCTTTACTTAATTGGACTTAATAAGGATAACCTTTTAGTTGTTAAAGATATAGATGGTATGTCGGCAGCAGATTTTGAAAGCTACGTTAATGAAGCCGGAATTAGGGATGCTGTTGCTTTCCAGGAGGAAAGCTCTGATTCTAATAATCATTTTGTTCCGCTTATTATTAACAATGAAGCAAGAGTATTAAAAGGTCAGGGAAGCGGGGCTAATCCAAGAACAGCAATCGGACAGAGAGCCGACGGTGCAATCCTTCTCTTAGTTACTGACGGAAGAGGTGCTTCAGGACATCTTGGTGCAACTGCGTCAGACCTGATATCAGTCATGCAGGAATACGGAGCAGTCAATGCAGCCAACCTTGACGGCGGAAGTTCTTCAACAATGGTCTATAACGGCGGCTATGAAATGACAAGTGTAACATTTTATTATCAGAATTCATCATGGAAGCTGCCAACAGCATTTGTTGTAATGCCTAAGTAATCGGAAGGAGAACTGTATAGATATGAAAAATAATGCTAAGAAGTCTATAAAGATAGGCAAAATCAATATATCATTAAATTACTGGACTGGACTTGCCGTGTATGCAGTGATTCTTCTTATTTTTGCAATCTGTATGATTGTATATACGGGTTCATGCCTTAAGCAATATGAGAATTCACAGTCGGACAAGGTAATGAATGATTTCCTTAATGACTTTACAAAGATGGCTGCTGATAAGACATTGGCTGATAATATTGAGCTTCCAGCCAGCAGTGAATTTGAGGGAAAAGATACATTTGTCAATATGTACATGTCCGAATTAGATGGTACAACTGACTATACATATAAGAAATCAGAGAGCAGTTATAATACAGAAGAGCCTATGTATGACATATATGCTGATGACAAGAAGGTTGCCAGAATGACTTTGGAAGCTAAAGATCAGCATGTTGTTCTTGGGATACTCACAGTGTTTGACTGGAAGGTTAAATCAATTGAGCCTGTATTTTCAGCAAAGACTAACGATTATACTGTATCAATTCCGGAAGGGTATACATTTGCAGTTAATGGAATAACTGTGTCAGATGATTACAAGACGGGTAAGGTTATAGAAAATCCTGATTATGTGAATGTTTCGAAGTATGTAACAATGCCAAAGTCAGTAGAATATAAGCTGACAGGATTTGTCAATAAGCCGGAGATTAAGATATATAATGCATCAGGCAGTGAAGTTACTGCAAATGTAGATGCTAAGGGGAATGTATCTGTAGCTGCAAGTGGCAATTCTGCCGATATGCCATCAGAAAGAAAAGAAGAAGCTCTTAATATGGCAAAAATATGGGATAATTTCCTTACTAATGATTTAAGCGGTTCAGGTCATGGACTTGCAACAGTGCAGCAGTATCTTATTGAGGATTCGTATTACTGGAATCTTGCAAAAGATTATGCTTCAAGTGCAGATATAACATTTATCAGTGACCACACATTGTCAGGAAATCCGTATACAGGAGTGACAGTTGATAATTATATTGAATATAATGATGACTGCTATTCATGCCATATTGCATTTACAAAGAATATGACACTTACCGCAGGTGGTGCGAGAAAAGATGTTATTGATTCGACATTCTATTTCGTGAAATATGATGGCAGATGGGCGATTGCGGATATGATTGCGACTACTAAGTGATTTATTCCCCGCAGAAGTGAAGCCGAATATTAAGAAAAATGTGCAGGATGTCAATTAAGGGGTGTCCTGCACTTGTCATGTGTGCTACAATGATTATTGAGAAGAATTATCAATAATGATTTGGGCAGATTATTTAGAAAAGGAAAACACACATGAAGTTAAATGAACTTAAGATTGGACAATGTGCAAGAATTACCTCAGTTGGCGGTGAAGGCGCATTAAGACAGCATTTTCTTGATATGGGCGTAATTCCCGGGGCGGAGGTTACGCTTGTGAAACTGGCACCTCTGGGTGATCCAATGGAATTACAGATACATGGCTATGAACTGACACTTCGAGTTGCCGATGCAGGAGAGATTACTATTGATCCTATAGATGAGCGTACAAGAAAACACGAAAGGCCAGACCGAATATATAAGTCTGACCATCCGGGACTTGGTGAGACTGGTAAATACCATGCTAAGGGAGATGGAGAAAAGCTTCCTGAAGGAACAAAGCTTACATTTGCACTGGTTGGTAACCAGAATTGTGGAAAGACAACTCTATTTAATCAGCTTACCGGTTCTAACCAGCATGTCGGAAATTTTCCGGGAGTTACGGTTGACTGCAAGAGCGGTATGATTAAGGGACATGAGAATACATCAGTTACGGATTTACCGGGAATATATTCTATGTCTCCGTACAGCAGTGAGGAGATTGTTTCGAGAAATTTTGTGCTTAATGAGAAGCCAAAGGCGATTATTAATATTGTTGATGCAACTAATATTGAGAGAAATATGTATCTTACAATGCAGCTTTTAGAGATGGATGTGCCTATGGTTCTTGCACTTAATATGATGGATGAGGTAGTAGGCAATTCAGGTTCTATTGATATTAATGGCATGGAAAATATGCTTGGAATCCCGGTTATTCCTATATCTGCTGCCAAGAATGAAGGCGTTGATGAGCTTATAAGGCATGCACTTCATATTGCAGAATATCAGGAAAAGCCGGAAAGAACTGATTACTGTGATGAGAATGATTTCGGAGGAGCAGTACACAGATGTATACATGCAGTAATTCATCTTATAGAGGATCATGCAAAGAGAGCTGATATTCCAGTAAGATTTGCAGCAAGTAAGATTATTGAGGGTGACCCTCTTATATTAAAACTGTTGCAGCTTGATGAGAATGAAAAAGAAATGCTTGAGCATATTGTACTTCAGTTGGAGAATGAGAGAGGTCTTGACAGAAGTGCGGCAATCGCGGACATGAGATTTACATTTATAGAGAAGATATGTGAAGCTAATGTTGTTAAGCCTAAGGCAAGTAAAGAAAGAATACGAAGCCAGAAGATTGATAAGATTCTTACTGGAAAATATACGGCAATACCTTGCTTTGTAGCAATTATGCTTGCAATATTCTTTCTTACATTCAATGTGATTGGTGCATTTTTACAGAATGTTTTGCAGATGGGTATTGATGCACTTACTGGCGTTGTTGACAATGCACTTGCAGCGGCAGGCGTGAATAAGGTTATTCACAGTCTTGTAATAGATGGAATATTTGCAGGTGTCGGCTCAGTGCTTTCATTCCTGCCGATTATTGTTACACTGTTTTTCTTCTTATCACTTATGGAGGACAGTGGTTATATTGCAAGAGTAGCATTTTTTATGGATAAACTATTAAGAAAGATTGGTCTGTCAGGAAGAAGTATTGTTCCTATGTTGATTGGATTTGGATGTACTGTTCCTGCAGTTATGGCAACAAGAACGCTTCCAAGTGAGAGAGACAGGAAGATGACAATTCTTCTTACACCATTTATGAGCTGTTCAGCCAAGCTGCCAATATATTCATTCTTTGTCAGTGCATTTTTTCCGGGAAAGGGTGCACTTATAATGGGAGGCTTATATTTCTTTGGAATTATTATGGGAATTATTGTGGCATTGCTTTACAAAGGAACATTGTTTAAGGGCGAAGCTGTTCCTTTCGTTATGGAGCTTCCTAATTACAGACTTCCAGGCATGAAAAATGTTTTGCAGTTATTATGGGAAAAGGCCAGGGATTTCTTGCAGAGAGCATTTACAGTTATATTTGTTGCAACTGTAATTGTCTGGTTTTTACAAAGCTTCAATCTGCACCTTAATCTTGTTACAGATTCAAAGGACAGCATACTTGCACTTATTGCGGGAATAATAGCCCCTGTATTTGCACCTTTAGGATTAGGTGACTGGAGAATATGTACATCTTTGCTGTGTGGTGTCATGGCAAAGGAAAGTGTCGTATCAACAATGCAGATACTTTTCGGGACAGGCATACGGGCAGCACTTTCAACAGCCGGTGCAGCTGCAATGCTTGTATTCAGTCTTCTGTACACACCTTGTATCGCAGCAATTGCTTCAGTAAAGCGTGAGCTTGGCGGAAAATGGGCTGTTATAATGGTTATATGGCAGTGCCTGATTGCGTGGGTGATGGCATTTGTTGTGCATGCTGTTGTGATGCTATTCTAGAAAGCATTTATTTCATGTGACATTACTGGTGAAAATGTGGTAAAATAACATAAGATTATGCTAAAAGCAAGGAGCGGATGGTTATGAAATACATTTTTACTAATGGACATATCCTTGATGGAACTAAGGATATGAAAGTTTTGGATGGTCATTCTGTGCTTGTTGAAGATGACAAGATTACTGGTATTGTGAAGGGTAACACTGTACCAGACAGCTTTAAGGAGATTAATCTTGAGGGTAAATATCTTATGCCGGGGCTTATTAATATGCATGTTCATCTTGCAGGAAATGGAAAGCCACAGAAAAAGCAGAGAGATAATGAAAAGACTGTTAAGCTGCTTATGGGAACAGCACTTTCAAGGGCTGTGACATATAAGGTTGTAAAGGATTTTGCAAAGACAGAGCTTATGAGTGGTGTTACTACTATAAGAACTGTCGGAGGTCTGGCTGATTTTGATACAAGAGTAAGGGATGATATCAGAAATGGCAAGGCTGACGGACCAAGAATTCTTGCAGCTAATGAAGGAATTTCTGTGCCGGGTGGACATATGGCTGGTTCGGTTGCGGTAGCTGCTAACAATATAGATGAAGCACTTGTTCAGGTTGATATTGCAAAAAGCCAGAATGTTGACCTTATTAAGCTTATGATTACAGGCGGTGTACTCGACGCAAAGACTAAGGGTGTTCCTGGTAAGCTTAAGATGAAACCTGAGATGGTTAAGGCTGTATGTGATAAGGCACATACACTTGGATACAAGGTTGCTGCACATGTAGAGTCGCCAGAGGGTGTAAGGGTTGCACTTGAAAATGGTGTTGATTCAATAGAGCATGGAGCAAAGCCTGATGATGAGATAATACATTTGTTTAAGGAAAATAATGCGTTTCTTTGTACAACATTATCTCCGGCACTGCCATATGCGCTTTTTGACAGAAGCGTATCTAATGCGTCAGAGGTCGAGCAGTACAATGGTAATATTGTGTTTGAGGGAATCAAGGAATGTGCCAAAGCTGCAATTGCCAACGATATTCCGGTTGTACTTGGCAATGATGTGGGATGTCCATGGATTACACAGTATGATTTCTGGCGAGAACTGTATTATTTCCACAAATATGTTGGCGTAAGCAATGCATTTGCATTATACACAGCAACTCTTAACAGCGCTGTAATGGCTGGCATTGGGAATGTGACAGGTTCAGTTGAAGCCGGCAAATGTGCTGACCTGATTGTGACTAAGAATAACCCGCTTGATGACCTCAGGGCACTTCGTAATGTAGATTTAGTCATGGCGCGTGGCAGATTGTACAATAATCCGAAGTTCAAAACGAAAAATATTGTCACTAAAGAACTGGATAAATTTTGTGATTTATGTTAATTTTATTAAAGAATTTTACTTAAAGGAATAAGATTATGAAGATAGGATTTGATAACGACAAATATTTAAAAATGCAGTCTGAGCATATTAAGGAGAGAATTGCCAAGTTTGACAATAAGTTATATCTTGAGTTTGGCGGAAAGCTGTTCGATGATTATCATGCTTCAAGGGTTCTTCCAGGATTTAAGCCGGACTCAAAGCTTCAGATGCTTTTGCAGTTAAAGGACCAGGCAGAGGTTGTTATTGCAATAAGTGCAGAAGATATTGCAAGCAACAAAATTCGTGGTGATTATGGAATTACTTATGATCAGGAAGTATTAAGACTTATAGATGCATTTACAGAATACGGACTTTTTGTTGGAAGCGTATGCATTACCAAGTATTTCCAGCAGCCAGACGTTGATAATTTTATCAAGGTGTTAGATGCACATGGAATTAAGAATTTCAAGCATTACAAGATTGCCGGATATCCTAATGATGTTGCCAAGATTGTAAGTGATGATGGTTACGGAAAGAATGAATTTATTAAGACTACCAGACCACTTGTAGTTGTTACTGCTCCTGGTCCTGGAAGCGGAAAGATGGCTACATGTCTTTCACAGCTTTACCATGAATATAAGCATGGTGTTAAGGCTGGATATGCGAAGTTTGAGACATTCCCAATCTGGAATATTCCACTTAAGCACCCTGTTAATCTTGCTTATGAGGCAGCGACAGCAGACCTTAATGATGTTAATATGATTGATCCTTTCCATTTGGAAGCATATGGTAAAACAACGGTTAATTATAACAGAGATATCGAGATATTCCCTGTGCTTAATGCTATGTTCGAGCTCATTGCCGGTGAGAGTCCATATAAGTCACCAACAGATATGGGTGTTAATATGGCTGGTAACTGTATTGTTGATGATGAAGCATGCCGTTATGCTTCTAATATGGAGATTATCAGAAGATATTACAAATATTTATGCGACCAGAAGAGAACTGGTGTAAACAGTCAGGAAATCTATAAGATTGAGCTTTTAATGAATCAGGCAGGAATCACACCATCTTCAAGACCTGTTGTTAATGCTGCACTTGAAAAGTCAGCAAAAAGCGGTGATAAACCGGCGGTTGCAATTGAGTTAGAAGACGGAACTATTGTTACTGGAAAAACAGGTGATCTGTTAGGTGCTGCGTCATCAGCATTGCTTAATGCTTTAAAGCAGCTTGCAGGAATAGATGATTCAGTTGACCTGCTATCACCTGAGTCAATCAGTCCAATCCAGACCTTAAAGACTAACTATCTTGGCAGCAGGAATCCAAGACTTCATACAGATGAAATTCTTATTGCACTTTCATCTTCAGTTGTAGCCAATCCGTTAGCTGACAAGGCATTAAAGCAGATGCCTAAGCTTTATGCATGTGATGTTCATTCAACAGTTATTCTTTCAGCGGTAGACAAGGATACATTTAAGAGACTGGGCATGAATCTTACATGTGAGCCTGCTTATGAGGAAGAAAAGAGATTTCATAAGAATTAAGTAATGTATTATAATTTTAGCGTTATTCAGATAAACGACCTACTAACGAATTTCATATGAGCGCGTTAGTAGGTCTTTGTATTTGTTAGAGAAGCATGATAGGAAGCCGAAGCCTGCCAGATTGGACGTTGAGGCGGTGGAAAGGCATGTAGAAGTCCAAAAGTCTCGGCTAGACATGAAAGATTGGACTTTGAAGTTCTGCAAAGTCAGTAATAAAGCAATCTGAAGTCCAAAACTCCGAGCCAGTGCAAAAGAAAGCTAATTATACACAAGTTAGTCTTACAACAGGCGCAACTAATAATAAAGAACATTATGAATTATGAATACATTTGAATAAAAATAGTATAAGACCTACTAACGATTTGCAATATAAGTGCGTTAGTAGGTTTTTGTATTTGTATAATGATTTAAAGCGTTATTATTTGACACACGACAAATAATAACTTATAATGTAATAAGGAAATTTGACGCACGACAAATAAAAGGGAGGTTATGCTATGGATAATAAAGTCATATTAGAAAAGCAGGATTTGACATATCTTAAATGGTCGCATATAAGAAGTTCAAGTGGAACAGCAGGAACTTTTTTGAAATCAGAATCTGTGTTAAATGGTGTTAAGAAGTATTACAAATTGTCTAATTTTGACACAGTGAGAGGTGTAGCAGGCCATGAATGCGTGAATGAGATTATTGTTGACAGACTACTGACATTACTTGGGGTTGAACATTTGGATTATGAGCTGATTAATGCTGATATAGAAATAGAAGGTAATGTTTATAATACATTTTTATGTGCATCAGAAGATTTCAAGAATCGTGGAGAAAGCAAGATTGCGCTGGATGATTATTATCGTGCAAATGCTTTGGATAAAGAGTCACATTATGATTTTTGTGTGAGGTGTGGATGGAAGGATTATATAGATACTATGATTGCAGTAGATTATATAATACTTAACAGAGACAGGCATGGTGCGAATATAGAGGTTCTTAGGAATGCAAGAACACATACTTTAAGAATTGCACCATTATTTGATCATGGATTGTCGTTGATGTATTCATGTATGGATGCCAAAGATGTTGAATCTTTTGATATATTTGAAGATAAGCGTTGTCAGAATTTTATAGGTACTTATTCATGCTCTGATAATCTGAAGCTTATAAAAGGTAAAAAAGTATTTAATGCAAAGCTGAAGCCATCTGACAAAGAATACATTTTTTATGGACTGGAGAATGTAATTTCAGATGTGTTTATTGATAAAATCTGGAACATGATTTATGAAAGGTATAAAATTTATGAAAATCTTTGAAATTGTTGATGAAGAAAATAATCTTTCGATAGGAATACTTCAGTATTATGAAAAAGAAAAAACATGTATCATAGAACTACAGGATTTCCTTGATGAATGGTCAGCACCATTATTATTTACTTCGTATGTTAAGAAACACATTTATACAATGCCAAGAGATATCAGTTTTATGTGGGTAAGAGAAAGAGTTATTCCAAGTGGAAGGCAGAATATTAAAGATATTCTGAATAATCACAGAATGAAATCATATGATGAAATGCGTTTTCTCGAAATATCAGAGGGAAGATGTTCACAGGATTCATTATACATCAGGCCAATTAATGCTTTGCCATCTTATGTAATAGAGAGAAAGAAAAGAAACCTCATAGATTGTACAACATTGGACAATAATGTTTTATTATGTTTTTTTGCTGATGAATGTACTAAAAAAATTAATCTTCGGACATTGGAATATGTAAAGGGTATAGATAAGATACTTAAGAACAAGAATTTGTATGAATCCGGGATGGTTGGAACAGATGGATATTTTGCTACATTTAATGATTCCATAGATATTCCGGCTGAAATACTTTATGATTCTGGGGAAGAGGCTGGATTGAGTCTTAATGATATTAAAACATTTATAAGTAAAAATGTACTTGATACAGGTGATGCTTGCAATCTTCTTGAGTGTTCAAGGCAGAATATTGCTTATATGATTGCACAGAAACAGCTTACAACTGTCAGAGAAGAAGTGAGGGGAAATCTGTATCTTAAAGGCGATGTGATGAGAAAAAAATGGTGATTATATTGATAAAATAGCTTGATTTTGGTATAAAATAATCAAAGGATAAGAGACTGATATGATGATAGGCTTGTAGTTCAGAAGGAAGATGATGACAAAAATTGGAGAATAAGAAGGAGGATAAATAATCCATGGCGAAATTTCAGAAAATTTCAGAAAATTCTAGAAAAGGGATTGAAGAAGCATTAGTAATAGCTATTGTTGAGTCATTTAGAAAAGAAAAAACCATAAGAGAAGATGGTACTGAGTTATATAGGTATGAAGTAGTACTCAAGAATATTAATTTTGTAAATGTCATGAGTGATGAAGAATTAAAAAAAGCAGCAGAATTAGCAGTTAATTTGCTTGAAGGATTAAAAGCTATAAATAACAGAGGATTAGATAAAAATACATATGATGAAATATTCGAAGCATCAGAATCAGGAGAAGATAAGCAGATAACACAGATGTTAAAGGTGTGGAATAAGATTAGAACTGATGAGATGACGGCACTCATTAATGAAATTGATGAGCTCAGAGGAGTAGATGGCGCTTATGCAATGATTGTCTCTGACCCATCGTTAATCAATGCAATTTTAGTGGTATACAAACTGATTGTAGATAATTTTGACAATGACGATATATATTTAATGTGTGCGTATTTCCTCTTAAGAGCAATTATGAGAGTTAATAGCGAAGAAAACAATGGCATGCTTTCTTAATAAAGTCAATAAAAATATCTTTTACAATAGAATATTAGAGATGTGTATGATTTTAAAATGGAGGTAATATTTTGAGACAATGTGTATTAAGAGGTGGTCTTCCGTTTAGTGTTGAATTGCCTCAGTATAAGCCAGAGGTGGTAGAAGCTATGGAGGAAGCAAGATGAATTAGTAAAGACACTAGAGAAAAAAGATATGATAGATTTTCTGAAGTTATGGAGAATATGGATTGAAGAAAGGGGCTTTACGATATCCTTTGGTAACAAGCTTATAAGATAATAAAGTAGTAGAACTAGAAAATATATATGCAGATTGGAGAGATTATGTATCACATAATACTTGATATTCCAGAAGAGGTTTTGTACGATACCCAAATGAATCACGAACAGGCGAGCCAGTTTGCCAGGTTAGCAGTTGCAGTGAGTTATTATCAGAATAGTGGAGTGTCAGTTGGTTATTGTGCGCAGATTGCCGGAATGAATAAGGAGGACTTTATTAAATACTTAGGAGAGAACGGCATTTCTGTTTTTCATTTTAACGATAAGGCAGAATTCATGGAGGAACTCGACAATGCGTAAGATAGTGGTAAACTCAACGCCATTGATAATATTGTGAGGAATAGGAAAGCTTTGGGTATTGAAAGATATTATACGAGGAGGAATAATTATGTGTAATTCATGCTTCTCTAGAGAAAAAATCAAAACTACGACTACATTTACTGTTGAATATAAGGGCTGCATTATTGTTATAAAAAATGTTCCTTGTTATGAATGCCGGGTTTGTGGTGAGGCTATTTTTTTAGATGAAACATCTGCTCGCATTGAATATTTAGTAAATGCCGCAAAAAAAATATTACAAGAGGTTGTTGTTATTGATTATAACAGTGCTGCATAATTGGTTTTGTTAAGAAAATCATATGGCAGATCAAAGAACTTAATTCGCACTAATCGCATTATGCGGTGGTGCCGGATATATGCTCGGCAGAGATATACATAAAGCAAAAAAGTAATCGTCCCATTGCAACGGAATGACGATTACTTTTTTGTAATTAACTAAATTTCAGAGCAACCGTCTTGTTTTACGGCAGCATCTTTTTCAAGTTAACAGTAAAACATTAGAATAAAATTGTCAATGGATTGATTTCTTTCCTTTCTTGGCTGTTCGGCTATATCTTCCCCAATAAAGTATGTCTGATTTGAAAATGTAACCTCAAAAATATTTCTGTAATATTTTTTGTGCAGTCTGCTCCTTGAAAAATAAGCAAATATCGTATATTTTATAATAAATCAAGTTGATTAATTGTACTTAATAGACTTGAGATAGATAGAGATACGAGGGCGAGGGTATACACTATGATCAAAAAGAATTTATTCAAAACCATGACACTCATTGTGTTATGTACAATGGTATTTGCCGGATGCGGCAGGAAGAAAGTGACTGTTGATACAAGCATTCAGCAGGAGAGCAGGGCAGGTGATAGTAAGGACGATAAGAAAAAGGTTGCTTCTAATCAGGAGCAGGTAACGGTAGCAGTAAAGGATGCTGATGGTAACACGGTAGAGGTTGCCGGTATCGTGGAAACTAAAGATAATGGAGAAAAGGTTGTTGTAGTAACCGACAGCGACGGAAACAGAACAGAGATTAGTGCCGGAGGATTCACAACAGAAGAAAATAAAACCGTAACAGTAACAGATGAGAAAGCCTCAGAATCTATTTCATCCGCAGCGGCAGAGAATAAAGTACCAAAGGCTGATGAAATTATTGAAATTCCTGATAATGGGAATAACAACAATGGCAGTGGTAATGACAGTAATAATGGAAGCTCTGGAAATTCTGACGGCAACGGCTCTTCATCAGGCAGTAATAACGGTGGAAGCAGCAGTAATGGCGGCAGTTCGGGCAACAACGGCAGTGATAACAATGGCGGTAATAATAACAATAATAACAACGATAGTGGCAATAACAGTGGCAGCAGTTCGGGTAACAACGGCAACATATCAACTCCCGACACTCCTTCTCATACTCACAACTGGAAGCCTGTGTATGGCTCTCCAATACACCACAAGGCTGTAACTCATGACGAGGATAGGTGGGTTGTGGATAAACCTGCTTGGGAAGAGAAGCAGGTGAAGTATATTGAGATTTGTAAACATTGTCGTTCAGGAAGCTGCGAGAGATGTGCTAAGTTGGGAATAACGAAATTTGAGTATGATACAGTTGAGGAGTTAGATAGGCATCAGTATGAATGCTTAGATGAGGGAGGAAGTTGTTTCAGTTCTACTTATAGAGAAGATGTAACTTATATCCACCACGACGAAGAAGGTCACTACGAAACAGTAACCATAGTAGACAAAGAAGCATGGGACGAACCGGTAATAGACCACTATGAATGTGACTGTGGAGAAACCAAGTAATAACCACTGAATACAATTAAATAATAAGTGACATAAGAGCTGTTGGAAAGGGGATTTTCCAGCAGTTCTTTTTTTATGTTAAAAACTATTCTTATACTGATGTAGAAATATGTAAAAAATTGTTAGAAGTGGGTAAAAAACTACTAGACATTTAGATTGACCTGTACTACTATAACCCTAAGCCTTAATGACTAGAAAGCTAAAAACACGAAAAGTTAAGAGTTACCAGTTCTTAACAACACCACTCGTGCAGGCTTTCCAGTCTGGCAAATTTATGGGAAAGGAGAAAGAATGAAAACACGATTAAGAAAAGGAAAAGATTTTCTTAAGAGGATTAGTGCAGGTGCCGCAGCAGCTTTAATGGCTGTTGTTACAGTCATCTCGAACATGGAACCTCTGGTTGCGAAAGCAGAAGGATATACGCTTGTCGATTATGATAATGGTGTATCATATGCTGATGTATTCAGCGGTATTGATAATGGAATGGGTGACTGGAAGAGCTGGGAATTCAGTGTTGAGGAACCTGATGGGGATGTTGTTAAGGCTATGTGTGCAGAGCCACACAAGACGCAGCCGAGTATAGGCTCGACATTTACAGATGGCGGTACATATGTCAATGATACAGTAGCAAGGGTATTTTTCTTCTCGGTCGGAAGCGGAGCATCGCGAGGTCCGTTAAGTGATTATGATTATGACTTAAGATGGATTATTGCACATCATACTGTCGCTTATGCACTGGATGATCCTTCGTGGAATGAGCCGGCTATTGGCGGTACATTCCTTGGCGGTCCGGGTAGTGCAGGATATGACTTATGCATGGAGCTGTATTCATATGCTTACAACTTAAGCAGTGGTGATTACGACTGTTATGCCAAGTTCCTGTCAAACGATGATGGTGTAAACCAGAGTCTGTGTATCTTCTGGGATGAACCAGCACCGGTTTATTACAATGGAAATTTCCGGTTCAGGAAATACTCATCCAATGACAGTATCAGTAATAACAACAGCTGTTATAGTCTGCAGGGTGCAGAAATCTCAGTATATAACGACGCTGAATGTACAGACCTTGTAACAAGGCTCACAACTAACAGTGATGGTTATACGGATACCTACACGACAGGTGATATCCTTGAAGGCGAAAGCAGGACTTATTACTATAAGGAAACCGGAGCACCTAAAGGATTCCTAATTAATGATTCAGTTGAGTCAGTGACAATTACCGGTTCTGACACAGTAACATGTGATATATCGGATACACCGGAGACTGACCCTGTAACAATTCTCTTAAGGAAAGTAAACAAAGAGACAGGTTCCGTATCTAACGGAGCAGGAACTCTTAAGGGAGCAAAGTATGTCATTAAGTATTATGATGCGGATATGACAACTGACCCTGCAGCTTCAGGAAAGACACCTAAGTATACCTACTATGCTCAGACAGGAGCAGATGGCAGGATTAATCTTAGAAATAGTGAAAGCTACATAGGTGGAGATACATTATTTAAAAGAGACAATGGAACAGTTGTATTTCCACTTGGTACATTAACTGTTCAGGAGTATGAAGCACCAGAGGGATATCTGCTTGATGAAACAGTTTTTGTAACGAATATGTTTAATGGATGCTATTATATCAATGGTGTAAGGCAGACCAATGCAACCTCTTACCAGGAGGCAGATAGTACAGTAATCCATCTTGAGCAGGAAGTCAAAGGAAAGGTATCACTTACCAAGAAGATGACAGCAATCAAAGATGGTGGAAGCTATGTAAAGATAGCACAGAAATCATCATTAACAGAGAATATACCGGAGGAAGGTGCAGAATTCCAGATATACTATAAGGGAGCTG
>ENA-ORNQ01002000-ORNQ01002000.1-human-gut-metagenome-genome-assembly--contig:-NODE-2000-length-14571-cov-3.195991_pt1 | contig 14571 bp, 8 predicted proteins | sample MGYA00242116_ERZ509024 | MGnify/ENA primary metagenome ERZ509024 (study PRJEB26280, sample SAMEA2338697) | human gut metagenome | biome: human gut; feature: human-associated habitat; material: faeces...
GTTATGGAACTTTTGATTTTTATCGGGAAGATCCGGTAACATTTGCCGATGATATTTGTGCAGCGGTAAAAGTAGGAGATGTTGAACTGGTAAGAGATGCAGGTATGACGGACGAACAAATTTTAGAGGATCTGCCAAACCATGACCCAGCGTGGTGGTGCAAGGTGGAGGACGGCTACATCTGGAACCTGAAAGGTGAGAGAAAGAACAAAATTCCGTATGATTACGATAGCTAAAGAGGAAGAAGAAAAGATATTTTTTTATCATGTGCAAAAGCTAAAGCGTTGTATTTTGTTTCCTCTGATGAGGGAGAGAAAGTGCGTGCTGTTTTTCAGGAGCCGGAGGGGCTTGATAGATATAGGGAGAGGGTGCTGACAGCACCCTCTTTTTTATGGAAATACAGAGTCAAGGGACCGGTTAAAGTATTTTATTTGCACCGATCAGAGCGAATTCTGCATCAAACAGATCGATGGCGATGGTAAAGGACTGCAGAAGATGCTGTGAATCACAGGAGATCTGTAAAACACTGGCAGAATCGGTCGCTTCCGATGCGTGCAGTTTTACCGCAATGGCTTCTTTTGCAAAATGATGGAACAGCGAGGATATATTTTTTCCAACCGTTAGGGGAAGAATTTGTTGGAAGTGATCGTAATTTAAGATCAGTTTGCCGACAGTGGATCCCGTCAGCCGGCTGGCCGCTTCAGTGACATAAAACAAATCAAGCCGGCGGATACGGTCATTCACGATAAAAGTCTGGTTGGAGGGAAATTCGGTGGGGAGCGGTGCACCGCTGAGCTCGTGGGAAAAACCCCGGTCGATTACGCAAAGGGGGATTCGATTATCCTTTGCGGTAGGCGCAGACGCAAATTTTCCTGCCGGTGTTAGGAGGTACCCAGGAACCGAAGACAGCGCCGTCCAGGGAATATAATAGGCAGAATCTCTTCTCCAGGCAGAAAGGGCTGTCATGTGGTCACTGTTTATATTTTTGGAGATATCAATGGATATCCCTTGGTCGATAGGTGTTAAAATGGGCGGCATTTGCTTGGAGGGAACACCGGTGGGAAACTCGCAAGGGGGATTTTCTGCTGCTCCACAGTCAAACAGCGGGGTGATCTGTATCGTGCTGCCGGTGCGTACAGAAAGTGTGAGGGTGATACTGCGGCGGCCAAACGTTTGCTCCGCAAAGGATGGTGTCATTTACGGAAAACTGCACATTACTGTCGTCAGAATAAAATACCAGGCGCAGGGTTTTGATTTTTTCGTCTTTGACCAGAACAGAAAGTGTTTTCCCGCAAACGGTATATTCTGCAAACGGCAGTGAGATCGCGGCCTGCGGCCATCGGTCATCCAAAGAGGGCGAAAGGCACAATTCGGTACCTGCTTTTTGAACACGGATGCCGAAAATGCCGGAAACAGCGGTATAGAGGAAAGACGCGCAGGGATTTCCAAACAGATAATTACATTCGCCTTTTCCCTCGTCATTGAGGCGCTCGGGCGAGCTGCCAGGAGACTCGGTAAATACTGTTGCGCCGCGGGCTGCAGCGTGCATCAGGGATAGAGCTAAGTTTTTATCACCGATTTTACAAAAAGCCCGGGCGGTTTCTGCCATTTGTGTGGGCATTACGTTGTTGTTGCCAAAAATGTCGGGCTTTAAATCACCTACGCGCATAAGAAGCTCACCGGTTTCAGCAGAACGGAACAGGAGCGTTTCCTTTAAATGCTTTAGGCCGCCTAATGAATATTTTTCTTCAAGATTTCCATAGAGAGCGGGAAAGATCAAATCGGTATAGTAATGCGCGCTGTGACGGATCCCTTGAAGATCCAGATGACTGTAAAAATATCCAGCCTCCTCGTTCCAAAGTTTTTGTTTGACGGCGGATTTCATTTCGTCGGACCGTTTTGAAAATACGGCGGCATCTTCTTGCTTGCCAATCAATTTGGCCAAATAAGCCAATTTATCCAGCATAGCGGCGAGCATAACGGAGGGGGAAACGGCGTCTCCCGGCAGCTGCAGGTGATCTGCTTGATATAAGAAGGCATTGCACCCATATCGCCAGCCGATCAAACCCGTTTGATTGATATCGCAGGCTGAAAAGAGATCGTCTATGATAGGGGGCAAGCGGTCATAAACGGTTTCGATAACGGAAAGATCGCCGGTAGCTTCGGTATACTGCCATAATTCATATAAATAGTAGGGGATGCCCTCAAAATGAAGAGTACGTTTTTTTGTATGAGGGTAAACCTCTTCGTTTGCGTTTTTTCCGGCCGCGGTGGTACAGGAATATCCTTCATCCAGCAACCCGAAAAAGAGCAGCGCTTTTTTGGCATATTCATACTGACCCAAGGCGATCGCGGCGGAAATCTGAAAATTATTTGTCCAATAACAGTTCCACCAGTGACCGCCTTCAAACCAAGCGTCTTGAATATGAATATAATCTAAATTTAAAATGCTGTGCCGGATGGCAGCATTCAGTAAGGGCGAAGGCGTACTGACACGGCAACTTTGCAGCAGCCGGTCTGCATATTGCTCCATTTGAGTAAAATCTTTTTTGCATGCTGACAGCGGAAGCGCTGCTTTTTCCGGCATGTTGTCTAAGCTGTGAAAAATTAAAAAGTCTGCGGTGCTTTCTTCTGCACTGTTAAAAGAAAACTGTATGCGTCCTTTTTGAATTTGTGCTTTTCCGAACCCGTTGGCAAAATTTACATAGACCTTTTCTGTGGAGAACGGAGAGTTTTCTATTGCCGGGGCAAGAAGAAAGTGGCTTTCGGAGAGCTGTGTTGCTTGGGAGGGAATTTCGGCACTGTCAGGCTGAATAAAGCAGGGATCGAGCGGCCGGGTGCCGAGCTTCAGGCCGCCGAAGCTCAGTTCGGCTTTGGGAAGAACTGCTGTTTTTTCAAGAGCTTCTACCGAGAGAGAACCGCAGATCGCACTGCCGTCGAAAATAGAAACGTTTAGCCGCACCTGCAGACCGGGCAACTTTTCGCTTGTTCCGATCCACTCGGTTGCAAAGGGATGAAAGGAAGCGGTGATTTCATCAAAGTCATGGAAGAATAACTCCTGTCCCTGATGGCAGAAACGAATATACATATCGCCGAAAATCAGGAACGGAGGATCTATGGCATTATCCGGATGTGTGGAAGCAAAGGCAAAAAGAGGAAGATCGCCGGTTATCAAAAGGGATCCTTCATGCCGTACGCCGCGGTTGAAAACCTGTATTTTTTTGCAGCGTGTTGTTTCACTTCGGTGATTTTGCCGGTTGATTTCAGGCGCCGGATACTTTTTTCCGCATCGGATCGAAAGTGTTAGCTCATCCTGTGAAAGTGCATAGAGACTGTCTTGCTGAAAAGCATGCATAAAGAAATCCATCCTTTCTTTTTATAAAAACCGGCTGACGGCACCGGGCAATAGAATAAAAAAGAATAGTTTTTATGTTAAAAGAATCCTTTCCTCCTGTGCGGATACAGCATACCGGGAAAACTTCTTTATCAGGAGGCATAACGATGTGCTGCGTATTTACGGTGGGATGAGAAATTACGCAAAAACACAGAAAAAATAAACCGGAGTAAAGATATTACCCCGGTTTGGTGGAGATAGGCGGACTCGAACCGCTGGCCTGTTACATGCGAAGCAACCGCTCTACCAACTGAGCTATATCCCCAAAGCAATGCTATTATAGCATAAAAATAAAAAAAAGCAACTAAAAAATAAAAAAATTATGGGGGATTTTATCAGCAGGAATGAGCAGGAATGAGCAGGAATGAGGGAAATAAAGCATGGAGCCGTTATGGTTAAACATAGCATAAAGGAAAAGAAAGAACTGTTTTGTATTTTTTGGCAAAAGTCAGTTTCTTGACGATTTATGTATACGAAAATACAAGCTTATGTTATAATAAATAAAAATATATTTTAACAAGAGAGTAGGGGCTGCTTATGAAACTGTTTATAAAAATATTAAGTTTGCTGTCCGTGTGTCTGCTTTTGGCGTGCGGCTGTGCTGAGAACCCGCAGAAAGCCGCTGCTACGATCTATTGTATTAATGAACAAAAAGACGGATTGACGCAAAAGCAGATTGAGGTTGGCGAGCTTTCGGCACAGGGATTGATCGATGCGCTTTCGTCTGCAGGGGTTCTTTCTTCGTCAATAACGGTGCATAATTTTCAAAAATCTGTTTCTGCTGGGGCGGAAAGTACAATTCGGCTGGATTTAAGCATTGAGTTCAGCCAGTATATAGCCAACAAAAGTGCGACGGAGGAAGACTTGATTATGGGCTGTGTTGCCAATACTTTTTTGAGCAATTACGGCGCAGACAGGATCTTTATTACGGTCGAGGATCAGATTATTAAAACGGATCATTTTGAATATACCCAAGAGCTTTCGTTTTATGAATTTTCCGGCGGAAAATTGATAACGCCTCAGCCGGGGACAGAAGACCCTGTGATGCCTACCCCAAGCAGTACACCTGCCCCTACACCTTCACGGGATCCGGGGAAAAAACAGGTGGCGTTTACTTTTGATGATGGACCGCATGCAGAATATACAGTAAAAATTGTAGATAAGCTTAAGGAATATGGCGCTTCTGCTACGTTTTTTATTGTAGGCAACCGTGTAAATTCCGATTCTACCCGCAATGCACTCCGCTATGCTGCAGAAAACGGATGTGAGATAGGAATTCACGGTTATACGCACAAAGTTTATTATAATAAATGTACCGATGAGGAATATCAGATGGAGTTGGAGGAAACTGCAAAGGTGATTGAGGAATGCATTGGCAAACGGCCTACCTTGATGCGGCCCATCGGTGGTAATATTACGAAAGAACGGATCGATAGCTGCCCCTATTCGGTAATTTTTTGGAATGTGGATTCTGAGGATTGGAAAAATAAACAGCGGGGAAGCGAGGAGGAGGCTGCGCAGAATATACAAACGATTGTGCAGAATGTGATGAGTACTGTGGGAGATGGCAAAATTATTTTAATGCATGAAATCTACCGTAATTCGTATGAGGCTTTCTGCATCATTCTTGATGAACTGTATCAGCAGGGATATGAAGTCGTTTCAGTTACCGAACTCATTGGTGCCGATACAATAAAGCCCGGTCAAAAATACAGCTGCCGGTAAAATTTTTAGGAAAGATACCGGTCAGGCGGCAGTATTGTGCAGGGCCCCTTCTGCAAGGAATGGGGAACATTTGCAGTGAAATTATTGCTTATTTTTTCTTGCCAGGAATATCCTGGCAAGTTTTTTTGTATTGCAATGCGGCAGGAAACTCTTAATCTGGATTGTTTAGAATACGGCAGAATAGACATTTGCAAGGCGGGGATTTCCGAAAAAATTTTGTTGTATTTGTTCCGCCGGCTGCATACACTAACGACAGCTTGCTGCTGTTCCGTATATCCGATAGGAGAAATATTTTTTACAAAAGAAATAGCAGCCTTCCTAAACTACAAGGAAGTCTGCTATCTTTTTTTCGGACGTTTTTCTGCCTTTTGTTATTTGATCAGGTCGCTTAAATAGGTTTGCGGATTGACAATTGCTCCGTCACTGTATACTTCAAAATGCAGATGCGGTCCGTCATCTACTTCGGCTGCTGCCGAAGTGCCTACTGCGCCGATCACTTGGCCCCGCAGCACTGTTGCGCCTTCGGCAATGCCGTTGGCCAAACTGTCCAGGGAAGCATAGACCGTTTGATAACCGTCGTCATGGTCAATGGTTATGGTTAGACCCATCAGATCATCTTCCTCAACCTTGGTTACTTTTCCGTCAAGTGCGGCAAATACTTCAGCTCCCTGTTCCGCGGCAATATCCAGTGCGGTATGCGTGGCCCAGTGCTTCAGCGTGCTGGAATATACCAGCATGTCCGCAGCGTAGCCTTTTAGCACGTTGCCTGAGGATACGGGAAGCAGCATTTTTTGTGCTACACTTACATTGTTTGAGGTTTGCGTATCTGTTTTGTCGCTGCCGGTCTCAGTATTATTTTTATCGGCGCTGTTGTCGTCCGGCACTACCTGTACGTCGGTTCCGGTCTGTGCCGAGTCAGTGGGCGTAGGAGCAACCACTACGGGTATTTCCTCCTGGGGCTGCTTGTTTGTCAGCGATACCGCCGCAGTAACAGCAATTACTGCTACACAGCATACTGCTGCGGCCGCGCATATTCTTTTTATCGTGGTCTTTTTTAAGTCAGCCTTGCCCGATTTGTCTTTGATCGATCCAAGATTCATTATTTAACACCTCCGTTGATTATTTTTGCCCCATGCAGGTAAAATATACAAAAAAATATTAAATAATGGTGAATAAATGTCAAAGAAATTATTTTGCCGATATTGACAGGCAAATTTGGTTTTGCTACAATAGGAATAAAGTAAATAACAAGTAGGAGGCTGCCGGCAAATGGGAAAAGAAAATTTTACAAAAAGCAAAATGATCAGTGATTTTGATTTGTATCTTGCCTGCGAGGGGACCCATCGGAATTTAGATGAGGTTTTAGGCGCACGGCCTGTGTTCAACAGTACCGGATTGATTGACGGATACTATTTTTCCGTATGGGCGCCTCATGCCAAAGGCGTGAGTGTGGCAGGAGATTTCAATGCCTGGCAGGCAGGCGCCGCTCCGATGACGCGTATTCCCGATACTGACTTTTGGGAAGCTTATGTGGAGGGGGTGCAGACGGGGGCTTTATATAAATATTGCATCTTGACGCAGGATGACCGCATATTATATAAGGCCGATCCGATGGCCAGATACAGTGAGCTGCGGCCTATGACTGCCTCGCGTACTTATACCGATTCTTACCGTTGGCATGATCTTCAGTGGCGAATCCGCCACAGCGCCCCACCGGAAAGAAACGAGCCGATGGCTGTTTATGAGCTGCATATGGGTTCCTGGATGCGCGGCCATGACAATGCGATGCTCTCTTATCGGGAGGTGGCCGACGCGCTTGTACAGTACATAAAAGAAAATCATTATACGCATGTGGAACTGATGCCCATTGCCGAGCACCCCTTTGACGGTTCCTGGGGCTATCAGGTTACCGGATATTACGCGCCTACCTCGCGCTACGGCACTCCGGAGGATTTTAAATATTTTGTAGATACCATGCACGGTAGTGGGATCGGTGTGATCCTTGACTGGGTACCGGGTCATTTTCCAAAGGATGAACATGGCCTGCGGTGTTTTGACGGCCTGCCTTTGTATGAAAGCACTTCCGGTACGGACCAGGCTCAGTGGGGAACCCTGCAGTTTGATTTTTCTTCCCCTATGGTGCGGCAGTTCCTAACGGCAAACGCATTATTCTGGCTGAAAGAGTATCATATCGACGGTCTGCGTGTCGATGCGGTGAGCAGTATGCTGTATTTGGATTACGGCAGGCAAGAAGGACAATGGCAGCCCAATTGCTATGGCGGCCGTGAAAATCTGGCGGCAGTGGAATTTATCAAAACGCTCAATTCGGTAGTGGCGGAGGAATTTCCCGGAGTGATGATGATCGCTGAGGAATCGGGGGATTTCCCCAAGGTTACACATCCGGTGGCTGAGGGCGGCTTGGGCTTTACTTATAAATGGAATATGGGGTGGATGAACGATACGCTTGCTTATATGCAGACCGATCCTGTATACCGCAGCGGTATGCATAATAACATGACCTTTTCCATGATGTATGCTTATAACGAGCATTATATCCTGCCGATTTCCCACGATGAATGTGTGCACGGAAAGAAGAGCCTGCTGGATAAAATGTACGGAGAATATTATCAAAAGTTTGCTTCCGAAAAAGCTTATTTAGGGTATATGTTTGCACATCCGGGTAAAAAGCTGCTTTTTATGGGCTGTGAGATTGGGCAGTTTGTGGAGTGGCGGTATTATGAGCAGATTGAGTGGAAGCTTTTGCAGTATGAAACACATCGCGGTCTATATTTGTTTGTAAAGACACTGCTTAGACTTTACCGCGAGCATCCCGCCCTTTGGGCACAGGACGATACTTGGGAGGGCTTTGAGTGGATCAACGCAGAGGATGCGGCGCAAAGTGTACTTTCTATGGCTCGTTTCGGCGGAGGGGAAACGATGATAGCAGTTATCAATATGACGCCTGTGGAACGGTTTGACTATTGGCTGAAGGCGCCTGTGGCGGGAAGGTATACCTTATTGCTTAATAGCGATGAAAAACTCTACGGCGGTGAGGAAACGGCGGTTCTTAAAGAGCTGGTTACCGATGAGGATTCTTTGGAATTCCCGCACCGTCTCCGAGTGACGCTTCCGCCGATGTCCGTGCTGTTTTACAGGCTTGACGATTAAATTTTTGCTTGGAGGATTTACCCATGTACAGCAGTGAATGTGTAGCTATGCTGCTTGCCGGCGGCCAGGGAAGCAGGCTCGGCGCACTTACAAAAGAGATCGCAAAACCGGCGGTACCCTTTGGCGGCAAATATAAAATCATTGATTTTCCGCTGAGCAATTGCGCCAACTCCGGCATTTACACGGTAGGCGTACTTACGCAGTATCGGCCGCTGGAGCTGAATACCTATATCGGCAGCGGTCAGCCCTGGGACATGGACCGACTGCGCGGCGGTGCTTTTGTACTGCCCCCTTATGTAAAGGGAAAGACCGGAGAATGGTATAAGGGAACGGCAAATGCTATTTACCAAAACGTGCCGTTTATCGAGCAGTTTTCGCCAGAATACGTGTTGGTGCTCTCGGGCGATCATATCTATAAAATGGATTATCGGCGAATGCTCAATCAGCATAAGGAAAAAGGAGCCGATGCTACAATTGCGGTATTTAATGTTCCCCTTGAAGAAGCAAGCCGCTACGGCATTATGAGTACCGATGAAACCGGAAAGATCTATGATTTTACCGAAAAGCCCGAAACTCCTTCCAGTACGCTGGCCAGTATGGGCGTGTATATCTTTTCCTGGAAAATTTTAAAGGAATATTTAAAGGCGGATGAAGAAAATCCTGCTTCTACCAAGGACTTCGGCAAGGATGTGATTCCTGCGATGCTGAAAGACGGTCTGAACATGTACGCCTATGCCTTTGAGGGCTATTGGAAAGATGTTGGTACCGTTTACAGCCTGTGGGAGGCCAATATGGATATGCTGGGAACCCGCCCGCTGCTGAATCTTTATGATGAACACTGGTGTATTTATTCGCGCAACGAGGGTCTGCCGGGGCACTATATTTCTCCCAGTGCAACGGTGAAGAACTGCTGCATTACCGAGGGCTGCAAGGTTTACGGTACCGTAGAACACAGCGTATTGTTTTCCGGCGCTGTCATTGAGGAGGGGGCCGCAGTCAAAAATTCTATCGTACTGCCCTATACAGTCATTCGCAAAAATGCTGTGGTAGAAAGAGCGGTGATTTCCAACCATTGCGATATTGGTTCTAATGCCGTAATCGGCAGTGAAGATCCTAACGTTCCGTGGGTAAAGAATAAAATGTGTACACATGGGATCACTTTGATCGGTGACCGTGTGACTGTTGGCCCGGGAATACGGATCGGTACGGAGATGATGGTGGAGCAGGACATTTTAGGAGGTGAAGCATAGTGAATGATACCTTGGGAATTATTATGGCCGGCAACAGCGGGCCGGAACTGGGCGAAATTACGCGCAGCCGTCCCATGGGAGCGGTACCGGTAGCCTCACGATATCGGCTGGTAGATTTTATTCTTTCCAATATGGTCAACTCCGGGATCGACCGGGTAGGGATCCCTACGCAAACGCATTATCGTTCGCTGATGGATCATCTCGGTTCCGGCGCTGCATGGGATTTAAACCGAAAACGCCACGGTTTGGTGGTGCTTCCTCCGTATATGAGCGACAATGCTCATGAGATGCGGGGAGATTTGGATGTTTTGAACAGTATTTTGGATTATATTACCGCTTCTAACCGGAAATACGTATTGCTTTCTGGCAGTGATTTTATTTTTAATACGACCTTTGATGCCTTGGCGGCGTTTCATAAGCAAAACGGTGCGGATGTTACGCTGATGTATTATGCTGCACCGCAAAATGATGTGCCGGATCGGCATGTAGGGGTCAGAGTTGCCGAAAACGGCCGGGTGACGGAAATGGAGATTAACGCCGTCAGGCCGTTTACCGACAGAATATCCATGGGAATTTATTTTATGGAACGGGATTTTTTGGAATACCATATCAGCCGATGTCTTTCCCGCGGACTGCATGATTTTGCGGCCGATGTACTGTTGAAAGAACAGGAAAAGCTTAAGATATTCGGTTTTGCCTACAGAGGATATGCCGGCAGAGTTCATAATATTCAATCCTTTTATCGCTGTAATATGGATATGCTTTCGCCTGTGGTCAGCGCGCAGCTGTTTGACGGGAAAGAGGCCGTTTATACAAAGGTAAAGGATAAGGTTCCGACGATATACGGAGAAAATGTAACGGTTAAAAATTCCATGGTAGCTGATGGCTGCATTATCAACGGTACGGTGGAAAACAGCATTATCTTTCGCGGCGTGCAGATCGAAGAAGGCGCAGTAGTAAAAAACAGCATCGTGATGCAGGATTCCTTTTTGCAGGCCGGCGCTTGGCTGGAAAATGCCATTTTGGATAAATCCGTAGTTATCCGTAAAAACAGGCGGCTGATCGGCCAGGAAAATTATCCCGTAACGGTAGGAAAAAACGCAGTAGTATGATTGTAGAGAAAGACGGAGAATTCTTTTTTTGTTTGTTGCTGAAAGAGCTTTTTCCGTGTAATAGAAAAAAATCCATTTTTAATCAAAAGGAGTGAGACCATGAAAAAAATCTTTTGTTTGTTGCTGGCACTTTGCTTAGTGATGGCGCAGTGCGTTATGCTTGTTTTTGCAGAGCCATCAGAAAATTTGGTTTCCAATGGCGATTTTGAATTGGGCGAAGACGATTGGAAGATACAGTCGAATGCTTCAATCTCTATTGAAGACGACGGTTCTTCGGTTTGTTTTGTCTATGGCCGTCAGGAAGCGTGGGCGTCACCCAGCCAGGATTTAACCGAAGTGCTGAATCAGTGGGGACCCGGCCAATATGAGCTGAGTGCGCGCGTAAAGGTAGACAAAGAATCTGATCCGGGCTCCGGCAAAATGCTGGTTGTTCTCAACAGCAAATTTGACGGACAGCAAAAATGGCTGCAGGTTGCAGGAACGGTAAATACTTCCGGCTATACGACGATTCAGGGCGTGGTAGAGCTGCCGTACACCGAAATATTAGAGAGCGCCCTGCTGTATCTGCAGAGCAGTGACGGCGAACTCTTTGATTACTACTGCGACGATTTTTCCGTAAAAAAGGTCAACGGCAAAAAGGAACCGTTGGGAATGGTGGAACCCTATCCTGTAGAGGCGGTTGAAAATCGCCCGGAGGAAACACTGGTGGGAGCTATCCGCTGGGATGCGTGGCTGAATCCTGAATTGGAAACTTTCAATGCCGGCGAAAAGAGTCCGGAGGATTATATCGGTGCGCAGATGGTGCGTAGTTTATCGCCTACGCAGTATCATTTCCGTATGCCGTATTTCGGGATTGTAGAAAGTGCTACAAAAATTACGTTTCCGGATTACACACAGGAGATTTTTGATCAGGAAATGCTCTATGCCAAGGAAGCCGGTATTGACTATTTTATGTATTGCTGGTACGCAGACGGATCCGGTATGGATACGGCCCGGCAGCTTCATACCACCAGTCAATATCGGGATGATGTGAAGATGACTGCCATGTGGGATATTTCGGCGCTGAAAGGGGCGGAATTGGAGAAGAATATTGCTTTGCTGAAAGAGAGCTTCTGGCTGAAGGTTGCCGATGGACGTCCTGTGGTTTATGTGAATAACGGCGGAAATCAGACGACATTCAGGGTGAATGAATTCCGGGAAGCCTGTATGGATGCCGGCCTGAAGAATCCGTATATTATAGGAATTGAGCAGTTTGGCAGTACGCCGGAGAACTGTAAAGAGTTGGGCCTCGATGCGTTCAGTGATTACGCAATCGGCCTGGGGGATGAAAGCCCTTACAGTAAATTGGCGGAGAAGGCTAAGCAGCAATGGCTTAAAGATACGCTTTCCGGCATACAATATATTCCCTTAGTACCTACCGGATGGGATCGCAGACCGAGAATTGATCATCCCGTAAGTTGGGAAGGACCTACAAGCGATAAGAGCAGCTGGACGGAAACCGCGACGGCGGAAGAGATTGCAGCATTGCTTCAGGATGCGATTGATTTTAATAATGAGCGTAAAGAGCAATCCAATATTAACAGCGTGCTGATTTATGCTTGGAATGAGCATGATGAAGGCGGCTGGTTATGTCCCACCATTATTGATGAAGACCGGGACGGTATGCCGGAGCTGCGGGAGGACGGTACCTATAAGCGGGATACCCGCCGTTTGCGCGCGATTCAGAAGGTATTGCGGCCTGGAGAAGAATGGACGCTGGATGCGGATGAGATTTCACAGCCTGCCGTATCGACTCCTGCAGCTTCTTCCCCTGCGACGTCATCCGATCCTTCTGGAACGCCTTCTGTTGACAACGGTACGGATAATAAAGGATCTGTTGGAATTTATATTGCCGCGGGCATTGCCGGCGTGGTGATTATCGGCGCTGTTGTTATCCTCGTTGTGCAAAAGAAGAAAAAACAGAAAACGGAACCGCAAAACGACGGGGAGCATCCCGAAAATTAACTTTAAATGAATATTGCTGCTGGTCATTATAAAATGTAGCAATTTGGAACCCATAAAGGTTTTTCATAAAAAGAAAATTTTTATGGGTTCTTTTTTATTGGAATATCAGAAAAACAGCAGAACATTGGATCATTCTACAATGGATTTTTACGCGCGTTCCCGTAACGGAAAAAATAACTTGCAGGAACTGTGTGCAGGCGTTTTTTAAAGGAAAAGGGTCTGCCGTTCGGAAAAGGAAAGGATCAGCACGGAAATCGTATGCATTTTTTACAGATTGTAGTTACAAAATCTTCATAAGTAAAAGGAATAAAATGTAATAATTAGAAAAAATTTTTACAAAAACTCTTTTAAAAATAAGGAAAGTGTGTTGACTTTCTGTTGCAGACGTGATATCATAAGTACTGCGAAAGAATATTTAAAAAATATTCACAATTAAAGGAGGAAAATTATGAAGAAAGTTTTAGGCGTTTTGCTTGCAATGGCGCTGACGGTCGGTGCCTTTGCGGGGTTGACGATCCTTTCCGCCTCGGCACAAGCCGCTCTGGTGGAAGGCCAGTCGTTAACCGAAGACTTTGAGGGCAATACCAATACGTATTTTTCAGCACAAGGTATTGCAGGAAATGGTACCTCTGAGGTGGTCAATACCCAGAAGCACGACGGTGAGTATGCGCTGAAGTTTTCCGGTGGTATCAATACATGGGATATGCCTGGGCTTAACGGCGATGCAGTACGTAAGGTAGTAAACGGCCAAGCAGGAAATTATCGTTTCCATGCGTGGGTATATTTTGAAACCATGCCCAGCAATGGCGCTACCGGATTATCTTTGCTTTTCCGCGGTACGCAGGATGTTATTACTACAGGAAATAATAATATTCCGTTTGGTACTTCCAGCGAAAGTGAAGACGGTGCCCGCGCTACCATTGAGCAGGGCAAATGGATAGAGGTTACTTATACTTGCAAGCTTAATGAAACGCAGGCGAAGGACACCGCTCTGTCTGTCAGCTTTGATACCATGGGTGCGGAATCGGTATTCTATATCGATGACGTTACCTTTGAAAAAATTGCTGAGGAAGTTGCTGTGAAAGAGGTAGTAAACGGGGATGCCGAAAACGGTACAACCGGTTGGAGTACTTTTATGGGCGGATCGATTGAGCAGGTTTCCGGTGGTGCCAACGGTACCGCTAATGCTATAAAATTTACGCCTGACGGTGAGAAAAACGAGTATCAGACCATAGCGTTTGATTTCGGCCCGGCGATTATTCAGGATGAAGCCAAAGGTTATGCAGGCGCGGGCGCAGGGGAGTATACTATTAGCTTTTGGGCAAAGACGGACAGCCCCAAACCGGAAATTACAAAATTTAAGGTAGTACTGAATTCAAAAAAACATGTGGATGCTAAAGATGGTAAAATTTCCGGTATTGAAGGCGATGGGTACGTTAGCAGCTATATTACTACCAGTACGGTCGTTGAGCTTACCGATCAGTGGCAGAAATTTGAAGCAAATGTTACCATTTCGGAAGCGTATCTAAAAACAATTAAAGCGTTGTATGACGCGGGCAATACGGACGCGTATGAATTGGTTCTTCGCCTTGATGGCGCGGGTGCAAATTATGCGTTTGGAACTACGGAAGCGTTAACCCTTTTCCCGTATTATGTAGATGAAGCTGCAATTGCGGTAGCCGGTGGTGAACAGCCCGGCGGCGGGGACGAGGAAGTAACGGAAGTACAGGGCGTGACTGTTAAGGTGACCTCCGCTGAGGAAGGCGCAGGCGTCTATGTAAAATTTGATAAGTTTGCAGGTCATCTGGAGAACGGTAAAATGACTGTGAAGATCCATAACACCGGCACAAGTGAAATCAAGCTGGTGCTGGAGGCCCGGCTGAATGACAGCAAGTGGACGACGGTCAAGGCCGGGGAA
>ENA-ORNQ01002006-ORNQ01002006.1-human-gut-metagenome-genome-assembly--contig:-NODE-2006-length-14562-cov-20.797270_pt1 | contig 14562 bp, 12 predicted proteins | sample MGYA00242116_ERZ509024 | MGnify/ENA primary metagenome ERZ509024 (study PRJEB26280, sample SAMEA2338697) | human gut metagenome | biome: human gut; feature: human-associated habitat; material: faeces...
GGCAAGCTGCTGTGCACGACGGCGGGCAGCTTCGTACTCATCCTGATTCAGCGCACTGCCTGTTTTCACAGTACGCCCGGCGTTCACCGTGCGCGGCGCGTCACCAGCATGGTAGACATTGCGCGGCGCATCGCCGGTGTTTACCCTGCGGATCTCGCTCATAACGTTCCTCCCTTTTATTCAAACGATGGGAACTGGTCTTTCATCTTATTCGGTTACGGCACACCCGCAAAAGGCAGTGCCTGCCCCTTTATCGGGTGCAGGCCGCGCGGGCATCATCCAGTGCGGCAACGGTATCGGGGTCCAGTGGGTTGCCTTTTTCGCGAACAAAGGCAATGCTTTGTTCCAGTGCATGGCACAGCGCCAGGTCCAGGTTCTGCATTTCCTCGGCACGCAGCGCCTCCACACCGGGGTAATCCCGTTCGGCACTGGTCATATCCGCCATGTAAATAATCTTGTCCAACAGGCTCATGTTCTGTTTGCCGGTGGTATGGCACTCAATGGCAGATAAAATTTCCGGGTCCGTCACACCCCACTGTGTCTGGCACAAAACCGAGGCTGCGTACCCATGCCACACCGGCGCAGGGCGCTTGGCGGCATTTTTAGCTATTATAGCATTATCAGCAAAAATCTGCAACATCTCTGCCTTGGGCAGTTCTTTCGCGCTGTCGTGCAAAAGTGCCGCTAATGCGGCCTTTTCCTCATCCGCGCCATAGCGTTTTGCCAGCTTGACTGCCATTTTTTTTACATTTATGGTGTGCTTGTAACGCTTTTCGCTCAAACGGCTTTTTACCAGCGCTTTTGCTTCGTCCACTGTCATCAAGATCCGCATCCTTTCCCTATTTTATTGTACCCTATCTATGGCTTCAAATCAGCTTGCCGTACAGCCCGTTCCGGTGTATCACATCCGCCACCGGCGGGGGCAGCAGCTCCTTCAGCCGGGCAGGGGGATACTTTCCTGCGCGGATATCGCTGGAGGCACACTCCAGCACCGGGGCATCCGCAAACATGATCTTCCCGCCTGCTTCTTCCAGCTTTTGGGCTGCTGCACGCAGAGCGTCGCCATCGCCGGGTTCCCGGCTTTGCACCACCAGGGTGACCATGGCCAAAATTTCCCGCCAGCGGTACCATTCATCAAATGTTTCCAGCATATCGCTGCCAATTGTCATATACAGCTGAGCGCCGGGATACTTTTCCTGCAGCATGCTGACGGTATTATAGGTATAGCTGCGGCCCGCGCGGTCCACTTCCCACTGGCTCACCTGCACCTGGGGGCCAAGCGCCTTAAAGCATTCGCACATGGCAAGGCGCAGTTCGCCCGGCGTTGCGCTGGCGTGCTTGTGGGGCGGGATGCCCGCCGGCATAACCAGCACCACATCCGGCTGCACCGCCTGCATGGCGGCCCGCAGGTTGTTCATGTGCCCGGCGTGGGGCGGGTCAAATGTGCCGCCAAATAGCAGTGCTTTCATCTTACTTTTTCAACAGTTCCGCATAAGCAGATTCCTTCGGCTTTTTGCGGAACAGCACAAACTTGCGGCCAATCACCTGCACGCACTCTGCATGGATGGCTTCGCACAGGATGTCGGCAGCCGCGCGGGCATCATACTCGCTGTTTTCCAGCACCTTCAGCTTGATCAGCTCGCGGGCTTTGATGCAGTCATCCACGCCCTTGATCAGCGTTTCATCAATTTCGCCCTTGCCGATCTGGAAAACCGGCTCCATGGTGTTGGCCATGCCGCGCAGTGCGGCGCGCTGTTTGCTTGTCAAAGACATTGTTCGCTCCTTATTGTTCAGTCAAAATCAAATCGTTCTATTCAGTTTTTCTCTGCGGCTCATTCGCCCAAAAATGCGGCGAGCTCGGCTTCCAGCTTTTCCATGGCGCGGCCGCGGTGGCTGATGGCGTCTTTTTCGGCATCGGCCAGCTCGGCATAGGTACGGTGTGCAGTGTTGGGTACCGTGCCGCCGCCGGGCAGGCCGACGGCATCGGGGACAAACAGCGGGTCATACCCAAAACCGTTATCGCCCGCCGGGGTCAGGGCCACACTGCCGGGGCATTCGCCGGTCACAACCAGCTCCCGCCCATCCGGCAGGATCAGGCAGACCGCCGAAACGAACTTGGCGGCGCGCTGTCCCACCAGCACATTCTGCATCTCTGCCATCAGCTTTTCGTTGTTGGCGGCATCGTTGCCGTGCTCACCCGCATAGCGTGCGCTGTACACGCCGGGTGCCCCGTTCAGGGCATCCACGCACAGGCCGGAATCATCCGCCACGGTGGGCAGGCCGGTTGCCTTGCAAAAGGCTTCGGCCTTAATCTTTGCGTTTTCCGCAAAGGTGGTTCCGGTCTCCTCCGGGTCCAGGGTTACACCCAGTTCCCGCAGGCTTTTTACCTCGTGGCCGCAGCGGGTCAGGATGCGGCGCAGCTCTTTCAGCTTGCCCGCATTGTTAGTAGCTGCACAAACGATCATGCCTGTTCCTCCCCTGCCTGCTCCGTTTCCTCTTTTTTATGCTGCGGAACCTCCGGCAGCAGGGCTTCGGCAAAATCGGTGGCGGAGAAGAAGATCAGGTCGTCGATTTTTTCCCCCACGCCCACAAAACGGATGGGCAGGCCCAGCTTTTCGTGCACACCGATGATGCAGCCACCCTTGGGGGTGCCGTCCAGCTTGGTCAGCACAACGCCGGTGGCACCGGCGGCGCGGCAGAACTCCTGCGCCTGGCTGATGGCGTTCTGGCCGGTAATGGCATCCAGCACCAGCAGCACTTCCAGGCTGGCATCCGGGCTGGCCTTTTTCACGCTGCGGCTGATCTTTGCCAGCTCATCCATCAGGCCCTTTTTGTTGTGCAGGCGGCCTGCGGTATCGGCAATGACCATATCATAGCCGCGGGCCGTGGCGGATTTGACCGCATCAAAAATCACGGCTGCGGGGTCAGCGCCCTCGCCCGCCTTGACCAGCGGCACCCCGGCACGGTCAGCCCAGGTTTCCAGCTGTTCGCTGGCCGCTGCGCGGAAGGTATCGCCTGCCGCCAGCATGACCCGCTTGCCCAGATCCTTGTACAGATAAGCCAGCTTGGCAATGGTGGTGGTTTTGCCCACGCCGTTCACGCCCACAACCAGAATAACCGCCGGTTTGCCGCTCAGGTCCAGGTCAGTTTTGGGGCTTACCTCGCGGCGGATGATATCGCGCAGGGCATCCAGCGCTTCCTGGCCGGTATGCAGGCCGTTGATCTCTACCTCGTCGCGCAGCTCGTCCACCAAACGCACCGCGCAGCTGGGGCCGACATCGGCCAGAATCAGCTGCTCTTCCAAATCATTATACAGGTCATCATCAATAACAGAGCTGGTCAAGGTGTTGACGATGTTCTGGAAAAAGTCCGTTCTGGTTTTTTCCAGGCCATCGCTCATTTTCTTCTTTTTCTTAAAAATATCGAAGAATCCCATGGCGGTTCCTCCTTTGAATTAACTGATCAGATCAGCGGAAACGTTCTCAAGGTCAAGGCGCAGGATCTTGGAAACACCATCCTCCTGCATGGTCACGCCGTACAGCACATCAGCTGCTTCCATGGTGCCGCGGCGGTGGGTGATAACGATGAACTGGGTGCGTTCGGTCATGCGGCGCAGATACTGCGCATAGCGCGTAACGTTCACATCGTCCAGTGCAGCTTCAATTTCGTCCAGGATGCAGAACGGCGACGGGTTGACGGCCAGAATGGCAAAATAAATGCTGATGGCCACCAGCGCCTGTTCGCCGCCGGACAGAGCCGACAGGTTTTTGATGACCTTGCCGGGGGGCGAAACCTGAATTTCAATGCCGGAGTTCAGCACATCGTTCTCATCCGAAAGATAGAGCCTCGCCGAACCGCCGCCGAACAGCTCGCGGAAGATCGCACCGAAGTTGCGGTTGATCTCCTTAAAGCTGGCGGTGAACATCTCCTGCATTTCGCTGCACAGCTCGGCAATCATTCGGTTCAGCTCCGCGCGGGATTTCTCCACATCGGTGACCTGTGCTTTCATGAAGTCGTACCGTTCTTTAACTTCCTTGTACTCTTCGATCGCGCCCACATTCACGTTGCCCAGCGCACGGATCTTGCCGCGCACTTCGACCACCTGGCGGCGCAGGTCTGCCACATTGGCAAAGGGTACACAGAGCTTTTCCGCCTCGGCTTCGGTCAGCTGGTATTCCTCCCACAGCTTGGATGCCGTGGTGTTCAGCTCAGTTTCCGCCGCGGTCTTGCGCTCGGCCAGGCGGGCCATCTCGCCGCTCATCCGCTCGCGCTCATCGGTCAGGGTGCGGTTTTCCTGGGTCAGGCGGGTCACAGCGGCTTCCTTTTCCATGCGCTCGGCATTCGCCTTGCGGATGGTTTCCTCCGCCGCGGTGATCTTCTGTTTGTTTTCTTCGCTGGCTCGCTTGATTTCATTGGCGCGCAGCTCATTGGCGGCAATGCGCTCTTTGGCGGCGGCCACATTGGCCTGCAGTTCCCGCACGCGGGCTTCGGCTTCGCCGCTGCGGCCTTTCAGGTTTTCCAGCGCTGCTTCGTGCAGGCTCAGGTCCTTCTCGGTGCGCAGCTTCTGCATTCGGTTATCCGAAAGTTTCTGCGATGCTTCCTCCCGCTGGCGGGTCACATCGCTGGTGGAAGCGCCCAGGCTTTCCAGCTCTTTGCGGTGCGTTTCAATCTCGGCTTCCGCCTGTTTGCGGGCGTTTTCTGCCTGGGCGGCGGCCGCAGTGTTCTCCCGCAGCTGCTGTTCCAGCGCGGCGATCTCCTGCCCGCGGTGGGCGGCAGCATTCTTGCCCTCTTCCAGCGCGGTGTTCAGCTGATCCAGCTCCATCTCGGCTTTCAGGCGGGCCGCAGCGGCGGTCATGCCCTCGCTCTCGGCACCGGCCAGCTGGGCGGTCAGGTTATCCACCTCCGCTTTGCGGGCGGCGGCTTCCTTTTCGGCTGCTGCGCGGCGCTCGTCCAGTTTCAGCACCTTGGCACGCAGTTCGTCCAGTTCCTGCTTGCGGCTGAACACACCCACGCTGCGCGCGGTGGAACCGCCGGTAAAGGAACCGCCTGCGTTGATGACCTGGCCGTCCATTGTGACAATGCGGTTGCGGTATCCAAGATTTTTGGCCACCACCGACGCTTCGCCCAGATCCTCCACCACAATAATGCGGCCCAGCAGGTTATCAATAATATGCTGGTACTGGGGGGCGGTCTCCACCAGGTCGGCGGCCACCTCCGCCGTGCCGGTCAGGCGGCCATTGAATCGGCTGCCCTGCACGGTATCCAGCGGCAGGAAGGTTGCGCGTCCGGCGCGTTCTTCCTTCAAAAAGGTGATGGCCGCGCGGGCGCAGCCTTGGTCCTGCACCACAATGTTCTGCAGCGCAAAGCCAAGTGCCGTTTCAATCGCGATTTCGTACCCCTTGCGCACACTCAGGATACCGGCCACCGGGCCGATGATGCCCCGCAGCCGTCCGCCGCCCGCGGCGCGCATAACGGCTTTTACGCTCTGCTGATAGCCGTCCATGTTGCGCTCCAGATCCTCCAGAATGCGGATGCGCTGGGAGGTGTTGTTTTTATCCGCTGCGGCCTTCTGCAATGCTTCGGCTGCCTCGGCCTGCTGGCGGCGACGGCTTTCCAGCTTGAGCTTTAAGCCGGAGCGGATGTTATCGTTGCGGGTCACGGCTTCCTCGCACTCTTTCAGGTGCTCGGCCGCGGCTTCCCGTTCCTCGGTCAGTTTTTGTGCCACGTCACCCGCGGCGGCTTCCTGGTTTTTCAGGCCGTTCAGCTGGGCGCGGGCCGCTTCCACGGCGGATTGCAGCCCCGCACCCCGCACCTGCAGGGCAGTGGCATTCTGCTGCATGCGGGCCATGGCGGCGCTCACGATCTCCCGCCGCTCACCGCTTTGCAGCGCCTGCTGTTCCAGCGTGTTCAGCTGCTGGCGCAGCTTGTCCGCCTCGGCATCCAGATTTTGCAGCACGGTTTGCAGCTGGGTGATTTCCGCTTTGTGCTCGTCCGCTTCCTGCGCAATCCCCTTTGCGCCTTCCCCGGCGCGGGTCAGCTCATCGCTGGCGCTGCGGATCTGCTCGTTCGCGTGTTCGGTTTCGTTCTGCAAAACTGCCAGCTGGCTTTCGCTCCCGGCGTTCTGCTCGGTAATGGTGCGGATCTCAGCGTTCGCTTCCTCCACCTGCAGCATCAGCTGCTGGGCTTCGGCGCGCAGGGCTTCGGTGCGGGTGTCAAATTCATCCAGCTGGCGGGAAATGCGTGCATAGTCGCTTTCCGCCGCCTCATACTTGCGCTGCTGGTCCCGCACCGTATCCTGTGCGCGGCGGATTGAATCCACCCACAGGGTAATTTCCAGCCCCTTGCGGGTCTCGGAATATGCCAGGAACTGCTCCGCCTTTTCGCTGTCGCGTTTCAGGGGTCCAACCCGCTTTTCCAGCTCCCCCAGAATATCCCGCAGGCGTTCCAGATTGCCCTCCGCCGCGGCCAGGCGGCGTTCGGCTTCATTTTTGCGGTAGCGGTATTTGGCAATGCCAGATGCTTCCTCAAAAATCTCGCGCCGCTCGGTGGATTTTGCACCAACGATCTCCGCAATGCGCCCCTGACCCACAATGGCATAGCCATCGCGCCCAAGGCCGGTATCCAGCAGCAGCTCGTACACATCTTTTAAGCGCACGCTCTGGCCGTTGATGGTATACTCGCTCTCCCCGCTGCGGTAATAGCGGCGGCCAATGGTTACTTCGTCCGCGTCCATTTCCAGCCCATGATCGGAGTTATCAATGGTCAGCGATACCGCCGCATAGCCCATTGCGCCGCGGGTCTGGGTGCCGCCAAAAATAACGTCCTCCATCTTGCCCGCACCGCGCAGCTGTTTGGAGCTGGTTTCGCCCAGAACCCACCGGATGGAATCCGAAATGTTGCTTTTGCCGGAGCCGTTCGGCCCCACAACACCGGTAATGCCTTCGCCAATGGTGATCCGCGTTTTATCCGGGAAGGACTTGAAGCCCTGTATCTCAAGTTCTTTTAAGCGCATAGATGCCCCTTTTTATGCCTGCTGTTCCAGCTTGGTCAGCGCCGCTTTGGCAGCCTGCTGTTCCGCAGCCTTTTTGCTGCGGCCTTCGCCCACAGCCAACGCCTTGCCGTTCAGCGCCACAGTAACCTGGAACCGCTTATCATGCGCCGGGCCGGATTCCCCTGTCACGGTGTAGGTCAGGCGGTCGTCCGGGTGTTTCTGCACCACTTCCTGCAGGGCGGTCTTGTGGTCATCCTCGGCAGTTTTGCCCTCCGTGATGAACGGCAGGATAAAGTTGCGGGCGGTCTCAATGCCGCCGTCCAGGAACAAAGCGGCAATGGTGGCTTCAAACGCATCCGAAACCACGCTGGGGCGGCAACGCCCGCCGCCCAGCTCCTCGCCGCGGCCCAGCCGCAGGTAAGAGCCCAGGTCGATCTCCTGCGCAAACTGGAACAGCGCGTCCTCGCTGACCAGCGAAGCGCGCATGCGGGACAGTTCGCCCTCCGGGCGGGTGGAATGGTGGAACAGATAGTTTGCCACCACAACGGACAGCACACTGTCGCCCAAAAATTCCAGCCGCTCGTTATACAGCGTAGGGGTTTTGCTCTCGTTGGCGTAAGAGCTGTGGGTCAGCGCCGTGATGAGCAGTTCTTTATTCTTAAAATGGTAATGCAGCTTTTCTTCCAATTCCTCAGGGGTACGCGTGGTCATAAGATTGCCTTACCTTTCGTTCTCTCTGTTTTGCGATTGTATATCGGGATATTTTGCAGGCCGGGCGGGCAATGCCCGCCCCTGCAATGGGCTTTGGTTTTGCGGCTATCCCGTAGGGGCGCACATTGTGCGCCCGCTGCCTATATTTTGGTACCGGCCATTTCCAATGGGCGGGCATAATATTTCAATTTTCGCACGATATGCCGTTTTATTCCGCGTCTGTCTTTTCTGCTGCGGCCTTGGCGGCTACTTCGGCCAGGGCGCTCTGCATGGTGCCGCACAGGTCATTGGCAACGCACAGCTTTGCCTGGCGGATGGCGTTCTTGATGCCCTTGGCCTTGCTGGAACCGTGTGCCTTGATGACCGGCTTTGCCGCGCCCAGCAGCGGTGCGCCGCCGATCTCCTCAGAGTCCATCATGTGCTTCAGATTGCGCAGCCCGCCTTTTACGCCAAGGTAGCACAGCTTGGTCACAATGCTCTGCATAAAGATGTCTTTCAGCATGCCCAGCAAAGTACCTGCCACACCCTCGGTCAGCTTCAGCACCACATTGCCCACAAAGCCGTCGCAGACGATAACGTCCACCTCACCAGCCATAATATCACGCGGCTCAATGTTGCCCACAAAGCGGATGGCCGGGTTTGCTTTCAGCAGGCCGTGGGCTTCGCGGTACATCGGGGTGCCCTTGGTGTCCTCGGCGCCGTTGTTCACCAGCGCGACGGCGGGGTCCTTGCGGCCCATGACCTTATTCATGTACACGCTGCCCATGGTGCCAAAGGCATTCAGCATCTCGGCACGGCATTCGGCGTTTGCGCCGCAGTCCAGCAGCAAAAACGGCTGTTTTTTGCCCGGCATGCAGGTGGCCAGCGCCGGGCGCTTGACCCCCTTGACGGTGCGCACGATCAAACTGGTGCCCACATGCAGCGCGCCGGTGGAACCGGCGGAAACAAAGGCATCCGCCTCGCCGTTTTTCAGCATCGTCAGGCCTTTGACCAGGCTGGAATCCGTTTTGTGGCGCACGGCCTTGACCGGGTCATCGTGCATATCCACATCCTCGGTGCAGTGAATCAGCTCAAAGGGGGTCAGGTCCACGCCAAGCTCCTGGGCAGCGGCCTTGATCTTGGCTTCATCACCCAGCAGGGCCAGGGTCATGCCATCACCAAACTCTTTTACCGCATCGGCTGCGCCCTGTACGGTCGATTTCGGGGCGTTATCGCCACCCATTGCGTCCAGTAAAATTTTCATAATCCACCTCAGTGTTCCGCTTCGGCTGCCCATGCCCGCATGGCGGCCTGTGCAGCATCAGAAAGTGCCATATACCGTTCGCGCTTATCCCGGATGGTGTCAATCTCCTCGGTGCGCGGCAGAATGCCCATGTTGGCACCCATGGGCTGGAAGTCCTTGTTGGGGGTGGTGATATAATCGATCAGTGCGCCACACATCGTTGTGGTCGGCGGGGGCGGCAGCTCTCTGCCCTGCAAACGGGCGTACAAATTGCGCGCTGCCAGCAGGCCGGAAGCCGCGCTTTCCATATAGCCCTCAAACCCGGTGATCTGCCCGGCAAAAAACACGTTGGGGTGCTCTTTCAGGTAGAGCCCCTTGGTCAGCACCGCCGGGCTTTCCAAAAAGGTATTGCGGTGCATCACGCCATAGCGGATGAACTCTGCATGTTCCAGGCCGGGAATCATCGAAAAAACGCGCTTCTGCTCGCCCCATTTCAAATTGGTCTGGAAACCAACGATATTGTACAGCGTGCGGGCGGTGTTTTCGGCGCGCAGCTGTACGTTGGCCCAGGGGCGGTGGCCGGTGCGCGGGTCCCGCAGGCCCACCGGGCGCAGCGGGCCATAGCGCATGGTATCCGCCCCGCGGCTCGCCATCACCTCAATAGGCATACAGCCTTCGTACACCGTCAGCTCCCCATCAAAGTCATGCAGAGGGGCACGCTCTGCGTTCAACAATTCGTTATAAAACGTTTCATATTCCAATTTGTTGAATGGGCAGTTCAGGTAATCGGCTTCACCGCGCCCGTAGCGGGACGCCGCAAAGATCTTTTCCATATCCAGGCTTTCGGCGCTCACAATGGGAGCCACGGCGTCAAAAAAGCTCAGCCGGTGGCTGCCGGTCAGCGCGGCAATCTGCTCCGCCAGCGCACCCTCGGTCAGCGGGCCGGAAGCCACCAGCACCGGAACGCTTTCGTCCAGCGCGGTCACTTCCTCGCGGTGAACGGTAATGTCCGCGTTCTTTTCCACCATTTCCGTCACGGCGGTGGAAAACACATCACGGTCCACCGCCAGTGCACCGCCAGCCGCCACGCGGGCGGTCTCGGCAGCATCCAGCAGGTGGGACCCCATCATGCGCATTTCAATTTTGAGCAGGCCGGAAGCCGAATCCGGCCGTTCCGCCTTGAGGGAGTTGGAGCAGATCAGCTCCGCAAAGCCTGCACTTTTGTGCGCTGGCGAAAACTTGACCGGCTTTTGCTCGTACAGGTCCACCTGCACGCCGTGGTCCGCCAGCCAAAGGGCGGCTTCGCACCCGGCCAGCCCGGCACCGATGATTTTGATTTGCATGCGTTATTTCTCCGCTTTTGTCTTTTCGATATTCTTCACAAACCCGCAGCCCTCTTTGGCGCAGTACAGCTGGCCGCGGCGCTTGAACAGCGTTTTGCCGCAGTGGGGGCAGGTTTCCGGCACGGGTTCATCCCATGTCATAAAGTTGCAGGTGGGGTAGTTGCTGCAGCCGTAATACACGCGGCCCTTGGCGCTTTTGCGCAGCAGCATATGACCGCCGCACAGCGGGCACAGGCCGCCGGTATCCTTTACAATGGGGTGGGCGTTGCGGCACTCCGGAAAGCCGGAACACGCCACAAACTTGCCGTACCGCCCGCTTTTGATCACCATGGGGCGGCCGCATTTTTCGCAGATCTCGTCGGTGGGGATATCCTCCACTTTGATCTTTTTGCCCTCCATGTTCTTTTCGGCGGCTTCCAGGCTTTTTTCAAAGCCCTGGTAGAAATCGTCCACTGTTTTGACCCAGTCCGCCTTACCGGCTTCCACAACGTCCAGCTTTTTCTCCATATCGGCACTGAATGTCGGGTCCACGATATCGGGGAACTGTTCCAGCATGACCTGGTTCACCGCGCGGCCCAGCGGGGTGGTTTTGAGCTTTTTCTGCTCCTTTTCCACATAGCCGCGGTCCACAATGGTGGTAATGATCGGCGCATAGGTGGAAGGGCGGCCAATACCGTTTTCTTCCAGCGCATGGATCAGCGTTGCTTCAGTATAGTACGGCGGCGGCTGGGTGAATTTCTGCTCCGCCGAAAGCTTGTTCAGTTTCAGGTCCTGGCTCACTTCCAGCGGGGGCAGGGCGGTTTCTTTTTTCTGCTTATCGTCGGTGGCTTCCTCATACAAAGCGGTAAAGCCGTCAAACGTTACATGGAAACCCGATGCGCGGAAGATATAATCCCCCGCCGTGATGTTGGCCGAAACGGTATCCATCAGGCAGTCTGCCATCTGGGATGCCATAAAGCGGCTCCAGATCAGGCGGTACAGCTTGGCTTCATCGCCGGAGATGCTGCCCTCCACCTGGTCCGGCGTCAGTTCCGGCATTGAGGGGCGGATGGCTTCGTGGGCATCCTGCGCCGCTGTGGCGGAGCGGGATTTCCAGACGCGCTTTTTGTTGCAGACGTAATTTTCGCCCCAGGTCTTGCCGATAAAGGTCTTAGCGGCTGCGGCGGCTTCGTCCGCAATGCGCAGACTGTCGGTACGCATATAGGTGATCAGACCGATCTGGCCATAGCCGTGCACCTCCATACCTTCATACAGGCGCTGGGCGGCACGCATGGTGCGGGTGGCCGAAAACCCCAGTGCGCGGCTGGCATCCTGCTGCAGGGTGGAGGTGATGAACGGTGGCTGCGGCTGGCGGCGGCGCTGGCCCTTATCCACACGGGTCACGGTGTAGGGTTTGCCGTCCAACGCGGCCAGAATGGCATCCGCCTGTTTTTTATTTTTCACCACCAGCTTGGTGCCGTCCGCCTGGGCTGTCAGCCGTGCGTTGAACGCACAGCCGCTCTGGCGGGGCTTCAGGTTGGCGTCAATGTTCCAGTATTCTTCGGGCTTAAAGTTTTCAATTTCGATCTCGCGGTCGCGGATAATGCGCACCGCCACGCTCTGCACGCGGCCAGCCGAAAGCCCGCGGCGCACCTTATGCCACAAAAACGGGCTGAGCTTATAACCCACCAGGCGATCCAGCGCGCGCCGGGCCTGCTGGGCGTTGAACAGATCCATATCAATGGTGCGCGGGTGGGCCATACCCTCCTGCACGCCCTTTTTGGTGATCTCGTCAAAGGTCACGCGGTTGGGGGCGGTGGGGTCCAGCCCCAGCACATTGGCCAGATGCCAGCTGATCGCCTCGCCTTCACGGTCCGGGTCGGTTGCCAGATAGACGGTCTGTGCTTTTTTCGCTTCGGCTTTCAGGTCCTTGACCAGCGCGGTCTTGCCTTTGATGGTAATATACTTTGGGGTATAGCCATGTTCCACATCAATGCCCAGCGTGCTGGCGGGCAAGTCCCGGATATGGCCCATGCTGGCCGTTACAGTATAGCCGCGGCCCAGGTATTTGCCAATGGTCTTTGCCTTGGCCGGGGATTCCACGATCACCAGCTTGGTGCCGGGCTTTGCTTCGGTCTTTTTGGTGGTGCGCTTTGCGGCAGGTTTTTCGGCTGCGGTTTCGCCGTCCTCTGCCTTAGCTGCCTTGGTTTTGGTCGTTGTCTTTTTCGTGGTTGCTTTTTTTGCTGCCGGTTTTTTCGCTGCAGTCTTTTTTGCGGCAGTTTTTTTTGCCGGGGTTTCTTCCGGCTGCGCTGCCTGCTGGGCAGTCAGCTCCAGTTCAGTTTGCTTTGCCATATCTGTTTCTCCCAAATTGGCGTATAAGTTCTATCTTAATCGGATACTTTCCGTAATGTCATCATATATGCGGGCCATATCCGCCCGCTGCGGCTGGGGCCGCTTGCCCTTATGCCGCGGTATACCGGCCCCCGCCGTTATCCACGGCGGCGCCGGCAAATTCCAGCTCCATGAGCGCCGCCAGAACAGCCTGCACGGCAAGCCCCGTTGAGGCGGCCAAGTCATCTGCCGTCTGCGCTTTAGGGCCCAGTTCTGCCAGCACGGTGCGGGCGTTGGGGGTCAGCTCATCCAGCATAACCCCCTCCTGCACCAGCTCGGTGCCGCCGGGTGCAATGTGCAGGGTATCCAGCACATCATCCGCCGTGCACAGGGCGCGGGCGCGGCCGGTGCGCAGCAGCTCATTGGTGCCCTCGCTGGTGGGGCTGTAAATGCTGCCAGGTACCGCAAACACCGGCCTGCCGTACTCTTCGGCATGGCTCACCGTGTTCAGCGTTCCGCTGCGGGTGCGAGCTTCCGCCACGCAGAGGGCCTCGCTCAAACCGGCAATCAGCCGGTTGCGGGCCAAAAAGGTCCCTGTCATTTTGCCCGTATAATCCGGCGGGTATTCGCTCAGCACGGCACCTCCCAGAGCTTCCAGCTCTGTGCGCAGGGTCACGTTCACCGCTGGGAAGGTCTTGTTGATGGCCGTGCCCAAAAAAGCAACGGTCTGCTGCCCGGCTTCCACCGCCGCGCGGTGGCCTGCGCCGTCCAGCCCTTCGGCCAGCCCGCTCACGATCACCACACCCCGCTCCGCCATTGTCAGCGAAAGATCCCGGCAGGCGGAAAGCCCATACTTTGTGGGGCGGCGGGTGCCCACCATGCCCACATACCGCCGCCCGTTCAGGCAGGCAGGGTTTCCGGTGCCGTACAGCACCAACGGCAGGTCGGGCAGGTCCCGCAGCCGCTGGGGGTAATCGGCGCTGTCCGATGTCAGGATAAAAATATTCAAATCATCGCAGCGCTTTTTCAGCCCCGCCATCTGGGCCGGGGCCACCGCCTGCATAAATTCGCGGGCTCTTGCGCTCAGGTATTCCGGCGGGTTCCAGCCCGCTTTTACCTGGCCATACAGTTCGGCCGGGTCCGGGTATTCTTCCAGAAGTCTGCCCGCCAGGCGGCAGCCGGACCCAAGCGCTTCGGCCAGCCACAGCCAATACAGTGTGCTGTCCATACCTTATTATACACCTCTGAAGTGCCAAAGCAAGACGCTGCCTGCAACCCCGGCGTTCAGGCTTTCCACCAGGTCCGTCATCGGGATGCGCACCGCCATATCGCAGGCCTGCACGGCAGCGTCCGTCAAGCCCTGTCCTTCACTGCCGATCACGGCGCACAGGCCGTCCGGGTAGCTCTGCGGGGCTTCATCCAGCGGGCGGGAATGGTAGAGCGCCGCAGCCAGGCAGACCACGCCGCGTGCGCGCAGCTGCTGCAATGCCTGCGGCAGATCCTGCACCGGAGCGCTCTCAGCCGGAAAAGCCGACCCGTGCAAGATATACGCATAGGCCTGTGCGCCGGTAAGCCGGACAAAAGCAGACTGGCGTCCGGCAGCGTCCAGCAGCAGTTCCCAGAGCGAATCTAAGCTTGCCATGCCGTCAAACATTACGATACATCCCGGACAGCCATATAAAACGATCTTCTTCGCATAATAATCTGCCGACTTGCCAAACCTAGCATCAAGCGCGGACAGGTTTTCCGCAAGGCTTTGCGAAAGCTGCTGCACATCCATCACTCCTTTGTGTGTGCAGTATGCCCGCTTTGCCGCAGCGGAATACGCCGCGCACACCGCACCGGGAGGGTTTGTGCATGAAACTGCTGCTTTGCCGCACCATTATCCTGTATCTCTGCGTTTTGTTTGCCATGCGGCTGATGGGCAAGCGTCAGCTGGGCGAACTGCAGCCCGAAGAGCTGGTATCCACTATCCTCATCTCCAA
>ENA-ORNQ01002007-ORNQ01002007.1-human-gut-metagenome-genome-assembly--contig:-NODE-2007-length-14557-cov-3.824852_pt1 | contig 14557 bp, 9 predicted proteins | sample MGYA00242116_ERZ509024 | MGnify/ENA primary metagenome ERZ509024 (study PRJEB26280, sample SAMEA2338697) | human gut metagenome | biome: human gut; feature: human-associated habitat; material: faeces...
ACCAGAAAACCGGTAGTTCTGGAGCCGATGAATCCATACGAGAGAAGAATCATCCATGCATCTCTGCAGGGCAACCGCTATGTAGAGACAGTCAGTGAGGGAGAAGAACCTTACAGACATGTAGTGGTAAAACTGAAACGTAATAATTACTGATTCAGTGGTAAGAATATAAGCCGTATCCCGGAGCGTTAAGCTTCGTGGATGCGGCTTTTTTTCATAAAACCGGAAAGTCAAGCGGATATTCGCAATGGAAGCAGGGGACTTACTTGATTTGGTTAAAAATTATCATTGCAATCTCCACAACAATTCTTTATAATCATTGAAGAGCAAATAATAAAAGATATTTCTGCAGCGGACATCCGGAATGCAGAGATCAGCTTTATAAATATGGAAACTGACAGAAGATGTTATTCTAGGTGAAAGCGTGAATAACACGTGTTTTTTGCGTGTAAAAAGCTTTTCCGGAGTAACATTTTTGCGTTTAACCGGATAAACTGTGCAGCAGTTATCTGATGCAGAATTACATAGCAGATGCGGATGCTTTTATCCGCCTGATAAAGGAGAGTGAAAAATGGAAGAGACAACGATTGCGGCGATTTCCACGGCCATGAGTGCATCGGGAATCGGAATCGTCAGGATCAGTGGCCCGGAGGCCTTCGAGATCGCATCCAGAGTATACCGTTCTAAAGGAGGGAAAAAATCTCTGAAAGACGTTCCAAGCCACACGATCCATTATGGATATATCTATGATAGTGAAGAAATGGTAGACGAAGTTCTGGTCATGGCCATGCGCGCACCAAGAACCTATACAGGGGAAGATACCATAGAAATCGACTGCCACGGCGGTGTTTTGGCTATGAAAAAAGTACTGGAAACTGTGCTGAAAAACGGAGCCATTATTGCCGAACCGGGAGAATTTACCAAGCGTGCATTCCTCAATGGAAGGATCGATCTTTCCCAGGCAGAAGCCGTTATGGACGTGATACAGTCCAAAAATGAGTACTCATTAAAGAATTCTGTAGGCCAATTAAAGGGTTCAGTCCGAAAAACCGTACAGCAGATCAGAGAAAAATTACTGTACCATATAGCGTACATTGAATCGGCATTAGACGACCCGGAGCACTATGATCTGACAGGATACTCAGAAGAATTAGAGCAGATCGTAGCAGAAGAAAAAGAAAAAATACAGAACCTGTTAAAAACATCCGGAGACGGAAAGATTATTCAGGAAGGCATCCGGACAGTAATCCTGGGCAAGCCAAACGCAGGAAAATCATCTCTGCTGAATCTGCTTCTGGGAGAAGACAGAGCCATCGTAACCGACATCGCAGGAACCACCAGAGACGTCCTGGAAGAGTACATCAACCTGCACGGGATCACATTAAAGATCGCCGACACAGCCGGAATCCGCCAGACGGAAGATATCGTTGAGAAGATCGGCGTATCCAAAGCCAAAGAAATGGCAGCAGATGCGGATCTGATTCTCTATGTCGTAGATTCCTCCGTACCGCTGGATGAAAACGACGAAGAAATCATAAAAATTTTGCAAGAGAAAAAGACAATTGTCCTCTACAGCAAGACAGATCTTAAATCTGCTATAGATATAGAAGATTTGAAGTCCAGAATAACCCAGCCGGTAATTCCAATCTCTGCAAAAGAAGAAACAGGAATTACGGATCTGGAAGAAAAAATCCGGGAAATGTTCTTCAGTGGGGAGATAAACTTCAATGATGAAGTATATATCACGAATGAGCGCCACAGGCAGGAACTTCTGAAAGCGAAGGAGAGTCTTTCTCTGGTAGAGAACAGTATAGAGAGCGGAATGCCGGAGGATTTTTATTCTATAGATCTGACGGATGCGTATGAGAGTTTGGGAAGGATTCTGGGAGAATCACTTGGGGAAGACCTTGTTAATGAGATATTCTCTAAATTTTGTATGGGCAAGTAGTTCCCACGAGGGTTGCGTGAGTACGCAGGGACTTATGCATAGGTATAGTTTGCGGAAGCCCGCAGAGGTACTTCACATTGGAATGTGAGAAAACCGCAAAGGGGCACAAGGCCGCGCCCCTCTGCACACCCCTGGGCCTTTTTTACAAAGTGCGGCGATTGAGGAAGGCAGAAAGTTACTAACCTGTGCCTGTATGCTTCTGTACTGGCAATTCAACACTGAGCCGAAACGTGGCAAACAGAACTTTGTATACCCCCGCAGACGTGCACCGCACGTCGAGAGCCTCGTTGCAGCTACACTGCAACAATCGGCACAGCGTCCCATATTCAACACCGAAGAATACAGACAAAAGTCGATAAAGTCACACATCCCCACAACCAAGCGCTTCTAAAAAAAAGCCCGAGGGGTGTGCAGAGGGGCCGTGGCTTTACGGCCCCTTTGCGGTTTTCCTTATCTTCCCAAAGCAAGAACCCCATGCCTCCTGCCAAGGAAAGCAAAACATACATCACACAATAAAAACAAAGATAAAAAATAGAAATAAAGGAGAAAAAGCATGAAAAATCTGGAACAGTCTTTCGACATCATAGTAGTAGGCGCCGGCCGCGCAGGCTGCGAAGCCGCATTAGCAAGTGCCCGTCTGGGCCTGCAAACAGTCATGTTCACAGTCAGCGTAGACAGCATCGCCCTGATGCCCTGCAACCCCAACGTAGGCGGCAGTTCCAAAGGCCATCTCGTCCGCGAACTGGACGCCCTCGGTGGAGAAATGGGCAAAAATATAGACAAAACATTCATTCAGTCCAAAATGCTCAACCAGTCCAAAGGCCCTGCAGTCCATTCTCTCCGTGCCCAGGCCGACAAACAGGCTTACAGCACCGAGATGCGAAAAACTCTGGAAAACACAGAAAACTTAACTATCCGCCAGGGCGAAGTAACAGAACTTCTGGTAGAAGATAACCACATCACCGGTGTAAAAACCTTTTCAGGAGCCACCTACCACGCAAAAGCCGTAGTTCTCTGTACAGGAACCTACCTCAAGGCCCGCTGCATCTACGGCGATGTCAGCAACTACACAGGACCAAACGGCCTTCAGGCAGCCAACTATCTCACGGATTCTCTGAAAAAACTGGGAATCGAAATGTTCCGCTTCAAAACAGGAACCCCTGCCAGGATCGCCGGAAACACCATCGATTATTCCAAAATGGAAGAGCAGTTCGGAGACAAAAGAGTCGTACCGTTCTCCTTCTCCACAGACCTGGAATCCGTACAGATCGAGCAGAAATCCTGCTGGCTGACCTACACAAACGAAAAAACACACGAGATCATCCGCGCAAACCTGGACAGATCCCCTCTTTATTCCGGAATGATCGAAGGAACCGGTCCGCGTTATTGCCCGTCCATCGAAGATAAAGTCGTCCGTTTTGCAGACAAAAAACGCCATCAGGTATTCATTGAGCCAGAAGGCCTTTACACAAATGAAATGTACATCGGAGGAATGTCCAGCTCCCTTCCGGAAGATGTCCAGTACGAAATGTACCATTCCGTACCAGGCCTGGAGCATGCCAAGATCGTGAAAAATGCCTACGCCATTGAGTATGACTGCATCAATCCACGCCAGCTCTACCCGACACTGGAATTCAAAAAGATCAAGGGCCTTTTCAGCGGCGGACAGTTTAACGGAAGCTCAGGATACGAGGAAGCAGCCGCTCAGGGTCTGATCGCAGGAATCAACGCAGCCATGGAAGTAAAAGGAAAAGAACAGCTGATCCTGGATCGCTCCGAGGCATATATTGGCGTTCTCATCGATGATCTGGTAACAAAAGAAAACCATGAGCCGTACCGAATGATGACAAGCCGCGCCGAATACCGCCTGCTGCTCCGTCAGGACAATGCAGACCTCCGTCTCCGCAAAAAAGGCTGGGAGGTTGGCCTGATCGATGATGAGACATACCATAAACTGCAGGAAAAAGAACGAATGATCCATGAAGAAATCGAGAGAGTAGAACATACGACTGTAGGCGGTTCTGCAGAAGTACAGAGCCTTCTGGAATCTCAGGGAAGTACATTGCTGAAATCAGGAACCACCATTGCAGAGCTGATCCGCAGACCGGAACTTAACTATAAAGTGCTTGCACCGATTGATAAAGAAAGACCGGAACTTCCAGAAGATGTATGTGAGCAGGTAGAGATCAACATCAAATATGATGGCTATATTCGCCGCCAGATGAAACAGGTGGAGCAGTTCAAAAAACTGGAGCAGAAAAAAATTCCGGAAGACATTGATTATGAAGATGTAGGAAGCCTCCGCATTGAAGCACGTCAGAAACTAGAGGCTTACAGACCGGTATCCATCGGCCAGGCATCCCGAATCTCCGGCGTATCCCCGGCAGATATCTCTGTACTTCTTGTATACCTGGAAAGCAAAGCCGGACATAAACATTGATAACATTCTGAATAATGAAAACATAAAAAACAAAGAATAAGAGAGGAAACTGCATGTACAATTTAGAAATCCTGGAAAAAGGCTGCGAAGAACTTGGAATTACTCTTAATGACACGCAGAAAAATCAGTTTATCCAGTTCTACGAATTCCTTGTAGAAAAAAATAAAGTTATGAACCTTACCGGAATTACAGAATTCGATGAGGTTCTCGTGAAACATTTCCTGGACAGCCTTTGCTGTGTCAAAGCCGTAGATATGAGCAAGGTAAAAACGGTCATGGACATCGGAACCGGTGCCGGATTTCCGGGGGTTCCCCTGAAGATCGCTTTCCCGGAATTGGAAGCCTGCCTTCTGGATTCACTGAACAAAAGAGTGAAATTCCTGGAAGAAACCTTTGCACTCCTTGGACTTGAGAACATCTCAGCCATCCACGGAAGAGCCGAAGAATATGCAAAAAACAAAGCCTACAGAGAAAAATATGACCTCTGTGTATCCAGAGCAGTATCCGGTCTTGCAACCCTGTCCGAATACTGTCTCCCATACGTAAAAGTCGGAGGACTTTTTGTCTCCTATAAATCCGGCTCAGTAAAGGAAGAAGCCGAAGCGGCGGAAAAAGCAGTAAAAATCCTCGGTGGAAAGATCCGAGACATTCAGTACTTCGATCTTCCGGGATCCGAGATCAGCCGTTCCCTGGTCATCATCGAAAAAGTAAAAAACACACCTGGAAAATACCCGAGAAAAGCAGGAACGCCGCTCAGAGAACCACTGGCATAACAGAATCTTGCTGCTCAGAAAATGTAATCTCCTGTCGAACAAAAGAAGAATTTGTGTGACAGGAGATTTTTCGCTGATTTGTTTCACAAAATTATCACAAATTTATCCTACTTTTATCACAAATTACTTTTACACTATAAAATGATAGAGATGCCCCTGGATTCCCCCATTCTCTGTTTCATCCAGGGGCATTTTCTATTGAAAAGACGCCAGAGTCAAAGGGCCTCTGTTTTACGACCTTTTGCCTCTGGCATCTTATAAGATGGGAAATCAAGAATTGAAAAAGTATTTCCCGGAGAATAAAAGGAGGAGAGTAAAGTGATCGAAGTAAGTAATCTGGTCAAAAAATACGGCGATCATACAGCCGTTGACCATCTTTCCTTTCAGATCGAAAAGGGGAAAATTTACGGATTCCTGGGCCCCAACGGTGCAGGAAAATCAACAACAATGAACATGATCACAGGATACATTGCTTCCACAGAGGGAAAAGTAATGATCGATGGTCATGACATTCTGGAAGAACCGGAGGCAGCCAAGAAATGTATCGGCTATCTGCCGGAAATGCCGCCACTCTATTTTGACATGACTGTTCTTGAGTACATGAAATTTGCGGCTGATCTGAAAAAAATCCCAAGAAACCAGAAAGACAAACAGATAAAAGAAGTCATGGATATGGTAAAGATCACAGACATGAAAGACCGTCTGATCAAAAACCTTTCCAAAGGTTACCGCCAGAGAGTTGGCCTTGCACAGGCGATCCTTGGATATCCGGAAGTGATCATCCTGGATGAGCCTACAGTAGGACTTGACCCGAAGCAGATCATCGAGATCCGTGACCTGATCAAAAGCCTGAAACAGAAACATACGGTTATCTTAAGTTCTCATATCCTTTCCGAGGTGAGAGCAGTATGTGATTACGTTCTGATCATTTCACACGGAAAACTGGTAGCCAGTGATACGCCGGACAATCTGGAACGTCTGGCAGCAGGTTCCAACAGTCTCCTTATGAAAGTAAAAGGCGAGAAAGATACCATCCGAAAAGATCTGGAAACGATCGAAGGCGTTACCGGTGTGGAAATGTCCTACGACAGCGACGAAGAACTGTGGAAAACAAAAGTTTCCATTCAGGAAAATGTGGATATCCGCGAAAAAGTTTTCTATGCTATGGCAAAAGCAAACTGCCCGATCTACGAGATGCAGGTTAAGAGAGTTTCTCTTGAGGATGTATTCCTTGAGCTTACCGAAGGAGAAAAAAAGAAATCCACCGGGAAACAGGAAAGATCACAGTGGAAACCGGTAGAAGATAAATCTTCGGAAACAGAAAAATCTGAGAAAACGGAGAAAGCTTCAGATAAAAAAGAGGGGGATCAGTCATGACAGCAATTTTTAAAAGAGAACTGAAAAGCTATCTGACCTCCATGGTTGGATATCTCTTCATATTTTTTGTCCTGGTGCTGACTGGAATTTATTTTTCCGCATATCAGCTCTCAGCAGGTTATTCAAAATTTGAATCTACATTAAGCGCACTGACCTTCGTGTTCCTGATCGGTGTGCCGATCCTTTCCATGCGTGTACTTGCAGAAGAACGTAAACAAAAAACAGATCAGCTGCTTCTGACAGCGCCGATATCTGTGTGGGATATCGTATTTGGAAAATACCTTGCACTGGTAGCCGTATTTGCCATTCCGGTTGTGATCATGTGCTTTTATCCACTGATCATGAGTAAATTTGGAACCATTTCCTATGCTTCCGCATATACAGGAATCCTGGGATTTTTCCTTCTTGGATGTGCGAATCTGGCAATTGGTGTATTTATGTCAGCACTTACGGAAAGCCAGGTAATTGCAGCAGTACTTACTTTTGTATTTCTGTTTGCTTTCTATATGATGAATGGAATTTCCTCATTTTTCTCACAGACTTCCATGTCAACGGCAGTGGCATTCGGACTTCTGATCGTGGCGATCGCAATTATCATTTATACCATGATCAAAAATGTTCTGATCTCTGCAGTGATCGGAGTTGTAGGAGAAGTTGTCCTTGTGATCGTATACGTTGTAAAATCAAGTATTTTCCAGGGTGGTATCCAGAAAGTACTGAATGTATTTAATCTGAGCGGACATTATGAGAACTTTACAAACGGTGTGTTTGACGTGACAGGAATCGTATATTTTATCTCTGTCGTTGCAATCTGTCTGTTTCTCACCATGCAGTCCATTCAGAAGAGACGCTGGAACTAGGGGGTGAATGGAAATGAAATTCAGTGAGAAATTCAAGAAAAATAAAAGCGAGGCAGTAGAGACAGAAACTGCACAGGATTCCGGGAAAAAGAAACATAAACCAGATCCGAAAAAACTGGTAGGCACTATCAGTAAAAAGCATATTAAAAATGGTACTTACAGCATGGCTATGGCAGCGATCTTTATCGTGATCGTAGTTGTGATCAATATGATCGTAGGTGCAATCCCGTCTAAATATTCACAGCTGGATGTAAGTTCATCCAAGCTTTATACCATCGGTGATGAGACAAAGAAAGTGCTGAAAGCACTGGATAAAGATGTGACCATTTACCAGATCGCACCAAGCGGCTCTGAGGATGATACGATTTCCAACCTGCTGTCACGCTATAAAGATGAGTCCAAACATATTAAAGTTGAAGTAAAAGATCCGGTTGTAAATCCGAAATTTGCTTCTGAATATACAAGCGATGATCTTGCATCAAACAGCCTGATCGTAGTTTGCGGAGACAGAAACAAAGTTATCAATTACAACGATATGTATTCTACTTCTGTAGACTACAATACCTGGCAGCAGACCACGACCGGATTTGACGGTGAGGGACAGATCACAAGTGCTATCGGATATGTGACATCCGAGAACCTTCCGATCATGTACACGTTATCCGGACATGGCGAAAAAGATCTGGATTCCAGCTTTAAAGAGGATATCCAGAAAGCCAACATTGATATCAAGGATCTGAACCTTCTCACAGAAGGAAAAGTTCCGGACGATGCTGACTGCCTGATGATCGTATCTCCGACGAGCGATATTTCCGAGGAAGAAAAAACAGAGATCCTGGATTATCTGGAGGCGGGCGGAAAGGCCATGATCTTCTCTGATTATACACAGGATGATCTGCCGAACTTCGATGCTGTCCTTGAAAATTATGGCGTAAAACGTGCAGCAGGAATCGTATTTGAGGGCGACAGCCAGCATTATGGAATGCAGATGCCGTATTATCTGGTACCGACTGTTAACAGCACAGATGCAAGCTCTGAGACCGCTTCCGCAGGCTCTTATGTACTGGCTCCATATGCACAGGGTATTCAGAAAACAGATGATGTAAGAGATACCGTAACGATTGACAGTATCCTGACAACTTCTGACCAGGCTTACTCTAAGACAAACATGCAGAGCAGCAATATCGAGAAAGAAGACGGAGATGTAGACGGCCCGTTTGATCTTGGTGTTGCCATTACTGAGAAACTGGATGATGACAAGGAAACACAGATCGTTTACTACTCCACAGCAAATCTGATGGAGAGTCAGGTAAACCAGATGGTATCCGGCGGAAATGAAAAACTTCTTCTGGAGTCCTTAAACTGGATGACCAGCACAGATGACGGCAATTCCGTTTCCATCCCATCCAAGAGCCTTGAGTCTACAAGCCTGACCGTAACGGATTATGATGCAGCCTTCTGGAAGATCTGTACTATTGGTCTGATCCCGGGAGTGTTCCTTGTTGCAGGATTTTTAATCTGGCTTAAGAGGAGAAAAGCATAATGAAAAAATCAACCAAACTTGTTTCAGCTGTTGTTGTTCTGGCAGTTCTAGGTGGTACGTATGTGGGACTGAATACCTACGTATCCAAAGAGGAAAAGACAGAGAGCAGCAGTGAGGAGGAAAGCAAAACAGAAGTGTTTTCCGTGAAAACGGATGATATCAAATCTCTGGAATTTATCGTGGACAAGAAGGAAACTACCTTTGAGAAAAAAGATGATTCCTGGGTGAAAAAAGATGAGACTGCTTTCCCTGTAAATCAGACAACTCTGGATTCTGCAGCTTCCGCCATCGAAAAGGTGGAAGCTGACAGGGTTCTGAAAAAAGTAGACGATCTTACCGAATATGGACTGGATTCCCCGTCCAATACGGTGACCGTTGATACCAGTGATGGCACAACCAAGTTTAATATCGGAGATGAGAATACTTCCACGAATCAGTATTACATTTCCAAAGATGATGATGACAGTACTGTGTATGTAGTAGCGGCAGATACGGTCACTCCGTTTATGAAATCTCTTTACGATTATGCACAGGGAGAAGATTTCCCGACAATTGATTCTTCCACAGTAAAGAAAGTCCAGGTAAGCGAGGATAAAGATTCCTATGTTCTGGAAGAAAATTCTGATGGAGCTACCTGGGATGTTTCCAGCGATGGAAGCAGTGATAAAGAAACTGCGGATACTACAGCAGCAGGAAATGTAACCTCCGGACTTGGAAATTTTGCATATGATCAGTTTGTAAATTATAATGCAGAGGATCTTTCACAGTATGGCCTTGATAAGCCGTATGCGACGATTACAGTGGATTATCAGGAAGAGGTGAAGGATGACAGCTCAGACAGTACAGATTCTTCAGAAAAGGATTCTACAGCCTCTGAGAGTGATTCTGAGAGTGATTCTGAGAGTGTCGACAGTACTGATGATAAAGCTTCAGCAGAAAACAGTTCGACAGATAGTTCTGACAGCACGGATGCTTCTGATGACAGCAGTTCTTCAGAGGATACCAAGACAACAACAGTAGATAAACAACTTGTTATCTACGTTGGCGATGAAGCAAGTGATGGCAGTCGATATGTAACTGTGGATAACAAACATATTTATACAATGTCCGCGGATACTCTGAGCGCAGTTATTGACAAAGCACCATCAGATCTCTGGTCACTGATCGTCAATTATCTGTCTGTAAAAAATCTGGATCAGCTTCAGGTTACTTACGGCGGCGCAACAAATACTGTAAATGTTTCACGTGAAACATCCAAAGATGATGACGGCAATGACAAAGAGACAACGACTTATCAGCTGGATGGTAAGGAGATAGAAAGTACAACCTTTACCACTTTCTATAACAAGCTGATAAATATGGCAGGCCAGAAGAGACTGACGGACGCTTATACACCGGCTACAGACCCGGAGATGACTGCTGTATTCACAGACTCTGATAAGAACCAGACAACCGTTACCTTCTACACATATGACACAAACTATTACGCAGCTGTCGTTGGAAACAAAGTATTTCTCGTAAACAAAATGACGGTAAAAGAAATGTTTAATGCATATGAGACACTGATAAACAGTGAATCAAAAACAAAAGCCACAGCAACACCAACGGCTGAGGCGGAAAAATAAAAAATAAAACTAAGCCCCGGAATTCCATGGATCAGGAGTTCCGGGGCTTTCTATAATAAAAAAACCTGTACAGTGGTTTTTCAGTCCACCGTACAGGCTTTATTTTTTTTATATCCAACAGAAGGTTCGGGGGAGCTTCTGTCAGTTACATATTAGTTAAGCAAGACCTCTTTCTTCCAGCCAGTCGAAGAGAACGATTTTTTCTTCTTTCTTTCTCTTGGCCATGTGATTGAACTGAAGGATTGTCAGGATCGTGAAGATCACAAACAGTACAGCCAGTACAATTACAGAAGTAGTAATGCTTCTGCCACCACTGATCGTTGCACGGAATGCATCAACTGTGTAGGTGAATGGCAGGTATGCGTGAATCTTTGCAACAAATGCAGGAGAAATCTCGACCGGATAAGTACCGGCAGATCCTGCAAGCTGAACGACCATGAATACCAGCATCAGGAAACTTCCTACTTTACCAAGTGTAATGTTGAAGAAGTACATCATAGATGTAAAGGTCATTGCTGCGAGGCAGGCAAAGAGAACTGTCTTGCCCATCTCAGCAGGGGTGAATCCGTTAAATGCATGTAACAGAAGGATCAGACAGATTGCCTGAAGCATTGCTACCGGATAAAGTACGGAAGCTTTGCTTGCCCACCATGCAAAACCGGATTTCAGTTTGCCTTTATACTGAGCCAGAGGATACATCAGGCAGAATGCCAGTGCACCAACCCAGAGGCCTACAGACATCATATAAGGTGCCATTGCGTGTCCGTTATTCGGAACATCGGTAAGTTTTGTTTCATCGCTTACAACAGGTGTTGCGTACATTTTAATTGTTTCATCACTTGCTGAGTTATCTTTAACTGTTTTAGCTCCATCACTGAGGCTTGTGGTTAATGTCTTGGAACCATCTTTCAGTTCTTTCATACCACTTCCAAGTTTCTTGGAACCATCATACAGCTGAGAGGAACCACTCTGGATCTGAGCAGCACCATCTGCAAGCTGTTTCGCACCATTGTTCAGAGTGCTGTTGTTACTTACAAGTTTCTTGGTACCACTGAGAAGAGTTGAGGTACCGTTTGCTAATGTCTTAGTTCCGTTTGCAAGAGTAGTAGCACCGCTGGAAAGAGTTTTAGCTCCAGTGGAAAGCTGACTGGTACCGCTTGTAAGAGCAGAACTGTTAGCGGCCAGTTTAGCGACGCCATCTGTGTATGTCTTAATTCCTGTAGTCAGTGTTTCAGAACCATCGGCAAGCTGACCTGCACCGGATTTCACCTGCGGAAGTGCGCTTGTGATCTGTTTTCCTGCTTTTTTCAGACTTGTTGCGCCATCAGTAAGTTTCTTGTTGTTTGCGGTTAATTTATCAAATCCATCGTTCAGAGCTTTGATTCCGGCGGCTGCTTTCGGGAAAGCTGCGGTACCAGTCTCCAGTTTCTGAAGTCCGGCGGAAACAGTTTTTGTTCCGGTATTTACAGCTGTTGCACCCGCGTACAGCTGCTGTGTAACAGCGGAAAGCTGAGAGATCATATCTGTAGGAAGCTGACCTGCAACTGCGCCCATTGTAGTAGCGGCTGTGCCCATTTCTGTAGCACCGCTGCCCATTTCTGCTGCACCATTGCCCATTTCTGTAGCACCACTTGTCAGTCCGTCTGCAAGCTGGTTCAAAGTTGCTGCAGCACCTGTCAGAGTCTGTACACTGCTCTTAATATCCTCAGTTTTGCTGTTCAGCTGTGAAAGTGCATCTCCAAGTTCTCCCTGAACTGCATCAATTTCACCATTTACAACGCCCAACTGGGAAACCTGATCAGAATATCCGGCTGCAAAGGAAGTATCTACCTGAGAAGCGCTTCCGGCAGCACCGGACAGAGTATTGATCACATTGCTGAGGTTTTCAGCGGAAATTTTTCCATCTTCATCCTGTGCGCTCTGAATTGCCTGAAGTTCTGCAACAGCAGAGTTCATAGCCTGCTGTGCGGCATCAATTCTTCCGTTTGCGTCATTAAGTGTTGAAGTTGTTGTCTGTCCGTATGTATCCATTGCGGAGCTTACTGCACTGATCTGAGCTTTCATTCCACCAAATGCAGTACCAAGACCCTCTGCTTTGGAAGAAAGCATTGTACTTGCATCAGTAAGAGCACTTGCTGCACTGTTAAGACCAGGTACGATCTGACCGGTAACAGCTGACGCACCCTGAGTCATGGCTGCGGAAGCGGATTCCATACCAGTTTGAGCCTTAGTCATACCGGCGGAAGCAGATTCCATACCTTTCTGAGCCTTTGTAAGGCCACTGGAAAGCTGTTTGAAGGATTCTTCAGTAGTGCTTCCCTTCAGAGCAGAAACAGTGTCGTTAAGTTTTTTGGTTCCTGCTTCCAGAGCTGCAGTTCCGGATACCAGAGACTGAGAATCTTTAGTTCCTTTTGTAACGCCGGTATTTAACTGAGCGATACCATCAGAAACATCTCCAAGGCTTTCCAGAGCGGAGAGCTGTTTAGCGCCGTCTGCCAGTTCCTGTGCACCCTTTACATAAGCGGTTGTTCCATCAGCCAGAGTATCTGCACCGCTGACATACTTTGTAGCACCACTGGAAAGAGTATTGATACCTTCGCTTAAAGCTTTGGCACCGGATTCCAGGCTGCTTGCACCGCTTTTCAGTGCATCGGAGTTTTCATTCAACTGATCAACACCTGCGGTGTACTGTTTCACACCTTTATCCAGAGTGTCAACACCGGTTGTAAGCTCCGGTACCTTGTTGGTGAGAGTAGCGACACCACTGTCAAGCTGTTTTGCTCCATCATCCAGACTCTTGGCTCCGTCGTTAACCTGAGCTACACCATCGGTGTATGTCTTAAGTCCCTCTGTGAGACTGTCAGCACCGCTTACGAATGTAAGAGTACTTGTGGAAAGTTTTTTCAGGTTCTTGGTAATGGTTTTGTTACCATCAGCAGCTGTAGTCAGTCCGTCTTCAAGTTTTCCGGATCCGTCAGCAGCTTCCTGCATTCCGTCACCTGCTTCTGAGATAGAATCAAAAACGGTTTCTGTATAGGTTTCTGTAACCTGGGAGGCGATGTTGTCGCGAAGCTTCAGCATTGCTGTTTCACTGAGCTTGGAAGCGATGTAGTTGGTTCCCGGATTGGTCTGATATGTCAGCTCCATCTGCTTGGGGTTATCATCCATTACAGTAGCTGCATTTGCGGAGAAGTCTTCCGGAATTGTGATAACCATGTAGTAGGTTCCGTTTGCCAGACCGTCCTCTGCTGTTTTGCTGTCTACAATGTTGAATGCCATTGAGTCGTTGTCTTTCAGCTCATCCGCCATATCCTTACCTATACTTAGCGTCTTGCCATTATACTCAACTGGTTTGTCTTCGTTTACCACGGCCACCGGCAGGTTATCCACGCTTCCGTAAGGATCCCACATGGATTTCAGAAACAGGCCTGCATAGATGATCGGGATAACGATGATAGCGATTACAACGATAAGCATGAGCTTGTTACGAAGTAGGCTTTTCCATTCGTCTTTGATCATTTTACCTATCCCTTTCTTTATTTAGTTTTATATAAAGCTTAGTTGCTTAATCAAACTTTATTCCAGTAATGGCTTTAAAATCTATTAAACATACTAAATTCTATTAATAGCTCTCAAATCCATTATCAAACAAAGTGTTGATTTTCTTTACGTGATGTATTATACTAAACACAAAACATAGATACAACCATTAAATATTTACTGAATGTATATTAATGGACATAAATGCGAAAAATGTCTAATACAGAAAGATGATTTTTATGGCTGCAGACACGAACATGATATTATAGTAATTCCAGAAATACTATAGTTGAGAGAAAATGACCGAATCAAGGAAGCCCTCTCCGCGGGATTGCGAAAAGCAATAAGTAATGAGTGGGGACTTGCTTATATCAGGAGGAGTACAAACAAGTCCTGATAAACTGCGGAGCAGTTATTTGGTTATGAGCAAGTAGCGAAGCGGATTGCGAAT
>ENA-ORNQ01002012-ORNQ01002012.1-human-gut-metagenome-genome-assembly--contig:-NODE-2012-length-14533-cov-15.474789_pt1 | contig 14533 bp, 13 predicted proteins | sample MGYA00242116_ERZ509024 | MGnify/ENA primary metagenome ERZ509024 (study PRJEB26280, sample SAMEA2338697) | human gut metagenome | biome: human gut; feature: human-associated habitat; material: faeces...
ACGGTTTCTGGCGCAGGGCGTTTCGCATCATCCACGGGAAAGGACCTCCTTCAAAATAGACGGTAAAAAATGGAAATGAGAATTCGACAAAACAAACACAAGGAGAGACGGAACTTTCAAATTGCTGCTGCCTGACGTCCGACTACACAATAAGAAGTATTCACGCTCTTATTCTATCATGGATGAGAGAAAAAGAAAAGTGCTGAATGTAAAAAAAACGCAGCTTTTTTGCAGAAAAACACAAGAAGCACAATTGAATACAGCTGAGATACAAAGGTTACATGGAAAGCCGCTAAATACAGAAAGAGATTACATGGCGGTGCGTGTGGTGGAAACAGGCAGTCGGACAGTCTGGTCGCGCCCACTTGGCGCGACAATGCTGAGCAAGTCGAAAGCGGATGCGCCTGCGGACACACAATTGCGTTGAACGCTTTTCCTTGCTTCATCCGTGTGCGGCTTCTCATTGCTTATTGCGCATTTCCTCCACCCCTGCAATATTTGCCCCATTTCCAGAAATAAAGTCGGCAAAATTCGGTTTTTTTTGCATTTTTATCGGATTCCACTTGCAAATCCCCCGCCTTTCCCGTATAATGAAGCAGGACTATATCGGCGTGGTCGGGCGCGCCGCATGAACAGAGAAGAAGGGAATCGTCATGCAGGACATGCAGGATATGATCGACCGCCTGAATCAGTCGGGCAAACGCCTGAGCAAGGGTCATCGGAAGATCGCACAGTATATCGTCGAGCATTATGATAAGGCGGTGTTCATGACCGCCAGCCGCCTGGGGGAGAGCGTGGGCGTGAGCGAGTCCACCGTCGTGCGCTTTGCGGCGGCAATGGGGTATGAGGGCTATCCGCAGCTCCAGCGCTCGCTGCAGGAGCTTGTCAGCCATCGCTTGACAGCGAATCAGCGCTTCGAGATGGCGACGGAGCTTGACCCGTCGGCGGCGCTGACGACGGTGCTGAAGAGCGACATGCAGAACCTGCGCAACACCTTGGAACAGGTTGAGCAGCAGGTGTTCGACGAGGTAGTGCAGCGGCTGCTGAACGCCAATGCCGTGTATGTCATGGGCTTGCGGTCAGCGGCCCCGCTGGCGCAGTTCATGGGGTATTATCTGAATTATATTTTTGATAATGTGCATCTGGTATCTTCCGGCGCGACGGATGTGTTCGAGGAAATCATCAAGCTGCGGGAGAATGATGTGCTGATTGGCATTTCCTTCCCGCGTTACTCCACGCGGACGCTGGAGGCGATGCGGTTCGCGAAGCGCTGCGGGGCGCAGGTGGTGGCGATTACGGACGGCCCGATGTCGCCGCTGGCGGAAATTGCGGATTTGTCGCTGACGGCGCGGACGGATATGGCGTCGTTTGTGGATTCGCTCGCCGCGCCGCTGAGCCTGATTAACGCCCTGCTGGTGACGCTGGGGCTGCACCGCAAGCAGGCGCTGAGCCAGCATTTCAAGCAGCTGGAATCCATTTGGGAGACGTACGAAGTGTATTTGGAGGAAGAAGGCCATGGGGATGTCCGTTCCTGAACGCCGGGTGATTGTGGTTGGCGGCGGCGCGGCGGGGATGATGGCATCCATCTTCGCGGGCAAAGCGGGCGCGCGCGTGACGCTGCTGGAACGCGGCGAAAAGCTGGGCAAGAAGGTGTACATCACCGGGAAAGGGCGCTGCAACGTCACCAATGACTGCACGCTGGATGAGTTCCTGCACGAAGTGGCGCGGAATCCGCGGTTCCTGTACAGTGCGCTGTCATTCTTTTCGCCGCAGGACATGATGCAGCTGCTGGAAGACGCGGGATGCCCGGTGGTGGTGCAGCGCGGTCGGCGCGTTTTTCCGGCGACGGAGAAGGCGAGCGACGTGACGCGGGCGCTGGCGCGGCTGATGCAGCAAAGCGGCGTTGAAGTGCGCTATGGCAGCCGGGTGCAGGCGCTGATGACGGAGACGGCGGAGGACGGCGCGCTGCATGCAACCGGCGTTCGCCTGATGGACGGCACGGCGCTTCCGGCGGAGCGGGTGATTCTGGCGACGGGCGGGTTATCGTGTCCGCTGACGGGTTCGACGGGCGACGGCTATCGGCTGGGGGGGGGGGGGGGAGAGCGTCGGACACACGACGACCCCGCGCATGGGCGTGCTATCCGCGATTGAAACGGATTGCGACTGGTGCGGGCGTTTGCAGGGGCTGGCGCTGAAAAACGTCGCGCTGACGCTGAAAAAAGGCAAGAAGGTGCTGTACTCGGATTTGGGTGAGATGCTGTTCACGCATTTCGGCATTTCCGGGCCGCTGACGCTCACGATGTCCTGCCACCTGCCGGAAAATCTGGCGGAGGCGAACGTGACGCTGGACTTGAAGCCGGGCTTGACGGCGCAGCAGCTGGACACGCGGCTTCAGCGCGAATTGGCGGAGGATAGCCGCCGTCAGCTGCAGAACGTACTGCCGCACCTGCTGCCGGCAAGTTTTGCGGAGATTTTTCCGGAGCTTTGCGGCGTGGACGGGAGCAAGGTCTGCGCGCAGGTGACGAAAGAAGAGCGCGAGAAGCTGGTGTCCGCCCTCAAAGCGCTGCCGATTCCACTGAAAAAATTAGCGCCCATCGAGGAAGCCATCGTCACCCGCGGCGGCGTGAATGTGCGTGAAATCGATCCGGCGACGATGGAAAGCAGGAAAGTCAGCGGGCTGTATTTCGCCGGGGAAGTCATTGATGTGGACGCGCACACGGGCGGCTACAACCTGCAAATTGCATGGGCAACAGGCGCGCTGGCGGGTCAGAGCGCAGGCGAAGAAGAAATAGAAGCAATATAAAAATACTGGGGAGATTGAGACCATTGCATTATATCGTGGTAGACCTTGAGTGGAATCAGCCGATGTCGTTTGACAGTTCGGTATTCCGGCAGGTCGGGGATCGGCTCGTGTTCGAGATGATTCAAATCGGCGCGGTGAAGGTGGACGACCAATATCAGGTGGTGGACAGCATTTCCATCCCGATTCGTCCGCAGTATTATGTGAAGATTCATCCGCGCATTCGCAAGATGACGCAGCTGGGCGCGGAAGAACTGTCGGATGCGCCGACGTTCTTGGACGCGATGGCGCAGTTCACGGCGTGGTGCGGCGAGGAATATACGCTGTTGACGTGGGGCTGCGACGACATCAGCGTCTGGAAGCAGAACATGGATTTTTTCGGCTGCACCGAGCCGATGCCGCCGATTTGCGACATTCAGCGCCTGTTCTCAGATGTCAACGGCTGTCGTGACCGCAAGGGCTTGAAGGTCGCCATGGAGATGCTCGGCATTGAGCCGGACGCCGCCCGCTACTTCCATAACGCCCTGCACGACGCGTACTACACGGCGCTGGTGTTCGCGCGTCTGCCGCAGCCGGAGGATGTGCTGAAGTACCCGCAGAAGCCGCGTCCGCTCATCCACACTGACAAGCGTGAGCGCGCTGGCGGCGAGACGTTCGGCACGGTGAACGAGGCGTTCGCGAGCGATTTCGCCCGCGTGCCGCGCTGCCCCGTGTGCGGGAAGAAGATGAAGTTAGAGGACGGTGCATACGTCCGGCAGGCGGCGGATAAGTATATCAGCATAGCAAAGTGCCCGCAGCATGGGAATATGCTGATTCGCGTCCGTCTGCGGTTGGAATCGGACGGGCAGAAGCGGCTGACGATGACGGCGGCGAAGGCGTCTCCGTCGAATTTGGCGTATGTGCATACGAAGCGGCTGCAAATGACGCAGCGGGACGCGGCGTATGAGGAGAAGTATGGCAGGCCGGTGGATTTGGAGGCGGAGCTGGAAAAGGCGGATAGGACGTCGATGCCGTTTGAGGAATAATTATTTATTCCGTCCAGCAAACTAAAAAGCCTTCCAATACAGTTCAAGGAACATGGGAGGCGACCGCCCCCTTGACCCCTTCGGCTCGCATCTAAGTTTGTTGGATTTTTTTGCGGCAGAAAAACCGCGTTTGCAGACGCAAATACCATTTTGACGCGGAATTAACCATAAACCACATGAAAAACAAAAACACCATTGCCCAAACGGGCATTTTGTGCTATACTGAAAGGGGATAAAGTGGGTAGGCTATGCCGCTTTACCCTCAGGAAAGTGAGGTATTTCATATGAAGACGAATTGTGTCATCACCATCGGCAGACAGTTTGGCTCGGGCGGACGCTATGTCGGACGGATGCTCGCGGAAAAGCTCGGTATCCCGTTCTACGATAAGGAACTTTTGTCCGAAGCTGCCAAGCAGAGCGGCATCTGCGAAGAAATCTTCGAGGATCACGACGAAAAGCCGACCCGCTCCCTGCTCTTCAATCTCGTGACCGGGATGCAGGTGCATGGCGACGCCGGTTCGTACTATATGGACATGCCGCTGAACCATAAGATTTTCCTCGCGCAGTTCGATGCCATCCGCTCGATTGCCGATAAAGGCCCGTGCGTCATCGTCGGCCGCTGCGCTGACTATGTGCTCAAAGACCGCCCGAACACCATCAGCGTGTTTCTGAAGGCGGAAATGCAGAGCAAGGTGGAACGCGCTGTGAAATACTATGGCGTTGACCCGCAGAAGGCGGAGGATCGCATCCGCAAGGCGGATAAGCAGCGCGCTTCCTACTATAATTATTACGCTACCGCAACGTGGGGCGACGTGAACAACTACGACCTGTGCGTGGACACGGGCAAGCTCGGCGTGGAGGGCACAGCGGAGCTCATCGCCCGCTTCGTCGAACTGCGGCAGGCAATGCTGGAAGCGAAGAAGTGAGCATGAGTAAAACCCTGCGCCGCGCGGCGCTGCTGGTGCTGATGACGATGCTCGTGTGCGCAGTCGCGTGGGCATCTGGCGATATTGACTGGGATACGCCTGCCGCCGGGCAGAATTTGTCCGGAAATGCGGCGGTTGAGATGCTGAAAGACTATATCCGACGTGTCAATGAGACGCTTGTTTCTTCCGGCGCGGGGAAAATTGATCCGTGCTATGAGCTGTACCCGACGTTCGCCAGCCTTGGCTTGAACGGCGCGGAATTCGCCCAGCACGCCGAAATCACCGTGAACATGAACGCGACAGGCATCACCAGCCTTGTTCTGCGCATGGATAACCTGACGAACTTCGCCCTCATCGGCGGCGCGCTGGTGCAGCAGACCAGCCCGAACAGCATCACGCTGGATGAGGCGGTGTCGGCGGTGCAGGCGTATGTGCGCAAGGTGCAGGAGAGCAACGGCAACGGCGTGATAGAGTCCTTCGAGGAACAGCCGATTCTCTCGCAGGGAACGCAGACGCGCCTGTATGGGGCATACTACCCGAACCAGTACCACGACAATGCGAACTGGATGCAGCTGACGATTATCTTCCCCCAGCCGGGAAGCGTGGACGGCGGTCTGCTGCTGAACAACGATGCCGGCCCGACTGCAACCCCTGACCCCGACGGCGACGAAATCAGCGGCTATTTCCCCTTTGACGGCTTTCAGGACAGCCATTTGGAGGTCTTTGTGACCCCGACGCCCGAACCGGATTCGGCGGCGATGGAGCCGTGAAAAATGGGCGGAAATGAGGAACAGCTATGGCGAGAAAATGCACAGAATATCACTACTTTAAGCACACCTTTCAGGAAGCAATCACGAGGGACGCATGGACGCGCTGTCCGCACTGCGGGAAGCTGTGCAAACCGAGTGAATTCAAGGGGCAGCTGGTACTCATACTGATTGGGTATGCAATCGTGATCGCGTTCATTTTTCTCCGTGATAGCGTGAGCGCTGTTATTGGGTGGTTTGCCACTTGGCTGCTGTTTCTGCTGCTGCTGTTTCTGTCGGCTTACGTTTATGTGCGCTTCTTCATGCCGTATGTGACGGTGTCGGAGGATGACATGTACGAGATGCGGCAGAAGTTCCGCAATTTCAAGGATTGGAACATTTGAGGATTGAGGCGGCTGCCTTGGGAGCAATTCCGGACAGCCGCTTTTTGGTGCGCAAAACAGCTGATTCCGGCGAAAAAATCACGCGTTCACAGATTTGTCAAACCGAGTTTACAGAAAAGATGAAAAAAATTCCCGCGAACCCCTTGACAAAGTGACTTGACAGGGGTATATTATGTCATGTGATTAGCACTCGACCACGATGAGTGCTAACAACACAGACCAGCATGGTTCACGGAGAGGAGGGATTGGTCATGATGATGGATGAACGGAAATTCAGAATCCTGCAAGCCATCATTGACGACTACATCCTCACCGCTGTGCCGGTGGGGTCAAGAACCATCTCGAAGAAATACGACATGGGCTTGTCCTCCGCGACCATCCGCAATGAGATGAGCGATCTGGAGGAGCTGGGCTACCTCGATCAGCCGCATGTTTCCGCAGGACGCATCCCGTCCGCAAAAGCGTATCGGCTCTATGTCGATCAGCTGCTGAACACGGGGCGCATTCCGTCGGATAGCGACGCGGCGGTTAAGGGACATTTTCTGGGGCGGATGCATCAAATGGAGGATGTGATAGACCACGCCGCACAGGTGCTTTCCTCCCTGACAAGCTACACCGCCGTGGTACTGCCGCCGACGGGGAAAATGCCGAAGATTCGCACGATTCAGCTCGTACCGGTGTCGGATACATCCGCGCTGGTCGTCATCGTGACGGATATGGGCATTGTCCGCGATCAGGTGGTGCAGGTGGCAAGCGATCTCGACAGCGACGCGCTCTACGCCATCAGCAAGACACTGACCGAACGCCTTCAGGGGCTGACGCTCCATGAGGCGGTGGCGCAGATGCCGCAGCTGATGCAGGGAATGCACGAGAACGAGCGCCTCCTGCAGGGCTTGGGCAAGGCGCTGGGCCAGCAGGACGAAATGACGCACCCGCATGTAGCAGTCGGCGGCACGAGCAACATGCTCGCGTACCCCGAATACAGCGACATGGAAAAGGCGCGGTCGTTCCTCAGCCTGATGGAAACGCGCGACCGTCTGGCGGACATCATCAGTCAGAAGGGTGAAATGGCGTTCACCGTCCGCATCGGCCCGGAAACGGGCGTGCCGGAAATGGCGGACTGCTCCATCGTCACCGCGACGTACTCTACCGGCTCCGGCCGGCAGGGGACAATCGGCGTGATTGGCCCGACGCGAATGCGGTACAGCCGGGTGCTGTCCGTCATGAACACGATGGGTCAGCAGCTGTCCGAGATGTTCGGAAGTCAGGCGCCACAGAAAAATAAGAAGCTGGATAAATAGCAATGAAATGGAAGAAAGGCAGAAAGCGACCGATGAATGAGCAGCAGAAAACCCCGAAGCAGCCGGAGGAAGATATGACCCCCGACGTGACAGATCAGGAGCAGCCGGCTGCCGAAGCGCCGCAGGAACCCGCCCCGCAGGCGGATGCTCCGGACGTGGACGCACTCAAGAAGGCCGCTGCCAAGGCGGATGAGTATCTGGCGCTCGCCCAGCGCGTGCAGGCGGATTTTGACAACTTCCGCCGCCGCAACGAAGGCGTCCGCGCGGATGCTTTCGCGGAGGGTCAGCGCAAGGTCGCGACCGCGATGCTCCCCGTGCTGGATAACCTTGAACGCGCGCTGGCTGCCGCAGAGAATGCGGATGCCGACGCCCTCAAAACCGGCGTGGAGATGACGCGCAAGCAGATGGTTGCCGCCTACGAAAAGTTAGGCGTGACACCCATTGACCGCCTCGGCGAAAAGTTTGACCCGAATCTGGAGGAAGCCATCATGCAGGGTACGGCGGATGACGGCGAACCCGGCACGGTGTGCATGGTGCTCCAGAAGGGGTACATGATGGACAAGACCGTTCTCCGTCACGCGATGGTGAAGGTCGTGCCCGACTAAGCCCCATTTAATCAGACAGTTCGGGCAGCAATGCCCACTGCATAAATCAGACAATTTCCTAAACATTCGACATAGATATTGGAGGACAAGATTATGAGCAAGATTATTGGTATTGACCTTGGTACGACGAACAGCTGCGTGGCGGTCATGGAAGGCGGCCAGCCGGTTGTTATCCCGAACGCGGAAGGCGCGCGCACTACGCCGTCTGTTGTGGCTTTCTCCAAGGACGGCGAGCGCATGGTCGGTCAGATCGCAAAGCGTCAGGCTGTGACCAACCCCGACCGTACCGTCATCTCCATCAAGCGTGAGATGGGCACGAACTACAAGGTGAACATCGACGGCAAGGCCTACACTCCTCAGGACATTTCCGCTATGATTCTGACGAAGATGAAGGAAACCGCGGAAGCCTATCTGGGTGAAAAGGTTACGCAGGCGGTCATCACCGTCCCGGCGTACTTCAATGACGCTCAGCGTCAGGCGACCAAGGACGCTGGCCGTATCGCGGGCCTGGAAGTGCTGCGTATCATCAACGAGCCGACGGCTGCTTCTCTGGCATACGGCCTTGAGAAGGACGGCAACCAGAAGATTCTGGTGTACGACCTCGGCGGCGGCACGTTCGACGTGTCCATCCTCGACATTGGCGATGGCGTGTTTGAGGTGCTTGCCACCAACGGCAACACCCGTCTGGGCGGCGACGACTTCGACCAGCGCATTATCGACTATGTGGCGGATCAGTTCCAGAAGGAAAACGGCATTGACCTGCGCAAGGACCGTGCCGCGAGCCAGCGCTTGAAGCAGGAAGCGGAAAAGGCGAAGATCGACCTGTCCGGCACCACCAGCGCGAACATCAACCTGCCGTTCATCACGGCGGATGCCAATGGCCCGAAGCACCTCGACGTCACCATCACCCGTGCGAAGTTCGAGGAACTGACCGCTGACCTCGTGCAGGCGACCATCACGCCTATGGAAAAGGCTTTGAAGGACGCGGGTCTGACCTACAATGACATCAGCAAGATTATTCTGGTTGGCGGTTCTACTCGTATCCCGGCTGTTCAGGCGGCTGTGAAGCGCGTGACCGGCAAGGAACCCTTCAAGGGTATCAACCCGGACGAGTGCGTGGCTATCGGCGCTGCCATTCAGGGCGGCGTGCTGGGCGGCGAAGTGAAGGACGTGCTGCTGCTGGACGTCACCCCGCTGTCTCTGGGTCTGGAAACCGAAGGTCACATCTTCACGCGCCTGATTGACCGCAACACCACCATCCCGACCAGCAAGTCGCAGGTGTTCTCCACCGCGGCGGATGGTCAGACGACGGTTGAAATCAACGTCCTGCAGGGCGAACGTCAGATGGCTTACGACAACAAGTCCTTGGGCCGCTTCCAGCTGACCGGTATTGCGCCCGCTCCCCGCGGCGTGCCGCAGATTGAAGTTACCTTCTCCATCGACGCGAACGGCATCGTGAATGTCTCCGCAAAGGATAAGGCGACCGGCAACGAGCAGAAGATTACCATCACTGCTTCCTCCAACCTGACCGAGGAAGAAATCAACCAGCGCGTCAAGGAAGCTGAGCAGTACGCTGAGCAGGACAAGAAGCGCAAGGAAGAAGTCGAAACCCTCAACCATGCTGACTCCATGATTTACGAGATGGAGAAGCAGCTGCGCGAGAACGGCGACAAGCTGTCCGCGGAAGACAAGGCGACCGTCGAGAGCGAAATCGCGAACTTCAAGAAGGTGCGCGAGGGCAACAACGCGGAGGAAATCAAGAACGCGATGGATGCCTTCACCCAGAAGGTGTACGCCATCTTCGGCAAGCTGTATCAGCAGCAGGGCGGCGAGCAGGGTGCGAACCCCGAACAGCCGCAGGCCGGTACGCAGAACGCAGACGGCACCTATGAGGCGGACGGCGACGTTCACTAAGCAATGAAACATCCGCAGAAGCAGCACCGGCTGTTTCTGCGGATGCAAGTCATATCCGAGCCGGGAGTGCCGTCCAACGTGCCTCCCGGTATATTTGGGTCAATCGCCCATGCAGGGTTTTGGGGCGACGCGGATGCGGTTTTCCTTGTTTCGATAAAAACCAACTCCGGTAGAGGCGACCGAAGGGGTCAAGGGGGCGACCGCGGACTTCGTCCGTTTCCATTGCCCCCTTGTCGCGCCCGCAGGCGCGATTCCCCTTGCTTCTGGAAAAATCTACTCCGATAGATGGATTCCTCATTTGCATGAAAGCAAAGTAAGCAAACCCTGCCATCAGGCAAAAAGCCGGATTATCAATCAGAGGTGAACAAACGTGGCGAACAAGCGCGATTATTACGAAGTGCTGGGTATCGATAAAAACGCGACGGATGAGGACATTAAGCGCGCCTACCGCAAGAAGGCGAAGGAATGCCACCCCGACCTGCACCCCAACGACAAGGAAGCGGAAGCCCGCTTCAAGGAACTGAACGAAGCCAATGAGGTGCTGTCCGACCCGGATAAGCGCGCCCGTTACGACCAGTTTGGCTTTGATGGCCCGGATATGGGCGGCGGCGCGGGCGGCAATCCGTTCGGCGGCATGGATTTCAGCGGCATGGGCGGTATGGGCGATATCTTCGACCAGCTGTTTAACGGCGGCATGGGCGGCAGTGCACAGGCGCGCCGGAATGCCCCTCGGCAGGGCAACGACGTGCGCTATGAATTGCGCCTGACCTTCGAGGAAGCGGCGAAGGGCTGCCATAAATCCGTCGAATTTTACCGCTATGAAAACTGCGCAACCTGCGGCGGCAGCGGCGCAAAGCCCGGCACGCAGCCGCAGACCTGCTCCATGTGCAAAGGCACGGGGCAAATCCGCCAGAGCGGCGGCTGGATGACGACCGTGCGTACCTGCCCGGCTTGCGGCGGCAGCGGCAAGGTCATCAAGGACAAGTGCTCGTCCTGCGGCGGCTCGGGGCGCGTTCGGATGCGCCGGACGCTGGAACTCGATGTCCCCGCTGGTGTGGATGACAATATCGTCCTGAGCAAGCGCGGGCAGGGTGAACCCGGCGCGAACGGCGGCCCGAATGGTGATTTGCTCATCCAGATTACCGTCAAGCCGCATAAGCTATTCCGCCGCGAGGGCACAAATCTGCGCCTCGAAGTGCCGATTTCCTTCACGCAGGCGGCGCTCGGCGCGGAAATCGACGTCCCGACGCTCGATGGCAGCGTGAAGTACACCATCCCCGAAGGCACGCAGACGGACACCGAGTTCCGCATCCGCGGCAAGGGCATCCAGCAGCTTGGATCGAACAACAAGGGCGATCTGATTTTCAAGGTGCGCGTGGAAACTCCGCGCCGCCTGACCGAAAAGCAGCGTGAACTGCTCCGCCAGTTCGACGGCGACGACAACGGCAAGCAGTACGACCAGCGCAAGACCTTCATCGACAAGGTGAAGGAACTGTTCGATAAGTAATAAGAAATCCACCTTCTGTGAGGACGTAATGTCCCCCGGAAGGTGGATTTTTTGCATTTCGATTGCCGGCACCGGGAAGATTTTCCGCCGCAGAAGCGTTCTATAAGCGAAAACCCGCTGGATGGAGGGAACAAGAATGCGGAAAATCCTTGCAATGCTGCTGAGTGTGATGCTGTTGCTGACCGCGGCGGTTGCGGAAACGTCTGCCCCCTACGCGCCGGAGACGGTACTGCCCCTCGTGGCGAACAATCGCCCGTACCGCGACTTTGCGCGCGGCGCGATTTCCTCAAGCGAGGACGCTATTGAACAGGCGAAAGCGTGGCTGTATCTGCCGCTGTTCGTCACGAACTTTTCCGCGAAGTCCGAAGCTGTCGATTGGTCTGCCATGCGCGCGGAAGAGGGCTGGTATGTGACGGCGTACATGCGGAACACGTTTGTCTGGCTGCTGATGGATGAGCAGGGGCGCGTGCAGGCGTATGATTTCGACCTGCTGGGCAATGCCAGCCTGACCTATGACGGCGCACTGCCAGACAACCTCGATGAGGCGATTTCCAGCTACATTCGGCGCTTTGCCGACCTGAACGGCTTTGTGGAAGTGGCGGATTACGCCCGCGAGGAAGTGACGACGTTCGGGGATTACGCCGTCGCGGTCACGGTACGGGTGACGCTGGACGGCACACCGTATCGCTTCACGATGCGGTTGGACATGATGGCGTTCACATCGGTGGAAAACGCTAATCTGCACCCGACCGCCGCGCAGACCCAGCGGGACATTCTCCTGCTCATGCGCGACAACTTGGCGGAAAAGGGCGTGGATGTTGCCCAGACATTCTTCGCCGTTCAGGTGGATGATGCGGACGGCGAAACGAAACTGACGGGCATTGCCTCCTTCCCGGCGGACGCGGCGAGCGACGCGATCCGCGAGCAGTACGGCGAATTGGGACGCTACACGCTGCATTACAGCGGGCGCGCATCGGAAGCGGGCATCGAGCGCGTGGAGCTGTCCGACTGGCAGGAAACAACGGCAACGGCGCAATTCCCTCTGGCGCTGTATGCGCTGGTGGATGGCAAATATCTGGTGCCGGACGGCGAACTGGCGGCTGGCACAGCGTATCTTGCGCTGGACAGCATGGGGTTGCGCGGTAGAAACGTAATTCCGCTGGAGAGCATCACCATGCTGACCCGCATCCGCTACGCCCGCGCGGACGGTACATTCGCGGAAAGCTGGGTTTCGTCGGATACGCTGACGGAGAACGATGCGGCGCCTGCCGCCCCGAAGCGCGAGCCGATTCCGACGCTGGAAAGCTACCAAATCACCCTGAACGGCACGGCGTACACCGCGTTTGCCATCAACAAGGTGGAAAAGGGCTATGATGCTTTTGCGGACATTGCCGGCACGCAGACGGCGGTTGTGGATGTGCTGACGAGCGCCGCGCAGGGCGTGATTGCGGAGTACGGCGTGGACGCGTCGGATTTGTTGTGCCGCACTGTAGTGGAATACGGTTACCGCGCCGACAAAGGCTGCTGGCAGGTGGATTTCACGATTCCACAGCGCGACATGGCGGATGATGCCTATGAAGTGGAAGTGGATGACAAGGACGGCAAAGTGACGGGAATGTGGGGTCCGCAGGATGGAAATGGGTGAGACGAATTCGGAATTCGGAATGCGGAATAGTGCGTGTTGAGACAGCACGCGGAAGAATAGTTGTTTTCCAATATAAAAAGCGCCTGTGGTGGGCGCTTTTTATTGATGCTATTTTTGCATAGAGATGTGCGGTTATCCAGAAAATTTGTCGCTGTGGCGGCGGAACTCCTGCATAAACACGCGGGCATTGTATGCAGTCGTCACCAACCCAATCGCGCGAAAGGGTCAAGGGAGGAACTCCCTTGCGGGGTCAAGGGGCAGCGCCCCTTGCGTCACTGCCACACATCCCCCAGCGACCGCAGCCAGCCGACAACATCCATCTGCCACGCGGATTCCAGCGCGGCGGGGGTCAGGATGGCGGAAATTTCGCCGTAAGCGCCCCGCCCGGAGGAAAGCAGCAGCGCGTGCGTGCCGAACTTCCGCGCAAGGGACAGGTCGTGGACGACGGATACCACCGTGTGTCCCGGTTCGCGCCGCCACGCGTCGATGAGCAGAAACAGTTCCTGCTGGAAGCGCAAATCCAAATGGTTGCCGGGTTCGTCCAGCAGCAGTACATCCGGCTCCTGACACAGCACCTGCGCAAGCAGCATCCGCTGGCGTTCGCCGCCGGAGAGCGTCAGGATGTTTTGACGCCGCTTGTCCTGCAATTGCACGGCTTGGAGCGCGCGCTCCACCGCTTCCGCGCCGCCGCTGTCCGCCTGCAACAGCCCCCGATGCGCGTATCGCCCCATCGCGACGACCTCTTCCACCGTGTAGGCGTAGGCAAGGTCGCTCAGCTGGCGCAGCATTGCCATCCGGCGCGCAAGCTGGCGCGGCTTCATGCGGCGCAGGTCGGTGCCGTCCAGCGTCACCAGCCCGGTGTAGGGCAGTTCTTGGCTGACGGCGCTCAGCAGGGTGGATTTTCCCGCGCCATTCGGGCCGCAAATCATCAGCCATTGCCCGTCGATCACGGAAAAGGACACGTCATGCACAATTTCGGTGCGCCCGCGAAGGACGGAAACATGCTCGGCGGTCAGGTTCATGCGCGCTCCCTCCTTTTCGTCCGCAGGAAGATGACAAGAAACGCCGCTGCGCCGATGATGGACGTGACCACGCCGACGGGCAGCACCGCCGGGGCGAGAATTGTCCGGGAAATCAGGTCGGCGAGGAGCAGGAAAATCGCGCCGCCGTAGAGACAGGCGGGCAGCGTCCGGCGGTGATTCGCGCCGACAATCAGGCGAATCATGTGCGGCGTGACCAGCCCGACGAAGCCGATGCCGCCGCCGACGGACACGCTCATGCCGATCATCGCGCTGACGCAGATCATCACGGTCAGCTTCACGCGCCGCACGGACACGCCCACATGCAGCGCGTATTCTTCGCCCATGCTCATGGCGTTGAGCGCCAGCGCCTGCGTCAGGATGATGCCGCCGCAGAGAAGCAGCGTTGCCAGCAGCGTCAAGGCGTTCTGGTAGCTGGCGGAAGAGAGGTTGCCCATCGTCCAGAAGGTGATGGCGCGCAGCTTATCGCCGGAGAACGTTATCAGCAGCGACAGCAGCGCCGACACGAACATGGAGAACACAACGCCGAGGAGAATCAGCGTGTTGGTGGCGAGGGAATGGTCAAGAGCGAAGGCGAGGGCGAGGAGGACGACGAGGGAGAGGAACGCGGAGAGCATTGC
>ENA-ORNQ01002016-ORNQ01002016.1-human-gut-metagenome-genome-assembly--contig:-NODE-2016-length-14491-cov-8.538930_pt1 | contig 14491 bp, 9 predicted proteins | sample MGYA00242116_ERZ509024 | MGnify/ENA primary metagenome ERZ509024 (study PRJEB26280, sample SAMEA2338697) | human gut metagenome | biome: human gut; feature: human-associated habitat; material: faeces...
AGTACCGGCGGGAGGATATTGGGTTTGTTTTTCAGTTTTATAATCTGATGCAGAACCTGACGGCGCTCGAGAATGTGGAGCTGGCGATGCAGATCTGTAAGCATCCGCTGGATGCGTCGGAGGTACTTGCGGAGGTTGGACTGGAAGAACGGATGAATAACTTCCCGGCGCAGCTTTCGGGCGGGGAGCAGCAGCGTGTGGCGATTGCGCGTGCGCTGGCGAAAAATCCGAAACTGCTGCTCTGCGATGAGCCGACCGGCGCGCTCGATTATGTGACGGGAAAAGCGATCTTAAAGCTGCTGCAGGATACCTGCCGGGAGAAGGGGATGACGGTCATTGTCATCACCCACAACTCGGCGCTGACACCGATGGCGGACCGCGTGATTAAAATCCGAAACGGAAAAGTGGCGGGCATGAAAACAAATGAGAACCCGATGCCGGTGGAAGAGATAGAATGGTAGGTGGACGATGAGAGCATTTCGAAAAGACTTTATCCGGGAAATCACAAAGAACAAGGGGCGGTTTCTGTCAGTCTTTTTCATCGTGCTTCTTGGCGCGGCGTTTTTCTCGGGCATCCGGTCGGCGGAAGGAGATATGAAGGTTTCGGCGGACCGGTATTATGATGAAGTAAATTATATGGATTTGAAAGTTCTTGGAACGCTGGGGCTGACGGACGATGATCTGGCGGATATCGCGAAGACGGACGGCGTGAAAGCGGTTTACGGCGGAAAGACGGTGGAAGTGCTGCATGACATCGGCGAGAGCGAGCAGGTTGTGAAACTGATTGCGCTGACGGACGGTGTGAATGAGCCGCGCGTGGTCGAGGGACGGATGCCGGAGAAAGAGGATGAAATTCTTGTTGATACGCAGTTTCTGAAAAGTTCCGGCTGTGAGATCGGGGATCAGGTAACGTTCACTTCCGGAACGGAGGATCCGCTCTCAGATTCGCTGACCGGGGATACGTTTACGATTGTTGGTTCGGCGACGCTCCCTTATTATATGGATCTGAACCGCGGAACGGGCTCGATTGGAAATGGAAGCATCAACAGTTTTGCACTGCTGCTTCCGGAGACATTTACCTCGGATCTCTATACAGAGATTTACGTCCAGGCGGACGGCGCACAGGAAGAGGCGAGCTACAGCGATGCGTATGATGAGACGGTGAAAGCTGTACAGACGAAGATTGAAGCGCTCGAGGATGCGGCGTGCGACCGGCGGTATACGGCAGTCAAAACCGAAGGACAGGAAAAGATTGATGATGCAAAACAGCAGGTCGCTGATGCAGAGCAGAAATTAGCGGACGCAAAAACAGAGTTGGATGACGGTGCACAGCAGCTTGCCGACGCGAAAGTGACGATTGCGGACAAAGAGCAGGAACTTCTCGACGGCGAACAGACGTTAAAGGAAAAAGAACAGGAGCTTCTTGACGGAAAGCAGACGATTGCTGAGAAAGAACAGGAACTCCTTGACGGAAAACAGACCATTGCAGACAAAGAGCAGGAACTTCTCAGTGCGAAAGCAACCATCGCCGATAAAGAGCAGGAACTGGCATCCGGCAAGGCAACGCTGAAAGATAAAGAGGCGGAACTTGCGAGCGGAAAAGCGACGCTGGAAGCAAAGGCGGCAGAGCTGGAAAGCGGAAAAGCGGAGCTGAATCAGAAAGCCGATGAACTTGCAAGTGGAAAAACCACACTTGAGGCAAAAGCGAAAGAACTTTCCGACGGAAAAGCACAGCTTGCAGAGAAAGAAACAGAACTGGCATCCGGCAAAAAAGAGTTAGAGGAAAAAATGACGCAGCTTTCGGCGGCAAAAACCGAACTGACTCGGAAGCAGACGGAGCTGAATACTGCAAAAGAGCAGCTTTCCGAAAAAGAAACGGAATTGAATATTGCAAAGGAGCAGCTTTCCGCTGCACGCGAGGAACTGGACAACAAGAAAGCAGAAACCGCTGCAGGACGCACACAGTATGAAGCGCAGAAGGCAGCGTATGAAGAACAGAAGAGTCAGTATGAGACAGCCAAGGATCAGTTAGCCCAGATTTCCAGTCAGCTTCCGATGGTGGAGGCTGCGCAGACAGAAGTGACTGGTCAGATCGAGGTGATTGAGGCTCAGCTTGACGGACTGACGGAGGAAGATGAAGCATATGTATCCCTGTTGGAACAGAAAACTGCGCTGGAAGCAAAGCAGACAGAGTTAGCGCAGCAGCTTTTCACGATGCAGGAGCAGAAAACACTTCTGGAACAAAACATCGCAGCGTTTGAAGCAGCAAGCGCTGATGCGGAAGCCCGGCTTGCGGCTGCAGAAGCTCAGATTACCGACGCAGAAAGTCAGCTTGCCGCTGCAGATGCACAATTAACAGAAAAAGAGCAGGAATGCGCCGCAGGCGAGGCACAGATTGCTTCTGCAAAAGAAAAACTGGAAAGCGGCGAAGTTCAGATTACAGAGGCTCTTGCCCAGCTTCAGGATGGAGAAGCACAGGCAGAAGCTTATCAGAAACAGATTGAGGATGGCGAAGCCCAGCTTGCCTCTGCCAAAGCAGCGATTGCCGACGGAGAAGCTCAGATTGAGACGAACCGCAGTAAATTAAAAGACGGAGAAACTCAGCTTGCGGCTGCCAGAGCCCAGCTTGCTGATGGGGAACAGCAGATTGCATCGTACCGACAGACGATTCAGTCGGGTGAGACCCAGCTTGCCGCTGCAAAGCAGACAATTTCCAGTGGAGAAAGTCAGCTCGCCGACGCGAAACAGACGATCGCCGACGGCGAAACCCAGTTAGCAGAAGCAAAGCAGACGATCGCCGATGGAGAAAGTCAGCTCGCCGAAGCCAAGCAGACGATTGCCGACGGTGAAACCCAGCTTGCCGACGCGAAACAGGAAATCGACGACGGAAAAATCTCCCTTGCGGATGCGAAACAGGAAATTGCCGATAAAGAAAAGGAACTTGAGGACGGCAAAGCCGAATACGAAAAAGCAAAAGCCGACGCCGAACCAGAAATCGCAGATGCGAAGCAGGAAATTGCGGACGGTGAGAAAACACTCGCAGACCTGAAAAAACCAACGTGGTACGTCTGGGGACGGGATAAGGTAACGTCAACTGAGAGCTTCGGTCAGGATGCCGGCCGTATCTCGAATATCGGAAAATTCTTCCCGGTTATCTTCTTCCTCGTGGCTGCTCTCGTCAGCCTGACGACGATGACACGAATGATCGAGGAACAGCGTCAGCAGATCGGAACGTTAAAAGCCCTCGGCTATTCCGACGGCGTGATCGCCTTTAAATATTTTGCATACGCGATGCTCTCCACCGTATCCGGCGCTCTCGCGGGCGTGGTGGTTGGAGAAAAAATCCTGCCCTGGGTTATTATGAATGCCTACGGCATGCTGTATACCGGACTCCCGTATTACATGACCCCGCTGAACTGGGAGCAGGGAGGCCTTGCGATTCTGGCGAGTGCAGCCTGCACCGGCGTGGCGACGATCGCGGCATGCTACAAAGAACTCGCCGCAGGTCCGGCAGAGCTGATGCGGCCGGAAGCACCGAAAAATGGCAAACGGATTTTCCTGGAACGCATCGGCGTACTCTGGAAACATCTGAACTTTACGCAGAAATCAACCGTGCGGAATCTGGTGCGGTATAAAAAACGATTCTTCATGACCGTTATCGGAATCGGCGGATGCATGGGTCTGATCCTCGTCGGTTTCGGCCTTCAGGATTCCATCACCGCGATTGCGAAAAACCAGTTCGTCAGCCTCTTCACCTATCAGGCGAATGCTGTGCTGAATTCAGATGTGGATGAATCCGAAAAAGAAGCATTGCAGACCGATCTGGAAAACCACAGCGGCATCGATGAGCTGCTGGAAATGTACTGCCAGAACATCGAACTGCAGACCGACAAAAAGACCGTGGATGCAGTGCTTGAAGTGCCGAAAGAACTGACGAATTTCAATGACTTCTATGCCTTCCGAGACCGGAAAAGCGGAGAAGTTTACGAATTCCCGACCGACGGCGGCGCAGCCATCAGCGAAAAGACAGCAACGATGCTCGGCGTAAAAGCAGGCGACACGGTTCAGCTGAAAAAAGGCGACGATATTGTGGACGTAAAGATTTCGATCATCGTCGAAAACTACGTGCGCCATTATCTGTATCTGGCCCCGGATCTCTACGAGGAGCTGTTCGGCGGAGCGCCGGATTACAACCAGCTTCTGATGAAATATCAGGACACGTCGAGCAATTATGAGACAGCACTCGGAGAAAAAATCATGACGTACGACGGTGTAGCGGCAATCTCGTTCACATCCGACCTGATTGATCAGATTGACAACATGCTTCGTTCCCTCGACATCGTCATCGTGGTGCTGATCGTATCGGCGGGCCTGCTGGCGTTTGTGGTGCTGTACAACCTGAACAACATTAACATCACCGAACGACAGAGAGAGCTGGCAACGCTGAAAGTGCTCGGCTTCTTCGACGGCGAGGTGGCATCGTACGTGTACCGGGAAAACATGGTGCTGACACTGTTCGGCGTTATCGCGGGCATGGGAATTGGAACGTTTTTACATCATTGCGTAATTCAGACCGTCGAGGTCGATATGATGATGTTCGGACGAAACGTGTTCCCGCGGAGCTACGGCTGGAGCGCCCTGATTACCCTGGCGTTTGCTCTGTTCGTCAACTTTATGATGTTCTACCGATTAAGAAAAATTGATATGATTGAATCGCTGAAAAGCGTGGAGTAAACAACAGAAAAAGGCCGTCCGCGGTGATGCAGAGAATCTGCAGAAACCGTGGGCGGTTTTTTCATTTTGAAAGTGAAATATGAGCCGGAATGCTTGTTTTTTCAGACATTTCGTTGTATAAAAAAGATAAGGGTTTTTATCAGAACAGAATCAAAAAACAAAGAGTAAAGGGGATTTTTACAAATGGGAACAACAGAAACGAAAAAAATGAGAGTCGGCGTTGTCGGCTGCGGAGCGATCAGTGATATTTATCTGACGAACATGATTCATAACTTTGAGAATCTTGAGGTAGCAGCATGCTGCGCAGGCCATCTTGAACATGCGAAAAAGAAAGCAGAGCAGTATGGCATCAAGGGCTGTACCTACGAGGAAATTCTGGCAGACCCGTCGATTGAAATGGTAGTCATTCTGACACCGGCACCGACCCACGAGGGGCTGATCCGTCAGGCACTGGAAGCCGGAAAACACGTTTACACTGAAAAAACAATGACCCTCGCACCGGAAACGGCAGCGAAACTGATCGAGCTGGCAGAGGAGAAACATCTCTATCTCGGTTCCGCACCGGACACCTTCCTTGGATCGGCACTGCAGACCGCAAGAAAAGCGATCGACGACGGGCTGATCGGCGAGGTGACATCTTTCGAAGCATGCGCAAACCGCGATCTTGATTTGCTGGCGAGCATCTTCCGTTTTCTGCGGATGCCGGGCGGCGGTATCTGCTACGATTTCGGTGTTTATTATCTGACCGCCATCGTCAGCCTTTTCGGCCCGGTGGACCGTGTCGTTTCCTCCGTGCGCAACCTTGCGCCGAAGCGCGTCAATGTCGTCCCGGACAGCCCGGAATACGGCCAGGAATTTGACTACAGCAACGAGAGCCAGGCTTTCACGATTCTGGAAATGAAAAACGGCGTGACCGGCACATTCTGTGTCAATGGCGACAGCACCATCAACGATCAGGCGGTATTCACAATTTACGGCAAAAAAGGTATTTTAAAGCTGGTGGACCCGAACAATTTCGGCGGCGATATCGTCTACATTCCGGGCGTGAAGGACTGGACACAGCAGGCAGTTCCGGAAGTGCTGGATTATGGCTTTGCCTACAGCGAAAACAGCCGCGGCCTCGGTCCGTCCGAGATGGCAGAAGCAATTGCAGAGGGCAGACCAAACCGTGCGAATGCCAAAATGGCATATCACGTACTCGATACGATCGATCAGATTATGAAGAGTGCGGAAACGGGTGCATTTGAGAAGGTTCCATCCACCTGCGAAAGACCGGAGGCCATGCCGAATTCATAGCCTATTTCTGATAGGATTGCAGGTACATCTGACGGAAGTCGGTAGGGCTTACATTTTTTGATTTCAAAAAGACTCTGTTAAACGTAGAAATACTGTTAAAACCGGATTCGAGCGACACTTCGGTGATCGTGAGATCCGGTTTTTTTAACAGGTTTTCGGCGATATGGAGCCGTTCCCTGGTGACGAAATCCGTGAAGGAGAGGCCGGTGTATGCGCGGAACAGCTTGGAAAAATGGCAGCGGGAGAATCCGGCGACTTTTGATGCTTCTTCCAGGGAAACCGGTTCGGTGCAGTGACTTGAGATCCAGGTACATGCAGCAACCATCTGGCGGTGTACCTGTGCGGAATGGCCTGTTTTTTGCGGTGCGGCAGTTTCGGTCGGCACGGAGAGATTTTCGCCGAGCAGAATAAAAAACTGATATAGCAGAACGCATCCGCGCAGTTCGGAAAAACTGATACCGGAGAGGGAGAGCCTGCGCAGCTCTGTCAGAAATCCGCGAAGCTTTTCGATTTCCGGGAAGTTGTTCTGATTCAGAAGACGGATCTGATAAAAAAGATAAGCAACAGACTGGAAATCCACGCGTTTTTCCAGAAAATCTGCATCGAGCTGAAGCATGATCAGGCGATGTTCTCTGTTGGTTGTGGAAACAGCGTGCAGCTCGCCGGGCCAGATAAAAAGAAGATCACCGGGCTTTAGCGGAAAGGTTTCTCCATTTACTTCATAGATAATGCCGTTATCCTGTGCAAGCACAATTTCGATATAGTGATGCCAGTGCAGACCGAAATAGGCGGGGACATGCGAAATAGAGATATCGTAAACATAGCTGTTAGCAAAATGATTGTTTTCGAAAAAAGAAGTCGAATCGTTTTTCATGGCAAAAGAATCCTCCGTATCTGATAAACGGTATTATACAACAGAAGAGAGAAAAAATATAGAAAAAATCGAAACATCTGGGCAATGATCGGCAATATATAAGTAGTGTTTTACGAGGATCTGTATTATGGTTAAGATATGAAAATTGTGAAGAACGGCAGAAATCGGAAAAAGAGTGATGTGATTTTGGCGAAAATTCACAATAAAAGTTTATGAAAAGTGAAGAAGTGAGAGGTAAGCGAAAAATGCAGATTTATGTAGATGGAAATGCTGTGCGAAGCGGAAATGGGCAGAAGGAATATCCATTTCAGACGATTTCCGAGGCGGCAAAAATTGCAATGCCCGGCGACGAGGTGCTTGTAGCGCCTGGCGTATATCGGGAATATGTAGATCCGGCGAATGCGGGATGTGAGGATGCAAGAATTGTGTACCGTTCTGTGGAACCGGGAAAAGCTGTGATTACCGGTGCGGAAATTGTGGATAACTGGGAGCATTTGGAAGGTGATGTGTGGACAGCGCGCGTTTCGAACGGATTGTTTGGGGATTACAATCCATATACGACACTGGTCAGCGGTGACTGGTTTATCGCATCCTACACGGCACACACCGGAGAAGTGTATCTGAATGGAAAATCTATGTATGAGGTGACAAGTCTGGATCAGGTGAAAAAGCCGGAGATCTATAAAAAATCCTGGGATCAGGCATTCACGGTTTACACCTGGTATGTGGAGCAGGACGAAGAGAAGAATGAGACCGTTTTCTATGTGAATTTCCAGGGGAAAAACCCGAATGAGGAAACGGTGGAAATTAATGTGCGCGAGAATTGCTTTTATCCATCGAAGGAGGGCATTGGTTATATCACGCTGTCCGGCTTTGTTGTAAAACAGGCGGCAACCCAGTGGGCTCCGCCGACGGCATATCAGGAAGGAATGGTCGGCCCGCACTGGTCAAAGGGATGGATCATCGAGGATTGTGAGATTTCAGATTCGAAGTGCTCGGGCATTTCACTTGGAAAATACAGACAGCCGAACAATGACAATAAATGGCTCAAATGGAAATTCAAAGATGGCACACAGACGGAGCGTGACTGTATCTGCCAGGCGCAGCGGGAGGGATGGACAAAGGAAAACATCGGAAGCCACATCATCCGCCGGTGCAACATCCATGACTGTGGACAGACGGGTATTGTAGGCCACTTAGGCGGTGTGTTCTCGATTATTGAGGATAACCACATTCACCATATCAATAATAAACAGAACCTTGCGGGTGCGGAGATCGGCGGCATCAAGATGCATGCAGCAATCGATGTGATCATTCGAAGAAACCATTTCCATCACTGTACGAGAGGCCTCTGGCTCGACTGGCAGGCACAGGGCACACGTGTTACGCAGAACCTGTTCCATGACAATACGCTGCCGAACGAGGAAAATGCAAATCCAGAAGGTATGGACGGTATCGGCGAGGATATCTTTATTGAAATTTCCCACGGACCGACACTGGTGGACAATAACGTACTGCTTTCGGACCGCGCGATGAAGCTGGCAACGCAGGGTGTTGCGGTAGTACATAACCTGATCGCGGGATCGTTTACTGCTGTCGGCCGCGGTGTCAACAATGGCTCCGAAAAGCTGCCGTCGCCACGCTACACACCGTACCATGTGCCGCATCGCACGGAGATCAACGGATTTATGACGGTTCTTCACGGTGACTGCCGGTTCTACAATAATATCTTCATCCAGAAGCCGGTTCGTGCGGGAATGGAAGAAATCCGTAAACTGACCGGAGATAATGAGTGGGATGACGGAAATCTGACAGCAGGAACCGCACCGTACAGCGGATATCCGACATTGGAGGAGTACGTGGCAAGATTTGAGGGCTACTGCGGAATGGGCTCCGGAAAGTCACCGGATCTGTATTACGAGAAGCTGCCGGTATGGCTTGGCGGCAACGTTTACTTCAATGGGGCGAAGCCGGCAGAGCAGGAACAGGACGCTGTAGTGGATACCGAGCATGAAATCACCATCGGTGTAAAAGAAGAGAACGGAAAATGGAAACTGGAGACTAATGTTTACGATTATCTGCCGCAGAATGCCTGTGCAGTGATCTCAACGGAGACGCTTGGCATGGCATTTGAGCCGGAACAGAAATATGAGAATCCGGATGGAACGCCGATCGTGTTCCGATATGACTACTTCGGAAACCGTCAGGGCATTCATCCGCTGCCGGGCCCGTTTGCATCAAAAGAGGCTGCGGAAGAAGCATTATCGTAAAGAAATTCTATAGACCCGCAAAAAAATAGCGTAAAAAATTCAGCGCCGCAGAGAGTGAATGATTGCGTCACAGCCTTTTTTGCAGTGTTTTCGGGTTTTACTATAACAAAAAGGAGTATAGAGAAATGATTTACTATGTCAATAATTCCGCTCCGAAGAATGGAAACGGAACAAAAGAGATGCCGTTCAAGTTCATCAACGATGCGGCAAAAATTGCAAAGGCAGGAGATGAAGTTCTGGTTGCACCTGGTATTTACCATGAATATGTTGATCCGGTCAACGGCGGAACCGAGGATGCGAGAATCGTCTATAAGAGTGAGAAGCCGCTCGGCGCAAAGATCACCGGTGCGGAAACGATGAATGACTGGGAGCATTACAAAGATAATGTGTGGGTATGCCGTGTAGACAACGGAGTTTTTGGCAATTATAACCCATACACGACAATGGTCGGCGGTGACTGGTATTTTGCACCGGTGGTACGCCATACCGGCGCGGTTTATCTGAATGACCGCCAGTTATACGAGACAGAGACGCTCGAGGAGTGTATCAAGGGCGAGGTTTATGCGCCGTCCTGGGAGCCGGAGTGGTCGGTTTACAAATGGTATACCGAGCAGGACAAAGAGAAAAATCAGACGGTCATCTACGCAAACTTCCAGGGTAAAAACCCGACGGAGGAAAAAGTAGAAATCAACGTGCGCCGGAACTGCTTTATGCCGTCGAAAACAGGCGTAAATTACATTACGTTCAGTGGATTTGATGTCAGCAAGGCAGCAACGACATGGGCGCCGCCGGCTGCTTATCAGGATGGTATGATCGGTCCGCACTGGTCGAAGGGATGGATTATTGAGGACTGTGAGGTCAGCAACAGCAAGTGCTGCGGTATTTCGCTCGGAAAATATTACGATCCGGAGAACGACCATTACTTTACCAGAAAACACGTAAAAAGCCCGACCCAGATGGAGCGTGATGCTGTGTGCCGCGGCCAGTATCACGGCTGGACGAAGGAGAACATCGGAAGCCATATCATCCGCCGCTGCCACATCCATCACTGTGAGCAGACCGGTATTGTCGGACGGATGGGCGGTGTGTTCAGTATTATCGAGGACAACCACATTCACAACATCAACAATATGCAGCAGCTTGGCGGAGCCGAGATTTCCGGTATCAAGATGCATGCAGCGATCGATGTTGTGATGAGAAGAAATCATATTCATCATTGCACGATGGGCATCTGGTGCGACTGGGAGGCACAGGGAACACGCCTGACCCAGAACCTGCTGCACGACAACTGCCCGCCGGAGGGAACACCAAAGGCAGAGGGCGCAATGATGAGTCAGGATATTTTCATCGAGGTTGGCCATGGTCCGACACTGATCGATAACAATATTATGCTCTCACCGGTCAGCGTTCGTATGGCGACCGATGGTATTGCCTGCGTACACAATCTGATGCTTGGCTCATTAACTGCAGTTGGCGGCGGAACAGGAGACCGTTACACGCCATATCACATCCGTCACCGTACCGAGGTTGCCGGATTCATGACATTCCTGCATGGCGATGACCGGTTCTACAACAACATCTTTATCCAGAATTACCCGGTTGAGGAAACAGAAACGGTTGAGGACATGGGCTTCAAGATGGAGGATAACCAGGAGGTCGGAACGCATGTGTTCGACGAGTATCCGACCTATGACGAGTGGATCAGCCACTTTGAGCTGGATAAACCGGCCGACATGAGCAAGCTGGAGCCGTATCACAATAAATGTCATCTGCCGGTTTGGGTAAACGGAAACGCTTACTTTAACGGAGCAAAGGCGTGTGTGAATGAAAAAGAGAATCTTATGGATAACGAGAACCAGGTTAAGGTGGAACTTGTGGAAAAAGACGGCCACTATTCCATCAAGACGAACGTGTATGAGTTCCTGAAGGATTTCCGGACGGGAATTATCAACAGTGATATTTTAGGATACGCCTTCGAGCCGGAGCAGAGATTCGAAGATCCGGACGGAAGCACGATTATCTTCGATCAGGACTATCTTGGCGAGCACCGCGGCGTGGCAGCAATGCCGGGACCGTTTGCGGATGGAGCTGAGGCAGAGAAGATTCTGTGGTAGAAGAAATCAGAACTTACCGGTTGATATGAAAAAAACAGGGCGCTGTGCAGGAAATGGCACAGCGCCCTGTTTTGGTAAAAGGAAAGTCAGGATGCCTTTGCAGAATCTTTTGCCGTCGGCATTTTCGCGTATAAGATTTTCAGTATAATCGGTGTTGCAACACTCGAGAAGAGAATCAGCAGAATCACGGCACTGAAGAAATCGCCGGATAAAAAGCCTGCATTCAGACCCTTTTGCGCGACGATCAGACAGACTTCACCGCGGGTCATCATACCGACACCGATTTTCAGGCTGTCGCCCCAGGTAAAGCCGCATCCCTTTGACATCAGGCCACAGCCGATGATTTTTGCGACAAGGCCGACGATGACGAAACAGATGGCAAAGAGTACGAATTTCTCGTTCATGCCGCTGAGCGTTGTTTTGAGTCCGATACTTGCAAAGAAAATCGGTCCGAAAATCATATAGGAGCTGATATCCATTTTTTCTTCGATGTAATCGGAAGAATCGAGGGAACACAGGATAACGCCCGCAACGTATGCACCGGTAATATCGGCGATGCCGAAATATTTTTCGGAAATGTAGGACAGTCCGAAGCAGAGTGCAAGACCCAGAATCGGGAGACGGCGGGTGTGCGGAAATACGGAGTTCATGCGGTTGAACAGCTTAAAGCAGAGAAAACCGAGCACAATCGCAAGGGCAAAAAACAGAATGGTGGAGGCTGCTACTTTCAGCGGATTGGATGTCGGATCCTTAAAACCGATGACAACAGTCAGCACAATGATACCAATGACATCATCAATGATAGCTGCGTTTAAGACGGTTGTTCCAACCTCTGTTTTCAGTTTGCCGAGTTCTTTTAAGGCCTGTACGGTGATGCTGACCGATGTTGCAGTCAGAATAACACCGATAAAAACAGCGTGGTAAAATTCTTCCGTTCCGACAGCAGAGAAGCCATAAAAGCTCATGTATAAGACGGCTCCAAGAACCAGAGGAACAAAAACACCGGCACAGGCGATCAGCAGGGATTTCACTCCGGTGCGGAGCAGATCCTTCAGGCTGGTGCCAAGACCTGCGGAGAACATCAGCAAAATGACACCGATCTCCGCCATCTGTGCGAGAAAGTCAGACTGCTGAACGAGTCCCAGCACACTGGGTCCAAGGACAATACCGGCAATCAGCTCGCCCACAACCTGCGGAGCCTTGCATTTTCTGGCAAGAATACCAAACAATTTTGCGAATACGATAATGATTGCCAGGTCTTTTAAAATGACATACGTATCCATGAAAAAGATACCCCCTTTTATGAAGTTTATGTATGTGTCGGCAGCTTGAAAGAGCAATGCCGGAGTTTGATACGCATACATTTTCAGTATAACAAAAATTGAGAAAAAATACTATCGGCAAGAAAGAAAAAATAAAGTAAAACGGAAAAATGATGCAGGCGTATGGAACCGTTCTTTTGTAAAACAAAACTGGAAAAGAGGATTGTGAGGGTTATTGTCAGATTAAGAGCAGTGAATGGTAATGGAAAAAGAGATATAGAAAAGAGCATGTAGATATAGTATGATCAAAGCAGCAAATAAATTTTACATGGAGTTTAAAAAGCGGGATCAAAGAAAAAACGGGTAAAGGGAAACTATTATGAATGGCTAAACAACCCATGTTTTCATGGTGAGGTGGATCGGGAAAACATAGAACTCTCGGACATTATTACATTTCATTTTTATGGTGATTATACGCATGCACGAAGAATGGTAAAGTTTTTGAAACAGTTTAATCGTCCGCTGATTAATACAGAATGGATGCATAATTTGTATCATGCAGATTTTACTCCGTATGATCAGGAGGAGTTGGATATACTAAAGAAGTGTAATGAAGATAAGAATATCTGGAAATAAGGAACTAGGAGAAACAAAAACGTTGACGAAAAAAAAGAAATTTGATAAACTGGAAAAATAAAAGGGAGTAGCTAGCCAACCGTGTTCACTTCTTCGTCAGTACAGCTATTGATATTCAATAACTCGGAAAGTGATTAAATAGCGAGACTTTTACTGTAGATGCAGTAGGAGTCTCTTTTTTTATGCCTATAACACCTGCTGCAAAGAATGCAAAAGAAAGAGAGGAAGATACGTATGATGTTACAGGCAGGGATTTTGATAGTGGGTTTCCTTTTTCTGGTAAAAGGAGCAGACTGGTTTGTGGAAGGGTCTGCAAGCATAGCAAGAAAGTTTGGAATTCCCCAGCTGATTATCGGACTTACCATTGTTGCAATGGGAACGAGTATGCCGGAGGCTGCTGTAAGTATTACCGCAGCGATGCAGCAGAACGCAGGAATTACGATAGGAAATGTGGTTGGAAGCAATATTTTGAATATTTTTATTATTCTCGGACTTACGGCATTAATAACAAATGTGGCAATACAAAGGTCTACCTTGTTTTATGAAATACCGTTTATGATGTTTGTTACGGTAGTTTTAATGATATGCGGAATCACAGGAGGAAAAGTAACGTTTGCCGAGGGCATAGTCTTATGGGTACTGTTTCTTGTATATCTTGGCTATTTGTTTGTAATGTCGAAAAAAGGGGAAAATCCGGAAGAGGAGGAAGCGAAAAATTATCCTGTCTGGAAATGTCTTCTTTTGATGGTGGCAGGCGGCGTCCTGGTTGTAAAAGGAAGTGATTTTGCCGTCAGCGGGGCAACCGAGATTGCACGATACTTTGGAATGAGTGAGCGTTTTATCGGACTGACGATTGTTGCTCTCGGAACATCCCTTCCGGAGCTGGTAACATCTGTGACAGCAGCAAAAAGAGGGAATGCAGGAATTGCAATCGGAAATATTGTCGGAAGCAATATTTTTAACATTTTATTTGTAATTGGAACAGCCGCACTGATCTGTCCTGTGCCATTTGAAACTAAATTTATTGTAGACACAGGAATCGCAATTCTGGCAGGTCTGGTTTTATGGATTGGGACGTACAAGAACAGGGAATTACGGAAAACGTGTGGTGTCGTTATGCTTTTATGCTATGCAGGATATTTTGCATATTTATGTGTGGTATAAGATGAACCATTTTTGATGAAACCAGTATTTAGGCACCGACCATTTGGCCGGTGCTTTTGAAGTGCATTCAAAGCTATGCGAAACGGAAGAAAAAATCAAGAATCATGCTAGAATCTAGCTTCGGAAGGCGGAAAACAGTCC
>ENA-ORNQ01002026-ORNQ01002026.1-human-gut-metagenome-genome-assembly--contig:-NODE-2026-length-14399-cov-2.796431_pt1 | contig 14399 bp, 13 predicted proteins | sample MGYA00242116_ERZ509024 | MGnify/ENA primary metagenome ERZ509024 (study PRJEB26280, sample SAMEA2338697) | human gut metagenome | biome: human gut; feature: human-associated habitat; material: faeces...
AGAAACCCGGTTCATTTTGTGAATTGGGGTTCTTTTTTTGTGCCTTTTTTTGGGGTTCCGTAATTTGGCAGAAAGGATTTGCGCTTCGTGGGCTCTTTCGTTCGTTGAGTATGCAGCAGTATGGGTGCTTATGCTGCCGCATATACAAACACGTGGGTATCAAGTTTGCGTATTTTGCAAACTGATACCCTTACACGTTTGTCTAGCGGGAGCGCCCACGAGATGTAAACTTTTCTGGAACTCCTGCTAAAAACCTGAAAAAGTAACATCACCTATTGCCTAAAAACCATTTCATGATTTTTATTGCAAAATATTAGAATCTATGATATGATGACAAAACGGTAAAAATAAAATAAAAAAATAAATATAAGTTCTAAAAATGAATTATACGGCATATATATAGTTATGTATAGAAAAATGCTTGATTCAAGCAGACAAAAAACAAAGGAGGTCATGAGAAATGGCAGATAAGATTTTGGGAAACAATCAGGTGAATATTTATGGTGAAGTGGTAAGTGAGTTTGCTTTTAGCCATGAAGTGTATGGTGAAGGATTCTATATGGTGTATCTTTCGGTAAAACGATTGAGCCAAGTGTATGACAAGATTCCGCTCATGGTATCGGAGCGGCTTATTGACATAACGAAGGATTACCGAGGTATGTATATGGAGGCGAGTGGACAGTTTCGCTCTTATAACCGTCATGAAGAAAATCATAACCGGCTTGTTTTATCCGTGTTTGTAAGAGATTTACATATAGACGAAGAAGAGATGGAAGTAGAGAAACCGAATTATATCTTTTTGGATGGTTACTTGTGCAAACCACCGGTTTATCGAAAGACACCGCTTGGAAGAGAAATTGCGGACCTTTTGATGGCTGTCAACCGTCCATATGGCAAATCCGATTACATTCCTTGCATCTGCTGGGGAAGAAATGCCCGTTACGCCGATGGATTTGGTGTAGGAGAACACGTTCAGCTGTGGGGACGGATTCAGAGCCGTGAATACCAGAAGCAGGTTGGCGACGAGGAATATGAAACACGCGTTGCTTATGAAATTTCCGTCAGCAAATTGGAGTGTGTGGAAGAGAGTAATGAGATTACTGCGGCCTGTGTGATTGATGAAGAAGATAAAAAAGAGTGAACTAATGCTTGACCACTAAAGGGAAGAGTGATATTCTTTTATATAGAAAGGTAGAGGCGCGGACTTTATCAGTAGCAAATCGGACATGACAGGATGGATGATGATTTGTGAAAGGAACGTCTGCCGAAGGAGAGGATTGCCTGCACATGATTCTTCTGGGCATATGGTAAATAATCATATGACTGTCATCGCTATGATGGAGTGCTACTCGTTATCGAAAACAATGAGGAGTTGGCACGTGTGTCGGCTCCTTTTTTTGCAATCCATTCATAAGCACAAAACGTAATTCAGAAAGGATGAAGAAAATGGCTATTTTTACTGGAGCAGGTGTTGCATTGATTACACCAATGAATGAAGACGGAAGTGTGAATTATGAAAAATTGGGAGAACTGTTGGAGTTTCATGTGGCAAATAAAACAGATGCCATCATTATTTGCGGAACAACCGGCGAGGCATCTACACTGTCAGATGAAGAACATTTGGAGTGTATTCGTTTTGCCTGTGAAGTAATTAATAAACGGATTCCGGTTATCGCAGGAACCGGTTCGAACTGCACACAGTCGGCAATTGAGTTGTCAAAAGAAGCAGAGAAAAGTGGAGTGGATGGACTTCTCTTAGTTACTCCATATTATAACAAGGCAACACAGAATGGTTTGAAAGCACATTACAAAGCCATTGCAAAAGAAGTTAATGTTCCAATTATTTTATATAATGTACCAAGCCGTACGGGTACCAGATTAGCACCACAGACAGTTGTGGATTTGTGTCATGAAGTGCCAAACATTGTCGGCGTAAAGGATGCGACAGGTGATATTTCAGAAGTTGCGGAATTAATGAGTTTAGCTAAGGGAACCGTTGATGTATATTCCGGAAATGATGACCAGATTGTACCGGTTCTTTCTCTTGGCGGTAAAGGCGTAATTTCCGTATTGTCAAATATTCTGCCAAAAGAGACCCATGACATGGTGGCAAGCTATCTTGAGGGCGATGTGGCAAAGAGCTGTGAGATGCAGTTGAAATATTTTGATTTGGTAAAGGCTTTGTTCTGCGAAGTAAATCCGATTCCTGTAAAGAAGGCATTGAATCTGATGGGAATGGAAGTGGGCAGTTTGCGTCTGCCTCTTACAGAAATGGAAGATGCAAATGCAAAGAGACTGGAAGAGGAAATGAGAAAAGCCGGCGTTATCAAATAATTAGTTACGATTGAAAAAGAATTAGGAGGAAGACGATGACTCGAATTATTATGTGCGGATGTAATGGTGCAATGGGGCGCATGATTACTGGAATTGTAAATGAAGATGCTGAGGCAGAAATTGTAGCAGGAATTGATATGGTGGATACGAAAGAACATTGTTATCCTGTTTTTCAGAAATTAGCAGACTGTGATGTAGAGGCAGATGCTTTGATTGATTTCTCGACACCAAAAATTTTGGATGATATTCTTACATTCAGCAAAGAGAAAAAAGTGCCGGTAGTACTTTGCACAACCGGATATGACGATGAGCAGCTTGCTAAAATTGAAGAAGCAGCAACACAGACAGCCGTTTTGAAGTCTGCAAATATGTCACTTGGTATCAACACACTTTTGAAGCTGGTGCAGGATGCGGCAAAAGTATTTGCTACAGAAGGATTTGATGTGGAAATCGTAGAAAAACATCACAACCAGAAACTGGATGCTCCATCCGGTACGGCACTTGCATTAGCGGATTCCATTAATGAGGCAATGGGAAATCCATACGAGTATGTTTATGACCGCTCGCAGAGAAGACAGAAACGTGATAAAAAAGAACTTGGCATTTCCGCAGTGCGTGGTGGTACGATTGTCGGCGAACACGATGTGATTTTTGCCGGTAAAGATGAAGTGATTACATTTTCCCATACTGCCTACAGTAAAGCTGTATTTGGAAAAGGCGCTGTGGCAGCGGCAAAATTCTTAAAAGGAAAGACAGTGGGCCGTTACGAGATGGCAGATGTCATTGCGGCAAACTGATAGGGGTGACAAGATGAGACAGGTTCAGATAAAGGATATTGTGAAAGCAGTCGGCGGTAAACTTGTTTGGGGCGATGAAAATGCTACCGTGACAAATGTTTCAACCGATTCAAGAGAAGTAAAGACTGGAACCTTATTTGTGCCAATTATAGGAGAGCGTGTGGATGCGCACCGTTTTATTCCGGATGTGTTGGAGGCAGGGGCTTCTTGTGTATTTTTTTCGGATGACAGAGAAAAGGAAAAGAAGGGTGCCGGAATATACGTTTCCGATACACTTTTGGCAATGCAGAAATTTGCTGCCTGGTACCGCAGTAAACTTCCGGTAAGAATCATTGGTATTACCGGAAGCGTTGGAAAGACAACGACAAAGGAAATGATTGCTGCCGTACTGGAAACGAAGTACCGCACGGTTAAAACTTACAAGAATTTAAACAGCCAGATTGGTGTGGCACTGATGATGTTTGAACTGGATGAAGATACAGAACTTGCCGTGATTGAAATGGGAATCAGTATGCCGGGTGAAATGGATCGGTTAGTCGAGATGGTAAAACCGGAATGCGCGGTTTTGACAAATATTGGTGTTTCTCATATTGGGAATTTGGGCTCAAGAGAAAACATCTGCAAAGAAAAAGGAAAGATTGTTAGTTATCTTCCGGATGGCGGTACGCTGTTTGCCAGCGGCAACGGAGATGTGAGACAATTAGTTGAGACACAGGTTCCGTCCACCCGCTGCAAAGGGAACTATAAGGTTTCTTACTATGGAACAGAGTCCGGCTGTGAGTATTTTGCGGATGAAATGAGTGCAAATGAGGACGGACAGAGTTTTGTGTATCATGACAGCGAGGGAAAAGAAAAAGTTTTGCTGTCTGTGATGGGAACCCATAATGTAAATAATGCCGTGATTGCGATAGCAATTGGCCGCAAGTATGGCGTGCCGGTAAAGGATGCTATTCAGGCTTTGAAAAATTACAAGCCGATTGCGATGCGTGGTGTTGTGCATGATATAAATGGGATTCACGTTGTTGATGATACTTACAATGCAAGCCCGGATTCGATTACGAGTAATCTTCATGCGCTGTTTGATTATCCGGGAAATGGCAGACGAATTGCCGTTCTTGCGGATGTACTGGAACTGGGAAAAGATTCCGGAAAACTTCACGAGGGAATCGGACAGTTTATCATAGAGGAACAAAATAAGGGACGCAGGCTTGACTACCTCTTTACGGTTGGAAAAGAAGCGGCTCACATCAGTGATTATGTAAAGGCACATAGCGATATCCCTGTTTTTTCTGCAGAGTCTAAAGATGAAGTAATGAAAGAATTGGAAACAAAACTTCAAAAAGAGGACTGGGTACTGGTAAAAGGTTCCCGTGGAATGAAAATGGATGAAGTTGTGAAACGACTGATAAAGGAGTGACAGGTTGTTTGCAGATATTATCGTAGATTTGTCGGTGGAAGCACTCGACCGGACATTTCAGTATATAATTCCGAAACAATGGGAAGGTGAAGTGTTTGCCGGGTGCTGTGTCAAAATCCCCTTTGGAAGGGGAAATCGTCTGATTCGCGGTTATGTAATGAATATAACGGATCAGGCGGCATGGCCGGTTGAACGGATGAAGGAAATTTCTGAGATTGAGAAAAAGGAACTTCCGGTAGAATCTAAGTTGATTCAGTTGGCAGCATGGATTCGACAAAGATATGGAACAACAATGAATGAAGCATTAAAAACGGTGCTTCCGATTCGGAGGCAGATTAAGTCAGTGGAAGAACACTGGCTTAATTTTGCTTTGCCCGAAGATGAAATGAAGAAGGAATTAAACCGCTGTCTGTTAAAGCATTATAAAGCAAAGGCACGCTTGCTACAGGGAATGTTTGCAGAAGGTGGACAGATGACAAGCAAGCTGGCGGCAAAAAAATATAAGATTACGAAACCCGTGATTGACAGCATGGCGAAGGCGGGATGGATTACTGTTACAAACCAAAAGAAATATAGGAATCCGGTCTTTGATGGAAAGGCATCTTCCGAAAAAAAGATGTTGAATGAAGAACAGCAGACGGCAGTGGATGCATTTACCGGAGACTACCGGCAGGGAAGGCGGACGACGTATCTGCTATATGGTGTTACCGGCAGTGGAAAAACGGAAGTCTATATGGAAATGATACAGGCAGTTTTACAGGAGAACAAACAAGTTATTATGCTGATTCCTGAAATTGCACTTACTTACCAGACGGTAGTTCGTTTTCAAAAGCGGTTTGGAGACCGGGTAACGATATTAAATTCCAGAATGTCAGAAGGGGAAAAATACGACCAGTATGAGAGGGCAAAACAAGGAGAAGTGGATATCGTTGTCGGACCACGTTCCGCTTTGTTTATTCCATTTTCAAATCTAGGACTTATTCTCATTGATGAAGAACATGAGATGAGTTATAAAAGTGAAAAGCCGCCCAAATATCATGCAAGAGATGTGGCGATTGAGAGAGCAAGGCAGAGCGGGGCAAGTGTTGTATTAGGCTCCGCGACACCGTCAGTTGAGAGCTATGAGAAGGCGAAAACGGGAGAGTATACACTTCTTACGTTACCGCACCGAGTAAACCATGTCAGTATGCCAAAGGTTTATGTGGCGGATTTAAGGAAAGAATTAGAAGAAGGAAACCGCTCAATTTTCAGCCGTGTGCTGCAGGAGAAAATCGAGGAACGGTTAAAACGAGGGGAGCAGACCATACTATTTTTAAACCGGCGTGGATATGCAGGCTTTGTTTCTTGTCGCAGTTGTGGTTTTGTGTTAAAATGTAGTCATTGTGAAGTTTCTATGACGGCACACAAAAATCATGTCGGTGATGTAGATACATTGGTCTGTCATTATTGTGGACATGCAATCGCTATGCCAAAGACATGCCCATCGTGCGGTTCGCCATATATTGCAGCATTTGGGCTTGGCACGCAGAAAGTCGAGGAAATGCTGAATAAGCGATTTCCCACGGCAAGAGTTCTTCGGATGGATGGAGATACAACAACGGGAAAACACGGACATGAAAGTGTCCTGACACCCTTTCGTAATGGCGAGGCAGATATTTTAATTGGCACCCAGATGATTGTAAAGGGACATGATTTCCCTAATGTTACGCTCGTGGCAGCATTAGCGGCTGACATGAGTTTATATGCGGGGGATTACCGAAGCAGTGAGCGCACATTTGAACTGCTTATGCAGGCAAGCGGCCGCGCCGGGAGGGCAGAAAAAGCCGGGGAAGTTGTGATTCAGACTTATAATCCGGAGGAATACTCAATTCAGGCGGTTGCCGGGCAGGATGCCGAATATTTTTACGAAAATGAACTGGCATTCAGGCGGCTTATGAAGTATCCGCCATATTCGCAGATGGCGGCGATTCTCATTCTATCGGAAGAAGAGAACGAAGCGAAAACATTGAGCGAAAAACTGGCAGAAAACATACATTCTGTGTGCGGTGATGCAGTTACGCTTATTGGTCCGTCAAAAGCCGGGTTAAGCCGTGCCAAAGACAGGTACCGGTATGTTCTATATGTAAAGAGCATGGACGAAGAAGCAATGGATTGTGTCAGAGAAATTGCAGAAGAAGCAAACCGCCGTGTCGTAAATCAAAAAACATGCAGCGTGCAGTATGACAGAGACCCGGTAAATGGTTACTAAATCTAAGAAAAGAAAAGGCAGGTAGGAAAAAATGGCAATTCGTAACATTCGTATGATTGGTGATGATATTCTCACCAAAAAATGTAAAGTAGTAAAAGAGATGACAGAAAAAAATAAAGAGTTAATTGCGGATATGTTTGATACGATGTATGACGCAGATGGTGTTGGTTTAGCAGCACCTCAGGTCGGTATTTTGAAACGGATTGCCGTAATTGATATTACGGAAGACAGAAGTAATCCGATTGTTTTGATTAATCCGGAAATTATTTCGGCCGATGGTGAGCAGAGAGGCAGTGAAGGCTGTTTAAGCGTACCGGACAAAGTTGGTATAGTAACAAGACCGAATCATGTTGTCGTAAAGGCATACAATGAAGAGATGGAGCCTTTTGAGATTGAGGGAGAAGAATTGCTTGCCCGCGCTTTGGTACATGAAATCGAGCATTTAGATGGCGGTTTGTATGTAAATAAAGTGGAAGGGAGATTGTATACCATTGAGGAATTTGAAAAAGAATTTGGAGAATAGGAGACAGCACATGAATGTAATTTTTATGGGTACACCGGATTTTTCCGTTCCTGTATTAGAAGGTCTGATTGCCTCAAAAGAGCATACGGTTACAGCAGTTGTGACACAGCCGGATAAGGCGAGAGGACGCAGCGGAAAACTGGTTTTTACTCCGGTGAAAGAAGTAGCAGTTGAAAATGACATTCCGGTCTATACACCGGCGCGTGTAAAAGATGCGGAATTTGTGGAGCAGCTTCGAAAGATTCCATGCGATGTTATTGTAGTTGTTGCATTTGGACAGCTTTTATCCAAAGAGATTTTAGATTATCCAAAGTATGGCTGTATTAATGTTCATGCGTCATTACTTCCGCGCTGGCGCGGTGCGGCACCGATGCAGTGGGCAATCCTTGAAGGGGATGAAAAGACCGGTGTAACGACGATGCAGATGTCAGAAGGACTTGATACCGGTGATATGCTGTTAAAGGCAGAAACAGTGATTGAAAAAGAGGATACAGCGGAAACGATTCATGACAGACTTTCGACAATGGGAAAATATCTTTTATTAGAAACTTTGGAGAAAGTGGAAAAAGGTGAGATTGTACCGCAAAAACAGGATGACAGTTTAAGCTGCTATGCGAAAATGCTTAAAAAAGATATGGGTAAAATTGACATGAATTGGGATGCTGCGAAAGTGGAACGATATATTCGCGGAATGAATTCATGGCCGAGTGCGTATGCCGAATTCCGAGGGAAAACATTAAAACTTTGGCGTGCGAATGTGCTTCCATGGAATACGGGACATAAGCCGGGCATGGTTGTTGATGTATTAAAAAATAGTTTTATCGTTCAGACCGGTGACGGCTGTCTGGAACTTTTAGAAGTGCAGTTAGAAGGAAAGAAACGAATGGATGCCGGAAGTTTCTTACGCGGTGTAAAAATAGAAAAGGGTGATTGTTTATGCTAGGTTACGGATATGGATATGGAAGTCCCTTTTATATGTTCTGGGACCCAACATATGTATTGATTTTAATTGGCGTTGTTTTATCATTGATTGCTTCTGCGATGGTTCGGAGAAATTTTGCAAGGTACAGTGTGGTAAGAAGTGCGTCCGGTCTTACAGGGGCTCAGGTAGCACAGCGCATTTTATCCTATGCGGGAATTAACGATGTGACGGTATGCCATATTAGTGGAAATCTGACGGACCATTATAATCCGAGAACGAAGCAGATCGGGCTTTCGGATTCTGTGTATGGCAGCAATTCAGTAGCGGCAATTGCGGTGGCGGCACATGAGTGCGGACATGTGATACAGCATGCCAATTCGTATGTACCATTATCCATTCGTACCGTATTAGTTCCGGTTGCAAATTTTGGTTCCGGAGTTTCGTGGTTTTTCATTCTTGCCGGCATTTTGTTTAGTATGCCGGTGTTAATTACGGCAGGAATTGTTTTTTTTAGTGCAGCAGTATTGTTTCAGGTTGTGACCCTTCCGGTTGAGTTTAATGCATCGAGACGTGCACTTGTGATTTTACAGGATACGGGAATTCTTGGAACAATGGAAACCGATGGCGCAAAAAAGGTTCTGCGTGCGGCGGCACTGACCTATGTGGCTTCTGCGGCTGCTGCAATTTTACAGTTGTTAAGACTGATTTTATTATTTGGAAGGAACAATCGTGACTGATGAGATTACAGGCATATGAAGTTGTTTATCAAACGATGGAAAAGGGGGAGCACAGCGACTCTATTTTCCACCGGATTGTGGAACAGAATGATTTTTTGACGAGAGACAAACGATTTTTGAAACGTCTTTCTTACGGAACAATTGAGCGCAGTGTTGAACTAGATGCAATTCTGAATCAATTTGCAAAGATTCAGGTCTTAAAAATGACAGCACCGGTTCGCACGGTTCTTCGCATGGCACTCTATGAAATCCGCTATATGGAGAAAGTGCCGGAGGCAGTGAGCTGTCACGAGGCAGTGGAACTTTTGAAAAAGAAAGAGGGACAAAAACATACTGCTTTTGTAAATGGTGTGCTTAGGACAATACTGAGAAACGGGGATTCAATTTCTTTGAAACCGTGGGAAAGTTTATCTCTGCCACGGGATTTATATGACCATTTATGTGAACAGTACGGCAAAAAAACAACAAAAAAAATCGGTATGGCTTTTTTGGAGAATACAAAGGACATTACGTTACATATTGATACGTCTAAATGGACGAAAAAAATGTTTTGCGAGGAATTAAGGAAAGCCGGTGTTGCTGTCAAAAAAGCTTATTATATGGATGATACGGTGATTGTTTCCGGTGTTGAAGATATAAAAAAAATACCGGGTTACGAAGAAGGGGTGTTTTTTGTACAGGATGAAAGCTCGATGCTCCCGGTTTTGTGTGCCGGAATCCGGCCGGGGGATAAAGTTGTGGATGTGTGCAGTGCACCCGGCGGGAAAGCAATGCATGCGCTTTTATGCTTAAAGGGTGAGGGCTCTTTGAGTGCCAGAGATAAAACGGTATCAAAGGTTAAAAAAATTGAGGAAAATTTTGGACGCCTAAAATTCCAAAATGTCTCCTGTAAAGTGTGGGATGCGACAAAGAGTGATGAAGCATTTTATACGCAGGCAGATGTTGTTCTCTGCGATGTGCCATGTTCTGGAATTGGAATTATCGGACGCAAACCGGAAATCAAATACCATGCATTGCAACATGCCAAAGAACTTGTTCCAATTCAGCGAAAGATTGTAGAAAGCGCTGAGAAAATGGTAAAACCGGGAGGTATCCTAATATACAGTACATGCACAGTGAATCAGGCAGAAAACGAAGAAAATGTTCGCTATTTTGTAGAACACTTAGGATTAAAACTCGAGTCATTAAATTCTTTTTTGCCACCGATATTATGTAACCGCATGACGGCAGAAGGGATGCTTACGATGATACCGGGACTTCAGAAAAGTGATGGATTTTTCGTGGCGAGACTGCGGAAAACGGATAGATAACAGAGAGGAAACAGATGGATATTCGGAGCATGAATTTAGAGGAAATGGAAGCACTTGCCATTTCTCTTGGAGAAAAAGCATTCCGTGGAAAACAATTGTTTCAGTGGGTGCATGAAAAACAGGCAGATGATTTTGATGAAATGACGAATCTGAGTGCTGCCTTTCGGGAAAAATTAAAAGAGAATTACTGCATATCTGGTGTGAGACAGGTGGAAAAACAGGTGTCGAAAAAAGAAGATACGGCAAAGTATTTATTTGCACTGGAAGATGACCATGTAATCGAAAGCGTGTGGATGAAGTATCATCATGGCAACAGCGTGTGTATTTCGTCGCAGGTGGGATGCCGGATGGGATGTACATTCTGTGCGTCTACACTTACCGGACTCACGAGGAATCTGACTGCCGGGGAAATGCTCTCACAGATTTATCAAATTCAGAAAGATACAAAAGAGAGAGTATCGAATATCATTGTGATGGGAATGGGCGAGCCCCTTGATAATTATGAGGAACTTCTACGTTTTATAAAACTGGTTTCCTGTGAGAAAGGAATTGGAATCAGCCAGCGTAATATTACCGTATCAACGTGTGGTTTGGTGGATAAAATCAGAATGCTTGCGGATGAAAAACTGCAGATTACGTTAGCAATCAGCCTGCATGCACCAAATGATGAAATCAGGCGTCAGACGATGCCGATAGCCAATCGTTATACCATTGGTGAAATCATACAGGCTTGCAAATATTATTTTGACAAAACCGGGCGCCGTATTACGTTTGAATACAGTATGATTCGCGGTGTGAACGATAAGGAAGAGCACGCAAAGGAACTGGCAGGCAGACTCTCCGGTTTAAATTGTCACATTAATTTAATTCCGTTAAATGAAGTGAAAGAGAGAAATTGTTACCGCTCAACGAAGGAGGATATTGAGAAGTTCAAATCAATTCTTGAAAAATATAGAAAAACTGTTACAATAAGAAGAGAGATGGGGAGCGATATTGATGCTGCCTGTGGTCAGTTACGAAAGAAATTTCTGACGAAGAATGGTAGAAACTAGAGGAGGTCAGACAGTGGATACATTTTCTATGACAGATATGGGACTTCTTAGAAACAGCAATCAGGATAGTGTTTTCTGTGAAGAGAATCCCATTGGCAGATTTCCGAATCTGTTTCTTGTTGCAGATGGTATGGGGGGACATAAGGCAGGAGATTTAGCTTCCAGATTATGCATTGCAGAGATGGTTAAGCAGATACAGAGTTCGACAGCAAGGACTCCGGTTAGTGCTTTTGAACAAGCGATTGAAGCGGCAAATCAGAAGGTTTACCAGTGTGCGAAAGAAGACTTCGACCTTGCCGGCATGGGAACTACGGTGGTTGGTGCCATGGTAGAAGATGATGTTGCCTATATTGCAAATATTGGGGACTCACGTTTTTATCGTCTGCATGAACATTTGGAGCAGATTACTGTGGACCATTCGCTTGTAGAGGAGATGGTTCAGTCAGGTGAAATCCAAAAGGAAGAGATGCGGACCCATCCAAATAAGAATATTATTACAAGAGCACTGGGGACGGATGATACCGTCAGACCGGATTGTTTTGAGGTGAAAGTAGAGCCGGGGGATGTACTATTACTGTGCTCGGATGGACTGACAAATATGGTTGAAGACAGCCAGATAGAGAAGATTGTAAAAGAAAATAAAGAAGATATGAAACTGGCAGGGGAAAAATTGGTTCAACAGGCGAACGAAGCCGGTGGCAAAGATAACATCAGCGTGATTTTAGTTCGACTGTAAAGGAGTGAAAGAATGATTAATATTGGTGCAGTAATTAGTGGAAGATATGAAATAATCGAAAAAATCGGAACCGGCGGTATGGCAGATGTATATCGTGCCAAAGACCATCGGTTAAATCGCTATGTGGCGGTTAAAATATTAAAAAATGAGTATAGCGAGGATGCGAAATTTGTTACAAAATTCCGTCAGGAGGCACAGGCAATTGCGTGTTTATCCCATCCGAATATTGTAGGAGTCTATGATGTCGGACAGGAACAGGATATGCACTATATTGTGATGGAATTTGTAGACGGCATTACTTTGAAAAAATACATTGAGCAGAAGGGCAAACTCTCGGTGAGAGAGGCAGTTGGAATCGGACTCCAGATTGCAAATGGTTTGGAGGCTGCGCATGCCAATCATATTATTCACCGTGATATTAAACCTCAGAATCAACGGGAATCGTCGACCTCGGCGATGATGGACGCGGCGCCGGCGATCTCGGCAGCCTTGCCCTGCGCGCCGCTCATGCCGCCTAAGCCCGCGGAGATGAACAGACGGCCGGCGAGGTCCTTATCGTTGGGGATGCCGAGCTTGAGACGGCCGGCGTTGAGCAGCGTGTTGAACGTGCCGTGGACGATGCCCTGGGGGCCGATGTACATCCAGCCGCCGGCGGTCATCTGACCGTAGTTGGCGACGCCGAGCGCGGCGGCGCGGTTGAAGTTCTCCTGATCGTCGAAGGTGCCGACCATCAGGCCGTTGGAGATGATGACACGGGGCGCCATCTTATGGGAGTGGAACAGGCCCAGAGGATGGCCGGACATGACGACCAGCGTCTGCTCGTCGGTCAGCTCCTCAAGGTACTTCTTGATGAGGCGGTACTGCATCCAGTTCTGGCAGACCTGACCGGTCTCGCCGTAGGTGACCAGCTCATAGGGATAGAGCGCAACGTCGAAGTCGAGGTTGTTGTCGATCATGACCTGAATGGCGCGGCCCTCGATGCACTTGCCCTTATACTCGTCGATGGGCTTGCCGTAGAGCTTGCCCTCGGGACGGAAGCGATAGCCGTAGATGCGGCCGTGCTCCTCGAGCTCGGCGGCGAACTCCTTGGCCATCTGCTCGTGATGGTCGGGGTGGATGTAACGCAGAGCGTTCTTGATGGCGAGCGCCTTATCGGCCTCGGTCAGGTGGGATTCGCGGCGGGGTGCGCGGCGATAGCAGGATTCCATCTTCGGGTACTCGGGAAGATCGTAGTCCAGCTTGATCGTCATGGCTTCGTCAGCGAGATTGATCATGGGGTGTTCCTCACTTTCTAAAATTTTTCGATTTCTCTCATTTTTCGGTTTTATCTCAAAAGAATCTTGTGCAATTTGCTTTATATCTTGCATTATAGCAAGAACCTGCTATAATGAAAAGAACTTCTATTGTATTGTTATCATACTTTTTTAGTATAGCTTGTCAGGAGGCGCATTTCCATGACCATTCGCCAGCTTGAATACTTCTGTGCGGTCGCGGAGGGGCGCAGCATTTCTGCCGCCGCCCGCGCCCTGCACGTCGCCCAGCCGCCCATCTCGCGACAGATCGCCCAGCTTGAAGCCGAGCTCGGTGTACAGCTTTTCGCCCGCGAGAGCCGCGGCATGAAGCTCACCGAGGCCGGGCAAGCCCTCTACCGCCAGAGCCGCTCGCTTTTTCTCAATCTCCGGCGCGTGGAGGAGAATGTCCGCAGCATCGGCGCCGGCGAGGGCGGGCGCATCAACGTCGGCACCAACCTTCATGGTCTTATCAAAGGACGTACTGTGAAACAGCCGGTCCAGACAGGCAATCAGCGTGGCGTTGGCGGAGGCGTAATACACCGGACTGGCGATCACCAGACCGTCGGCCTCCTGAAACTTGGGGGCCAGCTCGTTTACTCCATCGTCAAAGACGCACTTGCCGGTCTTGGCACAGGAGCCGCAGGCCACGCAGCCCCGGATGTCCCGGTTTCCCAGGACCACCGGTTCCACATCGACGTCATTCTCCTTGAAAATCGCTTCCATTTCCCGCAGGGCCACGGCGGTGTTGCCGTTGGTATGGGGACTGCCGTTGAGCATTAAAACCTTCAGGGACTTCATATTTCGCACTCCTTTCAGAGCCCCGGCCTTATGTGTTTATCCACTTGAAGCCGGGAGAAAAAGCACATAACTTAACTAAAATATCATAGCATAAAAGCTCCCGGAACACAAGAAAAAGGGAGGACAAAAGTCCTCCCTTTTCTGGAATGCAGTTTGTTACGGCAGGTAGTTCAACGGGTTTTTCGCCACGCCGTTGTACCGCACCTCAAAGTGGCAGTGGTTGCCGGTGGAGT
>ENA-ORNQ01002030-ORNQ01002030.1-human-gut-metagenome-genome-assembly--contig:-NODE-2030-length-14366-cov-5.745650_pt1 | contig 14366 bp, 12 predicted proteins | sample MGYA00242116_ERZ509024 | MGnify/ENA primary metagenome ERZ509024 (study PRJEB26280, sample SAMEA2338697) | human gut metagenome | biome: human gut; feature: human-associated habitat; material: faeces...
GGGGGGGGCCCGCGGGGCGGCCCGCCGCAGGCGGCTTTGGGGCGGCCGAAGGCCGCCCACGAGGGGCTTTGCCCCTCGGCCCTGCGGGCCCCAGCCGGGATGCTGCAGAAACCGGACGAGGAAATGCCGCGCAATTTCTCGACAACGGAGGAGCTGCGTGATATAATTGAGATATTATTCCAAGAGGGGGCAAGCGGAAATGCAGGAAAATTTCTACCGGGCGGTATATGCGGCGGTGCGCCGTATCCCGGCCGGGAAAGTGCCTACGGACAGATTGCGATGCTGGCGGGCAGCCCCCGGGCTTCCCGCATTGTGGGCGGGGCACTGCACCGCAACCCCGAACCCGGCAAAACGCCCTGCCACCGGGTGGTATTCCGGGATGGCAGCCTGGCGCCGGGCTTTGCCTTTGGCGGGACGGGAGCGCAGCGGGCACTGCTGGAAGCAGAGGGGGTCACCTTCCTGCCGGACGGGCGGGTGGATATGGCCCGGCACCAGTGGACCGGCGAAGATGAAACGCTGTAATATAGGTTGAATATAGCAAGGAGAGAACCATGAGATTTTTTGCACTGACGACCGCTACGGCCGACCTGCCGGAGGTACCGGATATTCAGGAATCGCTGACCGCGATCCAGAAATTCATTAAAACCGCCTCGCCGGTGGTGCTGAACGCACTGTGGCATATTGCGCTGGCACTGGTTATCTTTTTTGTGGGGCGCTGGCTCATCGAGAAATTCCTGAGCCGGGTGGCGCTGCTGGATAACAAAACAAAGATCGATCCCGGCGTGGCCAAATTTGTGCGCTCGCTGGTACGGGTAGCGCTGTGGGCACTGCTGATTTATTTTATCGCGGACTTTTTGGGCGTGCCGACGGCGAGCTTTGTGGCGCTGCTGGGTTCCATCGGCGTGACGGTGGGCCTGGCATTGCAGGGCAGTCTTTCCAACTTTGCGGGCGGGCTCATTCTCATGTTCCTGCACCCCTTTAAGACTGGGGATTACATCAAAACTGCTTCGGATATCGAGGGGACGGTGGTGGAGATCGGGCTGTTCTTTACCACGCTGCGCATGGCCGATAACAAAATCATCACCATTCCCAACGGGAATCTCTCGGCCGGGAATATTATCAACTATAATGTACTGCCGGTGCGGCGGCTTTCCACCACGGTGGGCATTGCCTATGAGGCCGACACCGCCCGGGCCATTGAGCTGCTGACGGCGCTTATCAAGAGCCGCAAGCCGCTGGTGAACCCCGAAAAGGCGCTGGTATATGTAAAGGAGCTGGGGGACAGCAGCGTGGTGCTGGGTCTGCACTACTGGGTAAAGACCGACGACTACTGGGACGAGGCGTGGAGCATCAACCAGGCGATAAAGGATGTACTGGACCAGAACGGCATTGCCATCCCCTTTAACCAACTGGATGTCCATGTGATCCAGTAATGCTCTCCCCTATTTTTGCGAACCGAAGGACGAATGAAATACCCATGAAAATTCTAAGGCAATCTGCCGTTATCGCCGCGGTGTGCGCCGTGGCGGAACTCATCAAATGTCTGCTGCCGCTGCCCATTCCCGCCAGCGTGTACGGTCTGATCCTAATGCTGCTGGCACTGCTGACCGGACTCATCAAGCCGGAGCAGATCAGTACCGTCGCGGATTTCTTTATCTCCATTATGCCGGTGCTGTTTATTGCCCCCACGGTAGCGCTTATCACCCAGCCGGAACACCTGGCGGTGATGGGCGGGCCGGTGGTGCTGCTGGGCATTCTGGGCACTACGCTGGTCATCGGCATCAGCGGCAAGGCCGCCCAGGCGGTGGGCCGGCAGGAAGCCAGACGGCGGGAGGGTAAAAAGCATGAATGATTACATTGCCTTTTCCGCCTACTTTGGGGCCGCGCTGACCCTAATCATCTATGTGGTGTCCTTCCGCATCAGCGACCGGATAGGGCACCCGCTGGCCAATCCGATCCTCATCTGCCTGGCACTGCTCATCGGGGCGCTGCTTATTTTTGATATTGACTACGACGCCTACAACCAAAGCGCCCGGTACATCACCTACCTGCTGACCCCGGCCACCGCCTGCCTAGCGCTGCCGCTGTACCGGCAGATCCAAAAATTGCGGGAGTACCCTTTGGCCATTGTGGCCGGTATCCTGACCGGAGTGGCGGTGAACGCCCTGTGCGTACTGGCCGTGGCGCTGGTGTTCCGGCTGGGGCACTACGACTTTGTAACGCTGATCCCCAAATCGGTAACGGGGGCGGTGGGCATGCCGCTGGCCGAGGAGCTGGGTGGTACCGGCGGCATTACCATGGCGGCCATCTCCATCACCGGTATCTTTGGGAACATCCTGGGGCCGCAGGTGCTACGGTGGTTCCATGTGACTGACCCGGTGGCACAGGGGGTGGCCATGGGCTGCGGCAGCCACGCCTTTGGCACGGTGCGGGCGCTGGAAATGGGCGAGGTGGAAGGCGCCATGGGCAGCCTTTCACTGGTGATCACTGCACTGTTGACGGTGGTGATCGCGCCGTTTTTGGGCAATCTGATTTGATGTTTTGCGCTGATTTTGGCCAAAATTACGCCAGTGTTTGTGAAAGTATCACAATATAGCATTGATGCACCTTTCGCATAGCGGAACTTGTTAATCCCTTGACAAAAAAGCAGCCGGAAAAGTACTGAAATCAACGCCATTTTGCCTTGTGCGAGATGGCGTTCTTTTTGAGCGAAAATCTCAAAAATTTGGTTAGTTTTTGGGCAAAGTGTCGGCCCCAACACCTTGACAAAGACCTTGTTTTTCGCTATTATTTGATAGACACTTTATCGTGAATTCACAAGGAGGCTAAAAACAAATGGAGAAAGTTCTCGTTCTCTTGACTTTCCTCGGCTCCGTCATCGCGCTGGTATTTGCTCTTGTCACCGCGAAGAAGGTCCTGAAGTTTGAGGAAGGCACCCCGCTGATGCAGAAGATCTCTGCATCCATCCGTGAAGGCGCTAACGCCTATCTGAAGCGCCAGTACACCATCGTGGCCATCTTCTTTGCCTGCATGTTCGTTGTGCTGTGCATCATGGCCGCTACCGGTCTGCTGACCTGGTTCGTTCCCTTTGCGTTCGTGACCGGCGGTTTCTTCTCCGGTCTGTCCGGCTTCATCGGCATGCGCATAGCCACCAAGGCCAACTGCCGCACCGCCAATGCCTGCCGCACCAGCCTGAACCGCGGTCTGCGCGTGGCGTTCTCCGCCGGTTCCGTTATGGGCTTTACCGTAGTCGGCCTGGGTCTTTTGGATATTTCCATCTGGTTCACCCTGCTGAAGTTCGTCTTTAAGCTGGATCCCTCTGCCATCACCAGCGCTATGCTGACCTTTGGTATGGGCGCTTCCTCCATGGCTCTGTTTGCCCGTGTCGGCGGCGGTATCTACACCAAGGCTGCCGATGTAGGCGCTGACCTGGTAGGTAAGGTCGAAGCGGGCATCCCCGAGGACGACCCCCGCAACCCCGCCGTTATTGCCGATAATGTAGGCGATAATGTAGGCGATGTAGCCGGTATGGGCGCTGACCTGTACGAGAGCTATGTTGGCTCCATCATTTCCGCTTCCGCGCTGGGCGTTGCCGCTTTCGGCGGCGAACTGAAGGCCATGGCCCTGCCCATGATCATGGCGGCCCTGGGCATCCTGGCTTCCATCATTGGTACCTTCTTTGTACGCACCGGTGAATCCACCGATCAGCGCACCCTGCTTTCCGCTCTGCGTCGCGGCACCAACCTGAGTGCTCTTATCATCGCCGTCGCTGCCTTCTTCCTGGTTCGCGGCGTACTGGGCACCGAGTACACCGGTATCTACTTTGCCATCCTGGCCGGTTTGGTTGCCGGCGTTCTCATCGGTGCTTCCACCGAGTATTTCACTTCCGACACCTACAAGCCCACCCAGGGTCTGGCTGACACCGCCCTGACCGGCTCCGCCACCATCATGATCGGTGGTTTGGGCCTGGGCATGCTCTCCACCATCCTGCCCATCGTTATCGTTGCGGTGTGCATCCTGGTTGCCTACTATGTTTCCGGCGGCGCTGCTTCCACCTCCATGGGTCTGTATGGCATCGCGCTGGCTGCCGTAGGTATGCTGGCTACCCTGGGCATCACCCTGGCGACCGATGCCTATGGCCCCGTGGCCGATAACGCCGGCGGCATTGCCGAGATGGCCGGCCTGGAGCCCGAAGTTCGTGAGCGCACCGACGCGCTGGATTCCCTGGGCAACACCACTGCCGCTACCGGCAAGGGCTTTGCGATCGGCTCTGCTTCTCTGACCGCTCTTGCGCTGCTCGTCTCCTACGTCAACATCGTGCAGGACAACACGGAAGAGATTTTGAACTTCACGCTCACGAGCCCCACCGTTCTGGTCGGTCTCTTCATCGGCGCGATGCTCACGTTCGTCTTCTCCGCGTTCACCATGAGCGCTGTGCAGCGCGCGGCGCAGTCCATCGTTGTGGAAGTCCGCCGTCAGTTCAAGGAGATCCCCGGCATCATGGAATACAAGGCCGATCCGGACTACGCGCAGTGCGTCTCGCTCTGCACGCAGGGCGCTCTCCACGAGATGGTCGCTCCGGCTCTGCTCGCCATCGTCGTTCCTCTGGCCACCGGCCTCATTCTCGGGCCCACCGGCGTTGTCGGTCTGCTCGGCGGTGTGTCCGTCACCGGCTTTGCGATGGCCGTGTTCATGTCCAACGCCGGCGGCGCCTGGGACAACGCGAAGAAGTATATCGAGGGCGGCCACCACGGCGGCAAGGGCAGCGAGCAGCACAAGGCTGCCGTTGTCGGCGACACTGTCGGCGACCCGTTCAAGGATACTTCCGGCCCGTCCCTGAACATTCTGATCAAGCTGTGCTCCACGGTTTCCATCGTGTTCTCCGGCCTGATCCTTGCCTTCCACCTGATCTAAGCATATAGCGATAAGCTCCGGCATGATCCGCAGGGTCATGCCGGAGTTTTATACTTTCTTGCAAGCGTCTGTCTGCCGTGGTACAATGATGAAAATCTGTGGATCGGAGCAAGGTACAATGGCGAAAAATGAGAGAAAGCTCACCCCCGCCGAGCAGAAACGTAAGGAACAGTTTGCGCTCGTCTGTGAGGAAATGGAACGGCAGGGATACCGAAAGATCGATCTCACCATCGGCGTAGTAAAGGCGAACCTTTTGGCGCTTATCGTCATGCTGCCGTTTGCCGTACTCTCCGGAGCCGTTGTTCTTTCCCGCGTTTCATTCCTCTCGATGGCCGAATCGATGTCGCCCTTCGATTTTCTCTTATACCTTCTTGTAATGCTGCTTCTTACCGCAGTTCACGAAGGCATCCACGCCCTTACATGGGCAATGTTTGGCAAAGATTATTGGAAATCCATCCGCTTCGGCGTGATCTGGAAAGCGCTTACGCCTTACTGCACCTGTTTGCGGCCAGCAAAGCGCGGGCAGTATATTCTCGGCGCGGCCATGCCGACGCTCGTGCTTGGTATCGGCCTGACGGCCGCCGCGGCGCGGATGGGGATTTTCTGGGTCTTCATTCTGGCATTAGCCATGATCTTCGGCGGCGGCGGGGATTTTGCCATTATACTCAAAATGCTGCTCCACAGGCAGCGCGGAAAGGAAGCCGTATACTACGACCACCCCTATGAATGCGGCGTTGTTGTATTTGAAAAAGATTGATGCAATATCGCAAAAGCGCCCGTGCTTCGGCACGGGCGCTTTTGTGTTAAAATCCGAGTTCATTCAAGAGATTCTGCAATTCCGAGGCGGAGGCGGCGCAGATCTTGATATCCTGTCCTGCCAGCTTTGAGGCGTCCGTGGCGGTGACGGTGAAGGTCTTCTCCCCTGCTTCGGTCTCATACTTCCATGAAACGGTGCCGAGATTTTCGATCTCCGCGAGCAGCACGCAGGAGCAGCGGCGCATCTCTTCTTCTGTGCTCTTCTCGTTCTCCGCCGCGATGGGATCGTCCAGAATAAGCGTCCAGCCGTAGGGCTCTGCGTCCGTCTGCAATTCATTCGTAAAGCTGCCGACGCGGTTTCCGACGCGGAGGAGCGAGGCAATATTGGCGTTCGCGCTCATATCGCCGACATAGGGGTTCTTCGCCTCGTAGAGCCTCGCCGTGAGCGAGTCGATCGACTCGCCGTTTTCCCAGAGAACAAGGCCGTTGACCGATACGCCGGTGACATCCTTCGCCGCGAGGTATTCCCAGGTAAAGTCTCCGCTATGCGCGAAGAGCGGGAGCGCAGCATACATCTGCACCTCCACGCCGCCGTCCTCGTTCTGCGTGATGTTCGCCCGGCACACGCTCTGGCCGCTGTCGGTAAGCGTACCGGTGAGACGCACCGTACCGTCCCTTACGGTGACAACTGCGGCGATCGCGCGCGAGTCCACAGGAAAGCCAATATAAAACAACCGGAGCATCGCTGCCATCGAGAGAAGCACGACGATCCCCAGAATTACGGCCACTTTGCGGGAGCTCCGTCGACGCACCTTTTTGAGATAGTCGATCTCCTTTTCCTCCGGCGGCGCGGCGACCTCCGGTTCCTTCATCCGGCGCAGCGTTTCGCGGCAGGCCGGACATTCTTCCATATGCCGCTCCACGGCAGCCTTCGTCTCGCCGCTCGCTACGCCGTCAAGGTACGAGGGCAGAAGGTCGCGGACGACCTCGCAGCTGAGATCATTTTTCATTGTCTTTTTCCAGCTCCTTTCGCAGCGCTTCCTTGCCGCGGTAGTACGTGACGCGCGCCCAGTTCTCCGTGCGCGAGAGTATTTCGCCGATATCCCGGAACGAGAGCGTGCCGAAGATACGAAGGTACATCACCTCGCGCGCATCGTTCCCGAGCGTCTGCATTTTGCGCAGCAGCTCCAATTGGGATTCACGCGCGAGAATTGCTTCGTCCGGTGAGCCCGGAGCAGCCGCCGTTTCATCCAGTTCCTCTTCCTGTGGGTGGCGGCGCTGATAGGTGCGCAGGACGTTCTTCGCAATGCCGCAGAGCCATGTGGTGAGCTTTCCTTCGCCGCGGTACTGTCCGGCGGTGCGCACAGCCTGATAGAACGTCTCCTGCGTCAGCTCCTCCGCAAGATCGGCGCAGCGCGTCTGGGCAAGGAGATAGCGGTACACCGTCTGCGCATGCTGCCGGTATATTTCTTCCATGCTCTGCATCCGTACCGCCCTCCTTTCCGTTTCGTCGTATGTAAGTGCGCGGTTTGCACGTTTCGTTACAAAAAATCCTGTGCCGGAGCACAGGATTTTTGAGCCTTTCAAGAAAGCTGCTTAATGGCTTCCGATATTTCCTCGAAATGTGCGCCGTGGGAGGCTTTGACGAGTACCACGTCGCCCTCATGAAGCAGCTCCGGGAGCACGGCGAGAAGCGATGCGCGGTCGGCGTAATGCGCGCCGGCCGTCCCCGCGCCTTCGGCAATGTACTTTGCCAGCTCCCCCTGCGTGATCACAAGATCAACGCCGTGCGCCGCAGCGTATTCACCGACCGCCCGGTGAAGCTCCGGGGCGTTTCCGCCCATTTCCAGCATATCGCCGAGAATGCATACGTGCCGTCCGGAAAGCGAGGCAAGCGAATCGATCGCCGCGCGGTCGGACGTCGGGTTGGCGTTATAGCAATCGTCCACAAGCGTGCAGTATCCGGTTTTTACGACACGAGAGCGGCGGCCCACCGTTTCATACCGGGCGAGCCCGCGCGCGATCTCCGCGTCCGAAAGGCCGAGCTCAAGCGATACCGCCGCCGCAGCGAGCACGGAGTAGATCATATATGTGCCGTAGGCCGGGACAGTCACGGGAAAGCTGCGTTCCCCTGCAAGAATGCAGCAGGAAAGGCTCTCGCCGCAGTGCTGAACATCCGCAGCGCGGACAGCGCAGTTTTCACCGAGACCGAAGAGGACGGTCTTCCGTCCGAAGTCCGCTGCGGAAAGGAGCGCGTCGTCGCCGTTGGCGAAGATGACGGCATCGGGCCCCATGCCCTGCAATATCTCAGACTTGGCCCGCAGGATACCGGGACGGTCGCCGAGCGCCTCCAGATGCGCGTCGCCGATGTTCGTAAACACCGCCATATCGGGATGCACCATGTTCGTAAGGCGCGTCATCTCCCCGAAGAGGGAAACGCCCATTTCGATCACGGCAACGTCATACTCTCCGTGCAGGCCGATGAGTGAAACGGGAATGCCGATCTGTCCGTTCATGCTGCCCGGCGTTTTAAATACTTCGTATTTTCCGGAGAGCGCGGCGGCGAGCATTTCCTTTGCCGTCGTCTTGCCGACGCTGCCGGTGACGCCGATAAACGGAATGTCCCAGCGCTTCCGGCTTGCCGCGGCGATCTGCTGCATGGCTGCGAGCGTATCCGGCACAACGATGCGCGGCTCGCCCGCCGCGCCGCGCTCCTCGCACAGCACCGCAAGCGCGCCCTTCCGCAGCACGTCGGGGATGTACTTATGTCCGTCCGTTTTCTCGCCGCGCAGCGCGAGAAAGAGGCTTCTCTCCCCCGCCTGCCGGCTGTCGGTCACGATGGACGAGGGCGCTTTCGTGAGGGTCTCTTCGGTTCCCTGCCATTCACCGCGGCAGGCGCGGAGCATTTCGCCGATCGTCATTCCGTTCATTTCTTATACTTCTTCAAAGATACTTCGATAATTTTCTCGCACAGCTCGCCGTAATCCATGCTCTCGGCCGCCGCCATCTGCGGGATGAGGCTTGTGGGCGTCATGCCGGGGAGCGTATTGGCTTCCAGACAGTAGAGCTCACCGTCCGCTTTATCCATCAGGAAATCGACACGGCCATAGGCATCGAGATGGAGCGCTTCGTATACGCGCTCGGCAAGGCGCTGCACGCGCACGGTGTCCTCCGCGCTGATCGGCGCGGGGCAGATCTCCTCGGTAAGGCCCGCCTGGTACTTGTTCTTATAATCATAGAACCCGGTCTTGGGAATGATCTCAATGACCGCCATGGCGCGGCCGTCCATCACGCCGACCGTCAGCTCGCGGGCGCGGATATACTTCTCCACAAGCACCGCCTCATCGCAGGAAAACGCCTCTTCGAGCGCTCCGGGGAGCTTTTCCGGCTCGGTAACAATGCTCGTGCCGACGGAGGAGCCGCCGGAGCAGGGCTTCACGACGCACGGAAAGCCGATGCTCTCCGGCACCGCGTCGCCGCGGCGGAGCGTGACACCCGGAGGCGTAGGGATGCCGCTGCTGCGGAAAAGGATCTTGCTCAATTCCTTATCCATGGCGAGCGCGCTGCCGAGATAGCCGCTGCCGGTATACGGCACGCCGTAAAGATCCAGACACGCCTGCAGCTTCCCGTTTTCGCCCTCCGCGCCGTGCAGCGCGAGGAACGCGATATCCGCGGCACGGCAGATCTCGATCACGCCGGGGCCGATCAGCCCTTTGCCGCCGCGCTGGGCGCGGATCTTGTCAAGATCGGGCTCAGTCTCCCGCACGGAGTAAACGGAGTCTCCGGCGTCGGACGTAAAGACGCTGCGGGGATCATCCACCGCCGAGGGGTTTCCGAGAAAAAGATCGACCAGCGCGACCTTGTGTCCGCGCGCACGCAGCGCGCGTGCCGCGCCCGTGCCGGAGCTGATGGAAACATCGCGCTCGGCGCTCAATCCGCCGCAGATAACAGCTATGTACAAGAGTCATGCCTCCCATGTTTGCATTTCTCTTCATTATACATCACCTGCTGGAGAATGGAAACACAATATTTGCTTTTTGGTCTGCAAAAAGTGTGTTCTGCGAAAACTGTCCGCCGCAGCTGTGATTTTCCGGAAAAAAGGGATTGTTATTTCCCTGATGCATTGGTATAATGATTTGGTTATAAGAAAGGTCGGTAATCCGAATGTCCTATATTGTCCTTGACCTGGAATGGAACCAGGCTATGAGCTCCAATGCGTCCGTCTTCAACCGTCTCCCCATCCATCTGAGCGGCGAGATTATCCAGATCGGCGCGGTGAAGCTCGACGATGATTTCTGCCCCGCGGAGGAATTTCAGTCCGACGTGCGGCCCATATACTTCCGCAGCATGCATTACAAAGTCAAAAAGCTGACCGGCATTGACAAGGAGCGCCTCAGCCACGGCGACACGTTCCCCACGGTATTTGAGCATTTCCGCGAATGGTGCGGCGAGGACCCGGTGTTCGTCACCTGGGGCTACGATGACCGGCGGATCATGGAGCAGAACATCATCATCCACGATCTCGACTGGGACTGGATCGCAGACTGGATCAATCTCCAGCTCATTTACAACATCCAGACCGGCGGCGACAAAAATCAGAAATCCCTCGCCACGGCGATGGAGCACTTTGCCATTGAGCAGACCCGCGTGGCGCACGACGCACTCGGCGATGCTTACAACACGGCGCTCGTCTGCTCCAAGCTCGACTTTGCCGAGGGACTGGAGCAGTACGACAACGCCACTTCCCTTCTCGCCACACGACTTCCGGAGGATAAGCACCACACCGATGAGCCAGATGCGCTGGAGCACCGTGCCTTCACCGGGTATAACTCCCGCTCTGAGGCGTTTCTTGACGAAGAGGTCACGAGCGCCGTCTGTCCCGACTGCGGCGAGCCGCTGGAGCTGACGCGTTGGGTCAATCAGGGCGATAGGCGGTATATGACGATCGGCACATGCGAGGAGCACCGCAAATTCCTTGTCCGGCTCAAGTTCCGCAAAACGGAGAACGACAGCTGGTCGGTGAACCGCATCGTCTACCGCGCCGACGACGAGATGGAGAAATTCTACCGCGACAAGGCGACGCAGAGCCGCCGCCGCGGGCGCGGGCATCGCCGCCGCAGAAGCGAAAATACCTGAAACAAAAAACCGGGGCCGCACAGCCGATAATGCCGTGCAGCCCCGGTTTTTGATTTTCTTTACTCCAGCTCCTGCTGGCGGAGCCAGGTGTCCATTACCATGCTGTGCGGCAGGATCTTCACGCCGAGCGCCTGAAGGCGCGCCTTGAAGCCGCATTTGCTCATGTCTTTGCCCTTCTTCGCGTCCTTCCAGGCCTGCGCGACGATCTCCTCGGGCTTATACATGGCAATGTATTTCTTGACGACCGGCTTTTCGTCCGACGCCACGGCGCGGTCAAAGAATTCGGTCTTTGTCCAGAACGGGCATACCGCCATAACATGCACCCCCTGCTTTTTCAGCTCGCGGTTGAGCGCACGGCTGTAGTGCAGAACAAGGGCCTTTGTCGCGCCGTAAACGTTGATATACGGGATGGGCTGAAACGCCGCAACAGACGCAATATTGATGATCTGGCTGCCGGACGGCATATACGGCACCGTGAGCTGGCAGAGCGCCATGACCGCCTTGCAGTTGAGATCGACCATATTGAGATTGACCTCGAGCGGCGTATCCATCACGGCGCGGAATTTGCCGAAGCCGCTGGCGTTGATGAGAAGATCGACCTCCGGCTGCTCCTCGCGCAGGAGGGCGGCATACGTCTCATACGACGCCGGGTCGGAAAGATCGAGTGAGATGGTACGTACCGGGAAAGCCGTATGATTTTTGAGCTCCTCGAGCCGGTCGGCCCGCCGGGCAATTGCCCAGATCTCGTCATACGTTCCGAATTCCTGCACCGTTTCCGCAAAGCGGCGGCCCATGCCGCTCGAAGCACCTGTGATGACAGCGATCTTTTTCATATCCATTCTCCCTTTTACGAGAAAGCCGGCTGGTGACCGCCAGCCGGTTTTCTGCGTTATTCTTTCAGAATTCCTGCGGCGGCTGCGGAGCAGCCGGAGCGCGGAGGTTTTCATAAAACACGGTCTCGGTGAACGCCACATAGGGCTTCACAAAGATCGACACACCGGGGATCGTCGCAAGGATCTGCCAGCCGAGGAAGCTCAGCTGCAGCACGAAAAGCTCCCATTTATGCCCGCGCATCATGAGACGGCTCTCCCGCATGCAGCGTACCGGCGACCAGTCGGGATGATCGACCTGCAGATACGACGCCATGGCATAGGCATACGACAGGATGAGACCGGGGACAAGGAGCGCCGCGGATGCGACCATAACGAGCGCATCGATCAGCAGCGTGAGCGCGATGGCGCGGCCGGTGATGGCGAAACCGTCGAGCAGATTGCCGAAGCCGGATGCCTCTCCGCGCACGACACGGAGCTGATAGGCGATATAGCCGTAAGAGAGGACAATATCGACGAGCTGAAAGAGGATCAGAATCGCCGTCGGGACGAGCTCCGCGTTAGCGAAGTCGATACGGATCATGTTCTGGTAATCGAGCTTCTGGACTGCGTTGAGATCAATGAGGATCGGCTGACCGCCGATCTTCTGCGCCAGATAGTTGACGATCCAGATAAATGCCAACAGCGCCAGCGTCACGAGGCAGGGATGCGGACGCGGCGGATTTGTAAGGATCAGGCTGCGGGCGCGCAGCTTCATTTCTCCTCGCGTCATACCTTATCCTTTCCCTCGGCGACGAGGCATTCGCCGATCTTGTACACATCGCCCGCGCCGACGGTAAGGATAATGTCGCCGGGGCTGGCCGTTGCGCGCAGCGTCTTTTCAAGCTCTGCGTTATCCGCAAAGAAGATGCCGTTCGGAAGCTCGCGCGCGATGTCCGCGGACGAGATGCCGATGGTGTTCTTTTCGCGCGCGGCATAGATCTCCGCGAGATAGCACACGTCCGGACGGCGGAGCTGTTCAACAAAATCGCTGAAGAGCGCCTGCGTGCGGGAGTATGTATGCGGCTGGAACACAACGATCGTGCGCTTGTAGCCGAGCGTTTCGATCGCGTCAAGCAGCGCCTTGAGCTCGCTCGGATGGTGGGCGTAATCGTCGTAAACATCCGCGCCGTTGTACTTGCCCTTGAACTCAAACCGGCGGTTCGCACCGGAGAATCCGGCAAGACCGTAGCGAATGGCCGCGGGACTGCACCCGAGACAGATCGCCGCCGCGGAAGCCGCGAGCGCATTCTTCACATTGTGGATACCGGGAACACGGAGGCTTACATGCGTGAACACCTCTTCGCAGTAAATGACGTCAAACTCCGTCTCCGCGCCGTGCTGTACGATATTGGCGGCGTAGACATCCGCCCCCTTGTTCAGGCCGAACGTGAAGATATCGCGGCCGAGCGGCGCGAGAGCGTCCATGGTGTTTTTGTCCTCGGCGTTCGCAATGATGTATCCGTTTTCCGGCACGAGCGAGGCAAACTTCCGGAACGACGCTTTCACATCCTCGAGATCCTTGAAGAAATCGAGATGGTCGGCCTCCACGTTCAAAATGACCGCGACGGTGGGGAAGAAGCTCAAAAACGAGTTGCAGTATTCGCAGCTCTCGGCAATGATCGTATCGCCCTTGCCGACGCGATAACCGGAATGAAGCAGCTGTAACGTGCCGCCAATCATGACGGTCGGGTCTTTCTGCGCGGCCATGAAGATGTGCGTCGCCATCGAAGTGGTCGTCGTCTTGCCGTGCGTGCCGGAGATGCAGAGGGCGTTTTTGTAGCCCTTCATAATAGCGCCCCAAGCCTGCGCGCGCTCGAAAACGGGGATGCCGCGCGTCACCGCGCCGGAGATCTCGGGATTATCGTCGTGGATGGCGGCGGTGCGGATAACAAAGTCGCACTCGCCAAGGTTGTCCGCCGCATGGCCGATGGCCACGGGGATGCCGAGCGAGCGCAGATGTTCGACGGACGGGCCGTCGTTCATGTCGCTGCCCTGGACCTTGAGGCCCATGCCGTGCAGCACCTCGGCCAGCGGGCTCATCGAAACGCCGCCGATGCCGGCCAGATGCGCGCACTTGCCGGGGACGAGATAGGAGAAAATATCCTTCTGATTAGTCATTGTATCAAATCCTTTCCTTGTGCAGAGCACAGGAGATTTACTTTTTATGGATTTTCTATTATAATATAGCGGTGAACGGAGTGCAATGCTAAAAATTTGATTTTTTGTGAGGGTTCCATGCTCTTTTTACCGAAGGAAGTCGAAACGGTCATCACCACGCTGCAAGGCGCGGGTTATTCGCCGTACCTGGTTGGCGGCTGCGTGCGCGAAATGCTGCGAGGCAAAGCGCCGTCCGACTACGACATGACATCCGACGCCCTGCCGCAGGAGGTGCTGCGCCTCTTCGGCGAGTGGGCGCACCCGACGGGATTACAGCACGGCACGGTGACGGTCGTGAGCGGGGGACTGCCCATTGAGCTCACGACGATGCGCCGCGACGGCGCGTACAGGGATAACCGCCACCCAGATTCCGTCACGTTCGGCACGAGCATTGAAGAGGACCTTGCCCGCCGCGACTTCACGGTCAACGCCATCGCATTGTCGCCGGACGGCACGCTCGTCGACCCCTACGGCGGGCAGGAAGACCTGAAAGCAGGCGTCCTGCGTTGCGTCGGCGAGCCGAAGCGGCGG